>Ga0307374_10013502_pt1 | contig 11285 bp, 13 predicted proteins | sample OX3MG_FD_202532 | JGI IMG/M metagenome (GOLD analysis project Ga0307374, IMG submission 202532) | Soil microbial communities from Risofladan, Vaasa, Finland - OX-3 | ecosystem: Environmental > Terrestrial > Soil > Coastal area > Acid sulfate soil | place: Finland: Risofladan, Vaasa | collected... | reverse complement strand
CCGATGTCGGAGAAGGACAACCCCGAACTCGTCACGACGGGTCCCTACCGCTGGATCCGAAACCCCATTTACTCGGGCCTCATCCTCGCCATGATCGGCACAGCCACCGCGGTGAGCGTCTCCTGGCTCGCGGTTGTCGCGCTGCTTGGGGGTTACTTCGTCTACAGCGCATTCATGGAACAGCGGTTCATGACCGCGCGGTTTCCCGACACGTATCCGGCCTACCAGCGTTCGACCAAGATGCTGATCCCCTTCGTGTTCTGATCTGAACTAATCCCTAGACAGGAGAAGTTTGGTATGCAAACCTGATGGGGTGACCTACGAGACCACCCCCGCTGCCGGAGATCCGCGGCACCTGCTGACAGCCACCCGGGAATTGACTCTGCGCGTGCGTCGAAAGCAGCGCGCCGCCTGGCTCCCCCTCCTGGTGTTCGCAGCGGCGACGCTCGCCGCCATCCCGTTCTATCGATACGGCCACCCCACCCGCCACTGCAGTTCAGTGAATGGCGGCGGCCAGGTGTGCACCGTCTATCCCACGCTCGCTTTGTGGTACTGGCCCGTTGCGCTATTGCTCGCCTACATCGGGATCAGCTGGTTTTACGTCCACCGTGCCCGTCAGCGCGGCGTCTGCAGCCGGGTGCGGCCCTTCGTCGTCTTCGGTGTGCTGGCCGTCGTGCTTGCCACGAGCGGGGAATTTTGGTCCATAGACCACCCGGCATTCCTCGCTGAGAGCCTTCACCTGGGGCCGTCGCAAACCACCAGTGTCCTCTTCCGAGTCGCGAGCCCGGCCGGCGTGATCGGGCTAGCGCTCCTGTGGCTCGCGTGGATCGAACGGAGCTGGTTGCTTCTCGCCATCACAACCGTGTACCTGATCGTCGTGGTCATACCGATCTTCATCGGCTCGATCACCCACCCGTCACCCTGGGCGTTTCTCCCGCACGTCCTGCTCGGGGGTGGTGTCTTGCTGCTCGGCAGCGTCGCGCTCGCGGGCGCCCAACGAGCTCGTGGACGGTCATCCGCATGACCGACCATCCGGTCAACGGACTGGACGACATAGTTCACCAACGCGTGCGACTCGGCATCCTTGCCATCGCGCACCAGGCCCGGCGAGTGGAGTTCAGCTACCTGCGCGCCGAGCTCGACCTCAGCGCCGGCAACCTGTCCCAACACCTCAATGTGCTCGACAAAGCTGGCCTGATCACCATCGAGAAGGGGTACGAGGGCAAGCGCCCACGCACCTGGATCCAGGTCACAAAGGGCGGCAGAAGGGCCATGCACCACGAGATCGCCACGCTCAAGGCCCTGATCCAGCGCCTCGAGGCCACCGTCACCTGATCTTAAGTGCCATTCCAGCTCGTTCACAGCCGGACCATCTGCCGGCGCTCCCGACTTGACGGCCCGCCGGCCGGTTGCCCGGCGGGCTACCTAGGCGCTGTTCGGTTTGGCGATCCGACCAGCCGAGAACGGCTGTTCTGGACTCGGGGCTATGTTTTGTAACATTCGGGATCTGGCAGAGCCGAAGAGCCTGTGGAGTGCCCGAATCGCCGCACGAGCCCCTGACCAGGAGGTTTGCCAGCAGAAGGACGGCCCCAGTGTCGGCCACGGTCAGCGATCGGCCAGATTCCGCAAGCCTCGCCTCAAGGCCTCCGGGGTCACCGACGCGCCGGTTCGTTTCACGCTCAAGGACGAGTCTTGACGTTGCCCTGTCGGGCCGGGAACCCGGCCACGGGCGCGCGCTGGTCCAGTCGCTCATGCAGCAGAACAGGAACTCTGCCTGCAGAACCCGGCCCGGGCTCTTCGCGGTGAGACGATGGGACAGTGACTACTACCGATCCTGAGCCACCTCCGCCGGAGGACCCGCGGGAAACGGCGATTCGCGGCGAGGCGGCCTGGCTCGCCGGGACCGCGGACTCGCAGCCCGTACCGCCGCCACCTCCGCCCCCGCCGCCCCCCGACGATCCGAGCACCCGTCAGCGTGGCGAGGCGTCGTTCCTCCCCTTATCGGCCGATGCCAGCCAAACCCCTGCTCCGCCACCACCACCGCCACCACCGCCACCACCGGATGAGCCGCTCACGAAACAGCGGACGGAAGCGGCCTGGATGCTGGGCGGCGCCGAATCGCCACCACCCGCTCCACCCGCTCCACCCGCTCCTCCACCGCCCGGCCCGACAACGGAGACCCGCGCCGAAGTCGTGTATCGGCCACCGACAGCTTCTGCTTCGCCCAAGCCGGCGCCATCACCGCCGCCCGCACCCACGCCGCCGCCCGACACTCGCCGTACGTACGTCCGAGCAGAAGCGGCGTGGAATGGTGCCACCGGCAGCGACGCGGGCTCGTCGCCAACCCTCCCCCCCGGCACCCTGCTCGGCGCCGTAGCCAGGCGCCAAGGTGGGGTTTGACGGCGGGCCGATGACTGGCAGCGCCCCGGCCGTGGGAGTTCTGCTCTTCGCGACCGCCAGGGACGCGCATGCGGACGTTGTTGGTGCGTCGCTATGCGAGGCCGGCGTTCGGATGGCTCGGGTCGCATTCGACACGGTGACCGACGCGCCGTTGGTCTTGCGGCCCGGGAAGGCGGCCGAGTTCGGGAGAACGATCGTGAGCGACGGCTGGACCGTGTGGTGGCGCCGCGCGGGGCATGTTCCGGCCGATGAAGGGCTCGCCGCCGCTGAGGATCTGCTTCGGCGCGAGGAGACGGAGTTCCTCGTGCTCGGCGGTCTGCTATCGATCCCGGTTCGCTGGGTAGATGAGCCATTCGCCGTTTTGCGCGCGGAACGGACGCTGACGCAACTAGCGGTGGCTGCCCGGCTCGGCTTACCGACACCTGAAACGGTGGCGACGAACGACCCGAGTGTCGCGAGGACCTTGATCGCCGCGGGACCGGTTGTTGCCAAGGCAACCTCGCCTGGAGTCGGGCTTGCCCCGTTCGTTGACGCGGTTGGTCTTGACCAACTGGACCTTCTCCCCGCTGGACCGACCCTGCTGCAACGACAGATCGCGGCCGCGGCCGACGCCCGGGTCGTCGTAATTGAGGAAACGGCATGGGTGTGGTGCCGTGAGAGAAGCACCGGTGAGATCGACTGGCGCCGCACCGACCCGACCGGTGCCGGGTTCAGCCTCAGCGAGTGGCCGGAGCTGTCGCACAGCGCTGTCGCCGTGACCCATGCGCTCCACCTTTCGACATCCGTACAGGATTGGGTCGTGGACGAGACGGGACAACCGTGGTTCCTTGAAGCGAACCCGGCCGGCGCGTGGCTATTCCTCGCCGATGCGGAGAAGGTAATCGTCCCTGCCATGGCGGCGCACTTGGCGGGACGGCCGCTGTGACGGTAGCCGCAACGACCGACCGGCAGCGTCATCGAGCCTGGCGTTGCCTGCTGCGCAAGCTTCGCGCCGACCCGACTCGCCCGGACGGATACGCGGGGCGCTGGCCGAGTAGCTGGCAGTCTTTCTTATGGGATCTGGGACCCTCAGCCGTCGCGCCGGAAAACGACGGCGTCGTTGCCCCAACTTGGTCGGTGCCGAACTGGATCGCGAGTGCCCCGGAGAACCAGCTAGGCGAACTGATAGAGGCCGAGCGTCGGCGGCACGGTGAGCTGCGGGCCCAGGCAGAGACTTCCGAGGGCAAGGCGTCCCGGCTGCTGACCCCCATGGTGACGCTGGTCACCGGCTCGGTCGCGTTGGTTGCACTCCAACTGCACGCGGCAGCCAGAGCCCACACCACCGCTGGCCAGGCCTGGTTAGTGGTCGCAGCACTGCCCGGGGTGGCTGCCGTCCTGCTGCTGTTTGTGGCAATCAGCCGTTGCATGGACGCGGGCCTGCGTGTCGGCGTCTACCAGGCAGCGGGCGCGCAGGCGCTTGCAGGCCAAGATCAACGCTCCGTTCTCGGTGAGGAACACCTGGCGGCGGAACGGGCGCTGTGGACCGCGAGGCTAAAAGCGACCAGACTCATGTATGCACGGAGCGCTTTCTCCCGAGCGGTGGTCTTTCTGACCATGTCACTGGCGGCTGCAGCGATCACCGTGGCTGCGAACGCGGCCTAGTCCCCTGCTGCCGCTACAGGCGAGGCGTCGCGGCTGACGGCAGTCGCGTCGAGCGCCAGGAGCGGGTCTGTACAGCCACTTGCGGCACACCTCATGCCCCGCATCAAAAACTCCGCCGGCTCGGACGCCGCTTGAAGCCGAATCCCGTCGGTGAGGTGCCGCAACACGCCCTGTGGAAGACCTACCTGTCCGCGGCCAGCGCGGAAACCCTTGGAAACACTGGAAGAACTAGTGTTCCAGCCCGTCGGCGAGGTGCAGGTCGAGTCCGTCGCCTCAAAGCATCCGGGGTAACCGACGGTGCCGTGCGTTTTATGCTCAAGGGAGATCGATAACGGCAGCGGGGGGTCTTTCAGCGGTGGGTCTTTCCCCGGCCGAACGTATCCGGTCTTACCGAGCGCTCCGGCCGCTCATCGGGTACCGCACCAGCGGCGCTGGAGTGCGCCACGGCCCTCTCGCCGAAGCGGGTGGTGCCGAGGCGTTGGTCAAGCATGAGAACCTACAGCTGAATCGCCCTGGGATTTCAAGGCGAGAGGGGAGCTCCTTTCGGCGCTTCCCTAGCCACGAAGCGCGGCAGGCAGCTCGCGCTCACCCGGGAAGCCCGGGTCGCTAACCCGTAAGCTGTTCCACCGTGTCGGAATGCCAGGTGCTCCGGTGCACCGAGTCCGTGTCGGAAGTGGTCGACGTCGACCCTCCCGGGAGCACAGTCGGAGCCCGGATGGGGATCTGCACTGACCACGCCGAACGTATTCATGCGGGCGCCCCGTGGTTTGCTGACGTCATCGAGGGTGCGATCTACCTCGGAGACGATCTCGACGTGCACCCGCCACGCCGCGTCCTCAAGACGCACGTCAAGATGACCCCCAACTCCTTCAGCGAAGTCACTGAAACGTTCGCCATTCTCGCGCTGGAGTTGGAATCGCTTGGAGGGGCGAAGCACGAGTCCGTCGAAGTGATGCTTACTCGCGATCAAGCAATGCGACTGAAAACACTGCTCGACCATGTACCGGCAACTCCGACGGAGGGTTGATCACTGTCGCGAGCTACCAAGGGCCCGAAAACCTCAAGGGAAGTCCATCGGGTAGGTGCGGTAAGAAGACCCTCGCCTCAAAGCCTCCGGGGTAACCAGCCCGGCACCACGATTCACGCTCAGGACCGACGAATGACGGCGTCGGGACGGGCCCTCCCCGCCCAAACATATGCCATCGTTATGGGGTGGCCGATTCGGCGAGGGGCGAGTGATCGCGAACGGCACGTACACGCTTTGCTCGCCTAGGCGCGGCCAAGGCCACGCGTCGCCTGAGACCTACCGGGCTACGAGGTCGGCGTCATCATCACGGAAGCCAAGCCGGAAATGTCGACGACGTCGCCGCTCTGAAGATCGACGGTGACCTTCGGGACACCATCTGAGCCACCTAGGATTTCATCCACGCCTTCGGCCTCGACGACAAAATTTCCACTCTGACCCGCGCCGGGAGTCGCGACATATCGTCCGGCGCCGAGGTCCTGGCCGACCGTCCATGTCCCGGCGTACAGATTAACCTTTTCGTGAGCCGTGACGAACGGCGTGCTTACTGGCGTGAATGTGACGCTGGAGAGCCCGGAGATTTGAACCGAGTCCCCGTCCTGAAGCCTCACTCTTACCTTGGGCACTCCGTCTGACCCGCCGAGTATCTCGTCGTATTCGTCGGTACCCTGGACGACGAAGTTACCGCTTTGGCCTGCTCCGGCTGTGACGTCATACAAGCCGACAGCGACATCAGTTCCGACCTTGAAGGTTCCAGCCCCAAGTGTTACGGCCTTGCCCTCCACTTTCCTTACAGGAACCGCGGCATGCGACGCAGGGCTCGATGCGGGAGCACTCGTGACGGCTCCGTTATCGGGCGCGGCTGGGCTGCTCTGCCCGCTCGGACTTGACGCACCGCAACCCTTCGCGCCCAGCAACGGGACCGTAATCACAGCGCCGGCGGCTAGCGCGGCGATCGCCCTGCCGAGCCTCATGATCGTCTCCCTCGTACAGCTCACACCTTTCCCGACATCCTAGGACAAGCCCTCGTGTTCCGAGTCAATCTCGGGCAGGGGGGGGGAAAGATCGTCTGGACAGCCAGTACGTCGGCGTGTGCACGGATATTCTGCGCAGCTACCACTGAAAGCACCATCCCGTCGGTGAGGTGTCGCAACACGCCCTGTGGAAACGTAGCTGCTCGCGGCCAACGAAAAACCCTTTGAAAGCGCTAGAAAGAATATGTCCCAGCCCGTCGGCGAGGTGCAGGTCGAGTCCGTCGCCTCAAAGCCTCCGAGGTCACCGACGCGGCGGTGCGTTTTACGCTCATGGCTGAGCGGATGTAACTGCAGTGCCGCCTTTAGCCGAGCCCGCCGCGCCACCAGTGGCCCGCAGCGCCGCACAGACTGTCGTGGCGGGAGGAACCGGCATTCTTGCAGCGGACGGGAAAGCCGAGCGCGATGATCGTTTCCCATGGCGCCATCCACCTGGGCGCCTTGCCGACATGGTTTGCAGCTTGCTTCGGCGGTGGCGCCGTCGTCTTGGCCTTCGCGGGCTAGAACGGCGAGAGAGGGGCCCTCCGTGAAGCCGAGGCACGGGAGCGCAGAGCGCAAGCTCGCCTCATCTCGCAGACGACTACCCAGGCCAGCGGCGTCGCCGGGCGGCTATGGGCGAGCGTGGAATCGGCATTCGCGGTCCGGGTCGTCGTACACAACCTCGGCGACGAGCCCATCTCCAACTGCTACGTCGTCGTTGAGGCGTTCCAATCCGATGAGCGGGGCAAGAGGCCGATGACCGGTAGCCCGGCCCAAATCGACTTCGGGATAATCGGAGCCAAGCGGGACGAGCAGCGGGAGCGTGCCGATGCCTTCACGATCATCGCGAACGACGGCAATCCGTTGGCCTGGGAGCTACGCACCCGGCTCGAATTCACCGACGCGCACGGTGGCGACTGGAGCAGAGCGCTGGACGGCCGTTTACGAGAGATCGCCGCTGGCCAGCAGGCCACGGAAGCCGGGTCCAGCTGGGGCGACTGGCGCAAAGACATGCCCGCGATTCGACATCTTTGCCGGTCGAAAGCGCACCCATGAAGATCCCGTCGCCATGCCCAGTGAGAACGGGTCAGCCTCAAGGCGCCTATGCCAGTTACAGCGCGTGGACACGTGACGTCCGGCTGTCCCTAAAGCTCCATGCCCCCACAAATCGAGCCTGACACGAGCCACAACAGACTAGTGTGCGCGGGTCCGTGCGGTGAGTCGGGACCGTTTCACCGGGCGGGAGTCAAACGCCGAGGCCTGAGTGCGGCGAGAGGATGTGCTCATGACCACCGAGCCGTTCAACGGCCCCGACGTGGAGTGGGTCACGCGGTTCATGCCGTTGGCGCAGGACATCTTCGCCTCATGGCTGCAATCCGGTGAGTGGCCGAAGCCTGAGGATCTTCAGCGAAGACTTGATCGGGCGGGACACGACATCGAGGTCGCCATGGCCATCAAGGCTCTGCCACGGGTGCCCGGAGAGCAGCGGCCGGTGTTTCCGAGCGCTGTTGCGCTCCCGATTCGCATATTGCCTCTCCTGCCCGAGACCGGCCCTCTCCTGGCAGCCGGAGTGCAAATCGTCCGGCGAGCGATCGATGTGTACCTATCCGGCGAGCCGCTCGAAGTAAAGAGCGACGATCCCGAGTTGCTGAGTGCCACGGGAGGCGAAACGGCCCTGCTCCGCCGCGCCTACCGTCTGTTCTCGAATGATTACCCGAACCCGTTTGGCGGCGGCGGTCACTCCGAGACCACGTGGCAGCTTGCCGTGTCCGGATCGTCGGCCCGCCGGTTTCGCGGGGTGAAGACCTTGGACGACTACATCGCCCGTCAGGCCGAGATCCTCGCTGAGGGACATCAGCCTCCTGCACCCGTGGAATCGAGACCCTACTCCGCCTTCGTCCTGATGCCCTTCAATGAGCAGTGGTCGCCCGGTGTATACGACATGATCCGGCGAGCGGCAGATTCGCTTCGCGACGAACTGGACATCAGGTGCGAACGCGCGGATGAGTTCACTCGGCCGGGCAAGATCACCGACCAGATCGTCCAAGCCATCGAAACTGCCGACATTTTGATCGCCGAGATCACGGGTGCAAATCCGAACGTAATGTGGGAACTCGGGTACGCCCAAGCCCTTGGGAAGCCAGTCGTCATCCTCAATCAGGCGGTTGTGGACTCACCCTTCGACCTGCGCGACTGGCGACAGGTCATCTACAGCGCGTCCCCGACCGACGCGGACACCCGAAACATCGCGCTGTACATACGCGGTGCCGTCGAGGCGCCCGACTGAATGCCCAGGTCCCCCCCTTGAAGGCCGTATGGCTCCTAGCGACTCGCGTCAGTTCCTGGGGTCGTTATCGGCGCCCAGCGCGGGTCGATAGGCGAGGATTGGGTGTCATGCCGAAGAAGAAGCGCAAGAGCCGAACGAATGCGAAGTCGCGCCCACCGCGCCGCTCGCGTTCGATCGAGCGGCCCGACGGATTCCCTACTTTGCAGTTACCTCGTCCTCCGGTGACGGAGTTCACCCGAGTGACTGCGGTACCGGTGTTTCCGACGACTGGTGATGCCGGTCCTCCTGAGGGGTCCGCCGGAGACTACGAGATCAGGTTTATCCTCGGAGTGCCCGGAGTAAGTTCCGTCGCGACCAACCTCGAGATGAGCGAGATCCTGGCGAGCGGTGATTCCCTCCTGGAAGCGCGGGGCATTGCGCAGATTGAGCTCATCGCGGCCGACGGCTCGGCCGGTAATACCGCCTCCATGCATGCCAACCCTGAGGGAAGGCTCGCGAGCATTCGAATCAGGCTCCATGCCGAGAACATGGGTAGCGCCGAACGGGAAGCCCATGATCAGGTCATGCCGGTCCTCAGCAGGCTGGCTTTCGAAGCGGATACCCCGTTGGAAGTCAAGGCCGTCGTCGGCGTGGAACTGTCGACAGGCACCCAGATGATGGGGGCGAACCTAGTCGGCGCTGTACGCCCAATGCCAATCTTTGAGGGCTGGTCGACCGAGCCGCTGCGTCCTCTGCTCGCGGCCTACCGCGAAGGACTGAACTCCACGTCGCCTCTCTATCAGGCACTCTCGTTCTACAAGGTGGTCGAAGGGGTGTCCACGTTTCACACCCGTGACCAACGAGCGGCTAAGCGCTCCGGAGGTGCATCGCCAGCAGATCCCATGGACATGGTGATGCCGGCCACCTTGGACGAAGTGCCCGAGTCCGCGCCTTGGACGAAGGCGCTTTTCGACTCCTACCTGGGCAAGACTTTCCGCAGTGTTTCAGATGCAATGAGCGACGTCATCCGCAACGCCTCGGTGCACCTCACTCCCGGTCGCGAGGTGCGTGTAGCGGACTACCTTGCCGACATCGAGCAGTGTCGGCTCGCCGTTCCCGTGCTGCGCTACATGGCGCGAGGAATGATCCGAAGCGTTTTGTCGTCCCCCAGCGTTGCGCCGCCGCTCCCCTGAGAACTGGGACGTCAAGGACCTGGCGGTCTTCGGCGAGGCTCCGGCGGTCGCTGAAAGCCGCCTGAAGGCGCGCGGCATCGAACGCGGGCAATCCTGGTCACCACAGAACGATGGATCTCCCGTTGGCCAAACCGACTCCTAATGAAGCGTGGTGATCGCGTTCTGAACGACGGCCAGCCTGAGCCCAGAAGAGGCCTGGGACCTCACGATCAGGGGTGTCGAAGTCCCTGATCGAGGATCGAGGGAGATCCCAGGTGCACCACGACACTACCCCGGCGACGGTCATGCTCGGGCCGGATGGGTTCCGTCTGCTGGCCGTGTCGGAACGCGACGGCGAGCTCGAGCAGGCGGTGGAGACGACGGCCGAGGAGGCGTTCTGCCCATGCTGCGGTGCGCAGGCCCGGCTGCATGACCGGCGGCCGACCTGGGTGCGGGACATGCCCGCCGGCGGCCGGCTACTCGGCTGGGTCTCCGAGCGCCTCGGCAAGCACCCCTGCGACCTGCTCGTTGATGACGTACATGCGGCGGGCGTGGTCGCGGTCGATCGGTTGACCCTTCACGCCGGCGATGGCGTTTGCAGCGTGTCCGCCGCTGCTCATTGTGCCGCCGAGCGTCTTTCCGTCAACCGACGCACCGAGGCCCTTGAATGCACCGAGGTGCTCGGCAACTTCGTCGTACGAAACCTCAGGAGCGTGCGCGGCGACGTACCGCACGACCTCCTTCGCGTCGTCCTTGAGGTAGGACGCCCACTTGCGGAGCTTCTTCGCGTTCCACCCGCCGACGATGACCGTCGATCTGTTTGTAGGCGCGCCGTTGGGCTGGCCCGCCCCGGTGTCGTCGGACTCGAACTCCTCGTCGTCACCAGCAACGACGCCGAAAGCGGCCTGAAGCGTCTGAATGGCACTCTCATAGGAGTCGATCTCTGTGTCGATCGTGAGCTGCATGTGTTTACCCCCAGGGTCCGGGCCAAGCAGTGCTCGGCATATACCTAGAGAGTACCTGCTATGTGAGTCTGAGTCGAGTATGTGCTTAGGACAAAGAAGGAGAGTACGCCCGAAACACTCACTGGCAGGGGATTAGGACCTTCACCCGTCACCGAGGCTTGGCGCGTCCGTCTCTGCCTGGCGGACTCCTGCTCCAGGCGATCGGACTCGGCTGGTTCCCCTGGCTCGCCGGTCAACTACACGCACCCTCGTTCCGCGCATATCGTGGCCCGGGTAGGCGTATCCATGGCGTTGCGGATCGCACCGGCCGCCCCGCCCGTAACCGAGCACCCTGTGACTCGCCACCGCCTACCCGCACGACCGGTGGTCTGCCGATCTCGGCGACGCGGGAGCCGCTTCGGCACCGGCTCTCGCGTCGCGTCGGGCCGGCGGAGTGGGCCGTGGCCGACGGTAACGCAGACGGCCTGCCGTCCGCGCCGCGCCGCCCAAGCACGGTCGGCTTGGCTAGCCCGGCTCGCCGGCCGTCCCCGTCGGCGAGGTATCGCAACACGCCCTGTGGATAACCGTGCCTGCTCGCGAGCACGGCGAAACCCTTGAAAACATTGAAAGAACCGTGTCCCATCCCGTCGGCGAGGTGTAGGTCGAGTCCGTCGGCTCAAAGCCTCCGGGGTAACCGACCCAGCCGTGCGTTTCACGCTGAAGGACGGGTCCTGACGCTGTCCGCCCGGGCCGCGACGCGAATGTGGCCGGTGCTGATCGATCGTCCCACAAGCGAAACGTCTTGCGAGAGGTCGATCAAGGTCCGAC
>Ga0307374_10013501_pt1 | contig 11286 bp, 9 predicted proteins | sample OX3MG_FD_202532 | JGI IMG/M metagenome (GOLD analysis project Ga0307374, IMG submission 202532) | Soil microbial communities from Risofladan, Vaasa, Finland - OX-3 | ecosystem: Environmental > Terrestrial > Soil > Coastal area > Acid sulfate soil | place: Finland: Risofladan, Vaasa | collected... | reverse complement strand
CGTCCGAGGGGACAGACCACGACGACCTTGTGCTTCGCACGGGCGTGCTCGCACACGTCGAAGAAGGCCTTCGGACGGCGGACCGTCTCGAGGTAGGCGCACACCACGTCGACGTCCTCGGAGTCGACGAAGGCCCTCGCGAAGTCGGCCGCGTCCGTCACCGCCTCGTTGCCACTCGACACGGCGTGGCTCCAGCGGACGCCCCGCTTGCTGTTGACGAGCGCCATCAACACCGAGCCGCTCTCCGAGATGACCGCGACCCTGCCGGCCCGATAGGACGGGTCGACCCCCGGCGTGTAGAGGGCGACGGGCTCGGTGAAGTTGATGAAGCCCTGGCAGTTGGGGCCGACGACGGCCATCTTCGCGGCGACGGCGATCTCCTCGAGGCGGCGCTGCCGCTCGCGTCCCTCCTCGCCTTGGTCGGCGAACCCGAACGCGGGGATCACTGCTCCCCTCGCCCCGATCTTCGCCGCAGCTTCGACGCTGTCGACCACGCGCTCGGTGGCGAGACCCACGTACACGACGTCCGGCGCAAAGGGCACCTCGGTCAGCGAGGGCACGCACGGATAACCCAGGACCTCGTCGTACTTGGGGTTCACGCAGACGACGGAACCGGGGTACGAGAGGTTCACGAGGTTCTCGAGCACCACGCTCGCCCTTCCGGAGGGGCTCGCCCCGACGACGGCGATGCTCCGGGGCGACAGGAGACGTTCTATGGAGGTCCCGTACTCGGCGTGCTCGTGGTAGGTCTCCCGGTTCGGCGCTTCTCCACCCGAAGTGTCCCGCCTCGCATGCTCGAGCTTCCCGGCGCCGGTCATGTCCGAGGCCGGCTTCGGGGACCACCGGGTTCGGGGATGAACGGGGTGTCCCGGAACTTGAGCGAGGCAGCGAGGCCCTCGTCCTTACGAATCCGGTGGAGCTCGTCGAGCTCGGGCGCGTCGGTCGAGGAGTGGATGAGGACCGATACGAGTCCGGCGGTGTCGAGCGCCACGCGCAGCCCCATGGCTTCCATCCCCATCCTCGTGATCGCCTTGTTCAACCGCACGGTGTCAGGGGGAAGGAGCGCGATCCTCCGGGCCAGCGCGGTCGCCGTCTCCATGAGCTGGTCGTGCGCCACCACCTGGTTCACGATCCCGATCCGCTCGGCCTCCTTCGCATCGAAATGGTCCCCGGTGAGTGCGTAACGGTTGGCGTGCTTCCATCCGGCCAGGGCGGCGAACAGGAAGGTCGAGTTCCCGAGCTCTCTGACCTCGGGCTGCCCGAAGACGGCGCGGTCCGACGCGATCGTGATGTCGCAGCTGAGCGCGTACCACATCCCCCCACCGAGGCACCATCCGTTGACGGCGGCGATGACCGGCTTGTCGAGCCGCATCGGTGCGAGATAGCGATCCGCCGCCGCCGATATTCGCTTCGACCATCGCTTGAGAAGATCGCGCGTGCGCTCTTGCGAGTCGCTGGACGGATGGTCGAGGTCGAAGCCGGAGCTGAAGGCCTTCCCCGCCCCCGTGAGCACGATCGAACGGACGGAGTCGTCGTCATCTGCCTGTTGGAGCGCGTCGTACAGCTCGTCTTCGAGTTCACGGGAGATCGCGTTCATCTGGTCCGGCCTGTTGAGGGTCAAGGTGAGGACGTGGTCCTCCTGCGCCCAGCTGATCGTCCGGTACTCCTCAGGCTTGCGCGCCAAGGTTGCGCCCCTCTCTCCGCTCACGCCTCCGGCAGCGTCCAGCCGCCGCACAGGCTCCAGCCGCCGCACAGCGTCCACTCATGTCGCGCCGAGCCCGACCCGTTCCGCACCGACCAGCACGACCCGGTTTCCGAAGACCTCTTCACCTTCTGCCATCGCGTGGTGAGCTGCCGCCAAACCGTCGAACGGGACCACCTCGCCCAGGCACGGATCGATCACGCCCTCGCGCACGAGCTCGTTGAAGGCGACCGCCTGGTCGTCGTTGGACCCGTGGGAACCCTGGAGTCGCTTCTGCAGCACCCAGTGGTAGCGGAGGTCGACCACTCCGGAGTACCCCGTCGTCGCCGCGCAGATGACGACGGCTCCCCCGCGCTCGCACACGAAGATGCTCGTCGGGAGGGTCGCTTCCCCGGGGTGCTCGATCACGATGCTCGGGTTCCGCCGTTCGCCGAGGATCTCCCAGATCTGCGACCCGAACGCTCGGGCCGAGGCGGTCCATTGCCGTTGGCCACCGGCGTCGTCCCAGTGCGGCGGAATACCCCAGTGGTCGAATTTCCTCCGATCGATGAACCCGACCGCGCCGAGCTTCATGCAGTATTCGCCGCGCCGCTCGTCGGAGACGACGGCGACGGGTGCCGCACCGGCGTGGGCCGCAAGCTGGATCGCCTGGGAACCCACCCCGCCGGACCCTCCCCACACGAGCACGACGTCGCCTCGTTGGACGGTGTGCGGCGGCCACCCGTGGAGCATCCGGTATGCCGTCGTCCCCACGAGGGTCGGTGCCGCTGCCGCCTCCCAGGTCAGCTGGGGTGCCTTGGGCAGCACCTGGTGATCCTGGGCGACGCAGAATTGGGCGAACGACCCGAAGTTGGAGGGGGCGTCGTACCCCCAGATCTTCGCAGAGGGCGCGATCATCGGGTCCTTGCCGGCCGCGACCCAGGGATCCGTTGCATCCCACCAGCCGGGATGGACGACCACACGGTCGCCGATGGCGACACCGCGCACCTCGTCACCGACCGCGTAGACGATGCCTGCCGCGTCGCTCCCGCCCACGTGGAAGTCCCAGGGCGCCCCGGCTTTCTGGCGCATCGCGATGACGTCGACGGGGACACCTCTGGCGGCCCAGACGTTGTTGTAATTGACGCCGGCGGCCATGACGGCGATGAGGACCTCCCGTGGGGCGAGGTCCGGCACCGGAATCTCCTCGACCTGGAAGGCGCCGAGCGGGTCACCGAAGCGGTCCTGGCGGACGACCTGGGCTATCATCCGGGCCGGGACAACGCCGAGAGGCGGGAGTTCTCCAAGAGCAACCAAGTCAGGTCTGGACACGGGCATCTCCCGGAGTCCTCCTGCTCGTCGCAGGCGGTGCCTTCGACGAGCAGGACGTCGAGCCGTCACGAACCATGAACATGCGCACCAACCAGCAGGTGGTCGAGCCGAACGAGTTTCTCGTGACGTTGCTCGAGGCGCTCAGTGACACCACTCGACTTCGAATCGTCGAGTTGACCCTCGAGCGGGGCGAGGTCCCCTGCGCCGAGCTCGACGAGACGTTCGGGCTGGCGAAGTCGACGATCTCGTATCACACGAAGATCCTCAACGCCGCCGGACTGATCCATACCGAGCGCGAAGGTCGGTTCTTCAGGTACGGCGCGACCAAATTGGCCGAGGAGGTCCTCTCGTCGCTGAGGGACCTTGCGCCGCGCGCGCCGTGCACAGCCGAACCCCATAAGGACACCGGGTAGGCGGCGCGGACGCTCGAGGACGTCGCGTGCGGCGCGCTCACTCGGTGCATCGTCCCCTCCCGTTCGATCATTTTCGAACTACGGGCATAGTAACGGGACCCCGCACGCCGATCAAGCGGACACGGCCGGTCGCCACGATGCGCTGACCGAAGCCCGGTCAGGTCCCGCGCTTGCGCAGCGCCGGGAGCACTTCGGTGCCGACGAGCTCGAGCGCACGCTCGAACTCCTGATCCTGCAGGCGGAAGTCGAAGACCACGTGGTCAAGCCCGTGCCCGACGAGCGTCGCGATATGTTCGACGATCTCGTCGGGCGTCCCCGCGTACGCGATCCCACCGAGGTCGTCGATCGTGTTGAGCCCGCCGGGAGGCAGGATCCACGTCTTGGCGGCCTCCGAAGACGCCCCGAGCGCGGCGACATCGATCCCGGCGCGGGCGCGCGCACGGTTCCGGTCAACCTTGACGAGCGGGACGATGGCCTTTGCGATCCGCTTGCCACTCGCAGACGCGAGGTCGTCGAGGAGATCGAGACGAGCTCTCAGCGTGGCGAGCGGGACACGGCCCGGCATCCAACCTTCGCAGTGCTCGACCGCGTTGCGCACCGAGACTTCCGTCGTCCCGCCGTACCAAAGGGGAAGATGGCAGGTCGGCTTCGGCTCGATCGTCACGTGCTCGAAGTCGAACAACCGGCCGTGATGCTCGACGTCGTCGCCACTCCAGACCTTGTTCAGGATCTCCACGGTCTCCACGAAGATCCGCTTCCTGTCCGAACGCCGGAAGCCCGCCGCGCCGAGCTCGGCCTGCCCGCTCCCGAGACCCATCCCTGCGACGACCCGGCCCCCCGCGAGGAACGAGAGGGAGGCGAGGTCCTGTGCGAGCTTGAGCGGCCAACGGATAGGGATGAGGACGGCCGTACCGAGCACGATGTGCGACGTCCTCGCGGCGATCCCCGCGAGAACGGTGAGCGACTCGACGAAGGTGCGGTCGTCGCCCTCCATGCCGTGAGGCTCCCAGAGCAAGTGGTCACGCACCCACACAGCGTCGAACCCGGCCTGCTCGGCGAGCTCACCGGACCCCAGGACGCGTGCCGGCGTTGCCGCCTGCCCGAAGTGCGGGACGAGCACGCCGTAGGTGGTGCCCTCGCGCCGCTCACGCAACGGTGTCGCGGCCGCTCCGAGTGCAGGCGTGTGCGGGTCCTTGCCGGCGGCGGCGGCCGCTGTCGTCACTGCGCCACGCCCCCGACGTACCTTCCGTACCCGGGCTTTGCGAGGATCTCCCGGTCGCGTGCGATCACCTCGCCCCGCAACATCGTCTCCGTCACCACGCCGGTGACGGTCCAGCCGGAGTAGGGCGTCCAGCCGCACTTCGTGTAGAGGCCGCTGTCGTCCAACACCCGCGTCTCCTTCGGGTCGACCAGCACGAGGTCCGCGTCCGAACCAGGTAGGAGGACGCCCTTCTTCGGGTACAGGCCGGTGAATCGCGCCGGGCTCTCCGCGAGGAGCTCGACGGCCCGACGGAGCGAAAGCTTGCCCGCCGCGACGTCCGAAAGGGTGATGCTGTAGTGCCAGTCGTACTGGGGGGAGCCCATGGCGGCATTCCAGGCGTCCGTCTCGAGGACTTCGATCTCCTCGAGCGTGTGGGGGGCGTGGTCGCCGTCGATCATGTCGATGGTACCGTCGCCGAGCGACCGCCAGATTTCGGCCATGCGTGCGGCATCCTCGGTGATGAAGCCGCCGGGGCACGCCCGTCCCTTCTTTTCTTCCAAGTCCTTCAACGTGAGGTGGTAGTACTTGGGGTCGACGGCGCAGCTGACCCGTTGGCCCTTCTGCTTCGCAGCGCGGATGAGCGCCAGGCTCGCGGCGGAGTGGGTGTGCACGAGGTGGAGGCGCACCCCGCTGATCGACTGCAGCACGATCAGAGAATTGACGGCTGAGGCCCAGATCTGCTCGGTCGTGTACACCTCGCCGAAGGTGACATGGTTCGGTGGCTTGCCTGCCGCGAAGGCCTCGGCGGACAACTGCTCGAACAGGCTCTGGTCGAACGGATGCACGAAGCAGGGCAAGCCCGTTCTTTCGATCGCACGGAACAGCCGGAGTAGGCGGCCCTCGTCGTTCACGGCAAGCCGCGGGTCGTGCGGATAGGCGCCCGACACTTGGAAGATCTTGTACCCGGACGCGCCCGCGGCCGCCAGCTTCTCGATTTGGTCCTCGTTCGTGCCTGCTACCCAGTGTCCCCAGTCGACGATCGATTTCGCGTCGGCGAGCTCGAGCTTCGCTTCGAAGGCCTCGACCGTGTCGGTAGGAGGCTCGACGTTCGGCATGTCGAACATCGTCGTCACGCCGCCTGCGGCGGCAGCCTGCGACGAAGTCAGGAAGTCCTCCTTATGGGTATAGCCAGGCTCCCTCGTATGTGCATGGGTGTCGATGATCCCCGGGAGCACCCAGTGGTCCGTCGCGTCGATCGTCTCCGCTGCGTCGGCCTCGACGCCGCGGCGGACGAGGGCCTGGATCACTCCGTCGTCGATCAGCACATCGAGCTCGCTCAGACCGTGACCTGGCACGTACACGGAGCCACCACTGATTCTGGTCTTGTACACCGGCATCCCTCTCCTCTCAGTCGCCGACCTCGGGTACTTCTTGGAAGTCGGCGTTCGCGGGTGCGTAGATCTCCAAGATCACGAGCTCTTCCGGTCCCTCATTGGAGATCGCGTGCGGGACGTTCGGCGGGATGAACGCCACACGGCCAGGCTCGACGGTGTAGACCTCCCCACTGCTGCGGATGGAAGCGACGCCGCTGAACACGTAGTACACGTTCTCCGCGTTGGTGTGGACGTGGTACGGCCCCGGCGCGCTGCCGACCTTGATGCGGTTGATGTGCAGGTCCACCTGGCTGGCACCGACCTCCGGCCCGACGAGCCTGGTGACGCTGCCGCGGTCGTAGCGAAGCGAACCGGGCGTCACCGTCGAGGGGTCCAAGAGCGTGATCGTCCTGACTGTCCGGGTCATGCCCGCACCTCCTGCATCCGGTCCCTGTGGCTCGTGTGTCACGGTGCACCCATCCGCCTGCTCAGCGTGCCCAGGCCCGCGTGCGCGCTTTGACGGGAACGAAGCCCTCGGCGACCTCTCCCGTCTGGGTGTCGACGAGCTCGTTGGCCCACTCGGTCGGCACACGCCCAAGGGGGGCGACGACCTCGTCGGCCGTGGGGCCGATGCGCGAGGCGACGGATTCGAGGGAGGTCCTGTCGAGGTCGTACGCGTAGATCGCGTTCTCCGACAGCATCTTCGTCGCCACGTCGAGCGGGACGCCCTGGAACGCCCAGCGCAGATAGTGCCTGCTCGTGCTCTCCTCGCCGTCGGCCTCCGGGTACTTGTAGGTGCCCTCGCCGTGGGGGTAGTCCCTCCCCCAGATGACCTGATCGGCGTAGCCGTCCTCGATCGCCTCGTGCACGGCCGAGGGCGGCATGAAGCTCTCGCCGATGAAGACGTTGGTCGTCATGTACTCGCCCGGGCGCTTCGGCACCTGGGCGTGGAGCTCCTCTGAGGGCGACGAGTAGACGAAGTCGAGCTCGCGCATCTGCCAGCGCCACCACCCCCTGGACAGCTCGGTCAGGATGAGCTTGAGGCCGGGATGCCGCTCGAAGACCCCGCCGAGGATCAGCCGGCACATGCCGCGCCGGCCCATGAAGCCGCCGTGCTCCAAACGGAACGTGGCCATCGCCTGGGGCCCGAACACGGAGTGGCCGGGGAGGCCCCCGTGGGTGACGAGGTTCATCTTCAGGTCCTCGCACGCGGACCAGAAGGGCTCCCAGCTCGGGTGGTCGTACTCTTCGATGCCTTCGCGGGGAGAGGGGAAGTTCACCCCGCGCAAACCGTGCTCGGCCGCCCAGGTGACCTCCTTCACGGCGAGGTCGACGTCCCACATCGGGAGGTAGGCGAGCCCGATGAGCCGCTCGGGCGCGGCCGAGCAGAAGTCGGCGAGCCAGTGGTTGTACATGCGGTAACCGACGGTTACGAGCTCGTTGGCCATCCTCTTCTTCGTGTTCGGGGGCAGGTACCACTCCCGGATGCCCGAGAACGGGAACAGCTCGGCGTTCTGGCTGCCGTGGAAGATGACCTCGGCGGCGACGCCGTCCCAGTCCATCTCTCGAAGGCGGGTGTCGACGTCGTAGTGACCGGCAGTGTTGCGATTGAGAAACCGCCGAGTGATCGCTGCCTCCATCGCGTACGTGCTCCGGCCCGAGAGGGGGTCCTCCTCCCCGGTCGCGTCGATCGCGCCGGTCCTGCCCACCACGCTGTCGGCGTTCGCCGCGATGTAGCCGTCGTAGTCGTCCAGGTACTCCCGGGGGCAGTACGAGCGCAGGTCCTCCACGAGGCGCGGCCCTGCGTGGCTGTCGCCTGACACGACGGTCAGCCTCCGTCCTCGGCCGATCGCTCCGCCGTCTGCTGCCTCGGCCATCGTCCCTCCCTGGGTCCTCGTGAGCGGCCGTGCCGCTCCTGTCACTCGCCTCACTCGCCGAACGTCCACTGCTAGGACTCGGACCGGGCCGTGGCGTCGAAGATGGGCTCGCGGTCCCTGGTGCGCTTGATCTCGAACACGCCGTCGGTGCGCGCGATCGTCACGAACGCATCCCACAGCCGGCCCGCCGCGTCGCCCCTCACTGCGGGGCTCATGACTGGCCCGAAGAAGGCGGTTCCCTCCACCCTGATGACGGGCGTGCCGACGTCGGTGCCCACCTGGTCGAAGGCCTCGTGATGGGAGCGCTTGATCGACTCGTCGAACTCCTCGCTCTGTGCGGCGGGGACGAGTGACTCCAGGCCGAGCTCGGCGAGCGCGTCGACAACTGCCGAGGGGTCGGCGCGTCGCCCCTGATCGTGAAAGCGCGTGCCCAACGCGGTGTAGAGCGGGCCGAGGATCTCCGGACCCTCCCGCGTGGCGGCCGCAGCGCAGACGCGCACCGGGCCCCAGACCATCCTGCGCAGGTACTCCTCCGAGAAGCCCTCTCCGCCGTGCTGGACGAGGTTCAGGTAGGCGAGGGACATGAGCCGCCACTCGGTCACGACGCTTCTCGTGCGCTCCACTTCGAGCATCCAGCGCGAGGTGATCCACGCCCATGGGCAAATCGGATCGAACCAGAACTGCGCGCGCATTTCTGGCTGCGTCGAGCCGGCCATTCAAGCCCGCACCCCTGCGTCGCGGTCACCGATGCCGTCATCTATCCCCGGCCGGAGACGGAACCGACCCGACCGAGGATCGAGCTCGGGCAGGCGGCGGGTGCGGGCGATCGAGTCCATTGCCGGTCAGAGAACGTGTGCGCGCACTCTGTCGAGGATGGCGTTCAGGGAGTCGTCGCCGTAGCCGGACGGGTGCACACGGGTGAAGGCGGCACGCGCCTTCGCTCTCGAGGTGGGCGGCATCGTCGCGTCGATGATCATCTTCCCGCCCACGCGCATCACCGTGACTTCGTCGCCGGTCGTCGGCACCGACTGGTCGAGCGGGTGGATCCGCTGGTTCGGGATGACGTGGACGTCCAGCTGGGGGTTCATGCGCTGGGTCACCGCCCACCAGACGTCGCGGGGGTCATAGATGTCGACGTCCTCGTCGACGAGCACCACGACCTTCGGGTGCAAGTTGACGCTCGAGAGCGCAGCGAGGCCGACGGCCATCGCCTGACCGTCCCAGCGAGGCGTCATCTTGACGAACGCCGTGAACAGTGCCGCGTACGATGGGACGTGGACGTCGTGGATCGCCGTCCCACCCTGCACGTCCTTCAGCCGTTCGTAGAGGGCCGCCTCCATCGGCAGGGCGACGAGCGCCTGATGGTCGGTGTACACGGTGGCCTGGATGTGGCGGAAGATCGGGTTGCTCCGATGGGTGATACCCGTGACCTCCATCACGGGTGCCGTCCCAACCTTTCCGCCGTGGAACCCGGTGAACTCTCCGAACGGCCCTTCCGGCTCCCGCACGTCGGGAGGCACGAGCCCCTCGATCACCACCTCGGCATGCGCGGGCACCTCGAGGTCGATGGTCTCGCACTTCACCATCTCGATCGGCTCCCCGAGAATGCCTGCCCCGAGAGCGAGCTCGTCGTAGTCGGGGTGAGCACCGCTGTAATTGGCGACGATCTCGTAGGCGGGGTGGAGACCGATGGCGAACGCCATCGGCATCTTCTCGCCACGCGCGCAGTACTTCTCGTAGTGCGCCCAGTTGTGCCGGGCAGCCATCCAGAAGCTGACGTGGTCCGGCCGGGAGTCCCACAGCTGGGTGCGGATGATCGCCTCGTTGCGCACCCCGGTGTCGGGGTCTTTCGTGATGGTGATGCCCGACCCCAGGTAGCGGCCACCGTCGCCGACGCTGTGGATCGGAATGGGCACCTTGCGGATGTCGACGTCGGATCCGAGGATCTTCACTTCCTTGCACGGGCCGTCGGTGACGGTTCTCACCTCACCTGGTCCGACGCGGAAGAGCTTCTCGGCGAGGGACTGGACGACGTTGTCCGGGGTCGTGCCGAGGGCGACCGCTTGGGAATTGCGGTTCGACACGAGGATGTCGGCGAGTCGCCAGCCTGGGAAGCCCTTCAGGTTCTCGAGCATGATCGGGCCACGGGCCTCGGACGAGATGACGCCGGCCTGACGGATCGGGTCGACGGGTTCCTCGATGCGCATGAGGCTCGAGCCCAGCTGGTCGAGAAACGTTCGCAGGTCCTGCATCTGTCCTCCGCTCGTCGTATGCGTTGATTCGCGCGCTGAATGGCGCTCGTAAAGGGCCCCACCCTATCTTGTGCGTCGGAAGTGTTGAAGGGGAAGTGCGAGGGTTTTCCGCCACCATTCTCGAGGGTTTTCCGCCAATTCGGTCGGGCCATTTCGACATGGTGGCGATACAGCGAGGCGGCGGTTGCGATCCCCCGCCGCGCTTCATACAGTATTTGTCGATTCTTCATCCCTCCTGACACTCCAAAGGAGCCGGGAAATGACTGACGCAACGAGCGGCGCGAACGGTGGCTCGAAGAAGATGGTCGTCGTGTCGGGCGACAGCCACATCGGGCCGCGCCTGAAAGAGGACCTGCGCCCCTACTGCCCGCAGGAGCACCTCGAGGAGTTCGACCGGTTCATCGCCGCCAACACCGATTCGTTGGTCGCGAAGTGGGGAGCCACCAGAGCCACGCAGTTCGCAGACCTCGAGGCTGACATCCTCGAGGGCCGCAGCACCTACGCGAGCGAAGTCTCGATCACCCGGCGCTTCCTCAACCGTCAGACGCCGGGGCACTACGACGTCGACACGCGCCTTCGAGAGATGGACTGGGACGGGGTCGCGGCCGAGGTGATCTTCCACGGCAGCCAGAACCCCGAACCGTTTCCCTTCTCGGGCATCCGCGAGTGGGCGGTACCGGACGCCAAGACCGACCTCGAGCTGACGGCCGTCGGCCACCGGATGTACAACCACTGGCTCGCCGACGTCTGCTCGGCGGCGCCCGAGCGGCTCATCGGGCTCGCCTACGTGCCGATGTGGGATGTCGACCTCGCGGTGAAAGAGGTCACCTGGGCCGCCGAGCACGGCCTGCGGGGCGTGAACTTCCCCGCGCCGCGCGCAGGGATCCAGGAGTTCGACCACCCGCAGTGGGAGCCGCTGTGGGCCGCCTGCGAGGACCTGAAGATGAACCTCGCCACGCACAACGGGCTCCCTGGGAACACCGTGTTCGGGCCGCAGGCCATGGCCATGACCCGGCTGGAGTTCGCCGGGTGGCCGTGCCGGCGGGGCATGGTGCGGATGATCTTCGGCGGGGTCTTCGAGCGGCACCCCGGCCTGAAGCTGATCCTGACCGAGCTGTCGCGCGGCTGGTGGCGCTCGACGATGCGCGAGCTCGACT
>Ga0307374_10013500_pt1 | contig 11289 bp, 8 predicted proteins | sample OX3MG_FD_202532 | JGI IMG/M metagenome (GOLD analysis project Ga0307374, IMG submission 202532) | Soil microbial communities from Risofladan, Vaasa, Finland - OX-3 | ecosystem: Environmental > Terrestrial > Soil > Coastal area > Acid sulfate soil | place: Finland: Risofladan, Vaasa | collected... | reverse complement strand
GCGATCGCCGTGCTCTATCTTCTCCCGGAGCGGTGGTGGCAGCTTTCTGCCCGCTTCTGTGTGGCGCGCGACCTGCTCTCACTGGTGTTCCTATACGGTGCGGTGGCCCAAATCGCCACCCCGGGGTTCTGGGGACCGCGCGGCAACGCCGTGCTGATCGAGGGCCAGGCGAGCATGGCGCCCTCCTGGATGGTGTCCTCGATGACGCCCCTGGTGACCTTCACCCACGCTCACCCAGTCCTCTCGAACGCAGTCTTCGCAGCGGCGCTTCTGGCGGTGGCGGCCCTTCTCTTCGGACGAGCTCCCAGGGCTCTTGGCTTTGTGTGCCTCGGCGCAGTCCTGTTGGTCATGTGGTATTGGGGCCAGGCGTTTGGGGGCATTTTTTCGGGGATGGGAACCGACCCCGGCAGTGCACCGCTGCTGGCGCTCTTGGCGATCCCGGCCGGGGCGACGTGGCAGATGCGGCGGCGCCGGGCCGCGCGGGAGAGGCCGTGCGAGGGCGCGTCAGGCGGGGGTGGACCAGTCGAGTGTGGGGGCGTGCCGCGCTCAGCTGTCGCCGACGTCCGGCGGGTATGACTGCGATCGGTTTCTAATCCGTCGAGCTAGCTGGAGACCCTATTGCGGCGGGTGGAGGCGGCCGCCCGGCTGGATCGAGGTGAGTCCAATCGGGGTGAAGTCGGGCAATCCGAGTTTGCGGGCAGCCCGCCGCAGGGTGGAATTGGCGGCCGAGAGATTCTCGTCGGCCCATCCTGCTTGGCGGAGCAAGGCGGTGGCGGCGGCCTTGTCGCCGGGTTTTGCCAGCAGGGTTTCCTCACTCCGCATGGCGGGCGCCACATCCTCCTGAGCCCATACCCCAAGCGCACTGACCGCGTAGTTCAGATGCAGTCCTGACAAAGCGGCGGGGAGTGAGTACACCGTGAGCTGGAAGATCGCAGTGTCGGTACCGGGAGTGCACGCATGAACTGCGGCCCGTGCGGCCTTCTGGGCCCTTCTCATCCACCCGGGGTCCACCTCCGCCGGGGTCCACCTTGAGATCGCAGCCGACGCCTTGGAGTTGCAACCTGCCAAGTCGGAGTGGAGGGTCTGCTCCATGGATAAAAAGGCGGCTCTCCGGGCGGTCAGCCCGGCCGGACGGCTCATCAAGAACAGCACGCTGACGGCTGCCAGGATGACGACGACGATTGCGACTACACCCCACCGATAGCGGTTCAGACGTCGGCGCACTCCAGGCAGCTCAGCATCTGACACTGGCAAGTCGTCAGTCAATTCCTCCACAACTACCCTGCGACCGCCCGTCCGGTGAGTAGCAGAGGCCTCACCCGACGGGCGGTGGAGCCTGCCGCTGGATCTTCATGGCACATGCCCGATGATCTCCGCGAGCTACTCCGCGAAGTCAGGGAGCGCCCGAACCGGCCCCGCCGACGGGACCGCGGATTGACTGGCTCGAGGGGGTCCGGTGGTGCCCTCGAAATTCCGCAGTCGGGAGCTGTTCCACACCACAAACGCCGAGGAGAGGGCCATGGCCCCACCGGCGATCAGGGGGTCCAGTCGTCCCAGGGCGGCGAGCGGGATGGCGACCACGTTATAGCCGAAAGCCCACAACAGATTGCCGCGGATGGTGCGAATGGTCCGGCGGGCCAGCCTGAGGGAGTCCGGGACTACACCAAGGTCGTCGCGTACCAGAATCAGATCGGCCGCATTGATGGCGACATCGGTCCCAGTTCCGATGGCGAGGCCCAGATCGGCCTGTACCAGGGCCGGACCGTCGTTGACTCCATCGCCGACCATCGCCACCGAGTGGCCCTGCGCCTGCAGCTCTCGGATGATCCTGACCTTGTCGGTGGGCAGGGCACCGGCGACCACGTCCTGGATGCCGACCTCGGCTGCGACGGCACGTGCGGTGGCTAGGTTGTCCCCGGTCACCAAGATGCAGTGGAGGCCGAGTCGCTGCAGCTCCCGGACCGCGGGGGCGGCAGACGGCTTGATCACGTCAGCCACCGCCACCGCCCCGATGACTCGTTCATCTAGGGCCACCATCACCGCGGAGTGGCTGAGCACCTCCCAGCTTCGGCACTGGTCGGCGAGCTCCTTGGGTATGTTCACTCCCCGTTCTTGGAGGAGTTGAGACCGGCCAACCAGGACTTGGTGACCGTCGACCACCCCGCTGGCGCCGAGGCCCGGCAGGTTCACGAATTCCGATGGCTGAGTCAGTTCGCGGCACTCGCGGCGAGAGGCGGCCGTCAGCGCCGCCGCAATCGCATGCTCGCTCGCCTGCTCCAGCGACCCGACGCTGTGGAGGAGGGTTGAGCGCTCCACCCCAGGCACTGTCTCCAGGTCGGCCAATTCCATCTTGCCCTGAGTGACCGTGCCGGTCTTGTCGAGCACCACGGTGTCCACGGTTCGCGAGGTTTCGAGGCCCTGGTGCCCCTTGAAGAAGATTCCTAGCTGGGCCCCCCGCCCCGACGCTACCCGCAATGCCGCGGGGGTGGCCAGCCCCAGAGCGCAGGGGCAGGCGATGATCAGCAGGGCCAGGGCCGAGCTGAAGGCCAACTCCACGGATCCCGAGAGGACCATCCAGGCGGTGAAGGTGAGGATGGCCCCGACCATGACGGTAGGAACGAAGACGGCCGAGATTCGATCAGCCAGGCGCTGCACCGAGGCCTTCTGGAGTTGGGCCTGCTCAACCAGATCGACCATGTGAGCCAGCTGGGTGTCCCCGCCCAGCTTGGTGGCGCGCACGATCACCCGGCCAGTCACCACCACCGTTCCCCCGAGGACCACCTGACCGTCAGTGACGTCGATCGGAACTGACTCTCCAGTCATCGAGCTGCAATCGACTGCCGATTGGCCCAAGACCACCTGTCCGTCGGTGGCGATCGTCTCGCCCGGGCGGACGATGAATCGGTCGCCCAGCTGGAGCTGGGCCACCGGCACCCGCCGCTCGGTATCGTCCGGCTGGAGGATGGACACGTCCTTTGCTCCCACGGCAGCCAAGGCTCGGAGGGCGTTGCCTGCCCGCCGGCGACCTCGGGCTTCGAAGTACCGCCCGGCGAGTAGGAAGGTGGTCACTCCGGCCGCAACATCGAGATAGAGGGCGCCTCCACCTTGGTGCAACAGGACATACAGACCGGAGCGCCCAGGCTCGCTGAAGTCCCTGAAGAACATGGCGTAAAGCGACCAGCTGGTGGCGGCGATGATTCCCATCGAGACCAGGGTGTCCATCGTGGACGTGCCGTGCCGCGCAGCTCGCAGCGCGGCCTTGTGGAACGGCCAGGCAGCCCACACCACCACTGGTGCGCCCATGGCAATGAAGAGGAATTGCCAGCCGGGAAAGCGCAGCCAGGGGAGGAGTGAGAAGGCCGTCGACCACTCGCCGAGTGGCATGAACAGCAGGGCCGCGACCAGCAGTCGGCGGCCCAGATACCGCACTCTGCGGTCGTCTTCGGCAGCGTCATCGGCCGCGCTGTGACTGGTGCCAACCAGCTCGGCCCCATACCCCGCGGCCTCGACTCGCTTGATCAGAAGCGGGACCGGTACCTCGGAGAAAAGTGAGATCGTTGCCCGTTCCGAGGCGTAATTGACCTGGGCGCTCACGTGGTCAAGCTGGTTGAGGCTGCGCTCGATCTTGGCGGCGCAGGCGCCGCAGCTCATGCCGCGGATCGTCAGTTGGAGCTGTCGAAACTGCGGTCCGGTTTCACCGAGGTCGTTGGAACCCACGCCTGAATCGCCGTCGACTAAGCCCGCCTCATCGGCGAGAGAAGTCGCCTGAACCGCTTCCGGGCTGGCTGGCCGGTCCTTCATCAGCGATCCACCTGGGGGTACCCGGTTCTGGTGAGGAGTTCAGCTGAGGTGATCCACCTGCCGAGCTCGTGGCTTCCCGTCGCCGCCCAGGAGGCGAACCCAGGCCCGTTCTCGACAGCGCGGATACCGGCGGTTCCGATCACGATGCGACCTACTCTAGCGAGGGCCGACTTGGACGGTCGATGGGGGTGTCTGGTCGGCAGCCGGGGCGCCAGGCTCACCGGCGTCGGCCAGCCTGGCGCCAGGGCTCTCCTCTGCTCCCCTAGGGAGCAGAGGAGACGATCAGGTGAACAGCTGCGGCCACTGCGTGACGATGAGCATCAGCATCATCGAGAAGGCGATCGTCAGGTCGCCGTTGGTACCGAGAATCCGGAGCGACGGTCGATCCAATCGACTGCCGACGGAAGTTGTCAGAGGGTGGCGGGCAGCCCGTAGGGTGCTGCCGATGAATGCGAGATAGACCGCCAGGCAGATGATGGTTACCGCCGAAACGTTAGTGGCCGAGAACATGTAGGCCATCGACGCGTTGATGAAGAGGTGCCAGGACTCACTTCGGCGATCGCAGGTGTTCCAGCGCAGTAGTAGTCCGCCGAGAAAAACCGTGGCGAACAAGGCGAAAGCGACCACGTAGGCCGATAGCGGTCCGATGTATGCGATGGTTCCGATCATCAATAAGGCCATGCCGATCATGCCCAAGGCGTGAACCGTGTGGCCCAACAGATCCGGCAGCGTGTGATAGCTGGCGATGTGGCCGCGCTGAAGATATCGCCAGATGAAGATGAACAGAACGTAGGACGACAGAATGATCACCAGGATCAGCGCCAGCTCGATGACTGGAGGTCCGGACTGGGAATGCGAGGGAGAAACAGATGACGCGCATCCCGGCATGACCATGCCAGGCATGCACTCAGCTTTCATCGGCCGCTTCTCCCCAATTGGCACACGCTCGCTCGACGGAAGCGCCTTCTCGTGACTATCGGGGTAGAGCAGCTCGACGTCGCATCTACCCGGCTCGGCGGTGAAATGATAGGCGCCAGAAACTCAGTTTTCGCCCCGGCCGTTCCAATTGAGGCCGCGAGTATTATGGCTGGTGCCGACGGGGGCCACAGTCTAGGGACCGGGGATAGAAATGCCTGGGATGGGTAGCTACGGGACCGAGACTATTGCGGGCTTCTACCCGTACCTCTTCATCGACCTGCTGATCATCTTGGCGCTGGTCTGGGTTTGTTGGGGAGCGCAGGTCGGTTTCCGCTACCTGGATGAGCGCGAGGGCCGCGTGGCAGATCGGAGCGCCGTTGCCGAGCGCACCGCGATTACGGTGATTCCGGCCCGGGTCTTCCTCCGTCGAGCGATCGGAATCCTCTGGATCGTCGACGGGCTTCTTCAGGCCCAGCCGGCCATGCCCGCGGGCTTCGCCAAGAACGTGGTGGCGGCGAATGCGAGTGGACAGCCTCACCTTCTAGCCAACCTGTTGAACTGGGAGGTCTACTTCTGGCAGGCTCACCCCTTAGACCTCGCGGTGGCCACCGTATTCATTCAGGTTGGCCTCGGGGTGGCCATCCTGGCCGGCGGTGATTCGTCTCTGGGTAAGTTCGCCCTGTGGGCCTCGATCGCCTGGGGACTTTTCGTCTGGGTAGGTGGGGAGGGGCTCGGGGGGATTCTGATCTCCGGGACTACTCAGCTGATGGGGGCGCCCGGGGCGGTGCTGGTATACGTCGCGGCCGCAGCTCTGCTGCTGGCTCCAGTTCGCATTTGGGTGAACGGCCGGGTTGTCCGGGGAATACGCCTCGGGGTAGCGGCGGTCCTGCTCCTCGGTGCTCTTCTTCAGGCCGTCCCATGGGAGGGGTTCTGGACTGGGCGTGGACTGAGCGCCATGTTCTTGGCAATGGGTCACGTCCCCCAGCCGGGATTCCTCTCGGCTCCGGTGCTCGCCGTGGCCCATCTAGCTCGATCAGAGCCAGTTCTCCTGAACTCAGTATTCATCTTGGTCATGGCCGGGCTCGGGGCGGGACTGATCCTGGGCAAGTCTCCCAAGCGCTGGACGATCGCGACCTTTGTGTGGTTGGCGATTACCTGGTGGATCGGTCAGGACTTTGGGGCGCTCGGTAGCAAGACGGCCACCGATCCCAACCTCTCGCCCTTGCTGGTGGTCATGCTGGTGTGCGCCTGGCTTGGGACGCGGTCCGAGGCGGTACCGAGCCGAGAAGAGGCCGCCCACGTGAGGGCCGCGGGACTCCGCCGGACGGTGGCCCTTGGCGGCCTGCTTGCTCTGGGGGTCGCCGCGGTCCCTGTGCTGCTGGGGCTTCCGGTGGCGGCGGCGCAGTCGGCCACCATCGAGGCGGTGAACACGGGTGGGGGCCTGGACCCGGTGAGTAACCAGACCTTACCCGACCTCACCCTGGTCAACCAGTCAGGCCACCTGGTCGACCTACGCCAGTGGTCGAACAAAGCGGTGGTGTTGACCTTCCTCGACCCAGTGTGCTTCTACCAGTGCCCCATCATGGCGGAGCAGCTGGCCGCCGCAGACCACGAGCTAGGCCCCCTCGCCAGGGATGTGGAGTTCGTCGCCGTGGTTGCGAATCCGATCTATCGCAGCCAGTCGGTAGTGCGCTCCTTCGACTCGACCATGCTCTTGAACCGCTTGCCGAATTGGCAGTACCTCACCGGCACCCTGACACAGCTTGAGCGCGTCTGGGGCGACTTCTCGCTGCCAATCGAGATCCCGCGCTTGCAGATGGTGGACCACCCCACTGTCCTCTACTTCGTCCGCCCGGGTGGGCAGGAGGTGAGCCTGACGCAGGACACAGCGCTCAGCCAAGCCAGCCTGATCACCTCCTACGCGTCACTGATCGACGAGCAAATCCGGTCCATCCTCAAGCAGTGACTGGGCGCGGACCCAGGCCGTGGTGGCGGACTTGGCGCGCGCTGACCGCGGGGGTTCTGGTCCTCTTGGGAGTCGTCGTCTTCGGCATCAGCGCGTTGCCGGTCGCGCCCGTGGCTCCGGACACGGCGCCGATCCCGATCACCACCGCGGGGAAGCAGGTGCAGCAGATCGAGAGCCTGAATTACTTCAGCGCTGAGGACGGTTGGGCGGTGGTTCCCACCCGTCCTTACTGGCGGGTCGTTAGAACCACTGACGGGGGGAGCAGGTGGCAGGACGTTACCCCGCCCGGAGCGGCCAGCAACGGGGGCCTTTCTCTGACGGTCACGGGAGCGTCGACGGCAGCCGTGGTCTTTCTCGCCTACCAGTACATACGCGACTCGACCTTTGCCTACACCAGAGACGGAGGCGCGGACTGGACCGCCGGGATCCTGCCCAACTCCGCCTCCTCCGGACCCGATCCGATTTATGTGCTGAACAGTCACCAGATCTTCGCAGTGCTGGGGAGCGGGACCGTTATCAAGAGCGCCGACGCTGGCGCGGACTGGGCTGCCGTGACGCTGCCGGGGCTGGTATCGGGGAGTTGCCGACCAACTTCTGTGTGGTTCACCTCTGGCTCCAGCGGCTGGGTGACCGGCAGCTGCACTGGCGTGGCCGCCCTGTGGCACACCAGCGACGCTGGCCAGTCCTGGGCGCCTGAGATTCTCTCCAGCGATTACGCCAGCGCTGCTGCTGTTTCCGTCGCGCCGCCGCAGCTCACCCGGTCAGGGGGAGCGTTCACGACTGCGGTGGCGACCGCACCCACCACCGAGTCGCTGCGGGCCTTCGATGACTCGTCGGGTAGCTGGGTCTCGGCTCCGGCGGTGGCCCTGCCTGCGGGACGCCTGTTGGTCTCATTCGAGGATCCCTCTCACGGCTGGGTGCTCGACGCGCCTAGTACGGCGGGAGCCGTGGCCCTCGCCTACTCCACGGCGAACGAGGGGACGAACTGGTCGCTTCGCACCACCCCCATTCCCGCGGGGCAGGTGACCCGACTCGACCTGACATCGCCAGAGAATGCCGTGGCACTCGCCCAGGCCGGGCGCCAGAGGGTTCTCTGGAGTTCCGACGACGCCGGCGTGCATTGGCAGCAGGAGCGGCTGGTGATCTTCAACGGCCCGGAACCTCGGGTGAATGGGATCACCGGCTGATTGGCCGGATCCGGGCCTCGGGGTACCAGCGCGCCGGGCGGCCGAACTCTTGGTGTCCTCCGGTCCGACCGCTCCCCGCGTCGCGGGCTGGGTCCGAGGGTCAGAAGGCCGTAGGCGTACCAGAAGCTTGATCGGATAGCCCACCGAAACGAGAGTGGCCCCCCGGTGCTCGGGTCGGAGGGCCACTGGCTCGCGGCGGGTGTGACGTTTAGCGGTAGTGGGCTAGGCCGCGGGTCCCGTGCCCAGCGTCACGGTCGCGGTATGGCTGTTATCGCCGGAGTCGACCCAGGTCACAGAGATGCTTTGACCCGGCTTGGCGGCTGCGATCACCGCCGATAGCGAAGCCTCCGTGGAGATGGTCGAACCGTTCGCCCCAGTGATCACGTCCCCGGCCACCAGCCCCGCCGACGCGGCTGCTGTCTGGGGGATCACGGCGGTGATCAGGGCTCCTGAACTGACTGGGGGGGTGTACTGGCTGAAGCCGCCGAGGGCGCTACCGGTCGCGCTGCTGGCGTTCTCCACGTCGACTCCCAGGAAAGCAGGGAGGCCGATGTGCACGGTGGCGCTGCTCTGCCCCTGCTGGATCTCGCTCGCGATCGACAGGGCGGTGTTGATCGGAATCGCGAACCCGACCGTCGAGCAGGAGCTCGATGAGGAATCGGTGGCGGCGGCGGTGTTCATCCCGATGACCTGGCCCCCCGAGTTGGCCAGCGGTCCTCCGGAGTTGCCGGAGCAGAGCGACGCATCGCTCTGGAGGAGGCCGGTGAGGTTCTCACTGCTGGTGTTGCCCTGGTCACTGGCCGTGATCGATCGACCGATCGCGGTGATCGCCCCACTCGTGACCGTTGGCCTACCTGGCAGATCGAGCGCGTTGCCGATCGCCACCACCGGCAGGCCCACCGACACGTTCGAGGAGTTTCCGACAGCGACCGTCTGCAAGCCGGACGCGTTCTGCAGCTGAATCAGGGCGACGTCCTGGGTGACGTCGTAGCCGACCACCTTGGCGGTGTACTTGGCACCGACCCCGTCCACCTGCACCGTGATGCTGGTGGCCCCGTTGATCACGTGGTTGTTGGTCAGTACCTCGCCGTTCGAAGTCAAGACCATGCCGGTGCCGGCGGAGGTGGCGTTCTGGTCGCCGTCGACTGCGGTGATGTCCACCACGCCGGGCTCGACCTTGGCGGTCACTGAGGACACGTTCAGGGTGCCCGTCTTCGCCGTCACCCCCGAGGACGCTCCTGGCGTGGGGATGGGCTGATTGGCCTGCGGGCTGTTCGACGAGGAGGGAGTGCCGATTCGGTAGCCGACGAAGCCGACCGCGACCAGGATGGCCACCGCGGCACCGGCCGCCGCCCACCGCTTTCCCCAACTGGGACCACCGGGACTCGGCGTGCCGAGGGCGTCGATGACCTGAGGCGGTCCCGACCCGCCGGGGGGAGGGGAGAAGGGCCCCGCGAATTCTTGGCTGGGATCCCCGCCGGCCGGCACGCCCGAAGTGGTGGAATCGGCAGGAGGCGTCCACTGGGATGCGCCGGGAGCGCCCTCGGGAGGTGAGGATTCTGGACTCTTGGCTTGGGGGTCGGAGTTGCTGTCCACTGCTCTGGCACCTATGTTGCACGCGTCCCACCAACGGTCGAAGGCGGGAACGTCGCTTGTTTACTCTGCGCTTAGACCTTGACTCTGCTCCGTCCCGCTTGGATTAGTGTGAGAGAAACCTGGGAAGACGACGAGAATTCCAACTCGCGCTTGGCATGGCCGTGGGCTTTAGATTGACTGGCTGGCTGGCTGGCGCTGTTGTCAGTTGGGGGAAGTTAGGGAGGGGCGAGCATGCCCGAGATCACCGTCTACGGGGTCCCCTGGTGACCTGACTGCAAGCGCAGCAAGTAATTCCTGGCCCAGCATCGGGTTGGCTTCAATTGGGTCGACGTCGACCAAGACCAGGAAGGTCTTCAGTTCGTCGAACAGCTTCAGCAAGGGGGCCGCACGATCCCCACGATCGTGTTCGGGGCGGACGACTACCTACTGGAACCAACCGATGAGGAGTTGGCCCAGAAGCTCGGCCTCTCGTTGGCGGCCGACCGGGAGTTCTACGACGTGGCGATTGTGGGGGGGCTGCCCGGCGGGACTCCCCGCCGCTATCTATGCAGCTCGCGAGGGGATGGATGCGATCGTGATCGACAAGAGCGCGCTGGGCGGGCAGTCCGGCGTCACCGAGCGGATCGACAACTACCCTGGCTTTCCCGAGGGCATCGGCGGGGCGGAGCTGGCGGAGCGGTTCATCGCCCAGACCCGCCGCTATCTCGTCGAGCTGCTGGTTGCTGTGTCGGTTGCCGATATCGATTCGGATGGGGAGGACCTGGTAGTTCGACTGGGGACCGGTCAGGAAGTCGCCGCCCACGCCGTGATCCTGGCCACCGGTTCTTCCTATCGTCGGCTGGGAGTCCCGGGCGAAGACGAGCTGATCGGGGCGGGAGTGCACTTCTGCGCAACTTGCGACGGGCCGTTCGACAAAGGCGCGGACGAGCTGATGGTGATCGGTGCGGGGAACTCGGCTCTGGAGGAGGGGTTGTTTCTGACTCAATTCGCCAAGAGGATCCGGGTGTTGCAGCGCGGTCCTGAGCTGACGGCGTCCCGGTTGCTGCAGGACAAGGTGCTCAATCATCCGCAATTCTCCGTTCACACCAACGTCGAGGTGCTGGAGCTCCAGGAACATCACCATCTCGCGGAGGTCGTCTAGGAGCACCCTCAGGCACGCGAAATCAACATCGCGCTCCGCGCATCACTGCCGCTTTCAAGACTCCGGCAAGATTTTCTAGGCCCAGGCACTCTCCAGAGAGTGGGCGTAGGCCGGGCGACGGGTCTGCGGTCTAGAGTCCCTGGTTCTTGTGCCGGTGGGCTCGGTCTAAGCGGAGGAGCGCCACCACGACCCAGATGATCAGGGCCAGGAGAATCAGGTGGAGCACCAGACCGACCACAAAGGGCAGGACGAAGAAGATCAGGAAGAGGACCACCAAGACCGCGAAGACTGCCATCAGGGGGTGACGTAGCAAGTGCATGACGGGCCAACCTTACGCGTCTGCGCCAAGGATTGTCAGCCTGCGGTCGCCCCCGGCCCAGTCGCAACACCGCGCTCCCCTAGAATCCGCCGCTGACGAGGCCGGTAGCCGGGTGGTTATGGAACCCCACCAAATCAGCCGAGGGTCTCGTCGGGAAGGTCGACGCCCTCCACCGCATCCGGTGGCGCCAGCTGGGGATGGCCGGCCCGTCTTTGGAGTCGACGAATGGCGATGCCACCCAGACCGGCCGCCAGCACGCAGCTGGCACCTCCCGTCGCCAGACCGGCCCGTGGCCCGCCGGCGCTGGAGACCCAGCCGATCAGAGGCCCTCCGATCGGCGTGGTTCCCTGAAAGGCGATGG
>Ga0307374_10013499_pt1 | contig 11290 bp, 7 predicted proteins | sample OX3MG_FD_202532 | JGI IMG/M metagenome (GOLD analysis project Ga0307374, IMG submission 202532) | Soil microbial communities from Risofladan, Vaasa, Finland - OX-3 | ecosystem: Environmental > Terrestrial > Soil > Coastal area > Acid sulfate soil | place: Finland: Risofladan, Vaasa | collected... | reverse complement strand
AGATGGGGAATGAGGACGCCAACACCCAGATTATGGGGACCAGCCCAAGCTACAGCCAGGTAGATAACGCGCCGGTCACCTCCGGCCGGTTCATCACCGACCAGGACGTGAGCGGCCGCTCGAAGGTCGCTGTCGTCGGAACGACTGTGGTCCAGAACCTGCTGGGCGACGCGACTCTGAACCCGATCGGAAAGACGATTGCGATCAATCGGATACCGTTCAACATCATTGGCGTCTTGAAGTCCAGGGGGGCGGGCGCGTTCGGGCAGGACCAGGATGACGTCGTCATCATACCGGTCACGACGGCGCTGCGTCGGGTCTTTAACCGGACAAATCTAAGTTCGATCGATGTTGAAGCGACTTCGCCTGCGGCGATGGACCTGGCTACGGAGCAGATCAGCGATCTGCTGCGGCAGCAGCACCACCTGCTCCCTCCATTTCCAGACAACGACGACTTCACCGTCAGGAGCCAGGCGTCAATCCTTCAGGCGTCTCAGAGCGTCACGGGAACGCTCACGGCGCTATTGGCCGGCGTGGCGATAGTATCACTCGTCGTGGGCGGAATCGGCGTGATGAACATCATGCTTGTTTCCGTCACCGAAAGGACGCGGGAGATCGGACTCCGCAAAGCGGTGGGCGCCACGAGCGGTGATATTTTAATGCAGTTCCTTATGGAATCGCTCGCGATGGCGCTCATGGGAGGCGCGATTGGAATCCTGGCGGGAATTGGAGGTTCCGCAATTGTGGCGATGAAGATGGGATGGGCCCCGGTCGTGCAGCCGATGATCGTGCTCCTGGCCGCGCTTGTCTCGGGCGGCATCGGCGTCGTCTTCGGAATCTACCCGGCCGCCAAGGCAGCGAATCAGAATCCAATTGAGGCCTTGAGGTACGAGTAACGTCAACCGTATGCCTTCGCTCATCTTGAGTGGTATCCTGTGAGAGGAAGGATCTTCAGGCTGCGATGAGCGAAGGAAGAGGATGGATCGAGAGCTTCCGGGACGCGAGTTCGTTCGCTTCCCGGACGAATCAGAGAAAAAGGCCGCCGGCGCCGATCTCCGCGCAGCCCCCGAATGCGGGCGCAAAGTTCGAGTCGCTTTTGTGGGAGCGGGAGGGATCGCGGCGTACCATCTCGCTAACCTGGCCCGAATTCCGGAGGCGGAAGTCGTCGCTATCTGCGACCTGGTTCCCGAGGCTATCGACCGGGCCATTGAGCGGGTCGCCAGCGGTGGGCAGGAACTGGCGCCAACCCCGTTTGCCGATTATCACGAGATGCTGGATCGTCAGGAAATGGACGCCCTCTATGTGTGCGTCCCTCCGTTCGCGCACGAGGACGCCGAGCTCCTGGCGGCCCGGCGGGGCGTTCATCTCTTTGTAGAAAAGCCGGTGGCTCTCAACCTCGACAAGGCGCTCGAGATCCTCGCGGCGGTGCGTAAGGCCGGAATTATCGCCTCAACCGGCTACCTGCTTCGATACTGGGAGTCGACACAGGCCGCGCGCCGGTTCCTCTCCGGACGCGATATTTCTCTCGTCGCTTGCGACCGCTGGAGCGGGATTCCCGGCGGACCGGGCTACTGGTGGCGCGACGTAAAGTGCTCGGGCGGACAACTCCATGAAATGACCACTCACCAGGTTGACCTCATGCGCTACCTCGCCGGTGAAATCGTCCGGGTGGACTGCCGTCATTCTAAGGGAGTGCTGCGGGATCAGGCGAACCTGACGGTCCCCGATTCACAAATTGCTCTCCTGGAGTTCGCGAGTGGCGCCATTGGTTATGTTTCCAATAGCTGTGTTCTCACTCGCGGCGGCCATCAGAGTCGCCTGGCGTTTGTTCTGCGCGATTGTGTGCTGGGGTGGGGCGAGACGCTCTCGCTGAACCCGGAAACGGTCTGCCTTCTGCCTGAATATCCCGAAGGCGCGTTGAATATTGACGAGGCGTTCATTGGGGCTATAGTGGGCAGCCGGCCGGAACTGGTCTATAGTCCTTATGACGAGGCCGTGCGCACGCTTGCCGTAACCGTGGCGGCGCGTGAGTCAGCGTTGGGCCGCGCTGTCGTCACCGTACCGTCGGTTTAGAGAGAGCCAGCCGGTTTGAGTCAATCGCATGGCCCGATCTCGTGGAAAGAGAACGTCCGCAAGGACGCCGCGTCTGCTGCCCTCGCCGGCGTTTACGTCGGCATCCTTGGACCATTCATTGGCCTGGTAGCGGCAAAGACGCTGCACGCTTCGGTTTTCCTCATCGCGATTATCGTGGCGGCGCCATTCATCGGCAATATGCTGACGCCGCTCTGGGTCCACTGGATGCATGGGAAGCCAAAGATCCCATTCGTCGTGATACCCGGCGCCGCCGCCCGGTCGCTATACCTCCTCATGCTGTTAGTGCGCTCGGCGCCGGAGTACGCGGGAGTAGTTTTCCTCGCGAACGTCTTTGAAGCGTCATCCGGTCCCGGCTACAGCGCGGTCATGGAACGAATCTACCCCCGGAAGCTGCGCGGCAGGATTATGAGCGGAGTCCGGGTGGCGCGAACCCTGGTCGTCATTGGCATAACGCTGGTGGCTGGCCGGGTGCTGGATCACTGGGGATACCACGAAGTATTCGCTGCCGCGGGGATTTGCGGCCTGGCAGCCTCGTTCATTTTTTCGCGGATGCGGGCGCCGGGCGATCGAGATGAGCTGGAACGGCAGCGGCCGCAAGCAAAGCGGGGGGACGCCTGGCGCATCTTTCGCTCGGATCACGCCTATCGCCGGTTCGCTCTCGCCATCTTCGTCTACGGCCTTGGCAACCTGCTCATCAGCCCGATCTATCCGCTTTTCGTGAGTCACACGCTCCGGATCACGTACGCTGAGCAGGGAATCCTGTCGTTCGTTTCATCGGTGGCCGCGCTTGCGGGATTTCTGTTCTGGGGACGTTTCATCGACCGCCGCGGATCCGTTCGGTGCGTTTTCACCTGCATCGGCCTCGTCGCTATCAAGCCGCTTATCTACTTCTTCGCGCCGAACTATATCTGGCTCATTCCGGCTGCCGTAATCGATGGCGCCAGCAGCGCCGGCATTGAAATCGGCTATATCAACAGTATCCTGAGCTTCAGCCCTCCCGAGATGGTGCCGGCGTACCAGTCACTGCACGCCAGTATGCTCGGTATCCGTGGAGTCGCTGCCCCGCTGCTCGCCGGCCTTCTCGTAACCCTCCTCCAGGCGCATCACCTCGGTTTTCGGCCGGCGTTCATCGTCAGCGCCGCGATCATCTTGACCGGGCTCGTGATGGGACGGAGGACGAGATGGCGCGCCTAAATATACTCCTCCAGCCGCCGCTTGGCGTCGGGCTTACGGAGTTTACGAAGGGCCATGCCTTCGATCTGGCGGACGCGCTCCCGCGAAACGCCGAAGTGCTCACCGACCTCTTCCAATGTATGCGGATGGCCGTCGGCCAGCCCGTATCGCAGCCGCACCACTTCCCGTTCCCGATCCGTAAGGCTGTCCATCACCTTCTCAAGCTGCTCCCGCAGCGCCAGCGTCGAGGCCGCCCTATCGGGCGAGACCGCCTGGCTGTCTTCGATGTAGTCGACCAGGTGGCTGTTCTCATCTTCGCCGACGGGGGTCTCGAGCGAAAGTGGCTCAGGCACGAGTCGTAAAATGGCGTCGACGCGGTCACCCGAAAGACCGAGTTTGCGCCCGATCTCATCCACAGTCGGCTCATGGCCCAGCGATTGCGCCAGCTCGCGGGTGGTGCGCAGCACCCGGTTGATGGTGTCCACCATGTGACTGGGAATTCGAATGGTCCTGCCCTGCTCGGCGATAGCTCGGGTAATGGCCTGCCGGATCCACCAGGTCGCATAGGTGCTGAATCGGTTGCCCCGGTCCGGATTAAATTTATCGACCGCCCGCATCAGGCCGATATTCCCCTCCTGAATCAGATCGGGAAAGGTAATGCCGCGCCCGGTGTACTTCTTGGCGATGGCGACGACCAGCCGGAAGTTGGCTTCCACCAGCCGGTTCTTGGCCCATTTATCACTGCCGCCCGTAGCCTTGATCCGATCCGCCAGGGCACGCTCCTCCGCGGCTGTCAGGAGTGGAATTCGGCCAATTCCCCGGAGATAGAGGCGCAGGGAATCTTCCAGCGGTATGCCGTCAACGGTCTCGGTGTTATCGTCACGGATCGCGATATCGTCAAGCGTTTCGAGAAAGAGCGCGGTCTCACCCAGGTCATCCGGCTCCGCCTTCTGTTCCTCAACAATCCGGATTCCCTCCTCGGCAAGCGTCTGCATCGCTTCTTCCATCAGGTCCGCCGTTACATTCGCATCGTCCGCGAAGGCGTGACTGATCTCCTGAACGGTGAGCCGACCCTTCTGCCGGCCGCGCTGCAGCAGCACCGCCATCGGATCCAACCTTACATTCTCAATTGAACGAGCCATTCCCGGGCCATCCTCTGTTTGTTAGTTTGTTTCGATCCCCGGCGGTCTCAACTCACATAGGAGCTGCGTCTGCCGGCAGATTCCGTACAATCACGTGTCGTCGTTACATCCTTTTCGGCGGTCATTGAGCTTTCCCTGCCAGAGTCGCCTTGATTGCTTCCCATTATCGGCATAAAACGCCGCTTCCCAACAGGATACAGCCGTGTAATCCCGACACCTTTATCGATTGGACACTGAACCGGCCTTGAAGTAGCGGGTGAGCTGGTAATGCTCTTCCATTTCTTCGGGTTGGAGGGCGTCAGGGTTTCCGGCGGCCATTTCATCGAACTTACGGCGGAGTTCCTCGAGTCGCAGGCGGCGGTCAAAATCCTTCACCTTTCGAACGCAGTCAGTAACGGTCGTCTCCGGGTTCACTATCGCTTCCGAGGCGGCTAGCAGCCGGGCTGCTTCCTTTTGGATTTCCTCGTTTTCGAGCGAAAAAAGCCAGTCACCGGCGCCGGCTTCGCCGGCATCCTCGCGCGCCGCGCCGTTCAATATGTTCTCAAAAATGATCCGGTGTATCTCCTGCCTGAAGTCTTCCGCGGCGAGGGCGCCGTTCAATCGCAGCGCGAGCTCCGGTTTTTGAAGAAGGGCGGCGAGCAGTTCAGACTCCGCCCGTGCCTGCTCACTCTCCAGCTCCGGCAGAGAGGGATTGAGATTCGCAAGGCGATGCGAAACTGACCGCTGCCGCGCGCCCAATCCGCGGCGAACATGACGGCTGATTTCATCGCGAACCACCTGGATATTATCCAGCAGCGTCTCTCCCGAAGCCTGCGCGCCCACCCAGAGCCGGGCGAGGTCGTCCACGTAGCGGTCTCGTAACAGCGGACTGCTGACACCAGCCACGATCTTTGTGCACTCCTGGAGCGCTGCGGCTTTACCATCGGGAGATTGCAAATCCGCGTTCCGGAGGACCGTCGCCATCCGGTACTCCACAACGCCCACGGCACGCGACAGCGTCTCGCGAAAACGATCCGGCCCGGCGCTCCGGAGAAACGCGTCCGGGTCCATCCCTTCCGGAAAACTGGCGATCCGGATGTTCATTTCGGCGTCGGAGAAGAGCGCGGCCGCCCGCTCCACCGCACGGGCGCCGGCGGCGTCGGAATCGAGGGCGAACAACACTTTTTGCGTCAACCGCTGGATAACGTGAATATGCTGCGCCGTGATCGCGGTGCCCAGGGTGGCAACCACGTTATCGATTCCATAATGGTGCGCCATGAGGGCGTCCAGATAGCCTTCCACGATAACAACGTAGCCCTCGCGCTGGATTCCGCGTCGGGCGCGATGCAGCAAATAGAGCGTGCGGCTCTTATGAAAAAGAGCGGTGTCGGGCGAGTTGAGATATTTCGGGTTCGCGGCGCCAAGCGCCCGGCCGCCAAAGGCGATGGTCCGTCCCTGGGCATCGGCGATGGGAATGATCAACCGGTGGTTCATGCGGTCTCGTGGGCGCGGCCCCCCAGCCCCCAATAATGGGGGAGCGTTCTGACCCCCAGCCGCCAATAATGGGGGAGCCTTCTGATCCCCCGGCCCCCCTAAAATGATGGAGTCTTCTTGCCCCGCGCCCCGCGCCTCGCGCCCCGCGCCGTCCGATCCGTCCTCCGTCCTCCGTCCTCCGTCCTCCGTCCTCCGTCCTCCGTCCTCCGTCCTCCGTCCGCGCCCCGCGCCTTCCGATCCGTCCTCCGTCCTCCGTCCTCCGTCCTCCGTCCGCGCCTCGCGCCCGGTGTTTCCGGAGTCGTCGTTCGGCGTCATACAGAGACCCGCGTTCTCGGTTTCTTCCAGGGAATACCCCTTCGCGCTAAGATGGCGATACAGGGCGTCCGTCGTGACGGGCGCGTATCCCAATCCAAAGTCAAGCGCGCAAGACCGGTCAATTCCGCGTCCCACGAGGTAACGCCTTGCCGGCAGCGCCGCGTCTGTTGCGAGCTGTTCCTGATAGAACCGCGCCGCCTCCGCGCATGCGGCCAAAAGCCGTGTTCGGACCGCCTCCGCCTCCTCCGATCGGCCGCTTCCTGCTCGGTCCAGCGTGATCCCGTTACGCTCCGCCAGCAATCGGATTGCTTCGCCGAAACTGACGCCTTCCATCTTGGAGACGAAAGACGCCGCGTTGCCGCCTTCGTGGCACCCGTGGCAGTAATAGACGCCCTTCTCGGGATTCACGCTGAAAGAGGGACTGCGTTCCGCGTGAAAAGGACAGAGGCCCTGGAACTCCCTGCCATGGCGTCTCAGCGTCACATACTCGGAAACGACCGCGACAATATCGACACTGCGAAGAAAATCGTGTTCCTGATTCAAGCTAATCCTGCCGTCCGCCGGGGTAATTCCCAAATCCTGCGCCATTCACTCGTTTCACGGCGATACTGGATCATAGCATAATATGAGGGACGGAGGACCGCTAAAGGACGAAGGACGAAGGAAAACCTCACCTCGGAGACGCGGTGTTCCGTGGAGAACCACGGCGCGATAGAGCCGCAAACAAGAAAACTTTCGCGAGACTCAATAGAACGGATCGCTGGCATTGCAGAGGGACCAGCGACGGCGGAATGCGAGCGGCCAAGCTCGTGGCTCCGATTATCGGCAGCCTGCTTCAGCGAGCTTCATTCTGCTGCAGCTCCGGGGTTCACGCCCGAGGCGGGCTTAAATGGCAAACCCGATGGCAAATCCTCAACTTGAAAGCTGGCCCCGGCGCCCGGAAGCGGCACGATTCTTTCGATCGACGCTGGACGGGTTCGCGCATGACAATCCCCCGATTCGCGCCCTGGCACAACGGCTTCTGAGCGATGCCGGCATCGATCTTGGGGTGCTCGTGGATCATTGGGTTTTGCCTGCCAATTTCGAAGCTAACCTGATGGGGATCGGCATGGAGCGCATGGTCACCGACCACGGAGACGAATACTGGAAACATCTATCCGCAAGGCTTCCGCGCGTTCGAACCGATGATTCGCTCCCGACCCCGCAGCTGGCCATCGGCGTCGAAAACGTGGATCTTTTCGTGCGAGCGAACCAGCTCTCGCCACATCTTCACGCCGGTGACCCCGGTTCTGAGTACGAGGAGGCTCGATGCCGGATGGCATCGGGCGAGTTAGTCGTTGTCTCGAGGCGTGGATATGATGGCTTTCGGCCGGGAACCCTGTCGATGGCGGCGGCGAACGACATAGAAGAGGCCCGGAAAGCCTTCAGATCCCGACAGCGGAGCGGCGACGAAGCCATCGTGCAGCGGCGCGCCCGTATCACGATCGAAACGGCGGCCGGCGCCCTTGGAGTCAACCGGGCGGTCGACGAGTTCTTCGCTGTAGAGCGAGAGTTCTACATGACCCGGAACCGCGCGGCGCGCTGGCAGTTCGGCGTTCAGCAGCGGCTCGGTCTTGGCTGGAGCAACCATGACCACCACACGTACAGGTCTTCCCGGACCGGCTTCCGAGGCCTCATGGATCTCTGGCGCCGCTTGGGATTTATGACCCGAGAGAGATTCTATGCCGGCGCCGAGGCCGGGTGGGGCGCCCAGATTCTAGAACACCCGGTAAGCCGCGTGATTCTCTTCTGCGACCTTGATCTGGCGCCGGACGAGCTCTCGCTCGATTTCGAGGGCGAAGACCTTCTCCAGATCCCGGCACTCGGGACAATCGGACTCTGGTGTGAGCTCCATGGAAGCAGCATCGCCTGCGCCGGGATGCACCACCTTGAGGCCGAATATGATTTCGACCATGTCAGGGAGTTGCTGAATACGGCCGGCTTTGCCATGATGCCACCCTTCACCGATCTGCCAATGCTCAAGCAGGTGTTCACCGAGCCTGAAATCTGGCCGGTCGCCTGCGCCCGGGTCGAAACGCTGCTGAACGCCGGTTCGATCACCCCCGGGCAGGCCGCCCGTTTCCGTACGCACGGGGCCGCCGGCAGTCACCTGGAAGTTCTCCAGCGCTGGGAGGGCTTCAAAGGATTTAACAAGACCGGCGTCAGCGCCGTGATCCGTGATACCGACGCGAGAGGGTGACGGGGGACGGAGGACGGTGAGTGTGTGAGTGTGTGGGATGGAGGACGGCGGGCGGAGGAGGAAGGGCCTGGGAAACTGGGAAAAGGGGCGGGGCGCGCAGCCTTATTTATCGGGACTGAGAACCGCACGTCAACCGATGTCGAAGGATTGCCGCCCGCCATGTCAAAATAGATCTGGAGTGCGCCGATTCGCGGCAACGGAGGAAGATATGGCCGAACTGGCAGTTATCGAAGAACAGCTTATCAACGAGCACGATCTCTACCCCGTCCATGAGGAGGACTCAGTGCCAGAGACGCCCCAACATTTAATGCAGTGGCAGTATATGCTGGGAGCGGTACAGGCTGAGCGACCGAAACTCTGGGTGACGGGTGACACCTGCCTTTATTGGGAGAAAGGGAACACCCGACGGTACGTGGCGCCGGACATTGCGGTGATCCAATGTCCGCCGCCGGACGAGCCCGAGAATGTCTATCTAAGATGGAGCGACCCACCCCTTCTCTTTGTGGCGGAGATAGGTTCGCGCTCCACTCTGAGAAGAGATACCGGCCCCAAGGTCACGTTGTACCAGAACGACTTAAAGGTACCGGAATACCTCTACTTTGACCGTCCCCGGAAGGATTTTCGGTTCTGGCGCATGGTCAATGGGAAGTACGTGCGAGTCCAGCCCGACGAGCGAGGGCGCGTCTGGAGCGAACAGCTCGAGCTCTGGTTTGGCCCCGATGAAAGGGGGTTTTTGAGGATTTATACCGGCGATGGCCGGATGCTGCTGACCCACGTTGAAGAGCGGCAGCGCTTCGACGAAGAAGCCGCTCGCGCTGACGAAGAAGCCGCTCGCGCTGACGAAGAAGCCGCTCGCGCTGACGAGGAAGCCGCTCGTGCGAGAGAAGCTGCGGCACGGGCCGAAGAAGAAACCCGCCGGCGTACGGATCTCGAGCGGCGACTGGAGGAAATGACCGCCGAGTTGGAGAGACTGAGGGGGCAGTGACCCGCCCGTCCTCCGTCCGCGCCTCACGTCCTGTCCTCCGTCCTCCGTCCTCCGTCCTCCGTCCGCGCGAGCAGTCGCCGTGCCGCGGCGTAAGCCGGATCGAGCTCCAGGGTTCGGTGGAGTTCGACGATCGCATGAGGCGTGTCGTGTTGAGAGAGGTATAGCTCCGCCATCTGGTAATGGCTGTTCGGATCGTTAGGGCGCGTCGCCATCAGAAAGGACAGCCGATTGTACTTCTCGGCCGCGGTCTGCGCCTTCTGGTACTCCGTCAGGAGCACGCTGGCACGGCTCACAAGGCCCTGGCGAATGTATATCTGGCCGAGGAGCAGCCGCGTCTGCTCAAAATCCGGAGCCTTCTTGAGAACATACTCCAACTCTTTCCGGGCTTTCCCTTCCTGTCGATCCCGTTGGTAGCAGAGCGCCAACCGGTAATGCGCCGAGACATTCGTGGGATCAATCGTGAGAGCCTTCTGGAACACCGCAATCGCGCTAGCATTGTCACCGCTTTCAAAGTAGGCCTGCCCTACCGGAAGCATGACGCGGACGTCGTTGGCGTCAAGCGCCAGAACTTGCTTTCCGATGGCGATAGCGTCCTTGTAGCGGCGTGTAGAGTTGTAGACCGCGATGAGCGGGCTCCAGAGCTTGGACTGCTGGGGCGCCAAATTTCGAACTTCGAGGAGCTGCTGCTCAGCGTGACGGAAATCATTCGCCTGGGTGTACGCCAGCGCAAACTCAACTCGCAGCTGCACGTCATGCGGCGCGGCGGCCACGGCTCCTTGCAGCAGCGCGATCGCCTGACTGCTCCAACCGAACGTGATGTACATGAGTCCGAGCGACACCAACGCGTCGGTCTCGTGCGGATATCGTTTCAGCACGGAATGGAAGGTGTCGAGAGCCGCCTGGTACTGCTTTGAGTGCTGCTGTACCTGGCCTAACATCACCATCCCGAATTTATCACCCGGCCGGAGGCGCAGCATCGTCTTCGCCTCGTCTTCGGCCTGGGGAAAGCGGCCAAGCGTCTGCAGCACGGCAGCCAGCCTGAGATGCGCTATCGGATCGTTGGGCGATTTCCGGACCGCGGCGCGGGCGAAGTTGAGACTGTTTTGAGCGATTTGCTGTTGATCCGCCGCCGCCGCCGCCGCGGCATGGTTTTGCGCGTCCCGCGCTTGCGCCGCCGCCGTCTCCCGGTTGATCCGATCGGTATTCCGCTGAATCTGCCGGCGCCACGGAATGAGCGCCAGGTAAGCGACGACCAGAAGTGAGAGGGCAATGATAAGCGCCTTGCGTCTGCGGTTCGCGCCAGGTTCAGAAACTGAATTCGTCATTTCGCGGTACCCGAACCTTGCTCGGTCGTCTGCACGGGGTGACACCCCTCGCGAATAACCGATATTCGATCGTACGGGAGATCGGTGATTCTGTCCACGGCGCCCGATGGCCACGAAATCGTCACCACCGCCATTTTCTGCGCGCCCAATCCGAAGTGCGCTCGTAAGTCGCTTTGCGAAAGATAGCTCGATCCGCTGTGAACCATCTCGCGCTGCGTGATGCCTCCGGCCGTGACCGTAATCATTGCTCCAATTCCGTCCCGGTTGCTCTTAACGCCGATCAACTTGAGTGTTATCCAGTGCCCGGTGTTTGGTGTCTCATTGCGCCAGAGCCGTGCGGCGCCGCCGTTGGGGGTGATCAGAACGTCCAGCCTGCCATCGTTGTCGATATCGCCGTAAGCCAGCCCGCGCCCCACAATGCGATCGGTAAAGGGCGCGCCACTCTTAAGGCCCACCTCCTGAAATGTTCCATCGCCATTATTATGGAAAAGCAACGTTGGCTCGCGATAGAGCGTTTGCGGCTCGCGCTGCTGAATCTCATCTT
>Ga0307374_10013497_pt1 | contig 11290 bp, 10 predicted proteins | sample OX3MG_FD_202532 | JGI IMG/M metagenome (GOLD analysis project Ga0307374, IMG submission 202532) | Soil microbial communities from Risofladan, Vaasa, Finland - OX-3 | ecosystem: Environmental > Terrestrial > Soil > Coastal area > Acid sulfate soil | place: Finland: Risofladan, Vaasa | collected... | reverse complement strand
CCCCGCGCACCACCGGGCGGGGGGGATAGGCGGCGCGCGCATCCTGCGCGCGCCGCCTATCCCCGCCACCCCCGCATGCCACGCCTCAACCCATCAGCCCCCGCGTCACACCGCCATCGATCGTGATATTCGCGCCATGGATAAACCCCGCCCGCTCCGAGGCCACAAACATGATCAGGTCCGCGACCTCTTCCGGCTTCCCGACCCGCCCAAGCGGCGTCATCTTCGCAAGCACATCTTTGGGATCGCCCGGCTTCGACGATCCCGGCAGAAAACCCGCGCCACGGCTCAGCATCTGCATCAGCCGATCCGTCAGGATCGGCCCCGGATTTATCCCCGCCACCCGCACGCCATGCTTCGCTCCCTCATCCGCGAGCGCCTTGGTGAAATGATTCAACGCCGCATTGGCCGCGCCGCCGATCATGTAGCCGCCGCTCGGATTCAGCGCCGCCGCGCCGATCACGTTGATAATTACGCCGCTGCGCCGCTTCGCCATCTCCGGAATCACCGCGCGCGCCATCCGTACATAGCCGAAGAACTTAAGCGTCCAGTCGTCGATCCACGCCTGGTCGTCGAGCTTCAGGAAATCGCCGTTGCGCGCGCTCCCGGCGTTGTTGACCAGGATATCGATCCGCCCGAACTCGCTGACGCATCGCTTCACCACGGCCTCGATGTCCTCGCGCCGGGTCAGATCGGCCGCGACCGCCGCGATTCGCCCGCGCCCGATCTTCCGCGCCTCGGCCGCCGCTTCCTCCAGCGTCGCGGCGTTGCGCGCGCAGATCAGCACCGACGCACCCTCGGCGAGCATCCCAAGCGCTGCCGCCTTGCCGATTCCCTTGCTCCCGCCGGTTACGATTACCGCTTTATCCTTGAGTCCAAGTTCCATCGCCTGCTCCTTGCGCGCGCTCGATCCGATCGTTGCCTCGAATCCCGAGCTCCTACGGACGCGCCCTCGCCTCGAAATGGCCGCGGACGCCCGCCCTACTACATTTCGTCTCCGCTATCTGCCACGATTCTCGTCTAATATCACTGATGAAAGAACTGATCGCATCTATCGTAACCGCCGCCGTCGCACGCGCACGCGCCTCGGGACAACTGGTCTCGACGCTCGCGGCGCCGCCTTCAATCGAGGCGCCCAAAGATCCCGCGCACGGCGACGCGGCGTCCAATCTCGCGATGGTCCTCGCGCGGGCCGAGAAGAAGCCGCCGCTCGTTATCGCCGAGACGATCCGCGCGCATCTGCAATTGCCGCCCGAAATCGCCGAGGCCGCGGTCGCGAAGCCCGGCTTCATAAACTTCCGGATGGCGCCCGCGTACTGGTATCGCGAGCTTCGCCGCGCCGCCGCCGAGGGCGACCGCTTCTGGTATCCGCGCTTCGGCGAAGGAAAACGCGTGCAGGTCGAGTTCCTCTCCGCCAATCCGACCGGCCCGCTCACCGTCGGCCACGGCCGCAATGCCGTCCTGGGCGATACCGTCGCGCGGCTGTTCGAAGCCGCCGGCTTCAATGTCACCCGCGAGTACTATTTCAATAATGGCGGCCGCCAGATGCGCCTGCTGGGCGAGTCGGTCCGCGCCCGCTATCTCGAAGAGCTAGGCTGCGACGCCACGATGCCCGAGGACGGCTACCAGGGCGAATATATCCGCGAGATCGCCCACTCGCTCGTCGAGCGCCACGGCGAGTCGCTCGTCACTTCGACCGAGCTCGAACTGTTCCGGGCCGCCGCCGAAGAACAGATTTTCGCCGAAATCCGCCGCACCGGCGAGCGCCTCGGAATCTCCTTCGATGTCTACACCAACGAACTCGACCTCATCCGCGAAGGTAAAGTCGAGGCCGTCGTCGAAGGCTTACGCGCACGCGGCCTGATCGCGGAATACGATGGCGCCGTGTGGCTTCGCGGCGAGCCGCTCGGACTGCCCAAGGATCGCGTGCTGGTCCGCTCCGGCCCCAATCGCGAGCCGACTTACCGCACGCCCGATATCGCCTACCATATCGAAAAGCTCAAGCGCGGCTTCGATCGCATCGTCGATGTCTTCGGCGCCGACCATATCGCCGAGCACGAGGGCGTAATCGCGGCGGTCAAGGCGCTCGGCTACGACACCGCGCCGATCCAGGTCATCATCTACCAGTTCGTCACGCTCACGCGCGCCGGCGAGAAGGTCAAGATGTCGACGCGCAAGGCCACCTACGTCACGCTCGACGAGCTTATCGACGAGGTCGGCGCCGACGTCGCCCGCTTCTTCTTCCTGTTCCGCAAGAGCGACAGCCATCTCGATTTCGATATCGATCTCGCGCGCCGGCAGGCTCCCGAAAATCCGGTCTTCTACGTCCAGTACGCGCACGCGCGGCTCGCGAGCGTCTTTCGCGAGGCCGAAAGGGCAGGGCTCGCGCTCCCCGCCGATCCGTCCGCGATCGATCTGAACCTGCTCTCGGAAGAGGAGCTGGGATTGGTGCGCCGGCTGGTCGGATTCCCCGCCCTCATCCGCGACGCCACCGCCGCCCTCGAACCGCATCGCATCCCCTTTTTCCTGCTCGAGATCGCCGGGGAATTTCATCGCTACTATAACAAGCCCGCGAATCGTATAATCCTCGCTGAAAATCGCGAGCTGAGCATCGCGCGCCTGTTCGTGGCGCGGTCGCTGATGGAGGGAATCCGGAGCGGTTTGTCGCTGTTGGGTGTCAACGCGCCCGACCGGATGTGACGAAGAAACGATGCGCTTTGAAATCGGACCAGGTGGCGGCTTTGCAATCGGAATAGGGCTCGTCGGGCTTTCGGCCGCGGTGTTTTTCCTCGGGATGGTCTCGGGTCGCGAGATAACCCAAAGCGAGGCCACCCAGCAAACCCAATTGGCGACCGTCTATCCGCTGCCGCCCGCGGCCGCCGCGTCGCCGCCCGCCGCCGTATCCTCCAAATCAAGTTCGCAGGAATCGTCGGCCAACCCGCCCGGCCCCGCACCCGGAAGCGAAACCGCTAATACTGGCGCTTCGGGCGAGTCGCCCGGTTTGTTTCGCCCGGAGGCAGCCGCGACAATGCCTCCCGCCGCCAAGCCGCGCAAGGTCGCGAGCACGCAGCATCCGAAGCCCGCCAATCCCGCCGCCAGCGCCACCGCCGGAGAATCCGCCTCGGGCGCGGAATCGGCCTCGCTCGGCGGTGAATCAGCCGCTCCGCCCACTCCGGCGCCGGCTCATCCGTTTAATATCGTGATCGACGCCGCGATGGACTTCACCGGGGCGAATCGGATGGCGGCGCGGCTGACCGAGCTCGGTTATCAGCCGCATATCACGCCGACTCAGATCAACGGCCAGACCTGGTACAAGGTGCAGGTCGGTCCGTACTCGAGCGCCGCCGACGCGCGCGCCGCGCAGGATCAGCTCCGCCAGGACTATCAGGCGCGCTTCGCCAGCCCCTCCGCCCCCCCCAACTGACCCCGACGGCAAGACGCTTCGGTGCATTTCCTACCTCTCCCGATAGTCGGGAGAGGTCGCGCCGCAGGCGCGGGTGAGGGACCCTGATAATAAGTTCCGTTGTGTTGCGCGCGTTCTGCCGCGCCAGACTACCGATGCCCAATTCGATGGTGCAGGCAGGCTAAATCGAGTCGTAAATCTAGTAGACGGCGGACATGGAATCGAAAGGGAGATCGCCCCTGGATTCGCCTCGAAAGGGCCCGCTACCCGCGACGCGTCCGCCGTTGCTCAAGGTCCCGCCACGCAAGGTAATCATCAAGCCCGTTTAAGGTGGATCCGTCCGCCTACACATGAATGCGGTCCTTAATAGCAACCGATTGACACAGGCAGCGACGCTCGACTAACCTCATCCCCGTTATGAACGGATCGGCGATCGGCATCTGGGTATCGTGGCCTTGGCGCACCAGCGCCAACGCGGCTGCCTGCTCGCCGGTCTCGTAGATCGCAAACGTAAAACGGTGTTCAGAACAGGTCGCGGGCAGACAAGTCCGGCGGCCTTTTTCTTTTTGGACCGATTGGACTCCGCGGCTGAGGTGAAATGAGCCAGATGCCAGAGACATCGCCCACCGAGCGCGAGTTCGAGAACCTCGCCGCCGCAGGCTTCAACCTGATTCCGGTCTATCGCGAGATTGGCGCCGACCTCGAAACTCCGGTCTCGGCCTTTCTCAAGGTCGCCCGTGGCGATTACGCCTTCCTTCTCGAAAGCGTCTACGGCGGCGAAAAGTGGGCGCGATACACGTTCCTTGGCTCGGAACCCGCGATGGTGCTGCGCGGACGCGGCCAGCGCCTTGAAGTGATCCGCCCCGGCTTCGGCGTCGAGGTCCGCGCGGTCCGCGATCCGTTCGACGCGATGCGCGCCGAGATGAAACGCTTCCGCGCCCCCGAGCTGCCCGGCCTGCCGCGCTTTTTCGGCGGCGCCGTCGGCTTCCTCGCCTACGATATCGTGCGCTACTTCGAACGCCTTCCCGAGACCGTCCACGACGACCTCGGCGTCCCCGACCTCTGCATGATGCTCACCGACACCGTGCTGGTTTTCGACAACGTCCGCCAGACGCTCAAGATAATCGCCAACGTGCCGATCGCCGACTACACTTCGACCCGCGCCGCCTATCGTTCCGCATGCGCCAAAATCGACGATATGATCGCGCGCCTCTCAGGCCCCGTCCGCACGCCCTATCTCGATGGCGCCCCCGAGGCCGGCGGCGAAATCGCGATCACCTCGAACGTCACCCGCGAGGGTTACATGGCGATGGTCGAGGCGGCCAAGAAATATATCGTCGCCGGCGACATTATCCAGGTCGTCCCGTCGCAACGCTTCGAGGCTCCGCTCACCGCCCATCCGTTCAACCTCTACCGCAGCCTCCGCACCATCAATCCGTCGCCCTACATGTTCTACCTGAAGCTCGGCGACGAGACGCTCGTCGGCGCGTCACCCGAAGTGATGGTCCGGGTCGAAGGACGCGATATCACGCTCCGCCCAATTGCCGGGACCCGGCGGCGCGGCGCGACTGAGGTCGAAGACCGCGAGCTCGAAGCCGAGCTGCTCGCCGATCCCAAAGAGCGCGCCGAGCATGTGATGCTGGTCGATCTCGGCCGCAACGACGTCGGCCGCGTCGCCGAAATCGGCTCGGTCGAAGTCGACGAGCTGATGGTGATCGAACGCTTCTCGCATGTGATGCATATCGTCTCGAACGTGCGCGGCAAGCTGCGCGAGAACTTCGACGCCTTCGACGCTTTTCGCGCCACTTTTCCGCAAGGCACCGTCTCGGGCGCGCCCAAAATCCGTGCGATGGAGATAATCGACGAGCTCGAACCCGTCCGCCGCGGCGTCTACGCCGGCGCGGTCGGCTACTTCAGCTACACCGGCAATACCGATACCGCTATCGCGCTCCGGACTATCCTGGTCAAAAACCGGCGCGTCTATATCCAGGCCGGCGGTGGCGTCGTCGCCGACTCCGACCCGGCCGCCGAGTTTGATGAATCGGTCAACAAGGCGCGCGCGATGGTGCGGGCGCTGAGCGCCGCCCGCCAGTTCGAGACTGCGGCCGCCGCCGCGAGGTGAGGGCGATGACCCGTCTGCTGATGATCGACAACTACGACTCGTTCACCTACAACCTCGTCCAATACCTGGGCGAGCTCGGCGCCGAACTCGAGGTCCGCCGCAACGACGAAATCACCGTCGCCGCCGCCCGCGCGCTCAAGCCCGACGCGATCGTTATCTCGCCCGGCCCATGCACTCCCAGGGAAGCCGGCGTCTCGGTCGCGATCCTCCGTGAGATGGCCGGTGAACTCCCGATCCTCGGCGTCTGCCTGGGTCATCAGTGTGTCGCCGAAGCCTTTGGCGCGCGGGTCGTCCGCGCGGACCGCCTGATGCACGGCAAGACCTCGCCGATTATCCATGACGGCGAGGCGCTCTTCTCAGACCTGCCAAGCCCGTTCGAGGCGATGCGCTACCATTCGCTGCTCGTCGCCCCCGACTCGATTCCGCCAGACCTTATCGTCAGCGCGCGGACGGCCGAAGGTGAAGTGATGGGCCTGCGCCATCGCCTCTTTCCGATCGAGGGCGTCCAGTTCCATCCCGAGTCGATCGGCACGCCCGACGGCAAGCGGCTGCTGGGGAATTTTCTCGCGATGGTGGCGCGCGGATGAACGATCTTCGCGACGCCTTTATCGCCGTGATGGCGGGCCGCTCGCTCGACGCCGAATCCGCCGAGCATGTGATGGCGGCGATTCTCGACGGCGATCCACCCGAGGCGCTGGTCGCCGCGTTCCTGGTCGCGCTCGAATTGAAGGGCGCCTCCGCCGAAGAGCTTACCGGCGCGGCACGCGCGATGCGCGCTCGGGCCCGTCCGCTCGACCTCGACGGCGGCAACGTTCTCGATACCTGCGGCACCGGCGGCGACGGCGCAGGTACCTTCAACGTCTCGACCGGCGCGGCGATTGTCGCCGCCGCCGCGGGCGTCGCTGTCGCCAAGCACGGGAATCGTGCGATCAGCGGGCGGGTCGGCGGGGCCGACGTGCTCGAGCGCTTCGGCGTCCGGATCGACCTTGACCCGGACGGTTTGAAGCGATGCTTGAGATTTGCGCGATGCTGCTTCATCTTCGCGCCCGCCTACCATCCGGTGCTCGCGCGCCTTGCGCCGCTCCGGCGCACGCTCGGCGTCCGCACCATTTTCAATCTAATGGGACCGCTCGCGAATCCCGCCCGGCCCCGCCGCCAACTCGTCGGCGTCGCCGAAGCTCGGCTCGTTCCCTTGATGGCCCGCGCGCTCGCGGCGCTCGGGGCTGACCATGTGATGGTCGTCCACGGTGAGGACGGTCTCGACGAGCTTTCGGCCTCGGCGCCGACACGAATCGCCGAGATCAAGGCGGATAGTGCAATCTGCGAGTTCACTTTAGATTCGCGAAGCGCCGGCGTCAGCCCGGTCAACCGTTCGGAACTGATCGCAGGCGACGCGGACGAGGCCGCCGCGATGCTCCGCCGGACGCTCGCCGGCGAGCCTGGCGCCACGCATGAGATGCTCGCGCTGAACGCCGGCGCGGCAATTTACGTCGGTGCTGGCGCGCCATCTATCGCCGACGGAGTCGCGATCGCTCGCGAAATCCTCACGTCCGGGCGCGCGCTCGAAACCATCGAACGGATGCGCCGCGCGAGTATCGGAGACGCTCCATGAGCTCGATTCTGGACAAAATATTTGCGGCCAAACGCGTCGAAGTCGAAGCGCGCCGCAACGAAATTTCACTCGACAGGATTATTGAAGACGCGCGCGGAATGCCCGCTCCGCGCGACTTCGCCGCCGCGCTGCGTCGCTCCAGCCCCGCGATTATCGCGGAGATAAAGCGCGCCTCCCCGAGCAAGGGCGACATCCTGCCGGGGCTCGATCCGGCCGCCCTCGCGCGCGATTACACCGCCGCGGGCGCAGCCGCACTCTCGGTCCTCACCGATCGTCATTTTAAAGGGACGCTTGAAGATCTGCGTGCGGCACGCGCGGCGGTCGATCTGCCTATTCTGCGTAAGGACTTCATGTTCGACGCCTACCAGGTGTACGAGGCGCGGGCGGCGGGCGCCGACTGTATCCTGCTGATCGCGGCGATGCTCCCCGAGGCTGATCTGCGTTCGCTCTCAGCACTCGCGCACGACCTCGGACTTGAAGCGCTCGTTGAAGTTCATGACAGCGCCGAGATGAACCGCGCCGGCCGTATCGGTGCGCGCCTTATCGGAATCAATAATCGCGACCTTCATACGTTTGTAACCGATATCGCGGAGACTGAGCGGCTGCTCGAGAATTATCATGATGGCGCGCTTATCGTGTCGGAATCAGGAATCGATACACAGGACGATATCAGGCGGCTCGACCGCGCCGGTGCGCGCGCGTTTCTGATTGGCGAGAGTCTGCTGCGCGGCGGCGATCCGCGCCGGCGGCTGGCTGAGTTGGCGGGCGCGCTCGGCCGGGCGCGCGGGTCGGCGGGGGCGTGAGCGGGAATCGAGCGATGGCGGTGCGGGTCAAGATATGCGGCGTGACGCGTCCCGAGGACGCGGAGCTGGCGGTCGCGCTCGGCGCGGAAATGATCGGGTTGAACTTCCATCCGCCGAGCCCGAGGTCGTTGTCGCTCGAGCGCGCGGGGGAAATCGCGCGCGCGATTGCGGACCGGGCTATGCTGGTCGGCGTGTTCGTCAATGCGCCGCGCGCGTTGGTCGAGGAGCGCCGGTTGGCGCTCGGACTCGGGATGCTTCAGTTCCACGGCGACGAAGCGGATGAGGCGCTGGCCGGATGGCCAATCCCGGTTATCCGGGTGTTGAGGCTCAGGGGTGGAGCGCCGGTGCCGCGGCTCGATACGATCCGGGCTGACTACGTTATGCTCGACACGTTTCACGAAAAGCTGTTCGGCGGGACCGGCCAGGCGCGGCCGCTCGACGAACTCAGCGGTATAGAGTTGACGCGGGTATTTCTTTCGGGCGGTCTCGGGCCGGACAACGTTGGCGCCGCGGCGGCGTTAGGCCCGTACGCGGTCGACGTGGCGAGCGGAATCGAATCGGCGCCGGGTATCAAGGATGCTGCGAAACTCAGGAGCTTTATTGCGAATGCAAAACTATCCCGATAGCCGCGGCCGTTTTGGCGAGTACGGCGGCCGTTACGTGGCCGAGACGCTGATGCCGGCGCTGTTCGAGCTCGAACAGGCCTACAAAGAGGCGCGGCGCGATCCGAAATTCCGCACCGAGCTCGGACGCTATTCGCGCGAATACGTCGGCCGGCCGACCCCGCTCCATCATGCGGTGAATCTGAGCGAACGGATGGGCGGCGCGAAAATCTACTTGAAGCGCGAGGACCTCTGCCACACCGGTGCGCATAAGGTGAACAATACGCTCGGGCAGGCGTTGCTCGCGGTGCGGATGAACAAGCCGCGGATCACGGCCGAGACCGGCGCCGGCCAGCATGGGGTTGCGACCGCCACGATGGCGGCACTTTTCAAGCGCGAATGCGAAGTCTTCATGGGCAGCGTCGATGTCGAGCGCCAGGCGCTCAATGTCCTGCGGATGAAGCTGCTCGGCGCGAAAGTCACGCCGGTTGATTCCGGGAGCCGCAGCCTCAAGGACGCGCTCAACGAGGCGCTGCGCGACTGGATCGCGACGGTGCGCGACACCTACTACCTGATCGGCACGGCGGCCGGACCCCATCCGTACCCGATGATCGTGCGCGACTTTCAGGCGGTGATCGGCCGCGAGGCGCGCCGCCAGATAACCCGTGTCGAAGGACGGCTGCCCGACGTGCTGGTCGCATGCGTCAACGGCGGCTCGAACGCAATCGGGCTCTTCTACCCGTTCATCAGGGACGAATCGGTGCGGATGGTCGGGGTCGAAGCGGGCGGGCTGGGACTCAACGGACCGTCGCACGCCGCGACGCTATGCGCCGGAACGGTCGGCGTGCTGCACGGAAATCGCACCTACCTGTTGCAGGACGAACTCGGGCAGATACGCGAGACCCACTCGATAGCGGCGGGCCTCGACTATCCTGGCGTCGGTCCGGAACACTCGTGGCTCAAGGACACGGCGCGGGCCGAGTACACTTCGGTCACCGACGAGGAGGCGCTCGCGGCGCTGCGGACGCTTTCGGAAACTGAGGGGATCATCCCGGCGCTCGAGAGCTCGCACGCGGTGGCGTATGCGATGAAGCTCGCGCCGACGATGGCGTCCGACCGGATTATCCTGGTTAATCTTTCCGGGCGCGGTGACAAGGACATGCAGACGGTGGCGAGCGCCCTGGGCGTGGCGCTGCGGGCGGATGGATGAGGCCGTGATGGGACGAATCGAGCAGAAATTTGCGGAGCTCAGTGGCCGGGGCGAGACAGCGCTGATTCCGTTTATCGTCGCGGGCGACCCGAATCTCGAAGCGACCCGTGCGCTGGTGCTTGAGTTCGAGGCGCGCGGCGCCGATCTGATCGAGCTGGGCGTGCCGTTCTCGGACCCGATGGCGGACGGGCCTGCGAATCAGCGCGCGCTCGCGCGCGGGCTCAAGTCGGGGGCGTCGCTCGCGGCTATCCTGGCGTCGGTGAATGATCTCAGGCGCGAGACCGAAATACCAATAATTCTGTATGGCTATTACAACCCGATCCTGCATTACGGATGCGAGCGGTTGTGCGCGGATGCGGCGCGGGCCGGAATCGACGGCCTGCTCGTGGTCGACCTGCCGCCCGAGGAGAGCGCGGAGCTCAGCCGCCCGGCGCGCAAAGCGGGACTGGACCTGATCTATCTGCTCGCGCCGACCACGCCGCTCGAGCGCAGCCGCCGGATCGCGCGCGCGGCGAGCGGCTTTCTCTACTACGTCTCCGTGCTCGGCGTGACCGGGGCGCGCACCGCGCTGGCCACCGATCTGGAATCGCGGGTCCGCGAGCTCCGCACGGTCACCGATTTGCCGATCGGCGTCGGCTTCGGAATCTCGACGCCCGGGCAGGCCGCCGAAGTCGCGACCTACGCCGACGCGGTAGTGGTCGGAAGCGCGCTCTCGCTTGCGATCGAGCGCCACGGCGATGCGCCGGGACTGAGCGCCGCGGTCGGATCGATAGTGGGCGCGATGAAAGAGGCAATGCGCGCCGCGCGCGCGGGCGCGAGCATATCTGCGCACGACTGAGGCGGACCCGAACGATGGCATTACAAAAGACCGACGGCAAAGGGCCGGACAAGGCCGACGACAGAATCTGGGTTCAGTGTCCCGGTTGCCGCGATATCGCGTTTCGCAAGGAGGTCGAGCGCAACCTCAACGTATGCACCCGATGCGGCTTTCACCATCGGCTGACCGTCGAACAGCGGATCGCGATAACAATGGATCGCGGGACGTGGCGCGAGATGCTGGGCGATCTCGGCGGCGGCGATCCGCTTGGATTTGTCGATACGCAGCCCTACCCGAAGCGCCTTGAAGAGGCGCGGCGCAAGAGCCGGCGGGTCGAGGCGGTGACGGTGGGCACGGGCCGTATCGGCGAGCGGGCGGCGGCGATCGGAATCATGGATTTCGGCTTCATGGGCGGGAGCATGGGTATCGTGCTGGGCGAGAAGCTCGCACGGCTCTTCGATCATGCCGTGGCCGATCGCTTGCCCGTGGTGGTGTTCTGCTCGTCGGGCGGTGCGCGGATGCAGGAAGGGGCGCTCTCGCTGATGCAGATGGCGAAGGTGGCGGGAGCGATCGGGCGGCTTCGCGATGCGCGGATGCCGTATATTTCGGTGCTGTGTGATCCGACCACGGGGGGCGTCGCGGCGTCGTTCGCGATGCTGGGTGATCTGAATATCGCCGAGCCCGGAGCGACGGTCGGTTTCGCCGGGCGGCGGGTTATCCA
>Ga0307374_10013495_pt1 | contig 11292 bp, 6 predicted proteins | sample OX3MG_FD_202532 | JGI IMG/M metagenome (GOLD analysis project Ga0307374, IMG submission 202532) | Soil microbial communities from Risofladan, Vaasa, Finland - OX-3 | ecosystem: Environmental > Terrestrial > Soil > Coastal area > Acid sulfate soil | place: Finland: Risofladan, Vaasa | collected... | reverse complement strand
ATTCGCATAAATTTTATCAGCTAAAAAAATCCCGCGAGGCTGCAAGCCAATCAAAACAACAGATGAAAGATCAACATAATTCTCTATCACCTGGCATGCGAGGCGCTCGATAGTTATTTGAAGTTGATGTTTGTTAAGAATGGTATTCATTTGTGAATAGTGAAAGTGAATTGTAAAATGGTTAAGTTCAGCGTTCCTTATTCCTCCTTCATGAATGCATAACGGTAATCCGTAGCCGGAACAAAAGTTTCTTTAATGGTTCTTGCACTCAGCCAGCGATACATATTTAAAATACTGCCAGCTTTATCATTAGTACCGCTTCCCCGCGCGCCTCCAAAGGGCTGCTGTCCTACTACTGCGCCGGTTGGTTTATCGTTGATATAAAAATTACCCGCGCTGTTCGTCAATTTTCTTGTAGCCAGTTCTACGGCATTTCTATCCTGAGCAATCACTGAACCAGTAAGTGCATAAGGGGAGGTAGTGTCGACTAATTTTATGGTATCATCAAATTTATTTTCATCATACACATAGAGGGTAAGAACCGGGCCAAAAAGTTCATCACACATAGTTACGTACTTTGGATCGGTAACTTCGATCACAGTAGGTTCAATAAAATAACCGTTCGTCTTATCACATTTTCCTCCCACTAAAATTTTTACTCCTTTATCTTTTTTTGCCTGTTTGATATAGACTTCTAATTTGTCAAAACTTTTTTCATCAATTACTGCATTTATGAAATTGGTAAAATCTTCTACAGGTCCCATTTTCATAGTTTTTATTTCGGCAACTAATCTCTTCTTTACCTGCGGAGCGATGTTAGAAGGAATATAAGCCCTTGAAGCAGCAGAACATTTTTGCCCCTGGTATTCAAAAGCGCCTCGACAAAGTGCCGTTACCACTACATCTACGTCTGCACTCTTATGCGCAAGTACGTAATCCTTCCCACCTGTTTCTCCTACAATTCTTGGATATGATTTATAAATTTTTGTATTCTCTCCAATTATTTTCCAAATATTTTTAAAAACAGCCGTACTTCCGGTAAAATGAATTCCGTCGAAATCAGGATGGCTAAAACAAATACCACCCAGGGTAGGGCCATCAACAAAAACCAAATTAATAACTCCGTCTGGCAAACCCGCTTCTTTCAAGATTCGCATAAACATTTGAGCGCTATAAACCTGGGTATTTGCACATTTCCAAACAACTACGTTTCCACACATTGCCGGGGCAGTAGGAAGATTTCCACCAATTGAAGTAAAATTAAATGGAGTAATAGCCAGTACAAAACCTTCAAGGGGACGGTACTCCATCCTGTTATTCGTTCCTGCACTGCTTATTGGCTGCTGGCGGTAAATTTCACTAAGAAAATGAACATTGAATCTCAAAAAGTCTATCAATTCACATACCGCATCTATTTCTGACTGAAAAGGATTTTTGCTTTGCCCAAGCATCGTGGCAGCGCACATCTCAGGACGATATTTTGTAGCGAGGAGATCGGCTGCCTTTAAAAAAATATTAGCACGATTTTCCCAACTCATGTTTGACCATTTATCTTTTGACCTAAGCGCGGCATTAATTGCTTTTTTTACATGTGAAGCATCACCTTGGTGAAAATTTCCTAATAAATGATTCCTTTCATGCGGTGGTCTTATTTCTACTTTTTTGCCGGTGCGTACCTCTTCACTACCGATGTACATGGGCACATCTGTCTTTTTACTTTTTAAATCTTTCAATGCATTTTTTAAGAGTTCTCTTTCCCTGCTCCCGGGTGCATAACTCAGTACCGGCTCATTGGATGGTAACGGATAATAAAAACTTCCGATATTCATAACTGAAATTATTTTATCCTGAATAAATTCCGGATAGTTAAAGAATAAAAAGCCCGACCTTCTGATCAGGCTTTGAGATTATTTCTTTAAGTACATTACTTCCTTTACCAAATTCACAGTACGCGGTACATCCGGTAAATATTGTGCAACTAAATTTGGCGCGTAATGCATCGGTGCATCAAGAGAAGTAATTCTGCGAACAGGTGAATCAAGGTAATCAAAAGCCTCTTTTTGAATGCGATAAGCAATCTCAGAAGAAACAGACGCAAACGGCCATTGTTCTTCTACGATTACCAGCCTGTTTGTTTTCTTAACAGATTCAAAGATCGTTTGCCAATCCATTGGGCGGATCGTTCTAAGATCAATCACTTCAGCGCTGATATTTTCTTTAGCCAACTCATCAGCAGCGCCCAGCGCCACCTTCATCATTTTATTATAAGAAACAATCGTGACATCTTTCCCTTCGTGGGCTACTTTCGCTTTGCCAATCGGAATTAAATATTCTTCTTCAGGAATCTCTCCCTTGTCTCCATACATCACTTCACTCTCCATAAAGATCACCGGATCATTATCTCGGATAGCGCTTTTCAACAAGCCTTTTGCATCATAAGGATTGCTTACTGAAATCACTTTTAAACCTGGAATATTTGCATACATGGCTTCGTAAGCAGTAGAATGTTGTGCACCTAATTGCCCGGCACTTCCGTTTGGTCCACGAAATACGATTGGGCAACCTACTTGTCCTCCGCTCATTGCCAGCATTTTCGAAGCCGTATTTAATATCTGGTCAAGTGCCAGATTAGCAAAATTCCAAGTCATGTATTCTACAATTGGTCGAAGGCCATTTTGGGCGGCACCTACGGCTATTCCTGTAAATCCAAGTTCTGAAATTGGCGTATCAATTACTCTTTTTTCGCCAAATTCTTCCAACATTCCCTGGCTAACTTTATAAGCACCATGATATTCCGCCACTTCTTCTCCCATCAAAAACACCTTGTCATCACGTCTCATCTCTTCCTGCATCGCTTCCCGCAATGCTTCTCTGAATGCAACTTCTTTCATCAGTAAAATTTATTTTTAAGTACTTTTAAAATCATTCGAAATTCTTTTTCAAAATGAGATGCAAAATTATCGGTTAAAGGGCAAATTATCAAAACTGTTTGTTGAGAGCCTTCAGCATTAAATGTTCGGATTTTAGCTTTCAGTGCCTATTTCACCAACTCCTTTAATTTCTCAGTCAATTTTTCCCCGAAAATATTTTTGGCAATGATGACTCCATTTTTATCTATCAAAATATTAGAAGGAATTGCTCTAATTCCATATTGATCTGATGTTGAATTTTTCCATCCTTTCAAATCGGAAACCTGGTTCCAATCCAGATGATCAGCAATAATCGCTTTTTCCCAATTGGCTTTTTGGGTATCATAAGAAACTCCAAAAACTGTAAAACCTTTATTCTTAAATTGATTGTAAGCCGCTACAACATTTGGATTTTCTCGTCGGCATGGGCGACACCAACTTGCCCAAAAATCTATTAAGACATACTTTCCTTTTAGAGATGATAAACTGAGTTTACTGCTATCCGGAGTATATTCTGTAATATCAGGAGCTGGTTTTCCAACTGCAACTCGGGCATAAGTATCAATCATTTTTTTGATTTCCTTACCTTTTGGTGAATTTCTAATATTCACATCGAGTTCGTTATAAAGTGGTTCTAAATCAGTTGCTTCAGCGTAATAACTATAATTTTCTATTATTGCCATTGCAGCACGCATTGATTTCGGATAATCCATTACAAAAGCCGCTACTACCTTTCTTTTGGCAGCCAAAATACCATTGTCCACAACATCAAGGCTATCCATTATTTTTGAGTTTTTATCTTTATAGGCTTGTTCATATATTTTACTATCGGCATTTTCCCATTGAGTAATGGTTTTCATCCTTTCCTTCAATAATTTATCGTCGTCATTTATTTCAGAACCTTTTACACTTAATAAACGCAAAGAATCTCCCCTTCCTGAAATTTCCATGGTAACCGGTTCAATATAAAAAGTAAAATAATCATCGTGTCTTTGAGGCATAGTAAGAGAAGCAAAGAACGGGGAAGAAACAAATCCGTTAAATTGGAATCTACCATCTTTTATAACTGCGGAATCTCTGAAAGTTTCACTCAGTTCATAAATACTTAAATAAATAGTTCCACTTTTTATTTTTTCAAGATTTCCATTGATAACATAAGTTGAATCCTGGGCAGTTGATGAATAACTAAAAAATAAAATCATTGGAAGAATGGAAAGAAATTTCTTCATGAATAAGTTTTGATTCAAAGATATGTTTTTGTAAGGGCAATCTCTTGCGGTTGACCTATTTACCTTTCGGGTAATGGGTAGCGATAAACCTTGCCCTAAAGTTATAACCTTTAGAAGTATATTTTTGCAATAGAATTTTATGTAGCAGATATGAAAAATTTAGAAAAGTATAAACAAAATATACAAAAAGATTTTCCCTATTTTAATATTTCATTAATCAGAAAAATTGGTGAAGGTGATAATATCACTGCATTTATCGTTAATGAGAATTACGTTTTCAGGTTTCCAAAGAGAAAAGAAGTAAAAAGACAAATGATAAGAGAAATTTCAGTGTTGCCAATAATAGAGCCTTTAGTAAATTTAGCTATTCCCAAGTTTGAATTTATTCCGCCTGAAGCCAATTTTGTTGGTTATAAAATAATTCACGGCGAACCGCTTTCTCCTAAAATATTCAATTCCTTGACGAAAAAACAACAAAAATCCATTCAACAAACTTTGGGTAAATTCCTTTCGCAAATTCATAAAATAGATTTATCCGGATTAAAAGATTGTCATTTGAAAACTATGAATTTGAAAGAAGAATATTCAGAAAATTTCAAACAAGCACAAAAATTTATTTACCCAAATGTTTCAAGAAATAAAAGAAAGATTATTACTCAAATGTTTTCTGATTATCTCAGCAATAAAAACTATTTTAATTACTCTTCAGCTTTGATACATAATGATTTTAGTAGTGAACATATTTTATTCGATACAAAAAATATAGAGATAAATGGAATTATCGATTTTGGTGATGTTGCTTTCGGTGATCCGGATTATGATTTTATGTATTTGCTATCTGAATTCGGAGAAGAGTTTTTAAAAGATATTTTCAAAATTTATCATCACAAGAATAAAAAAGAAGCATTAAAAAAAATCCATTTTTTTTCGCTTTCCAATAAATTGCAAATAATACTTGGATACAAAAATGATAAAAGTTCAAGGGGTTCAAAAAATGCCTATGAAGAGTTAGAATTATGGTTTAAGAAATTTATTAATAAAAAATAGTCATTTAATTCTGATACAATTTTATCTATTTTAATTCAAAAAAATATAATTGTATTCAAAATAAGAAACTAATTCTAAATTTAACGCTTTGAAAAAAAATATCATGAAAATCAGGACTCTTATTTGTAATGTTTTTATTTTATCAGTTCTTCTATTCGCCAATAAATTAAAGGCACAAAATCAGCCGGTAAAGCAGATAGAACTCACTAAGTTTGATTTGCAATCCTCTTACATTATTCCCGAATCAGGAAAAATTCTTTCTGAGACTTCTTACCAATCGAAAGTGTATTGGTTCCCGGTGAAAGTTCCATGTACGGTTTTAACCGGTTTGGTAGCTAATAAAGTGTATCCGGATCCCTACATTGGAATGAATAATATGTTGATCCCTGATGCATCCGATTCATTCAATCATCAATATCATCTGAAGCAATATAGTTATCTACCCAATGATCCTAATCCCTGGAAAAAACCATATTGGTACCGCACCACTTTTGCGGTTCCAAAGACGGATAATGGAAAACATTTTCAATTAATTTTTAAAGGGATTAATTATCGTGCAGAAGTTTGGGTTAATGGAAGCCGGATTGCTGATTCTTCCCAAATGGCCGGTATGTTTGCGCAATATTCTCTCGATGTGAGTAAAGTAATTAAAGCCGGAAATATCAATGTGCTGGCAGTAAAAATTTATCCGCTGGATTATCCCGGATTGCCTTCCACTCCACAATTAAAAGCCTTGGGAGATTTTTTTGCAAATGGAGGCCCAACGGGTGATATAGGAAAAAATGTAACCATGCTTTGTTCTGTGGGCTGGGACTGGATGCCAGCCGTTCGCGATAGAAATATGGGAATCTGGCAGCCGGTTTATCTGCGAACTTCAGGACAGGTGGTAATTCAGAATCCGCATATTATAACTGATTTGCCCAGCCTTCCGGATACAAATGTTGCCAATGTTTCTCTCAATCTTTCTTTGAATAATTTTAGTGATGTTTCTCAACATGGGAAATTAAAAATTACAATCAATCCTGAAAACTTCCGTGGAAGATCATTCACAATTGAAAAAAGCTATTTGGTCAATGCAAAAGGTACAGATGATATTCAATTAGATCCTGAAAATATAAAACAATTCGTTATTCATAATCCACATCTTTGGTGGCCTAACGGTTATGGTAAGCCGAATTTGTATTGTATTCATTTGCAATACGAAATTGACAACCAGGTTTCTGACGATACTTCTTTTATATTCGGAATAAGAACTGTTAGTTCTAAAATTACAATGGTAAACGGCTGGGCGCGAAGGGATTTTTATGTAAATGGCAGAAGAGTTAATCTCACAGGCGGCGCCTGGGTTCCTGATATGATGCTTAACAGGGATTCGTTGCGATATGATTATGAATTGCATTTGTGCCAAAATTCAAATATCAATCTTGTTCGCATTTGGGGTGGCGGCATAGCACCTCCGGATATTTTCTTTGAAATGGCTGATAAATACGGATTGATGGTTTGGCAGGATTTCTGGATTACTGGTGATACACAAGGTCAATTCAAAGGCTCTCCTGACTGGCCTTTGGAAGGGAATGTGTTTATCAAAAATATGGTAAGTACTATTTTTAGGATCAGGAATCATCCCAGTTTATTGTTATGGACAGGAGGAAACGAAGGACATGCCAGAAAAGAATTGTACGATGCGATGCGAAATGATGTTGCTACACTCGACGGAACCAGGCCTTTCATACCAAGTTCTTCAGGTTATGCCAAATTACCTGCCGGATGGAAAGGCTCGTGGCCTGATAATGGGCCTTCTGGTGTGTATAGCGGAGGCCCTTACTCATGGGAGGATGCCGCTCATTATTACCAATTGGCTGACGCAGGGAAAGATTGGGTTTTTAAAGACGAAACCGGAATTCCATCACAACCTCCTTACGAGACTTTACCTCAAATAATCAACAATCTTGTACCTGATTCTACATTACCTTTTCCATTAAATAATACATGGGGCTATCATGATGCCTGTGTTGGGAACGGCCATTACGATACTTATTATAATGCAATGGCAGAAAGATATGGAAAGCCGGTGAGCATGAAAGATTTTTCGGATAAAATGCAATTGGTCAATGCCAATGGATATCGCGGAATTTTTGAAGCAGCAGGGCATAAATTAAATGAAACCGGTGGTGTGATGTTATGGAAATTGAATGCTGCATTACCCAGTGTTATCTGGCAGGTGTATGATTGGTATCTGAATCCTAATGCTGGTTATTACTTTATGCAAAATGCATGTGAGCCTGTGCATATACAATTAAATCTTGATGACTCTGTTGTCGCAGTTATCAATCGTAGTTATAAAACCGAAAATAATTTAAAGGCAAATATTCAGGTGTATGATTTGAAGAGTAAATTAATATTTAGCCAAAATAAAACGGTCAGCCTAAGACCAACTGATGTAAAAGAATTTTTATCATTAGCCAATGTCTTATCAAAAGAAAATGGAATTTCTTTTGTGGTTTTAAACCTTATGAATTCATCCGGAAAAACTATTTCTCATAATGTGTATTGGATGGCTCCTGATAATAATTTTAAATCTTTGAAGGGTATGCCTACAGCTAATTTAAAAGCGATCCTGCTAAAAACTGTAAAAGGGAAAAGTGAAACCAAATGGAGATTTCAATTCACAAATACAACTAATTGTGTTGCATTTTTCATCAATCCTCAAATTATAAAAAGCGGTAAAGAAATATTGCCCTCCTTTTGGTCAGATAATTATTTCTCACTTTCACCTCATGAATCCACAATCGTAAATGTAAGTGTACCTAATGTCCAAATAAAAGATGATAAACCACAATTAGCATTGAGTGGATGGAATGTAAGAAAATTATTTATTCCACTTGAGAATGACAAATAATTCTATGAATTAAAATCAAAATTCTGATTTGATTTCCTTTTGTAACTTAACTAAAGAAGTTAGCCCAATTACTAAAAAAAACTTGCGAAGGCAATCAATCAAATGCTTTTATTTTAAATTTATCTGTTTATAAAAATCTTAGCACCTTGTTTTTCTCCTTTTGAGTTTGTAACCATTACTACATAAACACCATTTGTAATATTAGAAGGCACATTTACCGTTATGATATTTGCACCCGATGAAGGAGAATTTTGTTTATAAAGAACATTACCTGCGAAATCTATAATTTGAATTTCTAAATTATTACTATTACTAAAGTTTTTATTGTTACGTACATATATCTGTTTATCGGCAGGGTTCGGGAATATTTCAATTCTATTAAAATTAAATGTTACAGGTACTACACTTGAATAAGTGGTGTCTCTATTGCTATCTACTTCTTTCAGACGATAATAGTTTTCGCCGTTCAAAGGTTCGGCATCTTCAAAACTATAATCATTGGAAATGGAAGAGTTATCGTTCCCTTTTACAGTTCCTATCGTATTAAAATCTGAATTTACTGAACTGTGTTGGATATCAAAATGATCAATGTTGATTTCCGTGTCGGTTGTCCAGTTCAAAAGAGCGTATTTTTCATTTATATTTTTAACACTGAAGTTAATGAGATTGACAGCTAAAGGATCTTCTATCGTAAGTGTAACATTATCCACAATGGCGGTATCCAAAACTGTATTATCGTGTGTGCTATAGGCAAAACCTACATACGGATTTGTTCCTAATGCCAAAGTAACCGAATCCATTGGAGCCCAATTGTTACCATCGGGTGAAATATAGCTTACATATTTATTACCTGTGCTTACTACTCTTACCCAATATGGGGTTGTATAGGAGGATAAAGAAGCATCTGTAGTTGCGGAGGCGCTTTGGGCATTTCTCTGTTGCATCCAAATTCCATTAGATGGAGTCAATGCCAAAAATATATAAGGAGAACCTGGATCTAAATTTTGACGGAACATAATGCCACATTTTGCATTGGCATTTGTATTTTTTATAGAAACAACTCTTGCTGTCAAATCCGTATAGTCGGTGATCACTTGTTGATATACATAATGGAAGGCATCCTCTGTACCCCATATATCGGCACCTGAGGCAGTAATAGTATATTTACCATCATTTACACAAACATCTCCAGGATAAGCTACATAACCAATATCGGAACTTTGCCATAAGGGAGGTAAAGTATTTGAGCACGGTGAAGCAGGTAATGGATTTAATCCATATACATTCAGTTTATTTGAAAATGTGGCCATATACACTTTGCCGTTGGCTATTGTCGGAGGAACAAATTTTGCAAAATTACCAACGGAATCTCTTTTACTGCTCCAATTACTATTCCATAATTCATGAGTAACATTCGTTACGTCAAATGCTTGTAAATCACCTGGAACAACCGATTGGTTGGCATCTCCGTTAATAGGATGGCTAGCCCAAAGAATTCCGGTTCCATAATTAGTACCATCAGAAGAAATAGAAAGCATAGCGCCGGGCATACCATTTGGTAAAACTGTGTTTCCTCTTATGGTATTTAGCGTATCAAACAGCATATTAGCTCTTACAAACGGAAGTTGCTTTAACAGGGAACCTTCCGGCCATGCATAAACGTATTCATTTCCAAGGCGATCTTTATAATAAACCGGTGATCCATGCAAGTGCCTCGTATTATTTACGTTATCATCACTTACATTTATTGTTTGCAATACATTTGAATTATCAGAAGTAGCGCCACCCATATCATTATCGTTAATCAAATATAATTTCCCTTCCTTACTTCCTGATAAGGATAAATTACTGTAAGGTATCAGTAAAACACCATCCACTCCATAATCCAAATCATTGTCATTGAGATATTCATAATCCATAGGAGTAAAAAAGTCGGCAACCTTTAAGGCTCCCGAAGCAGTTGATAATTTAATAAGGCTTGAGGCCCTGTTCGAAGTATCATCAGGATTGCCTCCATAGCCTGTAGATCCGTTGCCTGTGGTGATATAAATGTTACCATTATCATCCACGGCAGGTGGCTGCCCGCTCATCCAAATTCCAGCAAGCCCCCCACTTAGAACCGTAGAATAAGTATATTTTTGTGCAAGAGTAGAAATGTCATACCCCATTAACCAACCTTCATAAGGGCCCCAATCGCAATGAGAAGCCCATCCAATATACACAATGCCGTTATACAGCAACAAGCCCGGCCTTTGATTTTGTTTTTGTTCATCAAAAGTTACCATGGGATGCCCAGGTGCCGTATAAGTACCCGTGATAGAAACAGGACTACCGGGCTTTTCAGCTCCTGTAGAGATATCAATAGCATGTAAGTATTGAACAAATGTTGGTGTTCCGGTTTTTGTCACACTCCTTGATACAACATACAAAGTATTGGTTATTGTATCAATAGCCGGAGTACCAACAATTCCAATATTCCCACTAAAATCTTCATAATTGCCGCCGCATGCCCCAGTCATATCCGTGTTTTTTATGGGCCTATAATTAACGGAATCATAAGTAAGGTTATCCTTCCAGTAAGGAGTAGAAACACTAGCATTATCGGCATCAAAAGCATATAAAGAATTATTTACGGTAGCAACTATTACAACATTATGAATACCTCCTCCAATGGATACATTGCTCAAAACCAAAGGCTGGGCGTATATCTGGTCATCAACGTTTCTGGAAAAAACCAATCCGAAATTTCCGTTGCTAATATTACTTTGCGTAAGAATGGTTTCATTACTATTCCACCCGGTGCGTATCAGATTATTGTGATTCATTATTACATTTACCTGGGCATTTGAGACGCAAAAGGAAAGCAGAAATGAAGTAATTAGAAATAAATGATCCAAAAAATAAACCAATAATGTTCTTTTTGTATAATCAGTTTTCATTTAAAAAGTAAATTAGTGATAAAACGTAGGATAGGGGATTACAGGAATTGCAAAGGGGTAATAGGAACCACAAAGTAAATCAATTTATTCAAACATTAAAAGCAGTATAATCAAAATTTTATTATTTTACTGGAGTTTCCTCATAAATTAATGGTTAAATAGCAAAACACAGGCAGGGCAATGGTTTGCACAGATAAAAAAGTGCAACCTTTTTTTTTATTTCTAACATTAATCTCTATGCCAAACTGGCCGGAAAAAGTTTCCTTAAA
>Ga0307374_10013494_pt1 | contig 11293 bp, 12 predicted proteins | sample OX3MG_FD_202532 | JGI IMG/M metagenome (GOLD analysis project Ga0307374, IMG submission 202532) | Soil microbial communities from Risofladan, Vaasa, Finland - OX-3 | ecosystem: Environmental > Terrestrial > Soil > Coastal area > Acid sulfate soil | place: Finland: Risofladan, Vaasa | collected... | reverse complement strand
ACTGCGCTAGAGCACCGTGCGCACAACCTTCCTGCACGCAGATCCGGCGCAGCTGGCTCGATCTGGCTCGCTCGATTCGGAGCGCTTCTACGTCGGGAGACGCTCTGAAAACACCGAGGTCCATGTTGTCACGCGAAGCGACGTCGAGCGGCTGCCGCACCGCGCGCACCGCAGCCGTGCCAGGTTCGATTGGGGCCGCGAAGCTCCCGGGACACTCGAGTTGGCGTTCGCGCTACTCGCGCACGCCGCGGCAAGCGACCCGCCCGATCTGCTGTGCACGACATTCTGCGCTGACGTTGTCGCGCGCCTCGATGACGCCGGCTTCATGCTCAGCGCCGGCGAGATCGCCCTATGGCTCCTGACAGCGTTCCGTGCGACGGCCGAGCCTCTCGGCCCACGGAAGAGCCCCGTGCGATCGTCGATCCTGGGTCGCGTGCTCGCCCGCTTGCGTCCGCCGCGGCATCCCTGAGACCGCGTCACCCGCCTGCCCCGTCGTGGGTCTGCTCATCAACGAGTGGGTCGGTCATCGACGCGCGGGATCATCCGTATTGGCCGATCCTTACGCAGGTAGTGGCCTGCTGCTACCGCGGTGCCGCGTTCAACGCACCGCGCTCCTCCAGGCCGCGCACGAGCAGGTGGAAGTAGAGCATCCCCGCCTCGGGTCTCCAGCGCGCGAGCGCGCGTGCGGGATCGGCGTCGCCGCCCGCGGAGTCGAGGAAGCGCCGCAGCGCGCCCAGCGCACCGATGTCCGCGTGGGGGACACGTGGAGGCGGCCCAGGCCGCGCAGCAGCACGTAGTCCGCGCTCCAGCGGCCAATCCCGGGCCGCTGGACGAGCGCCTGAGTGACCGCCGCGTCATCCCATCCTCGAAACGATCCAGCTCGAGTTGGCCAGCGGCCGCTGCATCGGCGAGGTCACGGATCGCGTCGACCTTGTGCACGCTGAAGCCAATGTTGCGCAGCGCAGCGGGCGGGAGCCGCAGCACCTCGTCTGGGGCCGGGAACGGGTGCAGGGTCGCATCCGCGGGCGCGGCGGCGTGTGCAAGCCGGCCCAACAGCGTCAGCCCTGCGGCGATCGAGAGCTGCTGGCAGGCGACCGCGTTGAGCAGGCACTCGAACAGCGTCGGGAACCGTGGCGGCTTGAGACTCCGGTTGCGCCGCACAAGCGGGCCGAGGACGGGGTCGCCCGCGGCTCGCGTGTAAAAGCCGGACAGATCGACCTCGACGCCAAGGGCCTTGTGACCAGCGCCGTCACGCCCGACCCCTCCGCTGGCCCCAGAGACGGGCCGGTTACGGTCACCTCGAGCCTCGGCGTGTCCGGCGGGCCGATCTGTTCGACCGCCGCGACCACCGTCTGCTCCCCGATGCGCAGAGCGCGGCGATAGCTGCCGTCCGTCCCAGACATCGATCGCGTTCTGCGGGCGTCTGCGCAGCGCCCATGCGGTCAGGGCGAGCCGAAACGGCGCCGGAGGGTCAAGCCGCAGCGTCTGCGTTGCGGCGTGCGGCGACCTCGCCGCCTTTGAGGACCACCCCGTCCGCACCTCGCCTTCTCCCCTTATTGCTCGGCGTCGTCGGCCGCGAGAGCGTCGAGCGCGATCAGCGAGTGAGCGTATGCGGCGCCGGCGCGCATCTCGGCCGCCACCCAGATGGCCTCCATAATCTCCTGCTCGCTCGCGCCCTCGCGCCTGGCGAGCCGCGAGTGGCCGCGGATGCAGTACGGGCACTGCGTTACGTGCGCGACCGCCACCGCGATCAACTGCTTGGTGCGCTCCGGCAACGCGCCATCGCCAAACACCTGTCGACTGAACGCCTGGAACGCGTCGTCGACCTCCGGTGCGGCCGATCTGCGCCGCTCCACCAGTACGTGCGTCGCTACGGGATACATGCTGTCCGACATGCGATCGTCCCTCCTATCAAGTCGAATACTGCTGCCGCGGCCGGGCCCCCTCCCCCCCCGGTGTCGGTCCAGACCGTCATGAGCTCAGGTCCGCGCTTGTTCAGCGCGTCCGATACTCGGCTTCTTACGCGCCGACTGCCGACGCGCAGGTCGCCGCGACCGGGCGCGGGGCTGCCATCGTCGCACCCACCCCCAGACTTGCCCCGTGGCGCTGCACGGAGGTGCCTCCGGAGTCGGAAGGAGGCGATCGGGCTTGCGTGACAGCTTTGACCGCTGAGCGCGGTACGGAGGAAACCCGCCGTTCGGTCTGCGGGTTTTCCCGGAGGAGGCCTCAGGCACGCAGTGCGAGGATGCGCTCGTGCATGCCAGGGGTCGATCGGCAGCTGGGTGACGCGAGCTTTGAGCGGAACCGCGGCGGTCATCAACACCGGGAATCTCGTGCCGCTCGCAACGGTGTTCGCTGAGGCGGCGGGCCGGCTGTCGGACGCGGTATGCCCACTGACGGACCAGGCGACGATCAGGCCGCGGACGGTGCTGCACGGGCCCGAGCGGACCTCAACGAGCTGGAGTGCGCTGACGGGACCGCTATCGGGACGCCCATCGGCGACGGCGTCCCGCGCCCGCGTCGATGCGCTTCCTCGAGCGCGCGGAGCCTCACTGGCACAGCGGGCGGGTGTACGAGAAGGTGGCGACCCTGTTCGCCAGTGAGTCCGAGCGCATCGCCCCGGACTCGGTCCTGCGCCCGATCTATCCCGCGCGGTACGGGTGGGGCGCCATGATCGTCGGTCCCGGCTCCGACGAGCTCGAGTCGCGATGTGACTGGTCAGCCGCAGACCATCGCGTCGCTGCACGCGGCCAGGATGCGAACAACGCAATACCTGGCGAACAACGCAATGCCTGGATCACATGCCCGGCGCGACTCGCCCGGGCCCGCATCGACGAGCGGTCACGACGTGCGCGCCACCAGCTCTGAGCTCGCGGCCGCGATGCGCGGAACCGAGTTCGGTGACGAAGAACGCTGGAGCTTGCATGTGCACCTCAGCGCGGTAGCTTATTTCCAGCTAGCCTGTAAAAATGGTTCTCGAGGTGATACACATGGTCACCAGCATCCAGTGCAAGGCGGCATCGTCGGGCGTTGTTGCCGTGGACGTTCGACCCGCGAGACGTCCGACACTTCGCGGCCGCGTGCTGTTCCAGGTCCCATTCACGAGCGAAATGGATGACGGCGACGCTGCCTATCTCGGGCGAACGCTCGATCTCGTCACCCACCTGCACCCGAAGCTCCACGATAGCCCGACCAGCCCCGGCGTTGTCCGTCTCGACTTCGACTCGGGCCTGTTTCTCGACCACGGCGCGCATGACGGCGCTTGGGTGCTCCAAGCGCGAACGTGGGGTCACCCATCGACTGCGGTCGTTGGCCAGTGGCAGCTCCGCGCAACCGCCGCGGCGCACCACCTTGATCCCACGGTGCGGCCGCCCGTGCGGGTGGCGGTATCGTGAGCGCCGTGGTTGACACGGTCGCTGGTCGGCCGAACGTTGAGAGCTGTCCGCCGCCGCCGCCGGCTTCGGTGCCCGCCGGCCCGCCGGCCCCGTTGGCGGCGCCACTCGATCCCGAGTCTCAGGCGTGGCTTGCGCAACTGCGCGCGCATGGTGTCGTGCGCGATGCGGCGATCGAACGGCTGCTCCGTCTGCTCGTGACCGAGGCTCGCTACGAGGTGCGCCGCCGCACGGCCGCGCTCGCGCACCCGTCAGGCCGCGATCTCGACGATCTCGCGCTGATGGCCGCCGACGATGCGCTGATAGCGATCCTCAGCAAGCTCGGCGAGTTCCGTGGCGACGCTCGCTTCACGACCTGGGCGCGGCGCTTCGCCGATCTCGAGGTACCGGGCAAGATCCGCCGTCGCCTCGGGCACGCCCGCGAGACCCCCACCGACCCGGACACCACAGCGATCACTGCCTCCCCGCATGCCAGCCCCGAGCAACGAGTCGAAGCCCGTGAACTCGCCCGCACCGTCGGGCACCTGATCGCCCACGAGCTGACCAACCGCCAGCGCGAGGTTCTCATCGGGCTCGCGATCCACGACCTCGACACCGACCTGCTCGCGCAGCGCCTCGACAGCACGCCCGGCGCCCTGTACAAGGCACTCCACGACGCCAGGCGCAAGCTCAAGAACGAGCTCGACCGGCTCGACACCGCTCCTTCCAGCGGCGATCGACAGCCGGTGCTGGCGACCACCTCAGCCTTCAATCCACGCGCCCTGCAATGAGCACCATCGATCCAGCCGTGACATTAGCCTCACTCGTCGCCGAGCAGCCCGGGAGCGTCATGCTCCTGGAACGACTGCATCTGGACTACTGCTGCGGCGGCGGTCAGACGCTCGTCGAAGCGTGCACCGGCCGCGGCCTCGACCTCGACACGGTCGTAGCCGCTCTCGAGACGATCCACGCGGTGGAGAACAACCGCGGGTCTCGCGACACGCTCGATTGGCGCGAAGCGAGCGTCGAGGATCTCTGCTCGCACATCATCGCGCAGCACCACGCCTACCTGCGGCAGGCGCTCCCGCGCCTGCATGAGCTAGTCGCGACCGTGATCCGCGTGCACGGCGCCACACACCCCGAGCTCGCTGAGCTCGGCGAGACGTTCGAGCGACTTCGCAGCGAGCTCGAGCCGCACCTTGCGAGCGAGGAAGACCGCCTCTTCCCTGCATGTATCGCAGCGGAGCGAGGCAACAGCGCGGTGGACGAGGAGCTTCTACGTGAGCACGAGCACGATCACGCGTGCGTCGGCGCCGCGCTTGACCGGCTGCGCGAGCAGACGAACGGCTACGCCGACGACGGCGCCCTGTGCGCCACGCACCAGACATTACTTCGCGCGCTCGCGCACCTGGAGCGTGACACCCACCAGCACGTCCACAAGGAGAACAACATTCTTTTCACCCACGTCCGCCAGCGAGCCTGCGTCCGATGAAGCCCTCGAGCCGCGCCCGCGCAGCACGGAGCAGACGCTGCCGCTCTGCTGTCAGACCTGGATCGCCGAACAGACGCGGCCACGCCAACGGCGCAACGTGCAACGCTCGCATCCGGTCATCGGCGACTGTGAGAGCGCCGCTCTAGAAGACGGGCGCGCTGTGCGAGGACGGCTGCGGACCGGCTGACCGGGAACCGGCGAGGTTGTAGACGCTTGCCCGATATGGCGCCGGGACTCCCGGCCCGCCGGCGTCGGGTGTGATCGTGTCGCCCGGCGGCCGTCTCGGTGCGCGCTTCGCTGTCGATACACTCGCTGAGGTCGATTCAGAGCTGATCGTGCTCGGTTGATGCGCGCTTGGACGGCGCGCACGGAGGACGGTCGTCCGTACGGGCCTCGCTCTACCTGTGTGCTTGATGCCTCTGGACGGCTCGCCGATGTACAAGCCGAGAGTTCGTTCAGTTGCTGCCCGTCCGCCCCGTTTGATTCTCCCAACAATCTTGGATAAACTCGGGGCGTGATGGACCTTCCCGACCCGGGCATCGGAGGCACGGATGATGCGCTTGCGCAACCGACACGTAGAAGACTGTTCGTGCTCCTGGGCGAACTGAAGCGCTCCGCGTCGACCGACGAGCTCGCCGACCGCATCGGTCTACATCCCAACGGCGCGCGCTTCCACCTCGACCGTCTCGAGGACGTCGGATTGGTAGTGCGCACGCGTGTACGTCAGGCGCGGGGCCGACCGCGCGATGCCTGGGCGATCGCCCCGGACGCGCGGCCCGCCGGCCGGTCGCCGCGCGCTTACGCCGACCTCAGCCGATGGCTGACACGCGCAATCAACGCCAAGTCAGTGAGCCTCCCGAGCATCGAGCGTGCCGGTCGTGCAATCGGGCGCGAGCTCGCGCCCGCCGACGCGCCTGACGGCACGCAGGCGCTCGCGACAACACTCGCCGCCCTCGGCTTCCAGCCGACGCTCCGCACCGATGGCAGCGACGCGCTGACGTTCTGCCTGGGCAACTGTCCCTACCGTGACGCCGTACGCGAGAACCAGCCGCTCATTTGCGCCCTGCACAAGGGAATCACACGCGGACTCATCGACGTATTGAAACCCAACGCGCGACTCGCCGAGTTCGAACCCAGAGATCCGGACAGAGCCGGTTGCCTGATCGGACTGCACCAAACCAGTAGAGCCAGGAAGATTAATTGAGGAATCAAGCCGCGAGGGAGTCGGAGATCGTCGTCTGGCCACAGCGACACCGGCGCTCGAAGCGCCGCGAACAGTCTCAGGATGGGGTGGGCGACCCCACCACTCTCCGCTCAGTCGCTGGTCGGGTCAATCTACGTTGTGCACGGGCATACCCTGGTGGGCCGCCGAGAGAGGTGCGAGTGTCGCCATGATGATCGAGCGCGCGCTCGACTATGCGCGCTTGACGGCCACGGCAAGCATTAGGTATGTGGCGCCTGCCAGCAGCGGTGCACGGCTAGTTGCCGATGCCGTCAAGGCCCCGCCGCCGGAACCGTCGAATCGGTCATCTTTGCGCACACCCGGACTCGTCCGGACCACGGCTGCGTCTAGCGTACGCGGGCGCTGATGCTCCTCCCGTGTTGGCGCTTGCCCTCGTACGCGCGTAGGACGACGAGCCGCGGGCGCGGCGTGCGGAGCCGTAGTCGCGGGCGCACGGTGATGATGCGGCGAATGGGCCGATGCCGGTAGCGGAGGTCGATGTGGAGCTTCGCGTTTTTGGGGTGTTGAGCGCCGATGAGTTTGGTCACCGGCGGGGGTGATGGTGCCGTTCGTCGTGGTCGCGGGGTTGGCAGGCTTCGCGCGTTCGTGAACGCGCGAGAGCCCTCCCGCCAGCTTGGCCGTTGCGTCGGGAGGGCTCTCTCTTGATGCCGGAGGTGGCACCCGATGTTGATCGTAGGCAACGAGCTGGTGGTCGTGGAGGCTGAGCTGGCTGGCGGGTTGTTGGGCTGTCCGTCGTGCCGGGGGATGTTGGGTCCGTGGGGGTACGCGCGGGAGCGGGTGCTGCGCTGCCGGTCCGGGAACAGGTGGAGCCGGCCGCGGCGGGCGCGGTGCCGGGGCTGCGCGGGGACGCACGTGTTGTTGCCGCAGCTGGCGTTCTCACGTCGCCAGGACGAGGTGGCGGTGATCGGCGAGGCGATCGAGGCGAACGTCGCGGGCGAGGGGTTCCGGCCGATCGCGGCACGGTTGGGGGCGTATCCGGAGACGGTCCGTGGCTGGCTGCGCCGGTTCGCTGAGCGGGCCGAGGAGATCCGGGCGCATTTCACGCGCTGCGCGGTCGCGCTGGATCCGGAGCTCGGGCCGGTGATGCCCGCCGGTGGCGGCGTCGCGGACGCGTTGGAAGCGATCGCGATCACCGCGCGGGCGTGGGTGCTGCGGTTCGGGCCGGGCGAGCCGGCCGGGCCGTGGGAGATCGCGTCGCGGTTGTCGGGCGGACGGCTGCTTGGCAACACGAATCGACCCTTGGAGAGCGTGACGTGAGTTGAGAGGGTCCCGCGCTCGGATGAGCGAGAGCGCTGGGAGGCACTGATGGATGGGGACCGCCGCCGGGAGACCGGCCTGTTTCGCTACACGTTGATCCGCGACGCTGCCGACCCGATGCTGTCGAAGGCGCAGCGTGGCCGGTTGCTGCGCGCGTTGGCAGATCGTGAGCATGTCGGGCCGGACGGTCGGCTGGTCCGGGTCAGTCGCACGACGCTCGGGCGGTGGGTCCGCGCCTATCGTCACGGCGGGTTCGACGCGCTCGTTCCGCGACCGAAGGTCGTGGCGGTCCGCTCGCCGGCCGAGACGTTGGAGCTGGCGTTCGCGCTCAAGCGCGAACGGCCGGAGCGGACCGCGGCGCAGGTCCACGAGATCATGCTCACCACCGCCGGCGACCGTGACCGTGATCGTGTGCCGGGGTTGCGGACGTTACAGACTCACCTCGCTCGTGCCGGGTTGAACGTCCGCGCGGACGGCCGCTCGCCGGGAAAGGTCTATGGCCGGTTCGAGGCCGCCGCGCGGAATGAGCTGTGGACGGGCGACGGCCTACACGGCCCCAAGCTGTCCGGTCCGGCGGCGCGGCGTGCGGTGCTGCTCGCCTTCATCGATGATCACTCACGCTTGCTGGTCGGGTGGCGGTGGGGCACCGGCGAGGACGTGTTCCGCCTTGAGGCCGCGCTGCGGTCCGGGTTGATGGCCCGTGGCGTTCCGACAGCGATTCTGGTTGACCGCGGCTCGGCGTTCGTGTCGTCACAGCTGCTCAGAGCGTGCGCGGTGTTGGGCGTGAAACTGGTCCACGCGAGCCCCCGCGCGGCCACCACGAAGGGGAAGATCGAACGGTTCTTCCGGACGGTGCGCGACCAGTTCCTGGTCGAGATCGACGACGGGGTCGAGCTTGCGGAGTTGAACCGGTTGTTCTCCGCGTGGTTGGAGGTCGTTTACCACCGGCGCACGCATTCGGAGACCGGGCAGACGCCGCTTGACCGGTTCGACAGCGCGGGCGCGCCCCAGTTGCCGACCCCGGCGCTGCTCCGGGAAGCGTTCCTGTGGAGCCAGGAGCGGACGGTCACGAAGACCGCGACGGTATCGCTGTTCGTCAACCAATACGGGGTTGACCCGGCGCTCGTGGGTCGGAAGGTCGAGCTGGTGTTCGACCCGTTCGACCTGAACCGGATCGAGGTCCGCTACCAGCACCGCCCGATGGGCATCGCCGTCCCATTGGTGATCGGCCGTCACACCCACCCCCAAGCGGAGCGGGAGCTGCCACCACCACCGACGGGCACCGGGATCGACTACCTGCGCCTGCTCGCCGACAAGCGCGACGCCGAACTCGGCGGGCACCCGATCGACTACTCAGCCCTCGCCGAGCCCGAGCCCGACGGCGACGGCGACGGCGCCGGCGCCGGCGCCGGCGACGGATCGTGACACCAACCAGCAGCAGGACGAGGAGGAACAGTGAGTATCGACAGATTGCGTAGCCACTATGGGTTCTCGAGGATGCCGTTCGGCAAAGACCTCGCGCCGGGGATGCTGCACGCCCACCAGGCGCACGCTGAGGCGGTCGCCAGGATCCAGTGGTGCATTCAGGAGCAGGCGATCGGCGTGATCAGCGGCGAGTGCGGCGCGGGGAAGACCGTCGCCGCCCGCGCGGCCGTGGCGGGGTTGGACGCCTCGAGGCACACGGTGCTCTACTTGGGCACGCCGGGGGTCGGGTTGCGCGGGATCTACGGGCTGATCATCACCACCTTGGGCGGCACCCCGCGGTTTCATCACGCCGCGCTGATCCCCCAAGCCCAAGAACTGTTGGCCGCAGCGAGCGCGGAGCGCGGCAAGCGGGTCGTGGTGATCATCGACGAAGCGCATCTGCTCGACGCCGAGAGCCTGGAAGGTGTCCGGTGCCTGTCGAACATGGGCATGGACCAGACCGCCCCGTTCTGCCTGCTGCTGCTCGGCCAGCCGACGCTGCGCCGCAAGCTGCGCAACGGCACGTTCACCGCGCTGGATCAGCGGATCGCGGTCCGCTACACGATCGGCGGGCTCACCGCGGCAGAGACGACGAGCTACGTGCAGCACCACCTCGCGCTCGCGGGCCGCTCCGACACCCTGTTCTCCGACGACGCCGTGGCGTTGATCCACGACACCTCCCGTGGCCTGCCACGGTTGATCAACAACCTCGCTGTCGCCGCGTTGATCGCCACGTTCGCTCAGAAGAAGACGATCGTGGACGAGTCCGCCGCCCGCGCGGCGGTCGCGGAGATCTCCAACGAATGACCGAGCGCGTGCTGTCGCTGCTGGACCCGCCGCCGCCCGATGATGATCAGTCCGCCGACGCCGGGCTGCTGCCGGCACCGGCGGGGTGGCCGGCGCCGCCCGACCGGGCGGTCTATCACGAGCTGCTTGGCGAGATCGTGACCCGGATCGCGCCGAACACGGAGGCCGATCCGGTCGCGATCATCACCCAGTTGCTGGTCGCGTTCGGTGCCGCCGTTGGCCGCGGCGCGTGGTTCCAGGTCGAAGCGACCCGGCATCACCCCAACGAGTACATGTGCCTGGTCGGGGACTCAGCTCGCGGCCGGAAGGGCTCGTCCTGGGATCACGTCCGCCGGCTGATCCTCGCCGCTGATCCGTCGCTCGAGCCGCGGATCCTGACCGGCCTATCCAGTGGCGAGGGGGTCATCTGGGCGGTCCGTGACCCCACCGGCCAGGACCCCGGCATCCCCGACCAGCGGCTGTTGGTGATCGAGCCCGAGTTCGCCTCCGTGCTGCGAGCCTCAAGCCGGGAGATCTCGACGCTGTCACCGACGCTACGCTCCGGCTGGGACGGCCGACCACTGGCGATCCTGACCCGCACCAGCCCGGCGCGCGCCAGCACCGCGCACATCGCGGTGATCGGGCATATCACCCAGCACGAGCTGCGCCGTCACACCACCACCCTTGAGCTGAGCAACGGCTATATCAACCGGATGCTGCTGATCGCCTGCCGCCGGCAACGGCTGCTGCCCGAGGGCGGCGATCCCGACCCGCTCCACGCCACCGGCCTTGATCGCCTGCTCGCGACCGCGCTGCAACAGGCACGCAGGACCGGGCAGGTCCGGCTCGACCCCGACGCGCGTGAGCTGTGGCATCACGCCTACCGCCAGCTCGCCGCCCAGCCGTCCGACGGGATCCTCGCGCAGATCACCGCCCGCGCCGAAGCGCACGTGATCCGCCTCGCGCTGCTCTACGCCCTCACCGACGGCCAATCCCAGATCCGCCCGCCGCACCTCACCGCAGCGCTCGCGCTGCACGACTACGCCGCCCGATCCGCCGCCTGGGCGCTGACCGGCGCGACCAACAACCCGCTCGCCGAACAGATCCACGCCACCCTGCGCCAGCATCCCGAAGGACTGACCCGCAGCCAGATCAGCCAGACCCTCCATCACAACCAGCCCACCAGCAAGATCGACACCGCCCTCCACGCACTCAACGCCGCCGGCCGCGTCACCAGCACGCAGATCCCGACCCGCGGCCGTCCAGCACAACTCTGGACCGTCACCCCATAGCCCCGGGCCAGGACCGCGACCGCTACGCGCGAGTGGGTCGCATCGCTCGCCCCACCGCCCCTCGCCCGCCAGCACGCCTCGCGGACCTCGACCACCCGTCGCGGCGAGCGATCACAGCGGAAGCGAAGCGGTCACAAACGCGCGACGCACCCCCGCCACCCCCCGGCCCGGCCACCCCCTCGTTGCAGGCCTTTAGCCGACCGCTCCGCGCACCCTCCCCGAGTTACTTCTTCTTTCGTACCCCACCCCTCCATGACCACGCACAACGGCACCACCATGACCAAACTCATCGAGGGTGTCCTGTTTTCTGTGTGCGCGGGGTTAGTTGGGGATTCGGTCTCCGAAGTGGATTTTGAAGGCGAGTAGCGCTGCCGTCCAGCTTCTCGTT
>Ga0307374_10013492_pt1 | contig 11293 bp, 7 predicted proteins | sample OX3MG_FD_202532 | JGI IMG/M metagenome (GOLD analysis project Ga0307374, IMG submission 202532) | Soil microbial communities from Risofladan, Vaasa, Finland - OX-3 | ecosystem: Environmental > Terrestrial > Soil > Coastal area > Acid sulfate soil | place: Finland: Risofladan, Vaasa | collected... | reverse complement strand
CCATGTGGGGGCTGGGGCAGGCCCGGATGCTTGATCCCTACAGCGAGGCGCTCTCCCGGGTCGCCATGCAGGTTGCAGCTGCCGCGGGTGACGCCGACCGGCTCCGCCTCGAATGGCGCGAGTGCCAGCGGCGCGTGGACGAACTCGATCCGGGCAGCACGCCGTCGCCGCGCACCGAACGTCTCTACGGTGAGTTGGCCCAGCGCGTCCTGGTTGGTGCCCACGCAGCTGCCGCGCTCTAGGGAGCGAAACGTGCGAAGCCCTACTCCGTCCTCAGCAAGACCGCGGTGGACGTCCGGGCTGCCATGCGCGCCGGAAGAGCTGCGACGACGTTGGCCAGGACGAGGGCGCCAACGGCCAGCAAGACCACGCTGATGGTCGGGACCGTGGGCTGCGCAATCGCATAGAACTCACGGGCAAAGAGGTCCCAGAGTGCCCGACCGGCAAGGATTCCCAGTGGGACACCGATGATCGTGCCGATCCCAACGGTCACGGACGCCTGAGCGGCCACGCTGGAAGCAAGTTGACGACGGGTGAATCCCAGTGTCTTGAGCACGGCGAACTCACGGCGACGCCTTCGCACCGAGGCGGTGAGCGTCAGTCCTAGGGCGAAGAAGGATCCGAGTACGAGGCCTCCGGCCAGCACGGTCGGGGTGAAGCCCATGGAGCGATAGTTGACGATTTGGGCCGGACGTTGCACGGGTACCACGAGCACGCTGATCTGGCCTCCACCTTCGTGGGCTGACAGCGTGGATGCGACGCGGTTCAGGGAGGCGAGTGCCCGAGCCGGATCGGCGGTGGATTTGAAGCGCACAAAGACCACGTTCGGCCCTGGAGTGGAGAATCCCTGGATCCGACGAGCGGCAACCGGGATGAGGTTGTAGTCGAGCACCGCCCCCGTACCGAGCGAGAGGTGCAAGCCGTGGCCGATTCCGACGGCCGGCATGGTGGCCGTTCCCACGATGTGCAGCGTGGTCACGACCGTGTTGTAGCGAGCCGTCAACGTGTCGCCGACCTTCTTGTGCAACAACGCCAACGTCGCAGGCCCGACAACGACTTGATCCGTTCGCTCGAGTGCGTGACCGGAGATGAGCGGGGGTTGGAGGCGTGCCCCGGGATGCATGCCGATCACCGGGACGGCTTGGCCGTCAAATGAGAACGTCTCGAAGTAAGCCCCGGAACTCGCTGCGACAAAGGGGAGCTGGTCCACGTGGTTTGGTCCGATGTCGCCGTACCCGGCGTTGGCCACCAGGGCGTCGTTCCAGTTCCATCCGTAGAGCCGTGGCGTGTTGACCAAGGTGCTGAGGCTGCTGGCGAAGACCGCCGCGACAAGCGTCACCGTGACGGCCAGGAGGGCTCCGAGCATGGCGGAGCGGACCGGAACAGACGTCCGCCCCCGTCCAGGTTCGAGTGCGAAGCGGACACCTGTGACAGCCGAGATGGGCAGGCTGGACGAAGCGGCCGCCCGAGCGATGGTCGAGCTCTTCGTCGCGGCGAGGCCGCTGCGGCGGGCGGCTCGGTGCGGCGCGTCGCGATAGGCAAACCCTGAGGCCAAACCTCCGAGCCCGAGCAGCAGCGCCAACGTTCCCACCCCGAGCACGGTCCAGTCGAGAGATGGGCTTCCGGCACTTCCGACCGATCGGACCGGTCCGAAAGGGCCGAACATCGACAGGGTGATCGCGACGCCGGCTGCGAGCAGCGAGGCGAGGACGATGACCACGATCGATCCCATCAGCGCGTCAGCGGTCGTCGCCGCCGGATCGGCTCCGAGGTACCGCAGCACATCGCGCTCATCCGACGCGCCACGGATCTGGCGGGAGATGACCTGTCCGCCGATGACGAGCGCGGCGAGTCCGGCGATCAGACCGAATACCCCGAGCGCGATGGACTCGGGCTTGACGGCCTCCTCACCTTGCGCCTCCACGATTGACGTCACGTGGAAGTAATACGGATCCGCTGGAGGGAGGAGGCGAAGGTACTCGCGTTCGACTGCACCGACGTCTGCCGCACCTCCCTTGAGCTTGACACCGCTCCATGCATAGCTGGCACAGCACGAGACGAGTCGGTTAGCCAGAGCCGGCGTCAACAATGCTCGGGGAATCCGGTCGACATCGTCTTGGATCACCTCGTCGTTGAACAGACCGATACCGACGATGTGGAGCGCGGTCCGGAGGACGGGCGGACCGAGTGCCCCAGGGCTGTTGAGCTGAGCGTCGGTGAAGGCTCCAATTGAGAAGGTCTGGCCCACGTGAAGCCCGAACAGTTGCGCCGAATACCTGTTCACCACGACTTCGTCCGGGCGCGCCGGGTTGGCTGATCGGCCGGCAATGATGCTGACGCGGTCCTGGTCGAAGTAGAGGCCGTTGAGACTCCCGACCATTTCGAGGTTCGAGAAGGGATTGGAGAGAGCCGGTGTACCGTCCCGGTTGATCGTCACCAGGTTTGGCGATATGTACGTCTTGAAAGACGACACCTGGGGGAGGTGCGCAATCCGGGCAAGCAGGGCAGGGTTGTACGGCCCGACGTCAATGTCCATGTCCGATGGATTCGTCGTCCTCAGGAAGTCGGGGAACGAAGACTGGGTCCGACGCGCCGCCGCCACCGAACCGAGCGCGAGCCCGCCGACGACACCGACCAGGAGCACGACGGACAGGTAGCCAACCCACCGGCGACGGAAGGTGGCCCGGAACCGGTACCAGCCGGTTCGCCAGGTATTGCTCACTGCGATGTCACGATGCCCATGGTCCCGCCCTCCGCCTCCGAACTCGCCGCGCGTACAGCGCCGTCTCTCGTCATTGTCGTTGATGCCCGGACGCGGGCCAAGGGTGAGAGCCTACGTGTGGTCGTTCGTGCTACCACCACCGTGTTCCACGCCGGCGTGCGGCTCTAGGCACTGCAGAATGACGGAGACGCCTTTGCGGTCTTCACTCAAAGCGGCGGCGTCAAGGAACTTTCGCCGATCGCTGTCCCGTATGCGGCGACGGCATCCTCGAGGCATACCACCCTGCTCCCCTTGATCAGCAGGGCGTCGCTGTGGCTCAACACCCTCATCCGCTCGACCGCGTCGCCGACGGTGTCCACACGATCCGGCCCGTAGAGGGCCGTCCGGTAGCCGATCACCTCAATGCCCAGTTCTTGCGCGATCGTGGCAATCCGGTCATGCTCACGCTCGGTCTCGGCTCCCAATTCGGCCATCGGGCCGAGCAGGGCGACCTTGCGCAACGCTCCCAGAGCGGCCAGCGAATGCAGTGCGGCCTGCAGGGAGGCGGGGTTGGCGTTGTAGCAGTCCACGATGAGGACCGGGCCGACGGCAGGCCGTCGCAGGTCCATCCGCATGGACGACGGACTCACCGCACCGAGCGCGGCGGCCACCGCGTCAAGCGGCACCCCTCCCCATAACGCGGCGGCGGCCGCGGCCAGGGCATTGCCTACCTGGTGCGCGCCATGGAGCCTCAGCGCGACCGCTGCCCTCCCCCATGGGCTGACGAGGGTGAACCGCGGCTCGAGGTCGTCGTCGAACGCGACATCCTCCGCGGTGACGTCGGCCGTCGCGGCCATGCCGTACCCGAGCACGGGACACGGGCTCCGCTCGGCCATGCGGTGGACGAGCGCATCGTCGAAATTCAAGATCGCCAGCCCGTTCGTGGGTAGGGAGGTGACGAGCTCGCTCTTGGCGCGGGCCACGCCGTCGAGATCCCCGAAGAACTCGATGTGCGCCAGGGACACGCTCGTCACAACGCCGACGTCGGGACGGGTCAAGTCCGCCAACTCCTGAATGTGGCCCGGACCTCGCGCGCCCATCTCGAGGACGATCCACTCGACCGCGTCGGGTGCGTTCAGCAATGTGAGCGGCACACCGAGCTCGTTGTTGAGGGAGCGCACGCTGGCCGCCGTCCGGTAGGAGGCCGCCAGGCACCCGGCGACCAGGTCCTTGGTGGTCGTCTTGCCGACCGAACCGGTGATCCCGACGACGTGGGCCGCCACGCGACTGCGGGCCAGCGCGCCGAGCGCCGTCAGAGCTCCACGCGTGTCCTCGACCACGATGGCGGTGCCACCGACGGGTGGGTGCGAGGTCAGGTAGGCCGCGGCCCCGGCCTCGAGGGCAGCTGGTACGAATTCATGCCCGTCGCGCTCGGCCATGATCGGAATGAAGAGTTGCCCTTTTGCGACGAGCCGGGAGTCGATGCTGGCTCCGTCGACGGTTACGTCCTGTCCAACCAACTCCCCGCGTAGTTGGACAGCGAGTTCAGCTGTCGAGAATCGCACGCATAAGCCTCTTGGGAAGGATTGTATAGCCTCAGGTCATGGGAGAAGCCCGTGACCTCGTCGTCATGTTCGGCGGACCTTCGGCTGAGCATGAGGTGTCGTGCGTCTCGGCCTATCACGTGACCTCGGGGTCGCGACGAGGCGGGCGGCGCGTCATCCTCGTCGGGCTGACCCACGACACGCGCTGGGTCGACATGTCGGCGTCGCTCGAGACCATGGAAGAGTTCGACGCCTTTCCCTCACCCGATGTGGTGGTGGCCGAGGATCCGACCAAGGTGCTGCCCGACCTCGGCGCCCACCTCTCGCGCGGAGCCGATGCCCCGGTGATCTTTCCCCTACTGCACGGCCCGTTCGGCGAGGACGGTGTGGCGCAGGGGCACTTTGAGGCGCTCGGGATCCCCTATGTCGGCGCCGGTGTCCTGTCGTCTGCCCTCTGCATGGACAAGGCGGTGGCCAAGTCGGTGCTGCGCGACCACGGGCTCCCGGTCGCGGCATGGCGCGTGCTGCGGCGATCCGAGCTCACCACCTCGGCGTTGGAGGAAGTGATCGGCGCCCTGGGCTTTCCGGTGTTCGTCAAGCCGGCCAATCTCGGATCCTCCATCGGGGTGTCCAAGGTGACGACCACGGAGGAGTTGCGCGACGCCGTGGAGCTCGCCTGGGAGTTCGACGACTACGCCATTTTGGAGGAGTTCGTCGACGGGCGCGAAGTGGAGCTTGCTGCCCTCGGCAATCAGAACGTGCAGGTGACCGTGGCCGGCGAAGTCATCGCGAGCCGCGAGTTCTACGACTACGAGGACAAGTACGAGCTCGGTGCGGCCAAGATCATCGTCCCTGCGGAGTTGTCGCCGGCAGACATGGCGCGGGCCCAGGAACTGGCGACGGGCGCCTACGCCGCGCTGCGGGTGGAGGGCCTCGCCCGGATCGATCTGTTCATGACGCCTGACGGGTCACTGCTCATTAATGAGGTGAACACCATGCCGGGGTTCACCCCGATCTCCATGTTCCCCATGTTGTGGCAGCACAGCGGGCTCCCGCTCCCGGCCTTGATTGACGAGCTCGTCACGCTGGCAATGGAGCGCCACGTCCGGCGCCGGGGCCTCCGGAAGTTCCGCTGAGGGCCCGACCGATCCCTTGAGGGCCCGACGGATCCCTTGAGGGCCCGACGGATCCCTTGAGGGGAAGTCAGGTGACCCCGCCGCGCGCGGGCCGGCGGCGAGGGGTGGCGGCCCTCCGAGCCTCCTCCTTGGCCCGCACCCGGGGCAGGACGCGCAGGACGTAGTAGGCGCTGACGGCGCCCCCGGCGGCAATGATGAGGGCAGGCGCCACGTTGAAGTGGTTGTTGACCGAGACCGCGGCGATCACCGCGAGCGCGCCGAAGAGGACCATGCCGAGTGGGCCGACGACGCCGAGGGCGCGGACGCGGAACGGGCGGGCCGCGTCGGGCTGCGTGGCGCGGAGGCGCACCGCGCAGAAGGCCGCCACCGCGTAAATCATGGCTTCGAGCGCGGCGCCGACGGCAACGAGCACCTGCCACCCGTGGCTGACCGCCACCAGCAGCGCTACGACCAGTGACGTCACGCCGAGCACGACGACGGGGACCCAGGGCACGGCGCGGTCGTTCAGGCGGGCCAGGGCGCGCGGCAACGAGCCCTCACGGGCGGTGCCGTAAATGAAGCGCGACGCCGTGATGAAGCCACCGTTGAAGGTGTTGAGGGCGGTGACCGCGGTCACGCCGGCCATGACCCAGAGCCCGGTGTGGCCCACGGCCGCGATGCCGAGGTAGAGCTGAGGGTAGGCGGACGTGAGCTGGTGGTGGGTCAGCGTGTGGCTCATGGCGATGGTGGCCAGCGCGCACACCACGGCGAGGATGCCGACCGCCATGGCCATCCCGCGATGGATGAATTCGGGCCGCCGCACCTCTTCGGCACTGGTGGTGACCCATTCGAACGCGCTGTAGAGGAACACGCCGAGCGCGACGGCCTCGACGAGGTCGGTCGCATGGTGCCCGTGCAGCGGGGTGAAGGGGGTGTGCAGGGGATGGCCGCTGCGAACGAGCGCGACCACGGCGATGACGAGGGTGGCGAGCACGACGACGGTGGTGGCGGCATCTTGCAGGAGGCCGGCCACGGTGATGCCCCGCAGGTTCGACAGGACCGCAATGCTCAGTAGGCCCACAATCCAGAGCGACGCCACCCAGCCCGGCTCGCCGAACGCGTGGGCCAGCGCCGAGCCCACGATGAACGCGTCCGAGGCGATGACCAGGACGATGGTGGTCATGTACGTGAAGGTGATGGTCAGCGCAATGCGGTCGTCCATGGCGCGCTTCATGTACAGGCGCACGGCCGCCGCCGTCGGGTACATCCCGTTCAGCTCGCCGAAGAACCCGTACGCGAGGAGGGCGAGCAGACCGGCGACAAGGATGGGGATCCAGGCGGCGTCACCGGCGACGTAGGTGACGAGCCCCGCGGCAGCGAGGTACTCGAGCGCGGCGAAGGCCAGACCGGTCGAGGTGGTGACAACGGTGCGCTGTCCCATGGCGCGCCGGAGGGCGGCGCCGCTCGGCGGCGGCCCGGACGGCATTGGCGTGCCGGGCGTGCCGGGCGTGCCGGGCGTGCCGGGCGTGCCGGGCCTGCTGACGTCGGTCACGGCGACGCGGGGCCCGTCGCGCTCAGTGGTCCAAGAACGCCACCATGGAGATGGCGTCTATCCGCATGACGTCCTGCTGGGAACCGGCCAGGGTGATCTCGCCGGACATGTACTTCTCCGACGGGTTGAGGTCACCCCAGAACATGTCGCAGAAGTCCTCGCTCGAGCCGGTCACGATCACGTCGGGCTGGTCCTCGTGGCCCACGACGAGCTCGGACAGCGCCTGGTCCTGTACCCGCATGGTAAAGCCCTGGGCCGTGTCGGTGGTGGCGAAGTGCACCACGCGATCCCAGCCCTTCACCATTTTGATGAGGCGCGGGTTGTCGTTGCTCCGGGCCCGCCAGTCGGCAAAGGCCTCACACAGCTCCTCAACGGTTGCCATGGCCGACCCCGCTCAGCTCGTGCAGCACCTCGCCGGCCGCGCGCAGGCCCGACGAGATGGCGCCGTCGAGATAGCCGCACCACTCGGTGGCCGTCTCGGTACCCGCCCAGTGCAGGACCCCGACGGGGTCGCGCAGCGCGGACCCGAAGCCGCTCAACGCGCCGGGCGAGCACACGGCCACTGGGCCGCCGCGTGTGAACGGCTCGCCGGGCCAGTGCTGCTCCACCACCTCGACCGGCGTGCGCGCCCTGGGACCGAAGGCGCGGGCCAGCTCCTCCAGCACCGTATGGCGGCGTGCCTCGGGTTCTGTGCGCTCGGCCCGCCGGCAGTCGTTGCCGGCGATGAACCCGACAATGGCTCCGTGCGAGGCGTCGTCGGGCGAATCATCGAACGCGCTGGAAATGATGTCGGCGTTCGAGACGATCTGGCCGTTCAACCCGTCCTCCCGCCAGAACGGCTCGTCGTACAGCACGTGCACCTTGGTCACCGAACCCATCGGCATGCGCATGCACAGCTGGTCGCGGTTCCCGGGCAGTGGAGGGCCGAACGGGATCCGGGCGGTGAGTGCGGGCGACATCGCGATCACCGCGCGCCGCGCCGTCACGGCGAGGGGGCGATGCGGTGCCATGGGGTCGGCCGGGTCGGCGTCGGGGTGCACCAGGCGGGCGCTGACTGTGACATGGTCGGCGTCGTGCGTGATGGCGGTGACCGGGGCACCGAGGATGACGCGGTCACCGAGCTCGGCCGCCATGCCGAGCGCCAACTGCTGGGAACCCCCGTGGAACCGGCTCTCCTGGGCCCCACCGGTCGTGCGCGCCAGGTTGGTCAACCCGCCGCCCGCGTGAAGGTAGAAGAGCGTGAACAACAGCGAGAGCTCCTCGGGCCCCGTGCCGAAGATGGCCTTGACGGCGATGTCGAGGATGTCGCGGGCGACACGCGATGCCACGTTGGCGTTGAGGTGCGTGGCCAGCGTCTGCGCATCGAGCTGCGCGGCGTCAGCTGCCGTCCAGGGCGCGTCGAGCGGGACCTCGAAACTGGCGAGGTCGAGGTCGAGGATGGCGGCCACCCCCTCGGCCGCCGCGTCGGGGTCGGCCGTCGGCACGAGGCCGACGTAGGGCACGCGGTTGCCGTCGCACAGGTCGACGGCCTGCCCCGTCGTCCAGGTGGAGAACGTGGTGACGCCAAGCTCGGTGGCCAGGGCGGCCAGGTGGTCCTGGGTCGGTCCGATCCACTGCCCGCCGCGGTCGATCCGGAAGCCCGCCTCGGTCGTGTCGGTGAAGGATCGTCCCCCTACCCGGTGGCGGGCCTCCACGACCCGGACGTCGACCCCGGCCCGGAACAGGTGACGGGCCGCGGCCAGCCCGGCGAAGCCGGCACCGACCACGACCACCTCGCATTCCTGGTCAGGCGCCGTCATGATTGGTCACCCTACCGAAGCCTCTCTGGCCGGAGCTTCGGAAGCACCCCTTCTGTACGGTGGGTACGTGGTGATGACGTTCGAGGGCGAAGCCTGGGAGACGCTCCCGGGTGCCAGCCGCCTCACGGCGGCCCAACGGTTCGCCATTGAGTCCGACGACCCGATGCTCTGCGTCCTCGCCGGAGCGGGTGCCGGCAAGACGAGGGTGCTGACCCTCCGCGTGGCCCGCCGCGTGCGCGAAGGGTCCATCGACGCCGATCGCACCCTGGTCACCACGTTCAGCCGCAAGGCCGCCGACGAGTTGCGCACGCGTCTGTGGTCGCTCGGGGTGTCGGGCGTGAAGGCCGGGACCTTCCACCGCACGGCGTTCGGGCTGCTGCGCGAGCACCGGGCCCAGCGCGGCCGCCCCGAGCCCCAGCTCCTGGCCGACCGCCGCCAGCTCCTGGCCGAGCTCGCCACCGGCGATCCGCGGCGGGTGCGCTCCCTTGACGGTGAGATCGGCTGGGCCAAGGCCCGGCTGGTGTCGCCGGACCGCTACGAGGCGGAGGCACGACGTTCCAAGCGGCGCAGCGGCATCAACACCGAGCAGGTGGCCGAGATCTTCACCCGCTATGAAGCCGAGCGCACCAAGCGGCGGTTGCTGGACTTTGACGATCTGATCGTGGCGTGCGCCGACACGCTCGCCGGGGACACGTCTTTCGCTGACGCGGTGCGTTGGCGCTCCCGGCACCTCTTCGTCGATGAGATGCAGGACGTCAACCCCGCGCAGTTCCGTCTGCTCACCTCGCTGCTTTCCGACGACCCGGACCTGTTCGTCGTCGGCGACCCCAACCAGTCGGTCTACGGGTTCAACGGCGCCGATCCGACCCTGCTGCACCGTCTTCCGGACCTGCTCCGAGGGACCAAGGTCGTCCGCCTGGACGAGAACCACCGCTGCACGCCCCAGGTGGTGGCCGTCGCCACGGCCGTGCTGCGGGAGGGCAACGCCGTCGTGGGCGAGGTGGAGGCGCCGAGGAGCAGCCGCGTCGACGGTCCAGTGCCCACCGTGGTCGCCCACGCCACCGACGCGGACGAGGCCGCGTGGGTGGTGGCGCGAGCCAGGGCCTCCCGCATCCCGGGGCGGCGCTGGTCCAGCATTGCCGTACTGGCCCGCACCAACGCGCAGCTTGCGGTAATGCAGGCCGCCATGGAAACCGCCGGTGTACCGTCCCAGGTGGCGGGTTCGGACCTCGGTCCGGCGAGCGACCTGCGCGGCAGCGTCGACAAGCATGGACACGGGCCAGGGGAGCGTGGCGGCGAGGACGAGGAGCGCGGCCGCGACGTCGAGGCCGCGGCCGCCGACCGGGACCGCGTGGTCCTCACGACGTTCCATCGAGCCAAGGGACTGCAGTGGCAGGTCGTCATCATCACGGGCCTGAGCAACGGGCTGGTGCCGATGGCATCGGCCCAGACACAAGAGGCCGTCGACGAGGAACGCCGCCTCCTTTACGTGGCGCTCACCCGGGCCGAGGAGGAACTGTGGTGTAGCTGGTCCGAATCGGACGGCTCGCTTACGACGTCCGGCGCGCCGCGCCAGCGCACGGCGAGCCCGTGGCTCGCCCCCATCAACCGCGCCATTGAGCAACTACGCCGGGAAGCGGCCCCGACCGCCGCGTCCGACGTGCCGGCGCGGGTGGCCGAGCTCCGCCAGCGGCTGGCCAGCGCCACGGACGAGCCCAGCCGGTAATGTCGGCTGGCCCGCTCCACCAGGGGCCGGGGGAGGTCGACCGCGTGCACGAAATCATTGAAGCGCTCCGCAAGACGGTGGGTGACCCCCACGTCGTGTCGGGCGAGGCCGTGCACGCCGACTACACCCACGACGAGGCGATCACAGCGCCGCCGGTCACGCCCCTGGCCGTCGTGTTCCCCGCCACGACCGGCGACGTGCAGGAGATCCTGCGCACGGCGAGCGAGCACCACACTCCCGTCGTCGCCCGCGGCAGCGGGACGGGCCTCTCCGGCGCGTGCCGCCCGGTGACCGACGGCATCCTGATCGCATTCGACCGTATGCGGGCCATCCGCGAGATCGACGTGGCCAACCAGGTGGCGGTCGTCGAGCCCGGGGTGACCCTCGACGAGCTCAACGCCGCGCTGGCCCCGCTCGGGCTGACCTACCCGGTGTCGCCCGGTGAGCCGAGCGCCTCACTCGGCGGCAACGTGGCCACCAACGCCGGCGGCATGCGCGCCGTCCGTTACGGGGTGACGCGCCACCACGTGCTCGGGCTTGAGGTGGTGCTCGCCGACGGCACCGTCCTTCGCACCGGGGGCAAGTTCGTGAAGTCGTCGTCGGGCTACGACCTCACCCAGCTGCTCATCGGCTCGGAGGGCACGCTGGCGGTGACCACCGAGGTCACCGTCAAGGTGCAGCCGCGCATGACCGAGGCCGCCACGGTGCTCGCACCCTTCGCCACCCTGGACGAGGTGGCCCGGTGCGTGCCGCTCATTGTGAGCAGCGGTGTCGAGCCGTCCATCCTCGAGTACATAGACGCGCTCGCCATGGCCGGCATCGTCCGCAGTGCCGGTTTGGACCTCGGCATCCCAGC
>Ga0307374_10013491_pt1 | contig 11294 bp, 6 predicted proteins | sample OX3MG_FD_202532 | JGI IMG/M metagenome (GOLD analysis project Ga0307374, IMG submission 202532) | Soil microbial communities from Risofladan, Vaasa, Finland - OX-3 | ecosystem: Environmental > Terrestrial > Soil > Coastal area > Acid sulfate soil | place: Finland: Risofladan, Vaasa | collected... | reverse complement strand
GTGGACCCTGAGGCAGACTGGGAAATCGCCACGGTCCCCGAAACCGGGGTTACCGGGCACGAAGTCGCTGTATCGCCGGACGGCCGGACGGCTTACGTCCCGATTTACGGAAATTCCGGGGTGGGCCGGCCCGGAAGCAATGGGCGCACCATCGATGTGATTGATCTTGCCAGCCGCAAGGTGGTTTCAACCATCACCCTGGACCGCGCCCTGCGTCCGCATTGCGCCCATTTCTCTCCCACCGACGGCCTCCTCTATGTTTCCACGGAACTGGCCGACGCCATTACCATCATCGATCCCAAGACCAATAAAGTTGTAGGGTCAATCCCGACCGGACAACCCGAATCGCACATGCTGGCCTTTTCCCATGACGGCCGCCGCATTTACACCGCAAACGTCGGCCCGGGGACCGTCTCAGTGCTCGACGTTGCCGCGCGCAAGACCCTCGCCGTTATCCCCATCTGCAAAGAGATCCAGCGGATTTCCGTTTCCATGAACGACCGCTACGCTTTCACCTCTGACCAGACACACCCTCGCCTGGCCGTCATCGACACGGCCGCCAACAAGGTGGAGCGCTGGGTGGAACTGCCCGGCATCGGCTACGGAACAGCGCCCACGCTCGATGGCCGCTACCTTCTGGTTGCCGTCATCAATAAGAACAAGGTCGCCGTGGTTGATCTGAAGTCCTGGAAAGTGGTCCGCGCCATCGACGTTCCGGCTGCGCCGCAGGAAGTCCTGGTTCGACCCGACGATCTCGTGGCTTACATCTCCTGCGACCGCAGCAAGCAGGTCGCCGTCATCAACCTTCGCACCTGGAAAGTGGAGAAGCTGATCAACACCGGCCCGGACAGCGACGGCCTGGCCTGGGCCTCCGCACGATAGGCGACACAGGAGAGACAAATATCTCCGTGATCCGATTGAGGGAAGTTCGATCTATCAGCTAAACCCGTGCGCGATTTTTGGTGTTACTTTAGCGTCTATTCGTCGGGTTCGTCGATTTCGAAGGCACTTTGGTAGCAAAGTGATTGACTAATAAGTAGCTTATCAAATAGTACTTGACTGCCTACAAGTCTAGCTATAGAATTGATCAGTCAGGGGTTATGCCCTTTGCATTGCCTAAAGGTTTTGTTACAGCTAGCCGAAAGTGAGAGATGAGAAAAAATCATCTCCGAAGGTTTATTTTTGTGTTAGGCTACTGACCGTGTTCAGTAACGAATTTTGGAATGAGTGGCTGTAAGGAATCTTTTAGTGCACGTCGGGCATCTGACTGAGTAGATCGGGATCGATGCGAGGGAGGAAGCTATGACGGAGAAATGGGGTTAGCGCTCCACCGTTTCACGGTGGTTTCAAGTTCTGAGTAGAGATGAGGGCGGTTCGATTCCGCCCTCTTTGCTTTTATGAAAACCTCGAAAGCGAGATAATATGACGACACTATACTCATGAAGCACCTGCGTAGGGTTTCGTCATTGGCAACTCCCTGATTTGATGCCAGACAAAACCCCTCAAGGAAATTCAATACGTCCAAGACTGCGGCCTCTTTTTTCTCGTCCCCTTTTATCTCCTCCTTGATCTTGTTTTGATCGGTGTTATTTGTCCGCATAGCCTCAAAGAAACCGCGAACTGTCTGTCTGGTAGTTGACAGGGATGGCTCGTCCCAAGCATCCACGTAGACGAAGGCCCTCGCAATCTTCTCATTCCTGAGCGCCTCTTCGCGCTGTTGGACGGTGATTTTCAGACCATGGCCAACGTACTTGGCGCTCAGAACAGCGGCAGCCATGGCAAAACCGACACCAAGGAAATTCATGGTGGGACGCCAAACCTGATGGTCAGCATAAACCCAGGCACCAATCACAACAACGATAGCCAGAATACCGGACCAACCGATAGAAAAGCGAACATCTGCAAGTCTTCTTGGATCCTCTGATGACTTCATGTAACCCCCTTCGAAGGGCAATTAAGAATTCTAGGAGTGTGTCGGAAATAACAGTTTCTCAACGCAGAATCAATAACTTACAAACCGTAGAATCTCGCTAAGCTGTTGGTTCTGCGTGCAACAAAATCTATCTTCGGCAGACTCCTACGCTATATAAAACTCACCAAGTGCAGGTTCACGACCTGTCTGCCCCCTTGACTTACTGACAATATTTGCCATTGCGAGACAATTTCGCCGACGGAGCATTTGACACGACCCAGAATGCAAGGGCCCGCACGGTATCCCTCAAAGAAATGCGCCTAGATAGGGCAAGAGGATATTGCGGCCTTCGTCCAAAGTCAAACAGTTTCGGAAGTTTGGAAGTTAGAAACAAGAGGACAGAATCGAGTCGAGGATCAATGTCACAACGCCATGGCTCATTGATTCTTCACTTCTCGCATAACTTAGGCGGTGCCCCCGCCGACATTCCCTTGACGGCAATTTCAGGCGTGTGCTATAAGACATAGGATTAAATGACTTACCGTAAGGCTGGTTCGTGTAATTTTTCAGAAAACTGAGTGCTTTCAATTTTGAGACCGTCCGGGTTTCTGCTGCCAAGGTGGGCAGCAGCTCGGGTTCGAGGGAACAAAAATGACCCTTCTTCCTGTTCTTCTGCTATTAAGCATACCGGTGCTGGTTGCCGCCGGGCTGTGGGTTCGTCCAACGCTCCTGACGGGCGTGGCCAAGCGTCTTTCACGGTCGAGTTGGAGCGCTGCCGGCGGTTGCGCTGCGCCGGCGGCAAACGGCCGTTCGTGGTCCGCCGGGCGCCTTTTTGCCAAAGCGTCCCTGGCCGGCGCCGCTTTGACGCTGCTCAGCGCGACGGCCGCTTTCGCCCAGCCAGCCGAGCAAGCTGCCGGCGAAGCCAACCTGCAACTTCCCGATTTCACCCAGGTCAAGTTTCTGGGTGGGACAATGACCGGCCATCACCTGCTGCTTTACGGCATCCTGTTCTGCATCTTCGGCCTGCTCTTTGGACTCGTGATGTACACCCGGCTTAGGAACCTTCCCGTCCACCGGTCCATGGCAGAGATCTCCCAGTTGATCTGGGAAACGTGCAAGACGTACCTCGTCCAGCAAGGGAAGTTTCTTTTCCTGCTCTGGATCTTTATCGCCGCCATCATTGTTTTGTACTTCGGAGTGCTCCTCCATTACGAAGCTTTCCGCGTGGCCATCATCCTGGCCTTCAGCGTGCTCGGCATTTGCGGCAGCTATGGAGTGGCGTGGTACGGCATCCGCGTGAACACTTTTGCCAATTCCCGCACCGCCTTTGCCAGCCTGGAGGGCAAGCCGTATCCCGTCTATAAGATCCCTGTGAGCGCCGGCATGAGCGTGGGCATGATGCTCATCAGCGTTGAGCTGCTGATGATGCTGGTCATTCTGCTCTTCGTTCCGGGTTCCTATGCCGGGCCATGCTTCATCGGCTTTGCCATCGGCGAGTCACTGGGCGCCGCGGCGCTGCGCATAGCCGGCGGCATCTTCACCAAAATCGCCGACATCGGCGCCGACCTGATGAAAATCGTCTTCAAAATCAAGGAAGATGATGCGCGGAATCCGGGCGTCATCGCCGACTGCACGGGCGACAACGCGGGCGACTCGGTGGGGCCGAGCGCCGACGGTTTTGAGACTTACGGCGTGACCGGCGTGGCGCTGATCGCCTTCATTTTGCTGGGGGTTAAAAATCCAGTCATCCAGGTCCAGTTGCTGGTGTGGATTTTTGTGGTCCGCGTGGTGATGCTGGTGGCCGCCGCGGCCGCATACTACCTCAATGCGGCGATCTCCAAGGCCCGGTACCAGCACGCTGAAAAGATGAACTTCGAGGCCCCGCTCACCTCGCTGGTGTGGCTCACCTCATTTGCTTCCATCGGCCTGACGTACCTGAGTTCGGCCTTCATCATCCCCGACATTGCCGGAGACCCCACGCTGTGGTGGAAACTCTCGACCATCGTCTCCTGCGGAACTCTGGCCGGCGCCATCATCCCCGAACTCGTCAAGGTCTTTACTTCCACCGAAGCCCGGCACGTAAAAGAAGTGGTCATTTCAGCCCGTGAAGGCGGAGCATCGCTCGATATCCTGTCCGGCTTTGTCGCCGGCAATTTCTCGGCCTACTATCTGGGCCTGACCATGATGGTGCTGATGGCCATCGGTTCCTGGGTCAGCCTGCACGGGTTGGAAAGCATCATGCTGGCCGCGCCGGTGTTCGCCTTCGGCCTGGTGGCTTTCGGCTTTCTGGGCATGGGACCAGTGACGATTGCGGTTGATTCCTACGGACCCGTCGCCGATAACGCCCAATCGGTTTACGAACTCTCGCTGATCGAACACATTCCCAACATCGAGCAGGAAATCAAGCGCGACTTCAACATGGACGTGAACTTTGAGCAGGCCAAGGAGATGCTGGAAGCCAACGACGGCGCGGGCAACACCTTCAAGGCCACGGCCAAGCCCGTGCTGATCGGCACGGCGGTGGTGGGGGCCACAACGATGATCTTCGCCACCATCATGGCCCTCACCAACGGTCTGACGGCCAACGTGGGCAAGCTGTCAGTGCTTCACGCGCCCTTCGTCCTGGGCCTGGTATCCGGCGGCGCCATCATCTACTGGTTCACCGGGGCTTCAACCCAGGCCGTCACCACCGGCGCCTATCGCGCCGTCGAGTTCATCAAGGCCAACATCCGGCTGGAGGGAGTGGAAAAAGCTTCGGCCAGCGACAGCAAAAAGGTGGTCGCCATCTGCACCCAGTATGCGCAGAAGGGCATGTTGAACATCTTCATCGCGGTGTTCTTCGCCACCCTGGCCTTTGCCTTCCTCGACCCGTTTTTTTTCATCGGTTACCTGATTTCGATTGCCATCTTCGGCCTCTATCAGGCCATCTTCATGGCCAACGCGGGCGCTGCGTGGGATAACGCCAAGAAGATCGTCGAAGTCGAACTGAAAGAAAAGGGCACAGCCCTGCATGACGCCACGGTGGTTGGCGACACGGTGGGCGACCCCTTCAAGGACACCTCTTCGGTGGCCCTGAATCCGATCATCAAATTCACAACCCTTTTCGGTTTGCTGGCGGTGGAGCTTGCGGTCAGGCTGACGGCAAACAGCGGCGCCGGTTTGACGCACACGCTGGCAGCCGTCTTTTTTGCCGTTTCGTATTGCTTTGTTTACCGTTCGTTTTACGGGATGCGGATCGGGAAAAGCGCGAAGGCCCAGGCGGTGTCCGCTGCCGATACAAGGCGCGCCACCGCGGATTAAATCCGGGGCGTCATCCGCCGCGCGAGCCGTGGGGCAATTGCCTCAGCCGATCTCGTGAGGCCGCAGCCGGCTAATATCCCTTGGCCTCGTTCCTGATTTTTCTGGCCAGCTTCTCGATCTGTTCGGCCTTCTTGACGATTTCGAGTGAAAGCACGTTTTCGTTGGATTTCGCGATTTCCGCCTGGAGCGACTTTGCAAGCTCTGCAAGATCTTCGGAATGCTTCTTCATCTTTTTGAAGTTGTCATCAAGAAGGGCCTGTTTCTGCTTCCGGCTGGGCTTGGGAAAACGATCGGGCGTTATCTGCGGGAAGGGATTTTGCTGAGGATTCTGGGTCAGCGCACCCTGGTCCTGATCCAATCCCTGCCCGGCTGCACCAGGAGAAACTCCCATCAGTGCCAGGAAAACAAGGGTCACCGCCACAGCGATGGCCTTTTTTGTCTTTCTTGAGCGGGAACCGGAACCCCCAAAGACTCGCGCGCTGCCTGCCATAACCTTCCACCCCTTCCCGGCCCCGCCTTGCAAGGTCGGCATCCCATAGGCCAGTGAACCTTTAATTTATTTTAAACACCGCTCCGCAAACATACAATTTGTAAAGAGGGGATTTTCTCCCGGAACTTTACAGAGTGGAAATCGCAGGTCTGCCGGCGGCGCCCAAGGCCGTCTCTCGCCGGATTTTCAGTTTGGGAACCAGGGTTGGGGTTAGCGATCGTGTTCTGTAAATTGCACGCCGTAGACTTTGCGCGGATTCCCTTGCGTCTCCCGGCAACTGACCACGCGGGCGCGGACCTCAATGTTGTGGCCGGTGCTGTTGTAAGGGCAGGTCACCATGATCCCCTCGCCGATCGGATAGGGCTTCTCACTGATAAAACAAAACCCTCCTTTGGAAATGTTCTCGCTCCGCGTGACCTCGACGACGCCGTTGTAGTCGCAAATCCTTACCGGCAACTGGAGAGCGACACGCCGGTATCGCCTGCGGTTCCTGCCCCGCGCACCCGGCGCTGGGGCCGGCTCCTGCGCCGGGCCGGCCGGCTCCGCAGGCGCAGACCCTGCGCCCTGCTGCTCGGCGTATGACCACGGGGATGCTGCGGCGCAGCGCTCGCAATGTTTTCTGAGGATTCCGGATGTTTGCAGGACTTCCACTTCCACCAGGGACAATGCGGCCAATTTCACCTGACCACAATTCCGGCACTCAATCAGCGCATTCGATTCCGCGGTTTCTCCGTCCCGAAGCGGAGGAAACTGAATACCCCAGATATTCTCGCTGGGGTTCAAGTGTTCCACGCCATACTCCCCGCCCTTTTCGGAAAAAGGCGAGACAGGCCCCACCACGCAAAAATCGGAGGAGTGCCGGCCCACCTGGTTGACAATGCGCACAATTTCTCCGGCGCGGAGCCGGCGGTTGACGCGGATCCGCCCGCCATGCCGATTGAGGACGGAAGTCTGGGCCTCCACTTGAAACGGCTGCCCTTTCTCATCCGTTCCCTGGACCGACAGCGGAAGGGTCAACAGGATGCGGTCCGATCGCCGCTTTTCATTCACCATCATCAGCCCACTCGACCGTCAACTGGCAGAATTGCTAGTTTAGGTGCAATCCCATTTCCTACGCAAGCAGTTCTCAAGGATCGCTCCATCCTGCCGATAAATATCACGATGAGAAATTCGACTGGATTTCAAGGAACTCGGAATCCCAACGGTCACGGACGCCTGTACACGAAATGAACGCTGATTCACATCGGACCGGCCCCGAAAGAGCATAACAGGCATGACGGAGTCCAGGCGAAAAAACCACCCGCGGGTAATTGGGGAGGCTTGGCTTGTGGGGTAAAAAGGAAGTCGTCATTGAGCAGAAGGCACGGCAAAGCGAGCGCGTCACGCTATCGATACCGATCCAGGTGACCGGAAGCAATCTTTTTGGCGACGTTTTCCTGTGCGACGGCTGGACCGAAGTGGTCAGCCAGAACGGCGCCAGAATCGTGCTGCCGCAAACCCTCGCGCCTGACCAGGAGATCACCATCCGCTGCGCTGAAACTGGCAAGGAGGCCGTGGCGCGGGTGGTCGGGCGCGTCATTCGGAAATCAAAAGAAAATGCTTATGGAGTCATGCTGCTGGATCCGGAGGCACAGCCGTGGGGCTTCAACTTTCCCCCCAGAGTGGGTTCAGCCGGCGCAGTGGGCCGCATCGTCCTGGAATGCCTCGCCTGCCATGCGCGCGAAGTGGCCTACCTGGACGGGTTCGAACTGGAGGTCCTGGAGTCCAACGAATCCTTGTCCCGCTATTGCAAGCGGTGCATCGACTCCTCCTTGTGGAAGAAATCGTTTGAGCCTCTCCCTCCCTCACAGGCTGGCCCGGCATCGGATTCCAACAACGGCCATGAAAAGCGCCGCGAAGCGCGCCGTGACGTCCGAATTATCGCCTGTATTCAAAGCCGCGAGTTCGGCAAGGAACTGGTCAAGGTCCGCAACGTCTCCCGGAGCGGGCTCTGTTTTGAGGGCCACCACACCTACGAAAAGGACTGGACGATTGAGGTCGCCATCCCCTATTCTTCCGGCGGCGGCAACATTTTTCTCCCGGCCCGGATCGCCCGGGTCCAGCCAGTGTCCACCGGCGCGCTCACTCTTTACGGCGTCGAATATATGCGCAGGTAGCCGCACGGGCCATGTGAATTTCCCAGGAGTCTCCGGTTCCGCATCCCTAAACTCTACGCCGCGTGACAGCGCAACTTTGTCATCGAGCGCCGCCGCTTCCGGCGCGCCGGGCCCAACCAACCCGGTCATCGGCGCCGGGTGAAACGGGCGATCGGCCAAATGGACCGAACAAGGCGTCGCGGTGCCGGTCGCGCCCGGCGCTCCAACCGGCATCAACTACAGGTGATAGGCCCGGTGGCGGCTTGGAGCGATGCGATCACACTGTTGGCGGCATCGATCAGCGCCGTCGCTTGCGACAGGGTCAGCGTTCCAGAGCCTTCCAGGTCTTCCACCTCGCTGATGAAGCTTTCGAGGTTTCCAATCGCGCCGTTGATGTTCCCTCCGCACGCCAGCTCGATCGCGTGTTGAAGTTGCTTTACCAGCGAGTTGTCCTGCCCTCCATTGATCATCCCATCCGAATAAAGGGTGTTCACGACCTGGATGATGTTCTGGATCGCTTGCTGTGCTGTCAGGCCAGTCCCGGAAAGAGCAACGCTCTGAGGACTGTCGCTGGCGTTATCGGTGAAGACGAGCGAGCCGGTCTCGCTGCCAGCGGCGTTGGGCGAGAAGGCCACGCTCACCGAGCAAGGGTTGTTCGGCGTGACCGTTTGCCCGCTGCAAGAGTCGGCGGTGATCGTGAAGTCCGAAGGGTCGGCTCCCTCGAGCGTCACCGCGCCGGCGGCGAAGATCAGATTGGCGGCGCCCGTGTTGGTGACCGTCACCGGCTGGGCGGCGCTTTCTGTGTTAACGGGGACCTGCCCAAAGTCCAGGCTGGTGGGGGAAAGCGTGACGGCCGGCGCCGACGTGGCCGGGCTGACCTCGAACACGATGCCGCAGCCAAACTGGCAGGAGGAGTCTCCGCCGTAAACCGTCGTTCCGAAAAGATTGCCCGACGCGTCCCTGAGCAGACTTGCGTAAGGCTGGTATCCGTCGGGGACGTTTGTGAAGCTATGCAAGGTGGTCTCCGTCCAAGCGCCTGAGCCGCCCGAGGATGGAGTGAGCTTGAACACGGCCCCGTCGTCATTGGTGCCGCCGTAGGCAGTCGTCCCGTAAAGGTTACCGGTCCCGTCCATAATCACAGCGGCGTACGGCTCTTTTGCGTCGCCGCCCGTGCTCGTGAAGCTGTAGAGCACGGTCTCTGCCGAACCGCTCAGCTCGAAGACGGTCCCGCCGTCGTTAGCGCCGCCGCTCGAGGTGGTACCGTAGAGGTTCCCCCCCGCCAAAGCCAGACGCGCTGCAGGTTCTGCGCCGTCGCTGGGGTAACCCTGAAAGCTGTGGACCACGGTCTCTGTCCAACTGCCGGAGGACGGACTCAACTCGAACACGGTCCCGTCGTCGTTAGTGCCGCCGCCGTATTCCGTTGTGCCGTAAAGGTTGCCCGACACCATCACCAGTCCTGCTTCGGGGTCGTACCCGTCGCCATTTGTGCCATCGCCGGTAAAGTTGTACAGGTTGGTCTCTGTCCAGGCGCCCCCACTGGTGGCGGGCGGAGTGAGCTCGAACACCGCCCCGCAGTAGCATGTAGGGTCGCCGCCGGAGTAGAGGGTGCCGTAAAGGTTGCCCGATGCGTCCCGAACCAGACCCGCATGGGGCCCGTCCCCTTCGGTATCGGTGTTGAAGCTGTGGAGCACGGTCTCTGTCCAAGCGCCCCCAGCGGTCGCCGGCGGACTAATCATGAATACGGTCCCAGCGGTGTAGTCGCCGCCGGTCTCGGTAGTGCCGTAGAGGTTGCCCGACCCGTCCATCACCAGGTCTGCCCTGGGAACGCCGCCGTCATTTGCGGTATCGTCGTTGAAGCTGTGCAGCACGTTCATCGTGTACCCGCTGGAAGACTTCACCAACTCGAACACGGTCCCCCGGTCGTAAGCGCCGCCGACCTCGGTGGTGCCGTAAAAGTTTCCTGCGCCATCCTGGGTCAAACCCGCGCGGGGGTTTGCTCCATCGCTGGTTGGTCCCGTGAAGGCGTGGATCACGGTCTCCGTCTGTGCCCGCGCCGTAACTGCGACGCTCATCAACGCAAGTAAAGAAACAGCAACGCACAGGATCGAAGATAGCTGCAAGCCCGTCTTCGGAATCCTTCCTGGTCTCGTTCTGTCCCGATCCATAATCCCCTCCTCGTTTTGTGGGTCCTCTGGCCTGGGAGCCATGCCGCAGGTCCTCAACCCGCCGGCAGGCAGCCGCTTCGATTTCATTTTACTTCCCCTCACATTCATTTCCACTGTCCCCTCCCCTGCGCCCGTCGGGCGCTTAAGATTTATTGCCGATACTGGATGACCACAAGATAGAGCTTGACTTATCGCTTAACCGTCCCCGATGTCCTCTTGCCAGTCACATTCCCGCCGTGTTTCTTCACTGATGTTCGGCCTGAGCCGGACGGCGGGTTACTTCACCTGGAATACCAGGAAGTGGTCCGCCGTATCTACCACGTGATTACGACATAGCCGGGGGCACCAAGCAGCGAGCCGCTGGCGCAGGAGCCGGCAGGGCTCGTACGCGTCCCTCCCGATCCGTCGGGCGGGTCGGAATCGCATGGTTCGGGCACTTTTTTCGGACCTCTAGTGCTTCCAGAGGTCGATGCGTATAATTCCGGCACCCACGTTCGTCGGCTGGCCGGTCGGATTACAGATCCTGATGTTCACTCCGCCGTTAACGGCCCAGGCGGAGAAGACGATGTTTGAGCTCATCAGGGAATCGCTGAGAGCGGCAACCACGGCGTCTCCATCGGCCGCAGATGAGACTGTTGCCGACCAAACCGTGCATGTGGTTGGGTGCATTTTCATGTTGAAGGCTACGTTCTGGAAAATCAATGAAACGTGGGCTGTGATTGGCGTGCCGCCACTGCCAATCGTGAGACTCCCGGTCGACGTCGACGCCCCCGCCAATCCGCCACTTGCCGTGATATTGCCGGTGATGCTCTGGTTGCCGCTAAAACTGTTGGTTCCGGTGGTGGCGAAGAAGCTGGGCGGGTCCCCACCGAGATTGAGAGCGTTACTTGCCGTTGCTGCGGCAATGGATGCTGTGGCCGTGGCTGCGTTTCCGCTGATGTTGATCGCGGCTGTGCCCGCGCTCAGAGAGGCAGGATTCAGGTCCGTCAAACTGGACCCGATCCCCAGAAAGCTTTGAGCGGCGACCGAGCCGCTGACAATCTGGTTGCCGTTAAAACTGTTGGTTCCGGTGGTGGCGAAGAAGCCGGGCAAATAGCCTCCCAGCTTGAGAGCGTTGTCGGCGGTCGCGGCCGTGGTCGCGGAGGTTGCGTTCCCGGTGATATTGATCCCGGCTGTGCCTGCGCTGAGGGAGGCGGGGTTGAGGTCCGTCAGGCCCGCCCCGTCACCCAGGAAGCTTTGAGCGGACACCGAGCCGCTGACAGTCTGGTTGCCGAGGAAGGTGTTGTTTGTGG
>Ga0307374_10013490_pt1 | contig 11295 bp, 6 predicted proteins | sample OX3MG_FD_202532 | JGI IMG/M metagenome (GOLD analysis project Ga0307374, IMG submission 202532) | Soil microbial communities from Risofladan, Vaasa, Finland - OX-3 | ecosystem: Environmental > Terrestrial > Soil > Coastal area > Acid sulfate soil | place: Finland: Risofladan, Vaasa | collected... | reverse complement strand
CCGGCAATTTGACGGCGCAGGTGCGGAACATCGCCGACGTGACCACCGCGGTGGCCACCGGCGACCTCTCGAAGAAGATCACCGTCGACGTCAAGGGCGAAATCCTCGAGCTGAAGAACACGATCAACACGATGGTCGATCAGCTCAGCTCGTTCGCCGCCGAGGTGACGCGCGTGGCACGCGAAGTCGGCACCGAAGGCATCCTCGGCGGACAGGCCGAGGTCAAAGGTGTGGCCGGCACCTGGAAGGACCTGACCGACAGCGTCAACTCGATGGCCGGAAACCTCACCGGCCAGGTGCGGAACATCGCCGCGGTCACCACGGCGGTGGCCACGGGCGACCTCTCGAAAAAGATCACCGTCGCCGTGCGCGGGGAAATCCTCGAACTGAAAGACACCATCAACACGATGGTCGACCAGCTCAACTCGTTCGCCTCCGAAGTGACGCGCGTGGCGCGTGAAGTGGGCAGCGAAGGCAAGCTGGGCGGACAGGCCGAAGTCAAAGGCGTGGCCGGCACCTGGAAGGACCTGACCGACAGCGTCAACTCGATGGCCGGAAATCTCACCAGCCAGGTCCGCAATATCGCCGCGGTCACTACGGCGGTCGCCAACGGCGACTTGTCGAAAAAAATCACCGTCGACGTCAAGGGCGAAATCCTCGAGCTGAAGAACACGATCAACACGATGGTCGATCAGCTCCGTTCGTTCGCGTCGGAAGTGACCCGCGTGGCACGCGAGGTGGGCACCGAAGGCAAACTGGGCGGACAGGCCGACGTGCAGGGCGTCGCCGGCACCTGGAAAGACCTGACCGACAGCGTCAACTCGATGGCCGGCAACCTCACGGCCCAGGTCCGCAATATCGCGGCCGTCACCACGGCGGTGGCCAACGGCGATCTCTCGAAGAAGATCACCGTTGATGTGCGCGGCGAAATCCTCGAGCTCAAGGGGACCATCAACACGATGGTCGATCAACTCCGCTCGTTCGCCTCCGAAGTCACACGCGTCGCCCGTGAGGTGGGCACTGAAGGCAAACTGGGCGGACAGGCCGACGTGCAAGGCGTGGCAGGCACCTGGAAGGACCTGACCGACAACGTCAACTTCATGGCCGGCAACCTCACCAGCCAGGTCCGCAACATCGCGGCCGTCACCACGGCGGTGGCCAACGGCGACCTTTCGAAAAAGATCACCGTCGACGTCAAGGGCGAGATCCTCGAGCTCAAGGACACGATCAACACGATGGTCGATCAGCTCAGCTCGTTCGCCGCCGAAGTGACCCGCGTGGCCCGCGAAGTGGGTACCGAAGGCAAGCTCGGCGGCCAGGCCGAGGTCAAGGGCGTGGCTGGCACCTGGAAGGACCTGACCGACAACGTCAACTTCATGGCCGGCAATCTCACCAGCCAGGTCCGCGGCATCGCCGTGGTCGTCACGGCGGTGGCCAACGGCGACCTGACCCGCAAGCTGACGGTCGACGCCAAGGGCGAGATCGCCGCGCTGGCCGGCACGATCAACGGCATGATCGACACCTTGGCCACTTTCGCCGACCAGGTGACCAGCGTCGCCCGCGAAGTGGGGGTCGAAGGCAAGCTCGGCGGCCAGGCCAGCGTGCCCGGCGCGGCAGGCACCTGGAAGGACCTGACCGACAACGTGAACCAGCTCGCGGCCAACCTGACGACGCAAGTGCGCGCCATCGCCGAGGTCGCCACGGCCGTGACCAAGGGAGACTTGACGCGGAGCATCAAAGTTGAGGCCTCCGGCGAGGTGGCCGCGCTCAAGGACAACATCAACGAAATGATCCGTAATCTCAAGGATACCACGGTCAAGAACAACGAACAGGACTGGCTGAAGACCAACATGGCCAAGTTCTCCCGCATGCTGCAGGGTCAGAAGGACCTGTTGACCGTGGGCCGGCTGATCCTTTCCGAGCTGGCGCCGGTGGTCGAAGCCCAACAGGGCGCGTTCTACACCATGGATCAGTCGAACGACCAGTCGCACCTCAAGCTTCTCGCGGGCTACGCCTTCAAACAGCGGAACAAAGTCGGCAGCGTCTTCAACCTGGGCGAAGGGTTGGTCGGCCAGTGCGCCGTCGAGAAGCAAAGGATCCTGCTGAGCGATGTCCCACCCAACTACATCAAGATCTCGTCCGGCCTGGGCGAGGCCCCGCCGCAGAACGTGATCGTGCTGCCCGTCTTGTTCGAAGGCCAGATCAAGGCGGTGCTCGAGTTGGCTTCGCTCGACCGATTCAATCCGATGCACCTGACTTTCCTCGACCAGTTGACCGAGAGCATCGGTATCGTGATCAACACGATCGAGGCCAACACACGCACCGAGGACTTGCTCAAGCAGTCGCAATCGCTGGCCCGCGAGCTGCAGACCCAGCAGCACGAGCTGCAAGCGACGAACCAGCAGCTCGGCGAGAAAGCGCAGTTGCTGGCCGAGCAGAACGTGGAGGTCGAGCGGAAAAACAGCGAGGTGGAGCAGGCCCGGCGGGCGCTGGAGGAAAAGGCCGCCCAATTGGCCCTGACCTCGAAGTACAAGTCGGAGTTCCTGGCCAACATGTCGCACGAGCTCCGCACGCCTTTGAACAGTTTGCTGATCCTTTCCGACCAGCTTGGACGCAACATCGACGGCAACCTCTCGACGCGGCAGGTGGAGTTCGCCCAAACGATCCACGCGGCGGGCAACGATCTCTTGTCGCTGATCAACGACATCCTCGATCTCTCGAAGATCGAATCGGGCACGGTCGTGCTCGACGTAGGCGAGGTCTCCTTCAAGGACCTGCACGATTACATCGATCGGACTTTCCGTCACGTGGCCGAGGCCCGCAAGCTCGGCTTCGTCCTGAGCTTCGAACCGCGATTGCCCTCGGCGGTGGTCACCGACGCCAAGCGGTTGCAGCAGGTGCTCAAGAACCTGCTCTCGAACGCCTTCAAGTTCACCGAGCGCGGCACGGTCTCGGTGCGTGTGGCGCCGGTCGAAAGCGGCTGGAGCCTCGGCCACGAGGCGCTCGACCATGCCGGGCGAGTGATCGCGCTGACGGTGATCGACACGGGGATCGGCATTCCGCCCGAGAAGCAACAAATCATTTTCGAGGCCTTCCAGCAGGCCGACGGCAGCACCAGCCGCAAGTACGGCGGAACAGGGTTGGGACTGGCCATCAGCCGCGAAATCGCGCGGTTGCTGGGGGGCGAAATCCGCCTGGTCAGCACGCCGGGCGAAGGCAGCTCCTTCACGCTGTTCCTACCCCTGAATTACGTGCCCGTCAAGCCGCAACGCTCCGAGACCTTGGTGCCGCCGCCACTTGCGCCGTTGCCGCCGCAAGAGGCGATGGTCATGAACACGCAGGCCGCCGTCGTGCCCGCCGTCTTCGAATTGAGCGACGATCGCGAGCAGATGCAGCCCGGCGATCGCTCGTTGGTGATCGTCGAAAACGACCCGGTCTTCGCCCACGTCCTGTTGGGTTCAGCCCGCCGGCGCGGTTTCAAAGTGGCCATCGCGATGCGCGGCACCGACGGCCTGGCGCTGGCGCGAAAGCTGCAGCCGCTGGCCGTCACGCTCGACATCCACCTGCCCGACATCAGCGGATGGCGGATCCTGGCCCATTTACGGGACGACCTGGCGACGCGCCACATTCCGGTGTACCTGATCACCACCACCGACGAGATCGAAAACGGCCCACGTCTGGGAACGATCGGAGCGCTGGCCAAGCCGCTGCAAAGCCAGGACGATCTCGAAGGTGCCTGGACCGGAATTGAAACCTATGGCGCGCCGCGGCCCCGAGTGCTGACGATGGTCGGCGACGAGACCCGTCACGTCGAGTTGGCCAGGTTGCTCGACGGCGACGACGTGCGGATCGCCGCGATTCCGCTGGACGAAGGCGCGCTGGCGGCGATCCGCGAAGTGCGCCCCGATTGCCTGGTCGTCGCGCTGGCCGGAACGCCCGGGCGGGAACAGGAACTCAACGCGGCGCTGGAGCTGCTCGACGCTCTTCGCCGCGAGGTGGATTTGGCGGGCGTGCGTGTGGTCGGCGATTTGGCCGGCGAATTGTCCGCAAACGCGGCTGAGCGACTGCGGCTGCTTGAGCGGCAGATGGCGCTCAGCGTCGCGCCCTCGACCGAACGGCTCGTCGACGAAGCCACCCGCTTCCTCCATCGCCGCCTCGACAAGTTGCGGCCCGCGGCGCGCGAGATGGTCGAGAAACTACACTCTCCGCAGAGCGTGCTGACGGGCAAGCGCGTGCTGGTGGTCGACGACGACGTGCGAAACATCTTCACCATGACCAGCCTGCTGGAACGGCACGAAATGCAAGTCGTGCGGGCCGAGACCGGCCGTGCCGCGCTCGACCGGCTCGATGACACGCCGAATATCGACGTGGTTCTGATGGACATCATGATGCCCACCATGGATGGCTACGACACAATGCGGGAAATTCGCGCGTCGGGCAAGTTCCCGACCCTTCCGATCATCGCATTGACGGCCAAGGCGATGAAGGGCGACCGCGAAAAGTGCATCGAAGCCGGCGCCTCGGACTACATCGCCAAGCCGGTCGACACCGACCAGTTGTTGGCGATGCTGGGGGTCTGGCTGCGCAAGTAAAATGGTGAGTGGTGAGTGGTAAGTGGTAAGTGGTGAGGAGACGCGGGGACGCGGAGATCCCTCCGTTCCTCGTTCCCACGCTCCGCGTGGGAGCGTCTCCGCGGACGCTCTGCGTCCCTATTCTGATCACGAGGAGAGCACCGAATCAGTGTGAGTCGTACCAGATGCGGGGCTGCGGAGCGGCCGAAGAAGCGTTCCCACGCGGAGCGTGGGAACGAGATGCACCCTGAACCCTGACCCGTGATTCCTGAGCCTTGAACCTTGAACCCTGAACCCTCACACATGCCTCCATCTGACGACGGACTGGCAATCTTGATCGTTGACGACCGTGACGACAAGCTCTTGGCGCTTTCGGCGCTGTTGGAGGACGTGTGCCCGAACATCATTACCGCGCAATCGGGCCGCAAGGCGCTGCGGCGCCTGCTGGAGCGCGATTTCGCGGTGATTCTGCTCGACGTGAACATGCCGGACATGGACGGGTTCGAGACCGCGGCCTTGATCCGTCAGCGTAAGTACTCCGAACACACGCCGATCATCTTCGTCACGTCGTTCGGCGACGACATGCTGGCGGCACAGGGCTACTCGCTGGGCGCGGTCGATTACATCCTGGCGCCGGTCGTGCCCGAGGTCTTGCGGACCAAGGTCTCGGTGTTTCTTGATCTGCACCGGAAGACCCGCGAAGTGGAACGGCAAGCCAGGCACTTGCAGCAGCGCGCAGAACAGTTGCAGCGACTGGCCCAGGCTTCGCTGACGATCCACTCGGCGCCCTCGTCCGACGCGGTTCTGCGGCTGATGACGGATGCCGCACGCGACGTGCTCGCCGCGGGGAAAGCGACGGCCATCGGCGCCTGGGACCAGGTCGAGACGCCGACGCGGCGCTACACGTCGGGGGCCCCGGAAGACGGGCCGGCAAGCCACGGTGCGACGGCCGACGCGGACTGGAGGGCCGCTTGGCGGGAGCTGGTTCAGCTTAGTGGCCCGTGCGCGTCGTCCATGCCCGCGCTGCCGCCGTGGCGCGCCCTGGGTACGATCCTCGCCGGCGATCACAAATCAAACGCCTGGATGGCCGCTCCCTTGACCGACCATCAAGGACGCGCTCTGGGCCTGGTCCACGTTTGCGACAATCCGGAGGGCGAATTCAACGCGGACGACGAGGCCGTCCTGGCGCAGCTTGCGCGGATGGGCTCGATCGCCATCGAGAACGCGCTCAACGCTGAGGCCCGCGAGGCCAACCGGCTCAAGGATGTGTTTCTGGCCACACTTTCGCACGAGCTGCGCACGCCGCTTTCCGCCATGCTCGGCTGGACCCAGTTGCTCCGTACCGGGGCGCTCGACGACGAGGAGACCTCCAACGGACTGGAGATCATCGAACGCAACGTGCTTGCCCAGGCACGCTTGATCGACGACTTGTTGGACGTGTCGCGGATCATCGCCGGCAAGTTGCCGCTGAAACTCCGCCGTGTCACATTGAATTCGGTGGTCGAAGCCGCGCTGGACATGGTGCGGCAGACCGCCGACGCCAAGCGGATCGGACTCGACGTGCTCTTCGACGACCAACCGTGCGACGTCACGGGAGATCCCGACCGACTGCAACAGGTCGTTTCGAACTTGCTCGTCAACGCCGTCAAGTTCACGCCCGGGGGCGGGACGGTGCGCGTGCGGCTGCGCCGCGACGGAACTCAAGCCCAGATCGAAGTCAGCGACTCCGGCGAGGGTATTGCGCCCGACTTTCTGCCGCGCATATTCGACCGATTCCGTCAGGCCGACGACGGCACGAAGCGATCGCACGGCGGTCTGGGTTTGGGCCTGGCCATCGTCCGTCACGTCGCAGAAATGCATGGCGGCGCCGTCCACGCCGCCAGCGCAGGGCTTGGCCATGGAGCGACCTTTTGCGTCGAGCTGCCGCTGGCGCCCGCCGCGACCAATGACGGCGCCGACGACGAGCCCTCCGCGCACGCCGCGAATTCGGCCGTGGCCGCCGAGCTTGGCCTGGACGGTTTGCGCGTGCTGGTCGTTGACGACGAGGCCGACAGCCGACGAACGATCTCCAGGATGCTGACGCTCTATGGGGCCACCGTCGAAACGGCGGCCAGCGCCGCCGAGGCGCTTCGAAAGTTCCGCGAGCAGCCGCCCGACGTCCTGGTCAGCGACATCGGTATGCCCAAGGAGGACGGCTATGACCTGATTCGCCAGGTACGGGCGCTTCCCGTGGAGGCCGGCGGAGAAGTGTCGGCCCTTGCCCTGACGGCATTTGCCCGCGACGAGGACTCACAGCGCGCCCTGTCGGCGGGCTTTCAACGCCATGCCTCGAAGCCCATCGAGCCGGCCGAATTGGCGGCCATGGTGACTGGCCTCGCGGGGCGGACCAACCTATCGTCCATGGAGGTTTAGGGGCCGTTCCGCGGCCAATGATCGGCTGGTTTACGTGAAAACCCGCTCGATAAGCTCGCGGAGTTGGTCGAGGCCGACCGGCTTGACCAGGTACTCGACGAAACCGGCGTCTTCGGCCCGCTCACGGTGGTTTTCGTCGGAGTACCCCGTGACGGCCACTAGTGAGGTATCGGCGAGATCCGGTTCGCGCCGCAATCGTTTTGCAATTTCGTAGCCGTCCAGGGGCGACATTCCAATGTCGACCAGCACGAGATGGGGCTTGAAACGAGGCGCTTCTTCAATCGCCACCAGCCCCTCGTGGGCCGACCTCACTTCGTGGCCCAAAGACCGAAGCAGCATCGTGCTGGTCATGGCGCCGTCCCGGCTGTCATCGACCACGAAGATTCGCAAGGCATTTGACATGCTTCGAGCCTAGCAGTGTTTGACGCTGGCGCCAAGGAACTACGAATGCGGATTGCCGCTCCGCTTCAAGGCCTCGGTCACCCGCGAGATTTCGTGTTCCAAGGTCGCCGCCGCGGTCGCAATCTGGCTCCAATCGGCGGCGATCGCAAACTCCTCCAGCCGCCGAGCGGCCGCCGCGGCGAGCTCGGCGCCAAAGTTCGACGACAGCCCGATCAATGTGTGCGACGCGAGCCTGACCGCTGCCGCATCGCGCCGCGCGACGCCCTCTCGGACTCTCGCCAGCAAGCCCGGAGAATCCTCGAAATAGAACTGCACGAGAGTGCCAAGCAACTCTTCGTTCCCGCCCATGCGTTGCAAGGCGGTATCAAGGTCGACGATCCGCGGATGTAGGTGATCGGGAGGTTCCATGGTCCCTTTCATTCTAGCGCGCCAGGTCGCTTCAGCGTAGCGGAATTCGTACGAATTCCGAGGAGAAGGCCGCTCGACGATTGTTCCTATCGTCGCCGCACGCCTGGCTTGGCATGCCACATACCGTTGGGAGTAGTGTTCTGCGGTGGGCAACCACCACAATTTGGGACACCACCCCGCTGGGAGTCGAAGGTCTCAATTCCGGCCGTTTACAGTACAATAGCACCCTTGTCGGCGGTGCCCGGGGATTGTATCGTCTGAGAATACGGCACCTGAGCATCCATATTCGCACGTCCGAAGACCATCAGGCATAATACGATGGCAACCGTCGATCTGACGCTTTCGCAAATCATCGACGCCGTGCGACAACTTCCAGCGGCACAGCGCGAACGATTGCTCAAAGAGATTGTGGGCCTGCCCGAGCCGGATACCGCCCGCCGCGCTGCACAGCGCATTCGAGGCACTTATCGGCTGCCGACCGCCCAACGACGTCGGATGTCGGAACTGCTCGTCAAGGGAAATGCCGGGACTCTGACCGCGGTAGAAAGTGACGAACTCGACCATTTGGTGGACGAATTCGAGCGCAAGACGCTGGAAATGGCCGAATCGCTCGCCGCGGCGGCGAAGGCGGAAAAAAAGCAGAATCATTCCTCGCAAAAGCGGCGCAGATCAAGTACATGACGCGCCGCAGTTGGGTTTCGTTGAAGTTGCGGCGAATCGTCGCGCAGCGCGCGAAGTTCCTCTGCGAATACTGTCGGCTCCAACAGGATCTTTGTCCAGAGCCGTTTGAAGTCGACCACATTATCCCGCGCGCGGCCGGAGGACCAACGACGCTTGACAATCTTTGTCTCGCGTGTGCGGTCTGCAATAACGCGAAACGATCTCGAATCGCCGGTGAAGATCCTGAAACGGGCGGTCGAACAAGGCTTTTTCATCCGCGAGCGCATGCCTGGGAAGATCACTTTCGATGGAGTGGCGACTTCGGGACCGTAGTTGGCACGACGGAAATTGGTCGAGCGACCGTCGCGGCGCTCGAAATGAACCACGCACGTGTGGTTAGAATCCGGAGAATCTGGGGCTTAATGGGGATCCATCCGCCGTAATCCCTGGGCGGACCGTCTTAACACAAATTCAAACCGCCGAAGCGGCGATCGCGCGCGGCGAATTCGCGGATCGCGGCGTGCAGGTCCGATTCGCGGAACTCGGGCCAGCAGTGCTCGGTGACCCACAGCTCGGCATAGCTGATCTGCCAGAGCAGGAAGTTGCTGATCCGCATTTCGCCCGCCGTGCGAATCAGCAGGTCGGGATCGGTCATGCCTGAGGTGTAAAGGTGCTCAGCGACCGTTGCCTCGGTCACCGCCTCCGGGTCAAGCCACCCGGAGCGGACTTCGCGGGCGATCGCACGCGCCGCGTCGGCCACTTCGCCGCGCCCGCCGTAATTGATCGCCAGGCAGAGCACCATGCCCGTGTGCGAACTGCTCAGCTCGATCGTCTTGTCCATCTCCGCCAGCACGCCGGCGGGCAGTCCCTCGCGGCGGCCGATCACGTTCAGCCGCACGTTCTCTTTCTCCAGCGTGCTGCGCTCCTCGATCAGGTACTTCTCCAGGAGGTGCATCAACAGATCGAGTTCGCGACGGGGTCGCTTCCAGTTCTCGCTCGACAAGCAGTAGAGCGTCAGTTGGCCGATGCCCAGCCGCGCCGCTTCCTCGGTCGTGGAGCGGACGCTGGCCACACCGTGGCGGTGGCCTTCGATCCGCGGCAGCCCGCGTCGCTCAGCCCAGCGGCCGTTGCCGTCCATGATGACCGCGATGTGCCGGGGGCGCTTGTCCGGCGGCACGTCGCTCAAGTCGAGCTCGGGACTGGAGGAGGTCTTGGGCACCCGCGGCGCTCCGCTACTCGGCATGAATGGTCTGCTCTCGGTCGGGACCGACCGACACGATCTCGACGGGGCGGCCGATGATCTCACTGAGCCGGTCGAGATATCGCCGGGCGTTGGCCGGCAGGTCGGCCAGGCGGCGGACGTGGCTGATTTCCTCTTGCCAGCCCGGCAACGTTTCGTATACCGCCTTGGCCTGACGCAGGTCGTCGACGTGACTGGGAAACACCGTCACCCGCTGGCCGCCAATCTGGTAGGCTGTGCAGATCTCGATCTCGTCCAGCTCACTGAGCACGTCGAGCAGCATCACGGCCAACGAATCGACGCCGCTGAGCCGTGACGTATAGCGGACCGCGACGGCGTCGAACCAACCGCAGCGCCGTGGGCGGCGCGTCACCGTGCCGTACTCATTGCCGCGGTCGCGCAGGTGTTGGCCTGTGGCGTTTGCCTGCTCGGTCGGGAACGGCCCGCCGCCGACGCGCGTGCCGTAGGCCTTGACCACGCCGATGATCTTTTGCAGATAACGGCCGGGCACGCCGGACCCCGAGGGAATTCCCACACCCGAGCTGTTGCTGCTCGTCACGTAAGGGTATGTGCCGTGGTCGACGTCTAAAAGCGCCCCTTGGGCCCCTTCGAACAGAACTCGCCGCCCCGCTTCCAGGGAGTCGAGCAGGAAAGTGGTCGTATCGGCGACGTGCGGCCGCAGCCGATGCGAATAGGTTTCGTACTCGGCTACGATCTTGGCCGCATCGAGCGGTTCGAACTGCCCGCCGGCGGCCAGCGCGCCGATGAACTGGTTCTTGTGTCCCACGACCTGTTCGATGCGTTCGCCGATGTTGTCGCGGTACAGGTCGCCCAATCGGATGGCGTCGGCCCGGCCGACCTTGTCGCGATAACAGGGACCGATGCCGCGCATCGTCGTTCCGATCGCTTCGGAGTTGGAGGCGCGACCCTCGACCAGCCGGTCTTCGATGATGTGCCAGGGGAAGATCACGTGGGCCCGGTCGCTGATCATCAGGTTTTTGCCGACCGCGACGCCGCGTTCGACGAGTCCGTCGATTTCAGCCAGGATGCTGGGCGGATTGAGCACGACGCCGCCGGTGACGACGCACTGCACCTTTGGGCGAAGGATGCCGCTGGGGATCAGCGAAAGCTTGTAGGTTTGGCCGCCGGTGACGACGGTATGCCCGGCGTTCGCTCCTCCCTGGTAGCGAACGACGATGTCGTGGCGGTCGGTCAACAAGTCGACGATCTTGCCCTTGGCTTCGTCCCCCCATTGCAGGCCAATCACGCAGGTCCCAGGCACGTCGCGATCCTCGAGAATCAACCACCCGACACGGGCCGGCGCAAGACAATCGGCTCTCCGACGCGTGCCCAAACTTACCAGTCTAGGACCGCCGGAGCGGGGGTCAAGGGGAAGGGTTGGCGTGTGGCACCGTGATGTCGCCGGTCGTAACGCTCACCAGACCCAATCCAAGAGCGCTTCCATCATAATGGTTTGCCCGGCCTGGAGGAGCAACGCCACCAGAACGAATTTCGAACTGCCGAGCGACGTAACCGCTTGGCTCACGCGCGCCGATGCGCCGATCGCCAGGAAGCCGACGAGGAAAATCCAGAGTCGTTCGG
>Ga0307374_10013488_pt1 | contig 11297 bp, 10 predicted proteins | sample OX3MG_FD_202532 | JGI IMG/M metagenome (GOLD analysis project Ga0307374, IMG submission 202532) | Soil microbial communities from Risofladan, Vaasa, Finland - OX-3 | ecosystem: Environmental > Terrestrial > Soil > Coastal area > Acid sulfate soil | place: Finland: Risofladan, Vaasa | collected... | reverse complement strand
GGCGTTGAAGGTGCGCGCCGGGTGCATGCTGACGTCAAGGAACGTGTTAAAGCGGGCCGGATTCGCGCCTCCCTTGACCACGCTCAGATTGGTGTTCACGGCGTCCACCACGTCGATGTTCTGGCGGTCAAGCAGATACTGGATGAAATCGACCGCTTGCGCGAAGTGCCCATGCTGTCTGGTGGTGGTCGGAATGCAGTACGGGATGGAGCCGTTCGGTCCCAGCGTGCCGGTGCCTTTCATCCCCGGCGTGGCCAGCGGCGAGGAGGCGCTGGTGACCTGCGGCACCGGGAAATACCCATATTTGAACGGCACCTTGGCGTTGTCGAGCACGATGGAGTAAAAGATGCCGGTATAGTTCATGGCGGCGCGACCGCGGGCGAACGCAGCCTGGTCCTGGGTGAAGTTGACGCCGGCCGCTCCTGGCTCCATATAGGGATAGATGTCTTTCAGCAGCGTGAACACGGCCTGCATATCGGCGTTGTGGGCGCTGTACAGGCCCTTGTGCACGCCGTTCACCAGCTCGCGCAAATCCACGACGCCATCGTGGTTCGCATCCATGGCCTTGATGTTGCGATCCATGACCATGTTTTCCAGCGCCATGAAGAGTCCTGGCGGCGCGTCGCCGTATACGCTATCGCCAAGGGCGTATTGAAATGGTATGTAGCCGGCGCGCTTGATCACGGGCGCCATGGCCAACAACTGCGCCCAGGTTTGCGGCGGCGACAGGTGTAGCTTGTTGAAGATATCCATGTTGTAGAAGAACGCCGAATCGACGGTGGCGCCGCTCAGGCAGTAGAACTTGCCGTCAAAGAAGCGCTCCTGGCCCAAGGCGCTGGGTAGGATCGTGTTGGCGACCGGCACGTGCCCGGGCGCATAGGGATCGGCCTGCTTGGTCAAGTACGGTGTGAGGTCCGAAAAGTAGCCGTTGGGTACGTCGTTCCATACCTGCTGCATCACCGTGGGGATAATGACGTCCGCGGCAGTGCCGCCCTGCAGCGCCGACGAGAGATCGGTCACCACGTTGGTGCTGAACGGCGCGAACTTGACCGAGACACCGGGGTGCAGTTGTTCATAGTGGGCGATGATCGCTTTGGTGCGCGGATCGGCCTGGTAGATGTTGTACTCATAGAAACTCAGCGTCGTGGCCCCGGCCGAGGCTCGCTGAACAGCCATTCTGCCGGGTCCGGCCATGACGCCGACCGTGCAGACGGCAGCCAGGCAGAACCGCGCCACTGGTGAGAATCGCGCGGGGGACATTCGGCAACTCCTTCTTCATTGCGCTACTGCCACTCTCGCAAATCGCGCGTCCGGCAGTACGATGTGCATGCGCGTACGGGTGGGGGTGGGGACACAGATCACCGTGTCTGGTCGGGCCGCGATCAATCATATCCGGGCATCACGCCTCCCATCACACTCAGGCATAGAACGCGGCAATGCGTTCGGCGACGTAGCGTACTTCCTCTTCGACGAGCTCTGGAAAGATGGGCAGCGAAAGAATGTCCTCGGTCGCGCTCTCGGCGACCGGGTAGGAGCCGGGGCGGTAGGCCGCGCCTTCGTAGGCATGCTGCCGCGGCACCAACTTGGGATAAATGACCTGCGTCCCCACGCCATGCTGTTCCAGATACAGCTTCAGGTCATCGCGCCGCGGCGCGCGGATGGTGTACATGTAGTAGACGTGACGCGTATCGTCGCGTACGTGCGGCACGGTCACCGGCGTGGGCGCCAACAGCCGGTCATAGAGCGCGGCCCAACGCTGCCGCTGAGCGTTCCAGTCCGGCAGGTGGCGCAGTTTGACGCGCAAAATGGCGGCCTGCAGCTCGTCGAGACGCTGCTGGTAGCCGACGATCTCGTGCTCGTGCTTGACCTTCTGGCCCATATAGCGCAGTTGCCGAAGCTTGTCGTACAACTCCTGGTCGTTGGTCACCGCGGCGCCGCCGTCCCCATAGGCGCCGAGATTCTTGCTGGGATAAAAGGAGAAGCAGCCGACGTCGCTCAGCGAGCCGGTGGCACGGCCTTTGTAGGTGGCGCCGTGCGCGTGCGAGGCGTCCTCGATCACGCGCAGGCCATGCCGCCGCGCTAGGTCCAGTACTGGATCCATGTCCACCGGCTGGCCGTACATATGCACGGGAATGATGGCCCTGGTCCGCGCCGTGACGGCGTCTTCCAGCAGATCGGGGTCGAGGTTGAAGGTGCGCGGATCGATATCCACGTACATGGGCGTGGCGCCGACGTAACTGATGGCGAAGACGGTAGCGGCATACGTGTTGGGTATGGTGAGTACTTCGTCGCCCGGTCCAACGCCGCAGGCCAGCAGCGCCAGGTGCAGCGCCTCGGTGCCATTGCTGAGGCCCACGCCGCGCGCGACCCCACAGTAGGCCGCGAACTCGTCCTCGAATGCCGCGACCTGCGGCCCAAGCGTGTACTTGCCGCGCGGCAGCACGTCGTGCACCGCGGCCATCACCTCGTCCTCAATCTGGGCATATTGGCGCGTGAGATCCTCGCTGGGGATGGCGTTCTCACCGCGTGGGGCTATCCTGGACATGTGATCCTCCCGTTGACGAGCCGTGGGCCTTCATTGGTGCCGCGCCTGTGCCTGTGCTTCAGTAGCGCCGCCGCAGCACGTCGAAACTGAACATTTCGCCGTGGTGATAGTCGAGCGAATAGACAACCGGGCGATTATCCGACGTAAAGTTGGTCTGCTCCATCAGCAGCCAGGGTTGGCCGCGTTTAGCGTTGATGCGCGCGCAAAGCGCGGCGGCGAGCAGCGCGGCGCGCAACGTAGCGACCGAATGGGTGATCGTCAGGTTGTTATGCGTTTCGATATAGGTAAAGAGCGACCCTTCCCACTCGATGCCGGCACGGGTATCCTCGGCCAGGGTAGCGGCAAAATAGTCAAGTGAGTAGATCGCCGGTCGGCCGTCGACCAGGCGCAGGCGTTCGAGGCACATCAACGGGGCTGCCGCCGCGAGGTTCAGCGCCATCGCCGCCGTGGCGACGCCGTCACGGCGGACGTCCAATACGCGGGTGGTCATCGCGTAGCCCAGGTCGGCGGCCAGTTCAGTCACGCTTTGCAGGTGCGTGACCTGTCGGGTAATCGGCGTGTCGGCCACGTAGGTGCCGCTGCCATGCACAGTGTAGAGAAGGTGCTCCTGTTGCAGCCCCTTGAGTGCTTCACGCATCGTCACGCGGCTGACCTCGTAGGTCTGGGCCAGGTCGGATTCCGAGGGCAATCGCTGACCGGGCTTGAATTCCCCCGCGCGTATACGTCGTACCAGATGCTCGCGCGTCTGCGTCACCAGGGTCCGGCGATCGCGGCTCGGCAGCGCCGTTTCTAGCAATCCTCTGTACCTCCCTGAAGTTGTCTGTTATCTTACAACACAATCGCAGGGCCGTCAACGGCGAGGACGCGCCGCGGAGCGCGGCGCCACATAGGGCCGGAGCGGCCGGCATGAAAGGAGGTACGAGCGTGGTGAAAGTAGATAGGCACGCTAAACGGCGGCCGGCGCCGCCCTGGCGGCACGATCAGTCGCGATATTGCCGACACGCGATAGACGGGCTTGCCTCGACGCGCGGCGCCGGATCCGGCCGATGAGCGCGGATTCCGCAATAACCCTGGCGGTGCTTGGCGGCAGCGGCGTCTTCACGCCGGAACTGATCTTCGCGCTGACGGGATGGATCGACGGCCGCCCGCCCCTGCGTGTCGTGCTGCACGGGCGGGACGGCGCAAAGCTGACCCACGTGGCGGGCGCGTGCGAGCGGATCGCATCTGGCCAGCAGCCCTTGTTGCGCATCGAGCAGCAGACGGATCTGCGCCGCGCGCTGGAGGGCGCGGACTACATCCTTAACCAGGTGCGGGTCGGCGGTCTGCGGGCACGCGCCCAGGACGAGACGTTTCCTCATGCCCTTGGCTTGCCGGGCGAGGAAACCGTGGGCGCCGGGGGATTCGCGAATGCTCTCCGCACCATCCCGGTCACCCAGGGTCTTGCGCAAGCGATTCGGTCGGCAGCCCCCGACGCGATGGTGATCAATCTCACCAATCCCGCCAGCATGGTGTGCCAGGTGCTTGCTCGCGCGGGCCTGGCGCGCGTGATTGGCGTGTGCGACGCGCCACTCAGCTTGCTTGCTACGCTGGCGCGACTGCTTGAGCGGCCTGCCGAAAGCCTGACCTACACATACGTTGGCATCAATCATGTCGGCTGGGCTACCGGTCTGTCCGCGAACGGCGTCGACGTGCTGCCGCTCGCGGTCGCCCGCATGTCGCACCAGGAAGGCGGATCGGTCGATCCCGCGGTGATCGAAGCTACCGAGGTGATACCCAATCCCTATCTGCGCTACCTGTATCACCCGGATCGCATGCTGGCGGCACAGCGCGGTCAGCCCGCGCGCGGCGCGGCCGTGCAGGCCATGGAGGTAGGTTTGCTGGAGGAGTATAGTCGTCCCACCGCCGCCGGAAGGCCGGAGTTATTGGCCCGCCGAGGCGCCTTATGGTATACGCTGGCGATTGTGCCGTTACTTGCCGCGACGATCAATAATCGCCTCACAGTGCAGGTTGTCAACGTGCCGAACGGCACGATTCTGCCCTGGCTTCCCGCTACGACCACCGTGGAAGTGCCGTGCGTGGTCGATGGCTCGGGCGTCCGCCCGCTGGCGGTGAGCTTGCCGCAACCCGACTTGCAGGCGATTCTTCTGGGCTACGCGACCTACGAGGCTCTGGCCATCGAGGCGGTGGAACAGCAATCGCGAGCCACCGCGCTGCGCGCGCTGCTGGCCAATCCCTTTATTGGCGCCGCGGATCAGGCGTTGGGAATCCTCGACGCGGTATGGCCGGACGGCTTCACGCGCCAACTCGGCGACGCCGCACCGCCCGACGGGACCTGATACCATGGGTGACAGCTATGTTGCCGCTATCGACATCGGCGGCACCAAGATTCTGGCCGGCCTGATTTCGTACGACGGGCGGCTTCTCTGCTCTCGACGCGTGCCGAGCAACGCGCGACGCGGCGCCGACGCGGTGGTAGCCAGCATCGCGAGCACCTTGCACGCGCTGCTGGAGGCCGAGGGCATGCAAAGCACGCAGATCGCGGCCATCGGCTGCAGCGTGCCCGGCCCGCTCGATCGGCGGCGCGGCGTGGTGGTATTTTCGCCGAACCTTGACTGGCATGACTATCCGCTCCGCGATGCGCTTGCCGGCTATTTTCCACGACCGATTCTAATCGACGACGACGCGAATTGCGCGGCGTTGGGCGAGGGCTGGCGCGGCGCGGCGGCGGACAGCGCGAATTTTCTGTACGTCACGATCAGCACGGGCGTGGGCGCGGGCGTGGTGATCGACAACCGGGTCTACCATGGCGCGCATGACGTGGCGGGCGAGGCCGGGCACATGGTGATTGAACCGAACGGCCCGACCTGCAGCTGCGGAAACATTGGTTGTCTGGAAGCGCTTTGTTCGGGCACGTCTATCGCCGCGCGCGCTCGTGACGCCCTGCGGCACGGTGAGGAAACGCAGCTGCGCGCCATGGTGGGCTCACGGCCGAAATCGCTGAGCAGCGAGATGGTTTTCGCGGCGGCGGCTCAGGGCGACGACGTCGCCCGCGAGATCCTGGCCACGGCGGGGATGTATCTGGGCATCGGCCTGGCGAATCTGGCGACGGTCTTCGATCCAGAGATGATCGTGCTCGGCGGTGGCGTATTGGATGGAGGCGAGGCGATGCTAGGTTCCGTGCGCACCAGTTTTATGCGCCGCGCCCTGCCATCCGTGCGCGCCACGCCCTTGCGACTAGCGCTGCTTGGTTCCCACAGCGCGCTTGTGGGGGCTGGGCGCCTGGTGATGATCGGTCACGGTGCCAGCTGATCGGTGGCCGAACAGCATAATGTCATCGCTCGTGGTTCGCGAAAAAATGGCGTGGGCCGGGTTTTGGAGGCTTTTGATCATTCCTCGTTCGCCCAGGTCGCGGCGAGGTTTACCGCCCTTCCTATCTTAATTATGAACTGAAGTGGCTATGAAAGTACGAACTTGTACCGAATGGCGGCTCAACTCGGTGGCGGATCCCATTTTTCTTGGCGCGTTTGATGGCAAGGGCCCAGGGCCTTTGCCAGGGCGATTGCATCTAAAATGAGTCATTGAGGGTAGCGAGAAGGTAGGCTGGGCAGAGGGCGGCCTTGAGGCGACGGGCCTTGATGCCGCAGCGGGCAGCGCGGTCCTGGCGGAGCAGGTTGAGGGAGAGGCGATGCAGAAGAGAGAAGTTGTAGGCGCCGTGTCCCACGCGGACGCGGGAGAGATCCTCGCGGAAGACCAGGTCGAGCACCCAATGGACCCCATTCTCGATAGTCCAATCGCAAATGACAAAACGGGTGGTGCGGACCCTCGGGGGAGGGGGGGAGGACGTAGCGGATCTCCACCGCCCTCTCCGTCACGACCACGCGGTCGATCAGGAGCTCGACCAGGGCGCGCCGTTGGGCAAAGGTCGCCGTACTCAGACTCGCCCGAATCCGAGCGCAGAACGTCTCGATCGAGGTAGCCAGTGCCTCCAGTTCGGGTTGCGTCAAGTTCGGGAGCACGGGATGGTCGCTGGGAGCTGTGTGGGCCGGATGAACAGGGTGGTTCCCGTCGGCTGCCCGCTTACGCCACCTTGAGCATTGCTCGCAGGTCCGCCGACCGGGCGCGGTACTGTTCCCGTTGGACTCCCAGCGGGACCACCTCATCCATCCTCGTCCGGTGCCGGAAGTAGTCGCGTACCTCATCGTGGGCTGAGCAAAAGCGTGCTGTCGAGTGGAAGGAGCCAAAGCCACGCATCGGGTGATAGCGTCCTTTGATCCCCCGATGATCCTGCTCTATTCTATTGTTTATATCCCGACTGCACCGATGCACCACGTCCTCACCCAGCGTCTCCCGGATGGCGCGCAGGTAGGCATCGTGCCCGTCGGTCGTCACCTTCTCCGGGATATGGCCCACCACCTCAACCGACCGGGCGAAGAAGCGCTTGGCGGCCGCCATGTCGCGGTGGCTACTCAGCAGCGAGTCGACCAGGTTCCCGTCGGCGTCGATCGCTCGGTAGAGGTAGCACCATACCCCATGGACCTTCACGTACGTTTCATCAGCGTGCCAGCGGAGCCCGGCCTTGCCACGCCGCCTGGCCCGCAGGTACTCGGTCAGCAGCGGCGCCACCAACGCTTCCCAGGAGCGCACCGTCTCATGACTGAAGACGAACCCCCGGTCCAGGAACATCTCGGCCAGATGGCGTACGCTCAACGGATAGCGCAGCCGCCAGAGTATGACCAGGAAGACAATATCCGTCGGCACGCTCACATCGTTGAAGGGGGTGCCGCTCCGCTCATTGAACCGCCGCCTGCAAACGACGCAACGGAAGGTCCGGTAGCCCAGGCTGGTCCGCTTAGCTTGCTCCTGGGTGGTCGCGGATTCGCAGTGTGGACAGGGCATCGCTCGCCTCCTCTACCCTCAGTATTCGCCCGAGCATACCAGTCCACGTGCCTCCTCGTTAAGCGTGCGCTGGAACTTGACGCAACCCCGCGCATGCGCTACACGTCGACGAAACGACCCTGCTTGACATTCTGTACACCGACTATTTCAACGACCCGCTCATCAATCAGGGCGAACTGACCGCGGCGGCGGAGGCGCTCCGTGTGGGAGACCAGGTACCGCTCCTGCGCCTCGCCGCCGAGAGCCCGGAGCCGACCGACATAGGGGATCCTGCCGGCTTCCAATCACTGGGCGCGAACGTCGCCGTGTATTGCAGTGACAGCCGGTTCGTCTGGGATAAGAACGCGCCTGAAGCGATGCGGCGCGCGCAATACAACGCCGCCCTCGCGGCAATACCGCCCAGCATGACAGCGCCGTTCTCACCAGCAGCCTGGGTTGCCTTGGTTAAGCAGCCGGTGGCGTTCGGTCCAATAGCGGATACGTGCCTCCCCTGGCCGGCGCCGACGCGGCCTAATCCACCCTTCGCACCCAACACGGTCTTCTCGCATACGCCCGCGCTCGTCATGGGTGGTGACTACGATTTAGTCCCACTCGGAGACATGAAGGCGTTCCTCAAGCACTTCCCGCAGGGCCACTTCGTCGAGGTTGCCAATGCCGGGCATTTCACCGGGGTCTGGAGCCCGTGCGCACAGGCAATCGACTTGCACTTCATCGCCACGCTCCTCCCGCTCCTTGTCGTGCTTGGTAGCGACAGGATCCACCAGCATCACCTATGCCGTCAAGCCACCCCTTTTACACCAGGCTGCGCGCATATCACCTATCTGGTCATCCTCCACCATGTATCTAACGCTTCGAGAGCTGGCGCTGCCCCTGCGGATGTACTACTTGGCCAGCACAGCACTCCGGCGTGGGGATGTAGGGATCAGAGGTCGGCAGGAATCGGCACGATTGGGACTGAGTGAACGAGCGCGCGCCGTGCGAGCAGCATATGATGCCCTAGCTGCCGATCTGCGTTCGGCCGCCTAACCCGGAGCAATTCTCCCTCGCCCCATAACCTCCTGCCCTCTGGGCATCGACCACATCGCAACTTCACGGTCTCACTCCAGCACTCGACGACGTGGGTTTCGCACTGGATGCGAGCGGGAGCACCTCTGTCATTGGCATCATCAACTCCACGAAAGTTCCCCGTGACCAAGCACTGCAACCGCGCAACCCCGAGTCAAATGATGCCGTGCCGGCGGAATAGAACAGCGCCGACGCCCACCATATATTTCGTACCGCCACTGATCGCGCCTCACTTCAGCGCGGAATAGGGCGTCGGGCGCATCAGCGTGTTCGTCACACGCGCCACCAGTGGTCCGTTTTCCTCGGTCTTGGCACTGCCGGCGATCCATTCGGGATCGGTGGTGAAGGCCGTCCAGGCGCGGTCCCGATGGGCCAGATCCTCGTAGGCCACCAGGTAGGTCAGACGGTTCGAGGTGCCGATGATGTCTTCCCAGAATCCAACCACCGCAATGTCATGCTTGCGAAATAGCCCCAAGGTCAGGTCAATAAAGCGGGCGTGCAGATCGGCCTTCCGGCCTGGCACGATGTCGTAGACGCGTAACTCGTGAATCATATTTGCCTCCCATGCGGCTGGCTCCCAATTCATCCGCCGCCGAGTCGCAAGCGGTTCCTGCATGGTATCGCGGCATGCGATAAGGGCAAGGCAGGCAAGGCCAAGAGCCTCGGTGGGTCGCCTTCACCCATGGGATGCGTCCGATGGCGACTGTAGTGGATACTAGCCTAACGCTCGTACGCCGCCTCGTGAGCAGGAAGCCGTTCTTCATTGATCTTACCCAGGCGTGCTGGGTTGTAGGGCTAGAAAGAGCGAGGCTGTCACCAGGGGCAAAGTAGCTTGACACGCGCGGGCTCAAGGGTGCCGTAGTAAGGCTCAATACCTATCAAGGGGAAGGGAGCTTTGCCTTTGCTTCCTTGATCAGGGTTTCAAGTCGCTTCGAGGCTTCGATGGGAAAGGGCCTCCGCCAGGACGTCTGGTAGCCAAGAAGACCGTGCGTGTGGCGCAATTGGCGAAGCTGGCTCCGCACTTGCACGGCGAGTGGGAGTAGCCGTTCCTCGCCAGAAAAGACCTCCTGTGAGCGCTCCAACACGGTTAACCGGATGACTTCACCGTGCCGAACCAAGCGTATATGGTAGTCCCCTGGCTCGGTAAGCCACCGAAAGTCTGCGCGTTCATACCCGAGCAGCAGAACGATGATGGCGTCTATAAGATCGTCAAGTGCAGGCGTTATGTAGGAAACCGACAAGGTGAGGGTCTCGCTGCCATTGAACAGGCACGCTGTCGCCCACCCATGGTCACGCAGTCGGTAGGACACTTTGAGCATGGCGCCGCCCCACAGAACGCTGGCACATCACACCGGGAATCGCCCGATCACCTGATCGTATTCGTGTTGCGCCTCGCCTATAGCCAACCGGGAGTAGATCTCCAGGGACTGGCGACTCGCATGCCCAGAGTACGGCTGGATCAGCGCGTCGTCCAGACCCTGTTTCTTCAGCCAGGTAAACAGGTAGTGCCGCAGCTGGTGCGGCGAGATGGTGTATCCTAGCTCCGCAGCTTCGGCATAGCGCTCAAGCATGCGCCGGACCCCTCGGTCGCTGTAGCGCTTCTTCCAGGACGACTCGAAGAGATAGGTTGCGCCCTTCTTCCGCATCTGCTCCATATGCATGCCCAGCGTCTCCTTGAAGGGATCGGGGAAGGGCACGACCCGGTCCTTGCTGCCTTTTCCTTGGGTGATCCGGATCTGGCAGCGATCGAGGTCCACTTCGCGCAGGCGAATGCGCACCAACTCGCTCACACGCACGCCGGTATAGAGCAGCGTCTTGATGAGCACCATGTCACCGAAGTTCCGGGTGCGCCACACGGCTTCGTAGTAGCGTCGAATCTCCTCATCGCTCGGGACCCGCGGCAGACGCTGGGGTTGGTGCGGGATGGCGACGTCCAGTTCGGTGCGCAGGTGTCGAAAGACTTGTTTCAGGTAGTCGTAGTCGGGCCGCTCACCGCGCAGGTATCGTGCCAGTTCTCGTGCTTTCTGTTTTGCCGGCGTGCGTGCTTCGCTCATCCCACCGCCTCCTCATCAGTTTGCAGCAGGGACAATCGCTGGTGCATGTCAAGGCGGAACGTTCCGTAGGGGTTGACATGGCTATACATGAGTGGGGTCAATGCCCGGAGATCCTCCGGCGTCATGCGGTCAAGCCACCGATTCTCGACCAAAACATGCTGGATCATCCGGGTGTTGATGTAGACCAGCGCAATCTGCAGCAGGTGCAGGGCAAGTGCAGAGACTTCCTGCTCATCACGGCGATTGCTGGCGAGTTCGCCGCCCCGCCCATAGAAAATGAAGCTATTGGCGCTGTTCCAGTTCTCGACCACTTCGAGGCCCACGTGCACTTCCCTGCGGACGCTCTCGTCGCAAAGGTAGGAACAGAGAAAGATGGTCTTGACCGCCTTGCCCAGCTCAGCGAGCGCGGCGTAGGTCGGGTGCTGCACGCTGCTGCGCGCGAACCGTCGCAGAATGGACTCGGTATCGGCCGTGCCCAGGCGAAGGGCTGTGGCGTACTTAATCAGTTGATCGTACTGCTGCCGGATCAACTCCCAATTGATAGCTCGGCTGAGCACCGGCGCCAGGTGCGCATACCGCTCAGCGGTACCGGCGAACGGCAGATAGAGCTTTTGGGCGTGGATAGCCTTGAGGCGCGGCATCAACTGGAACCCCAGGAGGTGGCTGAAGGCAAACCCGATTTCACTCTGACCATGCGAATCGACAAAGTTCTTCTCGACGCTCATATCGGTGCAGTG
>Ga0307374_10013487_pt1 | contig 11297 bp, 8 predicted proteins | sample OX3MG_FD_202532 | JGI IMG/M metagenome (GOLD analysis project Ga0307374, IMG submission 202532) | Soil microbial communities from Risofladan, Vaasa, Finland - OX-3 | ecosystem: Environmental > Terrestrial > Soil > Coastal area > Acid sulfate soil | place: Finland: Risofladan, Vaasa | collected... | reverse complement strand
CCGGCCGCAGACCGTACTCGGGGTGCTCCTCCAAGGTCTCGGCGAAGCGCACCGCCACCGGTCCGGCGCCGATGATCAGGGTGCGCTCCCCGAACGAACCCCGTCTCCTCCCCTGGCGGATGGAGGCGTAGACGCCGGCCCGGGCTGCGAGGACAATGGCCACGGCAGCGCCGGCGGCAAGGCCGGTCGCCCGGAAGTTCACCGCATGCCCGCTCAGCCCTTCCAGCACAGACAGGGCCATCAGAGAGACGGCCACACTGGTGACGATGGAGCCGGCGTCCCGAGCCACGCTCATGGTGATGCGGGACCGATACTGGCCGCGCAGGGCGAACAGTCCGAGAATGCCTGTCATCATGGCCGGCACCCACCACTGGACCACATTCGGCACGAACCAAGCCGTCACCACAACGAGCGCGAGGAAGTCACCGGCGGCTACCGCTTTGCCAAATGAGATATTTGGCTCGGTGCGGTCCGTAATGACTCTGTTCGCCACCCTGGTCCGGGCTGATGTTGCGCTGGGGAGCCAGGAGCGGAAGTCGCTACCGATGGTAACGGAAGACATTGTCAACCTCTCCTTACTGCTGTCTTGTAGCTGGGCTGTGCGCGCACTTGTCGGTCAAGTGGGCATTGTGAAACCTGCAAATTGGACGGTCAGGCCAGACGACGCCGGCTGCGCAGGACCAGGAGGGTCCCGGCGCCAACGGCTCCGACGCCGATCAGGGCCATTTCTCCCAGGTCAGCTCCGGTGAAGGCCAGGCTCGCGCTGCCCGCCGACGTGGAAGGCGTGGCAAGACCCTGCCCATTGGCGTCGGTCACACCCGAGCTGCTGCTCGAGCATCCCGTGTAGCAGGTGTTGTCTGCACCGGCCGCAACCGGTAGGACGCTGACGGCCGGGATCGCCAAGACCGCACCCACTCCCAGGCCGCATGCCAACATCTTGGCCTTTTGCTTCAGTTCCTTACCCATGCCCATCCTCCTTCAAGCTTCATGTCTCGTCGGGCCGGATGGCCCTTTGTCCAGCCTTCCAAATCGGTAAATCGCCCGGAGCTGACCAGGGATTATCGTCTTTCCCTCTCCATTCCTAAAGGGTTTCTTAGCCTAGTCGGATTAACAGCACATCCTGGTCGGCGAACCTGGTCATAAACAGGGCCCACCGATTACCCCCTTGCCTCGCTCGAAGCAATGTCGTCACGGACGATGCGCTTTCGGGAGCCGCGGTCGGGAAGCCGTTCCCATCGTTGGCAGGCACCGGGCCGCCATGTGACATGCCGGCGCACGTGAGCCTCACTCTCTCGATTTGACTCGTCGCCATGATGAGGGATAACGAGACCTAGCCGGGAAACTTGTGATTTGCCGCGAAATCTCTGGTGAATAACTCCTGCTCAGTCTGCCCGAACATCCGTTTGAAGCCCGAGGGCGTCCACAGGACGGACCGAAGGAGGCGAGCGCTGCCCCGTCACTGCGGGAGCCACGGGTACGCTCGCCCGAGTGAGAAGCGCCAGGAAGCGGGCCCGGCGCGATCCGGCTCGTCAGCCCGAAGACGAAGGTGGCGTCCGTGCGATGGGCGGGCGACGCATCCGGAAGCGGCGCCGGATCGTCCTGGGTGTCGCCGGGGCATTCTTGCTCATCTGGTCGGCAGCGGTGGCAATCGATCTGCTCCTCGCCGCCCGCCACGTACGCCAGGGAGCGAACCAGGTTCAGGCAGCCAAGGCCACCCTTTCGGCGAACGGGTTGATTTCCGGGACACCCTTGGCACCCCTTCGGTCCGCCGAAGGGAGCTTCTCATCAGCGCACGGCCTCTTGGCCTCGCCGCTCCTCTGGCCCGTCGATGTCCTCCCGGTTCTGGGACGCCAGCTCCGATCGGTCCGTGACCTCGCACTGGCTGCCGGCCAGGTTTGCCGCATCGGCGTGACGACCGTCAACCGGTCCCAGAAGCTGCTCAAGCTTCCCCACACGGCGGGCCCTGATCGGATCCGGGCACTCGAACAACTGTCCCAACTGGCATCGTCAACCCACGGCGCACTGAGCCGGGTAGATCTCGGGCCGTCCCAGGCCCTCGTCGGCGCCCTGGCCCGGCAACGTTCCAAATTCTCCAACGAGCTCAGCCAGGTACAGACCACCCTGGCCAGGACATCTGCCGCGGCCACGGCGGCGGCGTCCATATTGCAGGGGCCCCAGACATACCTCCTGTTGACCGGCAACAACGCAGAAATGCGAGCGGGCTCCGGGGCATTCCTAGAGGCGGGGACGGTGACCACCTCGGGTGGTGAGCTCCACCTGAACGCCATGGTCCCGACGACGGCGCTGACCCTGCCGAAGGGAGCCGTGCCGGTCGGCGGTGATCTGCAGGCTCGCTGGGGCTTCTTGCTGCCCGGCGTGGACTGGCGGAACCTGGGTCTCACCCCCCAATTCGACGTCAATGGCGCGTTGGCTGCCGCAATGTGGAAGGCCCGCACAGGTCAGGTGGTCGATGGGGTATTGACCTTGGACGTGAACGGGCTTGAGGAATTGTTGAACGTCACCGGGCCGGTCGCCACCGCGGACGGCACGGTCGTCTCGGCGACCAATGTGAACCAGCTCCTCCTCCACGACCAATACGCCGGGGAGGGCTACAACGCGATCTCCACCCAGGCCGCCCGGGTTGACGAGCTGGGGGCATTGGCCTCGGCCATGATGCACGCCCTTGAGACCCGGCCTCTGGGTCTCCATGCGATGGTCGATGCCCTCTCTTCCGCCACCTCGGGTCGGCATCTGTTGCTCTGGACAGCCGATCCCGCCACCGAGGGTGTCTGGCGCTCCACCGGGGTATCCGGGCAATTGACCGGGAGCTCCCTGGTGTCGGACGTCATCAACCGAGGGGGGAACAAGCTGGACCAATATCTCTCGATCAGCACCGACCTCCACCTGGTTTCACACGCAAGCCGGACCTCGGCGATCATGACGGTCACTTTGGCCAACCACACTCCCCCGGGACAGTCCGAGTACATCGCCGGTCCATACCCGGGCCTCGCTACCAAATACGGGGAGTATGTGGGGATTGACACCGTCAACCTTCCCAATGACGTCCGGGGCCTGGCGGTGGGACCGGGTGAATCGGTGGCCGTCGACGGGCAGGAGGGCCCGACGCTCCTGGCGGGCGTGAATGTCGATCTCCTTCCCGGTGCCACGCGCCAGCTCACCTTCAGCTTCTGGTTCCCCCAGGCTCACGGTTCGTTCACGGTGGTGCCCAGCGCTAGGACCGTTCCGGAGAACTGGACAGTCAACGGCAAGGCATTCACTGACGCGACCGCCCATGTTGTCACCTGGTGACCGCGCGCTCCCCCCTCCGGCGGCCCCGCCTGTGGGGTGCGTGGGAAGGATCGGATCGGTACCCTTCGCTGAGTTGCCCCTCGGCGCTGCGCAGCCCGGGATCGTCCTGTCAATGGCCGAACGACGCTCTCGCCGCGGCCCCGTTGCCTCATCGCCCAAGCTGGAAACCGAGCGGGAGCCGGCCGCCTGAACCGATGTGCCACGCCGGGACGCGCTCCATTCCCAGGCCGACGGTTTCGTCGGTTGGGGATCTTCAGGTATTCCCCGTGGTTCCTGTGGGCGCCGTGGTGGTGGTTCCCGTGTTGCCCGTGTTGCCGGTACTACCCGAGCTACCCGTGCTACCCGAGCTGCCCGAGTTGCCGGAGTTGCCGGAGTTCCCCCGTGGCACCGTCGTCGTGGGGAGATTGGTTCCTGAGTTTCCGGTGTAACCCGAGCTGTACGAGTTCTTCTGATTGGCACCGGCATAGCCGGCCGCACCAACAGCGATCGCGGCGATGGCAAGAACGACCCAGGTCCACCGCCGCCCGAGAACGGATGCCGCCGGTCTGGCGCCCGCTGAGTACCAATGCTTGCCCGTGTCTATGAAGGCTGCAATCGCTCCGACAACTGCCGCTGTCGCATCGGCATAGAGACCTACGCCGATGCTCACGCCATACACATTCAAGTATCGGATCTCCGCAATTTCGTAGGTCGCAAGTGCCACCAGTGCCACCCAGAGGATGAAGAGCAGGGAACCGTTCGCACGGTTCGCACTCATCACACGCCACCCGAGGACGAGCAAGACGACCACAAGAATGACTCCGAACGATTTTCCATGGTAGATCCCGAAGAACTTGCCGTCGGGGAGCTTGTAGCCGGTGAAGCTCAGGGCGGGAGTCTTGGCCCAGGCCAGGAACAGGCCCACCGCAGCTCCTGCGAGAGCAACGACGTTGATCCCCCGGAGCACGGTGACCCGCCCCCGTGCTACTGGCGTGGCCGGCGGAACCTCACCGACCGCGGCAACACCCTGCGGCGCAACCCCCACTGGCGGGGTCGCCACTGGCATCGCCTCCGTGACCGGAAAGGCCGCCGGAGTCCCCGAAGGTGAGGTGTCTGTCAAGGGGGCTGCCACGGGCATGGCCTGCGTGACCTCGCTGGCCACTGGTACCCCCGATCCCGGACCGTCGGCCGGGAGCGGCGGTGCCGGTGGTGCGGGTGGAGGTGGTGGGGGTGGGGGTGGAGGCGGCGGTGGTGGTGGCGGTGGTGGTGGTGGCTGATAGTCATGGTGCTGTTCGGGTGGGTACCACTTGCCGTCAGAGGCGATCCACCAGTCCTGACCCTGTGACATGTCGCTCATGTGCCCTCCCGCTGGCTCTCGCTCTTCAATGTGATCGTACATGCATGTACTTCAGGGGGCTCTGAGCGCCATCCGGGCACTCAATAGGCATCGAGCAACGCCGCGAGGTCCCACCACGGACTTGGTGCCGATCATGGCGGCCAGATGCAGTCAGTTCGGGGCAATCCAACCCGGCTCCTCTTCGTGGGAACCCTGATCTGACCTGACATCACGACTTGGCGTCTACGGGTCGGAGGGCCGGTGAAACGACAGCAACTCGTTGCGGACCAAAGTGGGCCACATCAGTTGTCGCCTTCCGTAGAACCGCCGGGTCGGGATCTCTTCCTCTTTAGGTATCTGCCATTCCTTGTCGTGGCGTCGCTGACCTTCGCGGCGAGCCCTGATGACACGTTCTTCACGCTTCGCTATGCGGCCAACCTCGTCCACGGCAGTGGACTTGCCATCAATCCCGGAGAGTACGTCCTGGACTTCACCAATCCATTGGATCTGATCGTCGCCGCGGTCCTGTACCTCATTCCCGGTGGGTCCGCTCTCCTGAAGATGAAGGCGGCCTCTCTGCTCTTCGGCATGCTCTCGGTGCGCGAAGCCTCGCGATTGTTGAACGGATTGGGGCTTCCGAGGTGGGCCTCAAGGGTTGGATGCTTCGTGGCAGCGACGTGCCCAGTCATTGCCTTCGCCTCGGGTAATGGACTGGAGGCGACACTGGAGATGTGGCTGCTCGCGTCCATCGCACGTCGGTTGGTACTCGGGGAACCAGGGCGCTCGTCCCTCATTATCGGCACCTTCGCCTGCGCCGTCGCCCTGGCTGAACGTCTCGGGATCGTTGAGCTGGCAACCCTGGATCGCCGGCACTTCAATGTCGTCCGACCGCGCCACGCCGACACACTCACGCTCATCCCGTAACTGTCAGGCGAACCTTGCGGGTGCCGAGAACTCCATCACTCCAGCTCAGGCGACAAGCCGGTACTCGTGGATGAGCCCGCCAAGGACGTCGGTTTGTTCGATGCCAGCGCTGTCGGGTTCGGTGATCGAGGTGGCCTTGCCCGTGACCCCCGAGGGACATCGTTGATCGAGGGATCGGTGAGGCCGATGCCCGTTGCAGTGGTCCACGTACTCGGCGAGGATGACTTCGAAATGGCGGCGGCCGAGGAAGAGGAGTCGGTCCAGGCACTCCCGGCGGATGGTGCCGCCATTGCCGCCGGCAAGGCGGGGCCACCCGCCGAGCATGGACCGTCCCCGGGCAGAGAGACTCTGGTGAGCGGCGTGAACAGCGGTGGTCCAGTCAGATGGATAACCCGAAGTGCGCTAACTTCCTCTCACCCCCAGAGCAATTCCAAACCGAGGGAATGTCATGAGTCGAGTGTGCTGGAGTCTTCGCCGCGCTATGTCGGTGCCGTTCATGTCCGGGGTTGCCCTCATCGGAGGTGTGGCGGGCTTGGCGGCCGACGCCCTGCTTGCCAGCCCCGCCGGAGCCGCCCCCACTTCGGTGGATGCCTGGCCGGTGCTGGTGGCGAACTTTCAGTCGGCCAACCTGAGCGACATCGGACCCTCGGGTGCCACGATCCCGGTGACCGTCGGCACCCGTCCCAACTCGGTGGCCATCACGCCCGACGGGCAGTACGCCTACGTCTCGAATGCCGGGTTGGGCACAGTGAGTGTCGTCCAGGGGGTCGACACTGCCAGTCCCTCCCTCCTCACCACCCTCACCGCAGGGTCCCAGCCGTGGTCGGTGGCCATCACGCCCGACGGGCAGTACGCCTATGTGACCAACTCCGGATCGAGCTCGGTGACGGTAATTCGGGGTGCGGACACAGCCACCCCCACGATCCTGACCACTCTCAACGTGGGCGCCGGCTCCACTCCAGAAGGCATCGCCATTGACGGCACGCACGCCTACGTGGCCGATGGGGTCATTTCCGGTGCCGGGAAGGTCATCGTGCTCGACAGCGTCGATACGGCCACCCCCACGGTGGGCTCCAGCCTCACCATGCCCGCCAACTCCACTCCCACCGCCCTCGCCACCACCCCGGACGGCACACACGTCTACGTCGCCAATGACTCCAGCGTCAGTAGCAGCAACGATGGCAATGTCACGGCGATTGACGGAGCCGACACCATCTCGCCCAGCGTGGGCATCAACGTCACTGTCGGCCTGGTGCCCCGCGACATCGCCATCACGCCCGACGGGCAGTACGCCTACGTCGCCAATCTCGGTTCGGGCACCGTGAGCCAGGTGAGCGGACTCGGCGCCGGCTCGCCCTCGGTCGCCACGACCTTGACGGGTCTTGGCGCGCCCATCGCGGTCGCCGTCACGCCGGACAGCCAGTTCGTCTACGTGGCACAGTCCGGAACCCCCGGTGCAGTGGCGGAGATCGACGGGGCGGACAGCGCCAGCCCCACGGTGTCGGCCACCTCACTCTCGGCCGGGACAGACCCCGCCGGCCTGGCCGTGGTGCCCGACCAGGCGCCCATTGCCGCCATTTCGGCCACTCCGGCTCCGGTGGGTCAGGCGACCACCATCTCCGCCGCCGGCTCTACGGTCGTCTTCGGCAGCATCACGTCATACGTGTGGAACTTCGGTGATGGTTCGCCTACGCAGCAGACGGCCACCGCTTCCACCTCGCACACCTACGCCACTTCGGGCACCTTCACGGCCACGGTGACCGAGACCGACAGTGCCGGGACCTCAACCGGTGTCATCTTCACCGGTCGGACCGTGGCGGCCAACGGTGGTCCGTCGGCCACGGCCTCCACCCAGGTGACTCCCACCACCACCACCACCACCACCACCACCACTATCGCACCCCCGTCTCGCCGGGCCGGTTTCCGGGACGTGGCCGCCGATGGCGGCGTCTTCTGCTTCGGGGCTGACCAGTTCTACGGCTCCGTGCCCGGCCTGACCCCCGGCGTGGTGGGGCCGGTCCATGACATCGTCGGCATCACGTCCACGGCCGACAACGGGGGCTACTGGTTGGCCGGAGCCGACGGCGGCGTGTTCAGCTTCGGCAATGCCGCCTACTTGGGTTCACTCCCCGGCGAGAATGTCACCGTCCGGAACATTGTCGGCATCGCGTCGACGCCCAATGGCGGGGGATACTGGTTGCTGGGCGCCGACGGCGGCGTGTTCAGCTTCGGTGACGCGCGCTTCTACGGCTCGGTCCCCCAGTCGAACTCGGGGGTACGCGACATCGTCGATCTGGCTGCCGCTCCCGACGGCCATGGCTACTGGTTGGTGGGCGCCGATGGAGCCGTGTACTCCTTCGGAAGCGCCCAGAGTTACGGATCAATGAGCGGCCACGCCCTCAATGAGGGCATCACCGCCATCGCAGGCACCACGAGCGGCCATGGCTACTGGTTGGCGGGCGGTGACGGCGGGGTCTTCGCCTTCGGTGATGCGCCGTTCGAGGGCTCCGGGGCTGCGGTGCCGATCAGTTCGCCGGTGGTCGGCCTCGCGCCCACTTCTTCGGGCCGAGGGTACTGGCTGGCCCAGAGCAGCGGCGGCTCGCTCTTCTACGGCGACGCCACCGACCTGGGCAGCGCGGCCGCCCTGCACCTGAACGCCCCCATGGTCAGCGAGGGCGACTGACGCCCGCAACCAGGAAGCCCTGACCGGAGAATCGTGCCTGCTCGGTTAGCGTAGAGGCACGGTGACGGGTCCCCCTCCGACACTAGGTCAGAGGCACTTTCTGATGCTCTTGTCAAACATCCGTCAAACAGACCCGCGGATCATTGCTGCATCCTTTTTCGAACGAGGAAGGGAGCGCGGCAGAAGCGAGAACAGCCGGGTGACACAATGGACACATGAGCAAGAGCGCTGAAGAGAGGGAGCCTCTGCCCGACGACGTCAGTAGAGTCGATTCGGAAGATGCGCACATTGCTCGAATCACCGCCAATCAGAGCGAGGGCCCAGATACAATCGAAGAAGTCAGGGCCATTCTTAAGCTTGCAGCGAAAGCAACCGGGTAGTGCTCGACCGACTTGCCAAGTAACACCCCCCAGTGGCGCATGCGCAGGGAGAGGACGTCGTCTACCTGAAGCTTTGAGGTGCACCGTTGAAATGGGGCCCAGCGGGAGTTTCCTGGCCATCCGATGAAAGGCCGACATTCTCCCAGGTCAAGGGCGGTATTCCGCGGACCGCCGCGTGGTACCTAACTCACCCCCTCGGGGCGAACTTGCGCCGTGAATGGGTAAGGATTACTAACTGAGAACCCGAGAGCGAGAGGTCCTACTGATGGCAGAAGTTGTTCCAACCCAAAGACGCCGAGGTGCAGGCCTCATGGCGGTACTCATCGGCCTTATCGTGATTGCCGTCATCGTGGTAGTTCTGGTGGTGCTTAATGGAGGGACCAACGTCAGCTACCGCGCTTCGATCGTCAGCATGCAGCCGATCAACCCGGCTGCGGTGAGGGTGAGTGTTCAAGTCACCAACACGGGTTCTGGCTCCGGTACTCCAGCCTGCACTGTCCACGTCAGGTCCCCGAACGGGGCCTACACGGGCGAGGGTGTACTGACGGCGCACCAGACGCTCACGAAGGGTAGTCAGACGACCTTGCAGGGCACCATTACCGTCATCCATCAGGGCGCTCACAGCGTTACGCCCGCTGCCTCCAGTCTGAACTGCGTGTAGCGGGGGCATTCAGGCCAACGGGTCGTCGACTGCTACGGGTCGAGTACAGCACCACTGGGGCCGCGAACCGAATGTTCACTGCCCAGTTTCGCAAGAACCTTACGAAGCTGGCACCGAAGGCGTGGCGCGGTTATGTATCGCCCTCACCGTGTCCGACGGGGTGCAGTCCCTCGGCCAGCACGGGACCGGGACAACAACGTCCTAGTATCGATCACGGGCTGTCGTCCGACCAACAACCAGGCCGTATTCGTACTTACCAACTGATAGGAGAACCGATGCCACTTTGGGGTTTCATCTTCGCCCTGGCCGCAGCCATCACCTTCGTGGTGGCCTTTATTCAGACCAAGAGGATCGTCGCTCTCGGGCTGGCGCTGTTCGCGGTGGGGTTCATCTTCACCTTCGCCACTTCCTCGTCCCCGGTCCACTTCTGAGGTAGTGCCGTCGCTCCGGCGGGAAACCGCGGGGACCATGGCCGCGTCGGCCTGGGAGAAGAAGCGACCGTTCCGGTTTCTCCTGCGGGCGTCGAATCACCCGGTCTGGTGCCGACTCCGCCGAGGTCGTCGCTTTGGCTCGGAAGGACGCGCGAGGGGTCGAACGAGGGGTTTCCTGACTCGTCGAGCAGCAGCCCCTCGGGCGCAATGCACTCGCGCGCGTGCTCAATGAGACTCTTGTCGGTTCGCTGGCCGGTCGCGATGTTCCATCCGTTGCCGTCGGAGTCAACCGCATACGACGCATGGATACCCATATACCCTGGTGAGATTGCTGTGCTCAGCTTTCCGATGGCGTTGAGCGTTACCCGGCCACCCGGTCCCGTCTGGTAGTGCGCGGGAAGCGCTACACGGTATGAGAACACGGACGCCCCCATCTGCAGGACGATCATCCAATCGATAGCAGCGCCCCCGGGATTGGATGTCCTTACGATGAGTCTTTCTGGTACTGCCTCCTGGAACCCGACAACCGAAATGCAGGGTCAGGGCCGGATGGACGATAGATGGCGATCAGTCGCCACTGCTGACGAACGGCGTTGGTGGTAGTAGCTCAGCGCGGCGTAGATACCAGCAGCCACAGCTGCTACCGGCGCCACGTAGGCCCAATCCGTGCCGGAATGTGCAAATCCGTGAGTCGACCGCGCGATGGACGCGCGATGAAGTACTACCAATGCAAAGGGGCCCGCCTCGAAGGTCCGGCATATACCGAGGTGGAGCATGGTGTCGGAGGGGGGACTTGAACTCCGACGGCAACGGTGCCGAACGGTAGTGAAGAATCCGAATCACCTGGTCAAATCCGGTCCTGGCACTCCCCCGCTGCCAATCAATGATGGCAAGTCCGGGGAGTCCGGGGAGTCCGGTGGAACGGTGGTGGAACGGGGACCTTGCCTTCTCGCAGCGATTTTCCACCGATTACCTCAATGGAGAATCCCACCAGAGTAGTCACCACATAATGAACCGGCCTGTGTTTGACGGACGCTCTGATGTGGCCTGGGAGCCGCCGCGGGCCAAACGGGTTTAACGCATTCGTTCCCGAACTCGACTCTCCAGAGTTGCTTTGCCAGGGCAGCCACTGCTGCGCGTCATGCGTGTTGGGCAAGTTCAAGGCAGTTCACCCGGGTCCACCACAGACTCTTGACCAGGACTTCTTGTTCAGACTCGTTCATTGTTGTTCATAGCAATCTGCCGGCGTTGCTGTACTCGTTGCTGTACGGCGTTTTTCGTCTCAGCCCACCAATTGGGCCCAAATGCAGGCACTTTCGGTGCAGAGTCTGCCTATCACAATGTGGCCGCTCCCCCGCTCGTTCGGGGCAGTATGCAATTGACCAGTTTTCGGTGCGAACCGACGAGAAGAACTCTCCTCATCCCTCGCTTTTCGGCCCTCGCCATCGGCAGTGGGATAGTTGTGCGTGGACGTTGCGCGTTGGAATCGGCATGCGTTCACCGAAGATGAGCTCAAGGGGGCGACCCAGCACTCCTCTCACATCTCCCCTGATTTCGGCGACATTGCAGCGAAGATGGAACTCGCGGCCAAACG
>Ga0307374_10013484_pt1 | contig 11299 bp, 9 predicted proteins | sample OX3MG_FD_202532 | JGI IMG/M metagenome (GOLD analysis project Ga0307374, IMG submission 202532) | Soil microbial communities from Risofladan, Vaasa, Finland - OX-3 | ecosystem: Environmental > Terrestrial > Soil > Coastal area > Acid sulfate soil | place: Finland: Risofladan, Vaasa | collected... | reverse complement strand
AAATTCCCGGACGCGTTTCCAAACGCCGCTTACTTCGACAACTACGGGCTCGACAGCTTTCACGACTACGACCCGGTGTGGCGCAAATTCACCGAACTGCGGTTCGCGGTCACCTCTCACGGCGGCGTCGGACTGCGCTATCTGCCGCTCGGGCGGCGCTCTCCAACCAACTACCTGTTCAATCACATCGGGGGCCATTCCTATCAGCAGGGCGAGTTGTGCCGCTCGCTCGTGTTCGGCGGAGTCCCCGCGCGGTTCCCCAATCTTGCCTTCGGGTTTCTCGAATGTGGCGCGGGATGGGCGGTCGATCTGCTGCATGGCCTCGAGGAACACTGGGAAAAGCGCAACCCCGAACGGCTTAAGAATTACGACCCGTCTCTGCTCGACCGCACGAAACTGCACGAGCTCCTGCGCGAGTACGGTGGCGCCGGCTTCGTTGGCGCGCAGGCCGCGGTGAGGCGCGCCGATGAGGAAGGTAGCGCGCGCCACGATCGCGCCGCTGTCCGCGACGAATGGGCGGCGGCCCGCATTCGCGGCGAAGCGGACTTCGCCCGGATGTTCGGCAAGTTTTTCTTTGGATGCGAGGCTGACGACCCGAGCGTGTTCCGCGCACTCGACGCGCGCGCGAATCCCAAGCGCACCCGCCTGCAGGCGATCTTCAGCTCCGACATCGGACATTGGGACGTCCCCGATATCTCGAGCGTGCTGCTCGAGAGCCATCATCTGGTGGACAAGGGAATCCTGAGCGACGCGGACTATCGCGATTTCGTCTTCACCTATCCGGCGCGCTTGCATCTGTCGGCGAATCCGGATTTTTTCGTGGGCACGGTGGTCGCAGGCGCGACCGCGAAGCTCGCCGCCTGAACGCGGCGCGGCGCTACGCGAGGTCGGCGTTGAGGCGCTCGAGCGCGGCAGGCAATTCGCCGAGCGCTGCGATTTTGCGCGCGTGCTCGACGCGCGGGCCGACCGCGATAAAATGCACGCCAGCCGCTCGGGCCGCGACGCGATCGATCGAGCTGTCTCCCGCGTACACCGTGCGTTTCAGCGCCACCCCGGCGCGCTCGACGCACAGCCGCAAGATATCTGGTGCGGGTTTGGGGCGGACCGGATCGCGCGCGGAGGCGACCGCGGCGAAGATGCCGCCCAATTTCAGATACTCGATCAGCGCGGGAACCGTGGCCGAGCGATTCGTCGCCAGCCCGAGCCGGAAGCGCCGGCGCATCTCGAGCATGAACGGCCGCAGCTCGAAGGGCGGGCGCAGGAGCTTGAAAAACGGCGCCGGGTCTAGAGTCCGCGCGATCTCTTTCATGCGGGCCAGCAGCGCCGCGTCATCGCGAGCGCGCAACGCCAAGACCTGCTCGGTCGCGTAGGAGACCGCGCGGATTTCCTCTTCGGGGTCCAGCGCCGGCGCGCCGACTTGCGCGCAAATCGCATTGTAGTAGGCGACGTTCGAGGCGTCGGAGTCGAACAGGACGCCGTCGGCGTCGAACATCACGAGGTCGATCATGGTGCGGAATGCACGAGGCGCGCGGCGCGGCTCGGAACCGGGATCATGTCGCGCGCGCCGACCGGATCTCCGCAATGCGGACACACCAGCGCGGGCATCTCTTTGGCGCCGCATCCGCGATGCATCAGCTTGAGCGGCGGACCTTTCCCTCCGGCCGGCCATAGCCACGCATCGCCCCATTTGAGCATCGCGACCATCACCGGGTACAGATCCATTCCTTTTTTCGTGAGCCGATACTCGACGCGCGCGTGCTCGCCGTCGGCGCGGGAGCGCTCGAGGATTCCGTCCTTGACCAGGGCACGCAGACGGGTCGCAAGGACATTGCGCGCGATTCCGATATTGAGCTGAAAGTCGTCGAAACGCCGCCGCCCCATAAAGGCTTCGCGCAGGATGAGCATCGTCCAGCGCTCGCCAATCACGGCGAGCGTGCGCGCCACCGAGCAATTGACCTCTCCAACTGAACGCCAACGCATCGAACTTACTCGCTCCCCCGAGCGCATTCGGGCCAACCCAGGCGGCATCCCCATGCCACAGGGGTTCAATCGCCATCGTTGCACTTTGAAACTCGGTTCGCTAGATGGCGGTCCGCTCTGGAACTTTCAAATCGCGGAGTTCGGTTGTAGTTCGCAACTATTCGCGCGGCGCGGAAGCTGCCCGCACGCCAGGGACGGGCAGGGTCATGCCGTGCTACAGGCTTGGGGATTCGAGCGCCAGCCTTTGCCGCTCGAGTTTCGACGCCGCCACCGCCGCTTCGAGCATCTGGTCGGGGAGCAAGGTGAGAGCCGCGGCGGCATCCTTGATGGCCCGATGATCAATGGCGCGCGACAGCGTTTCGGCGTTGGTGGGACCGCGCCGCTTGCCCAGGAAGGGTTTGATAATCAGATAGGCGATGTCGCGCGCCCGCATGTAACGCCCGAAACGCCGCAGCAACCGAAGCGTCTGCAGCGGATAGTGGATCATCTTGTAAAGCAGCAGCCGACGCATCCCGGCAATCCGCTCGCGATTGATCTCTTCACCTGAGAGGCAGGCCGGATCGATCTCGGAGCATTTGAAGTATTTGAACCAATCCCGGTCATCGTCAACCAGGCCACGCGCGAGATATTCCTGCCACAGCGGCGTTCCGCGATAGACGCAGAGGCGGTTGAAGTTGAAGGTGTCGAGCGGAAGCCGCGCCGCGAGGTCAAACGTGGCGCGCAAGTCTTGCGCCGTTTCATCGGGATTACCGACGGCGAAGAAGCCGTGAACGATTTCGATCCCCGCGCGCTTCGCGGTGACGACCGCGGTCTCGACCTCCGCGAGGGTCTGCTCTTTTTTCAGCCGATCGAGAATCTTTTGGCTGCCGCTTTCGATCCCGAACATAATGGTGCGGCAGTGGGCCTTCGCCATCGCGGGAAACAGGTATTGCGCGGTCGAATCGACTCGTCCCTCGCAGCCCCATTGGATCGTCACCCCGCTGTCGCGTATCCCCTTGCAGATCGCTTCGATGCGCTTGGGCTGAAGCAAAAAATGATCGTCGACGAAGTAAACCGCGCCATAACCGTGCTCCTGAAGATGGCGGAATTCCGCCACCACGTGCTCGGGGCTGCGCGGGCGCCACTTACCCTGGCTGAAGATTGGGATGTCGCAAAAAACGCACGGCCACGGACACCCCCGTGAGGTCTGCATGGTCGTGAAACGGTCCATCGAAAGCACCGCCGGCACGTCCAGCGGCATCGACTCGATGAAGTCGAGCGCCAGCCCCTCGCGGTCCGGAAACGGCCACTGGTCGAGATCGCGCTCGGCCGGCCGGTTCGGATTGTCCAGAATTTTGCCGTCGCGCGCCCAGGTGAGTCCCGCGACCGCGGCCGGATCCTCGCACTGTTGAGCGAGGTCGAGAATCAATTGCTCGCCGTCGCCCCGGCACACAAAGTCGACCTCGGGGCATTGCTGTTTCACCCGGGCCGCGTTGAGGGTGGCGAATACGCCGCCGAAAGCGATTTTAACCTTGGAATCGGCCGCGCGGATCTGGCGAGCGAGAATCTTGGCGTATGGGTAACTGGTCGTGCTGAGAAAGCTCAACCCGATCAATTGAGGGCGCTGCCTGCGAACCTGCTCGACAATGGTTTCGTTGGGGGTCTCGGGATTGGCCTGATCGAACATGACGCATTCGTGGCCGGCGCGCTTGAGCACCGCGGAAAGCGACATGATTCCGATCGGCGGGAACCCCATGATGCGGAAGTTGCCGTTTTTGGCGCGAGTCTCGGCGGGCAGGGCGTAGAATTGGGGATCGCGGACATGAATCAAAAATATACGCATGACAGATATAAAGCGTAGGCCAGTCGATCGAAAATAGCGATGCAGTCCAGTCCGGCGGGGACCGGCAAGCGACGGCAAATTTAACCGTGAGCAAATCGAAACCGGTTTACCCGACGCACCGCCGGGCCGGCGAAGGCGCGCTATATCATCGGTTCGGAGCAAGACCGCGCGATGCGGCGCCGGCCATAAACGTCGCGATCAGGTGCGCAAGCGCGTGAGGATCCGAGACCGGGCGGGCGCACGCGGTTCCCGCGCATACGAAGGCAAGCGCGGTTTTGCGGTCAGCCGCCGCCGCGTACTTCGCCTGCGCGGCAGGCGGAATCGGGACTGACTTCGCGCTTGCCTGCGCGGGATCGAGATCGACGCGCAGCACGATCTTCGCCGGGCGATAAGCGGCGAATGCCGCGGCGAGCAGCGTCCCGGCTTTCGGATCGTCGCGCCTGCCGACGATCGCGATCGTCGCCGCGCCGCCTGCTTGCCATTGGAGCGCAAGCCCAAGCGTGCCCAGCGTCGAATCCACGCCGCCCCCGGCGAGTACAGTGGCGGGAGCGAGCAGCTCATCGGCGCGCTTTGGATAGCGCGGGTCGGACGTGATCGCGCCGAGCCGGTACATCATGATTGCGGCTTGCCCTTGCACCGAGGGCATCGGCGCGTCGTACATCACCTGCTCGCCGGCGGCGGTCCCATCGAGCACGCTGCCCGTGGGCTCGGCGCTCAAATTGCGGACCAGGCCGGTTGCGGGATCGCGGAACTTTGCGTCAATCAAATCGGCGAGCGCACGCGCCTCGTCCAGATATTTCGCGTCGCCCGTCGCCTCGAAGGCGTCGAGCAGCGCAGTCGCGAGATAGACCTGGTCAGCCGCGATTCCCGCAACCCCGGGCGCGCCTGCGGACCATTCATGATAGAAGCCGCCGCCGGGTGCGCGCAGATGCGCACGGATGAAATCGAGGTCCGCAAGCGCGGTCTTCGCGCAGCGGGCGTCGCCGGTCGCCGCCGACACGGCCAGGAACGCCGACGCCATCAGGGCATTGCGATCCGTCATCACGACGTGATCGACCGGCGGTGTGCGGCGGCGGCTTCGCGCCGCGAGCAAGCCGCGATTTGCGCCCGCCAGAAGCGTCGCGGCGGCGCCCGGCGAGAGCTTCAGTTTCGCCGCCAGCGCAGCGCGTGTGATCGCCCGCGCGAGCACGATTCGCCCGTCGGGTGCGCGCGGCGCCGCGGCGTCGAACCCATAGAAGAGCGTCGCGGCGCGCGCCTGGTCCGGCGCGAGCGCGTGCGCCAGCTCGGCGCGGGTCCAGGTGTAGTAGCTGCCGTCGTCGCCCTTGAAGGAGTCCGCATCCTGATGCGCATAGAAGCAGTGGCTCCGCGGATCGAGCAAAGTTGCGTTCACATACGCGACGGTCTGCTCGATCACTTCGAGCAGGCGCGGATCGCGCGTGAGCTGATAGGCCTCGCCGTATGCCCGCAGCGCCATCGCCTGGTCATAGGCCATCTTCTCGAAGTGCGGCACGCGCCATCGCGGGTCGGTCGAGTAGCGATGAAAGCCGCCGCCGAGTTGATCGAACACTCCGCCACGCGAAATCTTCAGCATCGATTCGATCGCGATTCCGCGGTACTCGCGATGCCCGAAAAACCCGCGCGCCAGCGCGAGCCGCAGCGCGGGAAAATCATAAAAGCGCGGACCGGCGCCGTGTCCGAAACCGCCGGCTTCAGGATTGTAAGCCGCCTTCAGCCCCGCGGCGATCTGCGCGCCGAGCGCGGGCAGGTCGCCGCTCGGGGACGGGAGCGTATGCGCCTCGGCCGTGAGCTTCGCCGCAAACGCATTGGCCTGACCGCTCAGATCCTGGCGGTCGCTCGCCCACGCCGCCGCGATCCGCCGCAAGAGCGGAATCATCGCGGCCGACACGCCGCTGTCGCCGGCGCGCGGCTCGGGCGGCAGATATCCGGTCGCATACATCAGCGCTCCGTCCGGGGTAACGAAGCACACCAGCGGCCATCCGCCGGCTCCGGCCAGATGCGCGGCGGCGGCCTGGTAATAGGAATCAACATCGGGGCGCTCGTCGCAATCAACCTTGATTGGAACGAACTGCGCGTTCAGGATCCGCGCGACCTCCGGATTTGTGTAGGTCGTATCGTCAAGCACGTGGCACCAATGGCACCACACCGCGCCGATATCGATCATCACCGGCCGATTCAGCTTGCGCGCGAGCGCGAATGCGGCTCGCCCCCACGGCTGCCATCGGATCTCGTCCGCCGCCGCATCGCGCAGGTACAAGCTCGCGGAATTTTTTAGAACCTCGGCCGGGAGCGCCTGAGCCGGACGATTCGCGTCCGCGCCGATCGCGGACGAGCCGAGCCCGAGGCCGAGTGTTATCGCCGCGAGTGACGCAAGTATGGCTTTGATTGACAACTTCACTGGTGCGCGATAGCTAGGGATTCTGTCGATCCGAAGCGTGCCGCCAAAATCGATCAGAGCATAGCCGAAGCCGAAAAGCGCGCTCGCGTGTTCGAGAAAATCAACCCGCAAGCATTTGGTTCCCGGTGAGCGGCCAGTATGAGCGGAAAATCCGCCAGCAATCGTACCCAGCGCCGCGTAAGCCGCGGGCCGGCCAAAATAATCCGGATGCCGACGCCGGCAGTGGTGCGCCGCCGCCGCGCGATCAAAGCCGGGATGAGCCTGCTGGTGCTCTCGCTGATCGGCGCCGTCGCCACGCGAATATATTTGATTCGCACCACGCGGCGCACCCCCGAAGAGCTCGCGCAGACCAGCACCCAGGAGTCGCAAATTCTTTCGCGGGTGAATCTCGAACGCGCCCGCGCCGGATTGCCGCCGCTTGCACTCTCCGCGCAGCTGGCGGTCGTCGCGCGCGGACATAGCTACGACATGGCGATCCGGCATTACCTGTCGCATCGGAGTCCGGAGGGAATCGGACCGGCCCAGCGCATCACAGGCGAGGGAATCACCTACCAGGCGGCCGCCGAGAATATCTACGCCGAGGACTATCGCGGTTTGAGCGAACTGGCGGAGCACGCCGTTGCCGCATGGATGCAAAGTCCGGAGTATCGTGCGGCGATGCTCTCCGACCGATTCCTCACGACCGGAGTTGGCGTCGCCCATTCCGCCGACGGGACGTTTTACGTTACCCAGGATTTTGTGCGCTGAACGCGCGCGCCCCGAAGACGGATTTCGCCGAGCTTGCAGCGATAGCGGGCGCGTCCGGTCGATTATCGCGCGGGCGAGCTGCCCGGACCGGCCGATGCGATCTTCATCTCCAACATCAGCCACAGCGAGCCCGCGGCGGTAAATGCGGAATTGCCGCGCAAGTGCTTTCGATCACTCGCGCCACGTGGCACCATCATCATTAAGGATCATGTGATGAATCGCGAACTGACCCATCCGCGCGCCGGCGCGGGGTTCTCGCTCCACCTGGTGCTGGCCACGCGCGGCCGCGACTACTCGTTCGAGGAGATCGCCGGATGGCTCGCTGACGCGGGTTTCGACGCCCCGCGCCACCATGATCCGCCGAGCCCTCTATTCAGCTCCTCTCTCGTGATAGCGGCCCGGCCGTGATGCCGTCGGCGAACGCCAGGTTTCGCGGGCGCGCGCTGATCGCGATATGCGCGGCGCTGTCGGCTCTGCCCGGATGCGCGGCCGCGCTGACCAGCGTCGGACCGGCGGCGCTAGGCGCCACCGAGTATGTTGGGATGCGGGCGGGTGACAAGGCGACCGATCGCCACACCGCCGGACCTCACGACGAGCAACCCGAGCGCTGCGACACGCTGGTCGAGTCAACTCCCGGGGTCGAGGAATTTCGCAAGAACAAGGACGGCACGATCGAGTCGCGGCAGTGGCGCCTGGTCGACTCGGGCGCGGGCATGCGATGGGCTATTGTGCCCGAGAAGATGGCGCCGGCGGCCGGATGGCAGCCCAAGCCCGGAATCGCGAAGCTGCGCTTCTCACCAGCGCTGGCCGATCAGCTTGATGCCGGCGGCGATCCGCAATTTCTCGCCTACGCTCCCGGCGATACGCAAACCATCGCCGACAGCAATCAGATGACGGCGATGACCGAAGTGTTCGACCCAGCCATCGGCACCTTCCAGTGGCGCGGCCGCACCTACGGATACGTGCTGGTGAAAATCCTGCCGTGTTTCAAGCCGCTCGATTGAAGATCTTTCGCCCAGCGCCGCGCCCGTGAAGCGCGCGGGCATCGCAGTTCGACTATTCGCCGCCGCGATAGTGCTGGCGTGCATCGCAATCGGGTCGTACGCTCTGGCGATGGAACCTGACGCACCAGTTCCCGTCGGCCATCCGGATCCCGCTGTCTGGCCCGACGCGGCGCTGACCATCGCGAACCTCGGCCACGCGACTCTGCTGATGAACTACCTGGGCGTGCGGGTGATTAGCGATCCCGCTCTGTTCAACCGGGTCGGCATGGCGTTCGATTCGATGTTCACAATCGGGCCGCGCCGCGTAACCCCGCCGCCACTTGCGCCGGCCGAGCTGCGGAACCTTGACGTGATCTTGATCACGCACGCGCACATGGATCATCTCGACATCCCGTCGCTCAAGGCGATGCCCAGAAGCGCGACCGTGATCGCCTGCGGGAAGTGCGCGGCGCTGATCGCGCCGCTCGGCTTCACCGACGTGCGCGAACTCAAGTGGGGAGAATCGACCGAGGTGAAGGGACTCACCGTGCGCGCGATGGCGGCCAGGCATTGGGGCAAGCGCTGGCCGCCCTTTGGCGCGGACTACGGCTTCAACAGCTACGTGCTTGAAAAAGACGGCGTGCGGATGCTGCTCGCGTGCGACAGCGCGTACACCGATATCTTCTCGGCGCTCAAGAGCGATCCGCCCGAGCTCGCGGCATTTTCGATCGGCGCGTATGACCCGTGGATCTGGAATCACGCCAATCCCGAGCAGGTGTGGACGATGTTCGTGCAAACCGGCGCGCGCTACCTTGTGCCGATTCATTGGGGAACGTTCAAGCTCTCGAAGGAGCCGATGGACGAGCCGCTGGCGCGGCTGATCCGCGCGGCGGGAGACCAGTCGAATCGAATCGTGCTCAGGCAGATCGGCGGAACCTGGCGGATGCCCGAGCGCGCAACCGCAGGCGAGGCGCCCGCGCCGCGCGCCGCGTCATCCCCCGCTTTGCGATAGTCCAGTATTCGCCGCGGCGATCCGCTGGCGCGCGATAGCCGCATAGCCGGGATCGCGCTCGATGCCGACCCATCGCCGGCCGAGCGACTCGGCCGCAACCGCGAGCGTTCCGGTGCCGAGAAAGCAATCCAGCACCAGGTCGCCGGGCATCGTCCACAGGCGCACGATGCGCCGGGCGATCTCGAGCGGCTTTTGCGTGGGATGCTTTCCGGCGGTGCGCTCCGAGCGCGGAGTGCACGGAATCTGCCACAAGTTGCGCAGTTGCTTGCCGCCGCCAATCTCTTTCGACGCCGTGTAATCAAACGTCCAGTGGCTGGCGCGTTCCGCAGTGTTGTTGCACGCCCAGATTACATACTCGGTGCTCTCGGTCGGGAGCCTGCCGGTGATGTTCGGCTGCGCGTTGGGCTTGAACCAGGTGATTTGCTGCATGATGCGGCGGCCGAGCAATTGACTGAGCACAAAGCCGATCACATAGATGTTGTGGAAGCTCCCGAAAACCAGGATGTTGCCGTTGGGGCGCACCACGCGGCACACCTCGGCAAGCCATCGCCGCGTGAACTCGACGTACTCATTGGGCGTGAACTGGTCCCAGCGCTGCTCCATTGTGACATGCGTGCTGAACGCCCACTTGAGACCCTTGCGTCCGCTCATGTTGTACGGAGGGTCCGTGATGCACGCGTCGATCGACGCGTCCGGCCAATCGCTCATCACCAGCGCCGCGTCGCCCTGATGGATCATACCGGCACTCGGCGGGACGGCGGAAATTGCGGGTGCCGTGCGCCCGGCGGAGGCGCGGACGGCGCGGCGGCGCGGGCGCGGGTCAGGCACGCTTGCGCTTCTTGGCGAGATAATCGACCAGCAGGTATTCGCCCAGATGGTCGGGGCGCGTGTAGAGCGCGCGCCCGCGATTGATCTGCGTCATCTTCTCGACGAAGGCGCGCAGGTTCGGCGAGTCGTCGAGCATGAAGGTGTTGATGGTAATGCCCTTGCGGGTGATGCGCTCGACTTCCTTGAGCGTCTCCTGCGCGGCGCGCTGGCTGATGCCGCCGAACGACAGCGGCCATTCGCAGTAGAGCCGCTTGTTCAGAAAATACGCCGTGGGCTGGCCGTCGGTGATCACGATGATGTGCTGGTTGCGCGACGGATGCCGTCCGAGCAAATCCGACGCGAGCCGCAGCCCGTCCTGCAGATTGGTGAACGGGTCGCCCATGTTCCACGACGCTTCGGGCAGATCCTTGAGCTTGAGTTCGACCGCGCGGGTGAAAAAGCCGACGATCGAAAAGAAATCGCGCGGGAACTTCGAGCGGATGAGCGTCTCCATCGCCATCGCAACTTTCTTGGCCGCCGCGAAACGCCCCTCCCAGCTCATCGACCACGACATGTCCAGGCACAGCACCGTCGATGAAGTGCTGCCGAAATCACTCTCGTAAATCTCGAAGTCGCCGGGATCGAGCGTAAGCGGCACGCCGGGCTTGCGCGCCAGCGCCTTCTTCAGCGTCGCGACCAAATCCAGATTGAGCGGGTCGCCGTAGGCGTACGGCTTGGTCTCGTCGGGACGCATCTCGGTGACGCCACGATGATCGGTGAGATGCGAGCCGCCGCGGTCCTTCAGCAGGTTCTTATAGATGTCGCGCAGCGCGAGCTGGCCAATGCGCCGCACGCCCTTGGGCGAGAGCTGGGAATGATCGCCCTTGGGCATCACGTAGCCCGAGTCCGCGAGCAGCACCATCACCTGCTTGAGATTCTGAAAATCCTTGAGCGCCTGCTGGCCGAGAATCCGCTCGAGATCCTCCATCGAGATGGTCTCGAAGTTCCCTGACATCAGATCCTGTTCAAGCTGGCGCATCCGCTCCATCTCGCGCATCAGCTCGAGCGATTCCTGGTAGCCCAGACCCTTCTGGCCGTGGAACATGTGCTGATTGCGATCGCGGAAATTTTCGAGATCGCGGATGTTCTCGTACTCTTCGAGCAGCTCGTCGAAGTCGGCCTTGGCCTGCGCATCCTCGAAGTCGTAGCTCTCGAGCTTGCGGATCGCTTCCGACAGCCGCCGCGGCACGCGGTCGAGTTCGCGCTGCTTGTCCTCGACCCCGGGCTTTTGGCCCTTGAGGGTATCAAGCGCCTGGCGCTCGCGGTTCAGCACGTCCTCGAGCTTCCGCTCCATCTCGGAGAGCGAGTTCTTCAGGTTGAAGTCGCGATAGCGCTGGCGCATCTCCTGGCGCAGTTGCTCGATGAACTCCTCGAGGCCCATCACCTGCACGCCGTCGAACTCCATCCCCTGGCGCATCATCCAGTCCATCGCCTGGCGGACGTCGTCGGTGTAGGACATGTACTCGGCCAGC
>Ga0307374_10013483_pt1 | contig 11299 bp, 16 predicted proteins | sample OX3MG_FD_202532 | JGI IMG/M metagenome (GOLD analysis project Ga0307374, IMG submission 202532) | Soil microbial communities from Risofladan, Vaasa, Finland - OX-3 | ecosystem: Environmental > Terrestrial > Soil > Coastal area > Acid sulfate soil | place: Finland: Risofladan, Vaasa | collected... | reverse complement strand
CAATAGGAAAAGGCCGTTGACGGGCCGTTTCAGCTCCACGGACACGAGTTGGCCGTCCTTGACCTCGATCCTCTCGAGCATGTTGTGGTTGAGCAGTCGCTTGGTATAGGGATCGGCATCGACGTAGCGCGGTCGGGCGTCCCGGATGCGGGCAGGAGCAGTCTCCAGGAGCTGCCCGTACAGGCTGTCCGCGGCCTCGGCTCGCTGGATCTCGGTCACCGCTGAGTCGACGAGGTGGCGCCCCAGATCCGGCACGTGAACACCTTCGGCTTGTTGGTGAGCACTATGTCTTGCGACATCTGAGGACTATCTCCTGAATTCTCACACCACCCTCTCCGCCACCTCTCCCTCCGCTAATTCAAATGTAGGAGGTGGTGTCCTACAATGGCGGGGTGAAGCAAATTGGCATCCGGGAATTGAACCAACATGCGTCGAGGGTGATCGATCGGGTCCGCAATGGAGAGGTGATCGAGGTCACAGATCGCGGTACGCCCGTCGCCCGAGTTGTGCCGATTACCGACACCCCGGGTCTGCTTGGTCGCTTAGTGCAAGAAGGCCGAGCTCTACCTCCCGAGGCAAGGGGGACGATCCCGATACCGGTGGCGGCTGGTGATACCGCACGTTCGGCCTCAGACGAAGTGGCCGAAGCCCGTCTTAAGGAGCGCTGGTGATTTACCTCGACTCGGCCGCCCTGGTCAAGCTGGTTCGCTTGGAGGCGGCGACCCGGGAGCTCGTGGGATGGCTCAACCAGCGCCCCGGCATCCCGTTGATCTGCTCGTCCTTGGCCGAGGTTGAGGTCACTCGGGCGATCCGACGGGTCGCGCCGGAGGCATTGCCTGCCGTGTCGGCAACCCTTGCTCGCCTTTACCGATTGGAGATTGACGCACCGGTACGCGCCGCAGCCGCGGCGCTGGCCGAGCCGGACTTGCGCACGCTCGACGCCATCCATATCGCCACCGCTGTGAGCGTCGGTGCGGATTTGCAGGCCTTCGTCAGCTACGACCAGCGCCTGCTTCGGACCGCCGGCGAACTCGGTCTTCCGGTGTTGAGCCCCGGGGCCTGAAGGCGGACCTCACCCAGAGCTCGAAAGACGTCTACGATGCCCAGCCATCGCCTTCGAGACGGGCCCGGTTGCTAGCTTGGGGCGTGGACGACCACGTTGGCGTTGCGTACGGCGTCCGCGAGTCGCTGGTCGTAGATAACTGCGGCTTCAATCCGCGAACCGACCTGTAGCGCGGCGGCCAGATGTATGGCATTGAGAGTCGGCAGTCCAGCAGGCTGGACTCGGGCGGCCAGGCTTCGGATTCCGCCGTCAAGGTTGACCAGGAAGAACCGAGCCAATACCTGCTCTGCTTGCCCAATGGTCGCCGGATCTCCAGTCTTGAGATATGCGGCTCTGGGGACTTCGACCGTCGCCACCACGCTGGAGATCAGTTCCGCAGATCCAAGGAACGTCCGTAGCGCCCCCGTCTCGGCCTCACGGACCACCAACTTCACTATCGCCGAGCTGTCGAGGTAGACGACCCTGGGGCGCTCAACCACCGCGAAGAATGGCGACGGCTTCCTCGCTACTCATACTGGAGGGCAGGTCGACAGGCTCAGGAAGGGGCCTGCGGTCCTGCGCCGGGATCAGCGTGCCCGCAGCGACCAAATCCTCGAGTCCCGCTGCGGCTGCGGTCACAGGCACAAGCCGAGCGACTGGGCGACCGTGATCCGTGACCTCCAGCGTCTCTCCGGCACGCACTCGGCGTAGCGCCCCCGACAAACCTTCTCTCAACTGCCGGACACCGATTTGGATCATGTGTCCACAAATGATACTACAATCGGTCAGGCTGGCGACGTTCGACAGACGTCTACGATGCCCCGCCACGCCGGCATCACGGGCCGCGGCGCCCGCAGGCAGTTCGATTGGAGCGGCGCACTCCGACCGTGGCATAATTCGTGGCATGGGTCGAGCCCGAGTATCAACCACTGTCGATGCCGGAGCCTTGGATCGGGCGCGACTGCTCTTGCCAGGCTCCGATAGCAGCCTCCTCGATCGCGCGCTGGCAGCGCTGATCGAGCGTCTCGAACAGGAGCGGGAGCTCGCTGCCCTGACCGCCCATCCCTATGAGGATGACCCTGACCTGGCTTGGGAGGCTCCCCCCGGACCGGACCTGCCGTACGACGGGGATATCCCGTCCGAGGTAGCTCAGCTGGCTCTGGAGCGGAGACGCAAATCGGCATGACCCCTCTCAGCCAGCCGCCACCCGGTCGCGAGGCGCTGGGCCACGGTGACGTGTGGTGGGCCGATCTCGACAAGGTGCAGCCGGTGGTCGTCCTGACACGGCGCCGGGTGGCGTCGCAGCTCACGCGAATTCTCGTCGCGCCGGTCACGACCACGGTTCGTGATCTCCAAACCGAGGTCGCCCTGGGCAAAGCCGAAGGGCTCAAGCCCGGGTGCGTGGCCAACCTCGACAACATCCAGCTCATTCCGGCCAACAGGTTGTTGCGGCGTGCAGGCCGGGTTGGACCGGCACGTTGGCGCGAGTTTTGCCGCGCCATGGCCGAAGTTATGGCCTGCCCGGCCGAGCGATAACCCGCGGTCCCTGCTCGCTCACCGAGGCGAAAGTTCGAGAGACATCTACGATGCCCCGCCAAACCCAGCGGGTGCACATTATTCGACAGATGGCAGCCGGATGGCTCCCCGGCGGCGCGCCGAGTTGCTACATATTCGTAACAACGCCGGATATGGCGCGGTCGTGACAGTGTTGTCACAACTCGGCTATCGGGTACAATGTGACGATAATGTCACAACTGACTGGCGGCCGACCTGCTCGGCGATGGGCTATCCGTTCTGGAGATGATATGGGCCGAGCGATCGCTGAGATCCGCCATGAGAGGGGTCTCACGCAGGAGGAATTCGCGCAGCAGGCCGGTATCTCCCGGGTGTACCTCGCGCAGATTGAGTCGGGGCGATCCTCCAGTGTGCTCGAGCACATGCTGAGGGCGCTTCGGCGGGCGGGGGGGCACCTGACCGTCTCCCTGGACGAGGACGATGCCACGCCCTGAGCTGCTCGGCGTCTGGCTGTACGGCCGCCGGATCGCTCAGTTCACAGCGCCCAGGCCGTGGATCATCCAGTGCGCGTACACCGACGAGGCGCTGGAGACGTGGCCCGCGAACATTCCGCTCCTGTCGTGCTCGCTGCCGCTGATGCGCAAGCGCCAGGACGCGAGCGTGTTCGCAGCGGGCCTGCTGCCCGAGGGCGGCCATCGGCTTGCGGTCGCGGGGTCCATGGGCGTGTCGGTGACCGACGTACGCGCGCTGCTCGGTCGCCTGGGCCGTGACGTGGCGGGCGCAGCCGTGATTTCAGCCGAGGCCCCGGCGCCGCGCGCGGGACGCTTCGTGCCATATACCGCCGAGGGCCTGGAGGCAGAGGTGCTCGCGCTTCCCGATCGACCGCTGGCGATCTACGACGACAGCGAGCTGTCGATCGCGGGTCTTCAGGACAAGCTGCTGCTCGTGAAGCTGGAGGACGGTCTCTGGGCCAGGCCGGTCAGCGGTCTTCCATCGACCCACATCCTGAAGATCGAAGATCGCAGATACCCGGGGCTGATCGAAGCCGAGGCGAGCTGCCTCAGGCTTGCACGCGCCGTAGGGCTGACCACCGTGGACATCGTGGTCGAGACGATCGCCAACATCCCTTGCCTGATCGTCTCGCGCTTCGACCGGCGCCAGGAGGAGGACGGCAGCGTCAGCCGCATCCATCAGGAGGACGCCTGCCAGGCCCTCGCGCGCAATCCGGATGCGGACCAGGGTCGGGGCAGGTATGAGCGGGCGGGCGGGCCGCGCCTGGTCGAGATCGCCGGCCTGCTCGACAGGCATTCGGCCACCCCTGCCGCTGATCTAGACCAGCTTCTCTCGCTCACCACCTTCAACGCGACCATCGGCAACGCCGACGCCCACGGCCGCAACGTCTCCCTTCTCCATCCAGCGCCAGGGCGGATCACGCTGGCGCCGGTCTACGACACCGTTCCGACCCTGCTCTGGCAGAACCTCCGCGCGGAGCTGGCCATGACCGCCAACGGCGTGTCATCCCTGGCGGCGGTGAAGCGTGATGATCTGGTCGCTGAAGCTGAGCGCTGGCACCACGACCGTAGACGTTCAGAGCGTGTGAGCAGCGACCTTGCCGAGCGACTTCTGGCCGCCGCTGCCAGCGAGGACCTCCGGAAGGACGTGCGAGATCTAGTTAGGGCGCGTGCAACACGGTTCCTTCAGGGCGTGGCGCTCGGCGGCGGATCGGCTCTAGCCTGACCAGCAGCGGTGGGGGATGAGTGGACCCTCAGCTACGGCACGCACCTGGTCGTGAACTCCAGCGCGGGCACCGCGACCGTGGTCTTGGGCAACGGAAGCCAGATCCCCTTCACGCAGGTAAGCGGGACCTGCTCCGCCCCCGAATGGTGATGGCCACCCTGACCTAGAACGCCGACGGGAGCTTCACCTACCTGGAGAAGCGGACCCAGCGCCGTCGTACCGCACGGCACCGCCGCCGCCCGCTCGGAGTCCAGCTCTTGAAAGGCGTCGACGATGCCCAACCGCTCCTGGCCTGCCCCCCGAGTGCGCCGGGTTGGTGCCGATCCCGACGAACTGGTGGTAGCCCTTGGCACGAAGGAGGTGCCGGTTCTCTCCACCCACCGCAATCGCGTCGCTGCTCGTGTGATCGGCCTCATCGAGCAGGCGCAGAACGCATGGCCGCCAGGAGGACGGCGCTTCTCGGTGGTGTATGATACATACATCATGCGCCGCACTCAGATCTACCTTGATGACGGACAGGTTGCTCAGCTCCGGGCCGCTGCCAAGACCTCTGCCAAGTCGGTCTCGGAAATCATCCGAGACGCGATCGATGAGAAGCTGGCGCGAGTTGGCGAGGTGGACGACTTCGAGCGTGCCCTGGCCGGCGTCGCGGGCATCTGGGCGGACCGGGGGGATATCGGCTCGACCGATGAGTATGTCCGGAAGGTGCGTCAAGACCGACGCGGGGCTCCGAGCCCTTGATTCTCGACTCCGACGTGATAATCGAGGTCCTTCGGGGCAATCCGGCAACGATCGCATGGCTTCGCGCCCGCCGTGCGGCGGGGGTGCCCTTGCGATACTCGCCCGTGAGTCGGGCTGAGATTCGGGCGGGCTCGCGCGGGTCGGAACGCGCCGCGATCGCCGCCTTCTTCGGCAGCCTGACCGCGCTCGCGATCGAGGCTTCGACGGGCGAGATTGCGGGCGAGCAACTGGCCAAATTTGCGCCCTCGCACGGGGTCCAGTTAGGCGACGCCCTAATCGCGGGAGCCGCCCTCGAGCGCTCAGACGACCTGGCAACGTTCAACACCAGGCACTTTCCGGGAGTCACACGAACCGTCAGGCCTGACCGCTGAAGTCAACGCCGAAAAGTTCGAAAGACGTCTACGACGCCCCGCCATCCCCTTCACTGCACCGGGGCGGCGGCTACACATCGCCTTCAAGCCTGGCTCGGCGCCGAGGCAGTTCGCCAGCCGGCAGGAGATCAGCCGGGAACCACGGTGATTGGGCAACGGACCCCGGGTGCCCGGCTGATCCGGCCATCGCACGTGAGGAGCGGGCAACCGAGTTGCTCGGCCAGCGCAACGTAGGACGCATCGTAGGCAGATAGGGTTTCGCGCAGCTCCCACACGCGCGCCGCGCTGGCTTGTCCAACGTGGTCTGGGTGGGTTAAGACCGGGCCGCTGCGGCCTCGGCTGAGGGTCTGGCCACTAGTTGGACTGGCCCGATCGCCGACTAGGAGAAAACAGTCATCGAGCAGGAATCGATGCGTCCCCGGCCTCGGCGGATGGTGCGCCGCCACTTCGGCGCGCGCGGGCCTGGACCATGATCTTGCGCAGCTGCGGCAGATGGTCGTCGTCGTGGAACAACCCAGTGATGAAGCGGCCGATTGCGTTCATTGCGGGCCATGACTCGTAGGGCTGATAGACGTTATCGAGGTGGGGGGAGGAGGGCCAGGCGGCCAGCATGGCGAGCCGCATGCGCCGGCTCTCCTCAATCCGATGCCGGCAAAAGGCGGCAGTTGTGGCCTCCTGCCAGGGAACTTCGTAGCGCGATCGCCCCTCAACCGAAAGACCCCGAGCCAGGGTCAGCGCAAGAGCGGCCGACTCCTCCGAAGAGGCGGTAGCGTGGACCACGACATGGCCGAGCGTCCAGGCGAGTTCGACCTCTCCTTCGCTCGCGGCGACCACGTCCTTCGCCTCGGGGTCATAGGGGACGAAGACCACGTCGGCATCTTCAGCGTCGGCAATGGCCTCAAGCTGGAGGTCGCACATCTCGTTGGTCAAGCGGGCCAACTTTTCACCGTCCAGCCCTTCGGCGATCTCCTGGATGGTCCTCTGTTTACGACGGAGCGGCTCGAAATCGATCACGGTCAAAGACTAGTCGCTCGCGCGCAGCGTTCGCCAGCCGCGGCCCTGGAGGCTGAAACCCCGGGACCATCGACCTTCGGCGGGGCGCTGAGGCCGCCTCTGGGTCAAAAGACGCGCTAAGACCATTTGATTCGGTCATCCGGGCCGCGCCGCGCCAGCGCGCTGGCCACGTCTGCCCCGCCACGGTGCGGGTCACGGGCTGCTCATCTGCTCGGTGACGCCGAGCCACGCTCAGTGGTCTTAGCGACAGTTGGTAAAAGCGTCTACGACGTCGCGCGGAGTACGGCGCCCCGAGGGCGGAAGATTCTAGGTCGTCGCCGCCCTGGCGTTTTCCAAGTGCGAGTTCACGTGCAGCGCGAAGCCCTGAGCCATCCTGGCGGTAGTTCGAGTTTCTCCATAGATGGCAAATGTGTGCTCACCCGCCAGTTGTTCATCGCTGTAGCTGCGAACCGCATTCGCGGCCCGATCTCCCACCTGGCGCAATCCCGTGATTGCTTCGGCGCGTGTGGTTTTCGACCATTCCGGAAGCTGACTCGCGTTCCAGGTGTCGATCTCGGGCATCGTCTTGGAGACGTCTCGCCCTGCCGCCATCTCCTGGGCGAAGCCGATCAGCACCGGGCCGGCTTCGATGATATGGCGGATGACGGCGGCCACCGGCCAGCCTTCTTCTGAGGTGATGGCGTTCCAGTCTTGGTCGGAGCAGCTCTCGCAGAACTCGATTGCCGCGCCAACCGCCTCCAAACAGTCTGACGCGATCTTCTCGCGCTGATCGACCATCTCCACCGACCCCTCCTTTAACGTCCAATTAACCCCAGGCACTTGGACTTTGAGCCTCCGACTAAGGACTCAAGCTGCTCCGAGACGGTTCCATTTGACCTGGATCGGACCTGACACCCAACCCCAATGCCAGCGCTCGGTGGGGTGGGCATCAGGCCGTACTCCTGCGGTCCTACTCCTCGTGCGTTGTCTCCGCTCTCCCCCGGCGAGCGATCTCGTCGACCACCGCCGGATCGGCCAGAGTGGTGGTGTCGCCCAGCGGGCGCTGTTCTGAGACGTCTTGGAGTAGGCGGCGCATTATCTTTCCCGATCGCGTCTTGGGCAACTCGGGAGTAAAGACAATGTTCGCCGGAGCAGCGAACTTCCCGATCACGTTGCCGACGTGCTCGCGCAGCTCACGCAGCATCTCTGGCGAGCCTTCGCGCCCACCCTTAAGCGTGACGAAGGCGACGATCGCCTGCCCCGTCTGAGCGTCGCTGCGCCCACAGACGGCGCACTCGGCCACCAGCGGATGGCTGACCACAGCGCTCTCCACCTCAATTGTCGAGATCCGGTGACCGGAGACGTTCATCACGTCATCGACGCGCCCCAGCAGCCAGAAGTCGCCGTCCTCGTCAACCCGGGCTCCGTCGCCGACGAAGTAGGTGTCCTTGAACCGGCTCCAGTAGGTCTGGACGTAGCGCTCGGGATCGCCGTAGATCCCACGCAGCATGGCTGGCCAGGGCTTGCGAATCACCAGGTATCCACCGCCGCCGGCCGGGACCGTCTCGCCCTGCTCGCTGTAGACCGCGGCGTCGATGGTGGGGAAGGGGCGGGTGGCCGACCCCGGCTTCAGCGTCGTAATCCCGGGCAGTGGGGTGATCATGATCATCCCGGTCTCGGTTTGCCACCAGGTGTCGACGACCGGCGTCTTGTTGAGGCCGATGTGCTCGCGGTACCACACCCAGGCCTCCGGATTGATCGGCTCACCAACGGTGCCCAAAAGTCGCAGCGAGCTCAGGTCGTAGCCCTGCGCGTACTCGGGACCCCACTTCATGTGGGTGCGGATCGTGGTCGGCGCGGTGTAGAGGACGTCGGGCCGATAACGTTCCACGATCTGCCACCAGCGGTCTTTGTCGGGAAAGTCTGGCGTGCCCTCATAGACGATTCCGGTGGTGGCGTTCGAGAGCGGACCGAACACGATGTAGCTGTGGCCGGTGACCCATCCAATGTCGGCCGCGCACCAGAACACCGAGTCGGGCTTGATATCGAAGATGTAGTGGTGGGTCGCGGAAACGCCGGTCAGATATCCGGCCGTGGTGTGGATGATGCCCTTGGGCTTGGCCGTGGTCCCGCTGGTGTAGAGGAGATAGAGCAAGTCCTCTGAATCCATGGGCTCGCATGGGCAGGATCCAGGATCGTCGCTGGTGCCCTCCAGCATCTGGTCAGACCATACGTCGCGGCCAGCCACGAAGTTCACCTCGCCGCCGGTGCGCTTGACCACGACGCACTTGGTCACCGTGGGCGAGTTCTCGAGCGCGTCATCTGCGTTGCGCTTCAGCGGCACTCGGTTGCCGCGCCGCCAACCCTCGTCCTGCGTGACCAAGACCTTGCATTGCATGTCGTTGAGGCGCCCCGAGAGCGACTCTCCGCTGAACCCGCCGAATACCACCGTGAACGGGGCCCCCAGGCGAGCGCAGGCGAGCATTGCCACCGCGAGCTCGGGCACCATGCCCATGTAGATGCCGACGTGGGTGCCCTTTTCGACGCCCAGCTTCTTTAGGCCGTTGGCGAACCGGACGACCTCCCTTTGAAGGTCGCCGAAGGTGATCGCACGGCGATCACCTTCGGGCTCTCCCTCCCAGAAGAAGGCAACCTTGTCGGCCAGTCCGGACTCGACGTGGCGGTCGACGCAGTTGTAGCAGACGTTGAGCTTTCCTCCCAGATACCACTTGGCGTAGGGCGGGTTCCACTCGTAGAGCTTGGTCCAAGGCTGGAACCATGAGATCCGCTCGGCCTGTTGCGACCAGAACTCCTCGAACCCGATCTCGTAGATCTCGGGCTGGGCGTTGGCCTGGCGGCTGAATTCAGGTGAAGGGACGTAGCGCCGCTCCTCCACCTGCATGGTCTCTATCGCGTGACCCTCGGACGGGCTCTGACTCATCTGCCTATACCTCTTATTGCCAGCTCCTGAGCTAGTTTGTTATCGCCTAATTGGACCAGATTGGCTTGCCCACCGGCAGGATCGGCGTGGCGCGCAGGCTGTTGGCGACAACCGCAGCCGAGGCGTACCACGCGACCAGCGCGGTGATGATCCCGAACCAGCCGCCGAGCTGGATCAGGCCGGTGCTGGCCGAGAAGAACCCGAGGAAGAGAAGAATCTCGGTCACTTCAAGGAAGATGAAGACCAAAAACACTGACATGTTGACGCGTAGACTCCACACCGTCATGTAGGTGTTGAAGATGGCGAAGGAAAGCAGGAACCAGCCCAGGTCGGTGGTCAGATCCTTGGCCGCCACCTTGCCCGCCAGAACCAGCACGATGAAGGTCGCCAGGGACATCCAGAATCCACCGTAAGTCGAGAAGGCGGTGGCGCCAAAGGTGTTGCCAGCTTTAAACTCCCACATGCCGGCGCAGAACTGGGCCAGTCCCCCATAGAAGAAGGCGAGTCCCACCCAGGTCAAATCCGGTGCCAGGCCCGCGTTGTGCGTGCTGAGAACGAACGTGGTGAGGGCGAAGCCCCCCAGTCCCAGCGCCGCGGGGTTCGCCAGCGCCGGCACCACCGGCCTCTGCGTGGCCACCCCGGTGCCTTCCCTAGTTTGCTCGATCAACTCTTCTCCCTCCTTCAAGTCGGCCGCATCCGCGCCACGTCTGCGCCGCCCGACACATGTGGGACGCGCAGCGGCAGGTGCTGGGCAGCGTGCGTCCGCCGTCGCGGGCTGTCCAGTCAGGTTCCGTGAGCGGTGGAATAGGGCTGCCCAACGGCTGCTATCAGTTCCCCAGCGGTATGTCACGTCCACCCACATCTGGGTTTGAGACTGGCCCTTGCGCGCGCCCCGGCCAGGCCTGATCATGGCGCCATGCTGCTGGCCCTAGTGGCGGTCCAGGGCTTGCTCACCGCCACCGCGGCGGTGGTCATTTTTGCGCTTCTGCGCCGGCGCCAGCGGGGCTTCGGCAGTCCCGAGGAGCAGGCCACGCTGCGCACGCTCGCCTTCGCCACCTCAAGTCTGCGCGAGCTGCGTTCCGGCCTCAGTCCCAAGAGCGCGGCGCGGGTACTGCCGGCCGTCGCACTCCAGTCCGGGGCGCCCGCGGTTGCGCTCTATGACCGAGAGCGGCTGCTCGCCTTCCACGCCCAGCCGGCGGGACCGGGGGAGAGCCATCGCCTGCACTTGGAGGCGGGTACGGGCGCGGTCAAGCGGGCGCTGGCAGGGCGCAGGCTGCAGTTGGTGGCGGCGCATCTGGAGGCCATGGACGGCTGCGAACTGCGCTCGGTGATCATCGCCCCCATCATCGTGGAGGGAAGCTGGGTGGCAGGTCTGGCCACATATCACGTCGATGATCCACGCCCGGCCGCGCTTCGCATCGCCTCCGACCTGGCCGAATTGCTCGCCACCCAGCTTCGTCTGCAGCACGCCGACGACCAGCGCGTCACCTTGGCCAGCTCGGAGCTCAAGATGCTGAGGGCGCAGATCGCGCCCCATTTTCTCTACAACACGCTCACGACCATCGCCGCCTTCGTTCGCACCGACCCGGCTCGAGCGCGCGAGCTGCTCTTGGAGTTTGCCGACTTCAGCCGTCGGGCCTTCGGCGGTGCTCAGGGAGACTTCGCCTCGCTCGCCGACGAACTCGTATTCGTGCATAAATACCTCAACCTGGAGCAGGCGCGACTGGGGGATCGGCTGAGCGTGCGCTACACCGTCGACCCCGAGATCCTGAATGTGAACGTGCCGGTGCTCGCCATTCAACCCCTGATCGAGAACGCGATCAAACACGGCATCGAACCCAAGCGGGGTCCGGGAACGATCACCATCGTCGCTGAGGACGAGGACGACGAATGCCGCCTCAGCGTCGGTGACGATGGTGACGGATTCGATGTCGACGCCAGAGATCTGCAATCGCGGGG
>Ga0307374_10013481_pt1 | contig 11302 bp, 9 predicted proteins | sample OX3MG_FD_202532 | JGI IMG/M metagenome (GOLD analysis project Ga0307374, IMG submission 202532) | Soil microbial communities from Risofladan, Vaasa, Finland - OX-3 | ecosystem: Environmental > Terrestrial > Soil > Coastal area > Acid sulfate soil | place: Finland: Risofladan, Vaasa | collected... | reverse complement strand
AACACATGACAGACGCCGAGATAGAGTCCTACGGCACGGGACTGGAGGAATCGTTCGAGAATGCAGGCTTGGCGGCGGAGGAAACTATGGTGGACCTCTCGAGTATTAGCCAGACGATGAAGCGAACGATCAAAGTCAGTGGCGAGGACCATGAATCTCTGCTCTACTCGTGGTTGGAAGCGCTTGTTTCCCTGCAGGACACCGACGGAATGTTGTTCTCCAAGTTTTCCTGCAAGATTTCAAAGACCCGAGGTGGATTCGAATTGAAGGCAAGTTGCTTTGGTGAAAAATATGATCCAAAGAAACATGAACAGAAAACTGCAATCAAAGCTCCGACATTTTATCAAATGTTGATTGATGAAAAATCGATTCCTATAAAAATACACTTCATACTGGATCTGTAACATGTCAACCGTCCTTGTTGAGTCTATGGAGGCATGGAAACACGGACCGAGATGTCTGCGCTGTGGTTCCCGGATTAATTCGCTTCCGCGTTCAACATGTGACCAACCGCTGCATCTCGCATATTATCAGAGAGTTTTGAGGAAAAGCCGATTAAAGACATCCCGTATGCGACTTTTGTTTGGATATTGGTGGGACGTTCATGGATCTGCTTTGAAGAATTCGAATGCCCCTGACCTGATTAGCTTTGGGGGCGAAAGTCGAAGTCACAGCGGAAGACATTGGCTAAGGGAAAGAAGGACTAACTGCAAAATAGTTCATTGGGTTGGTTATGGTCTTCGATTAATTGAACAGGGCAACTGCTGCGCAATAGACAAAAAGCCATTTCGAAATAGACACGATTGTCATGCGGATCACGATCATTTAACAAAAGCATTCCGAGGAATCATTTGTTTCTATCACAACAGAAGTATTGCGGTAATGGATCAGAATCTGAAGGAAGTTCTAGCTTATCTTGCAGGTTAAGGCTCCGACATATCACGACATGAAGATCGTACACGGCAAAAATGGTGTGACGATAAGATTTCTCCTTGACCTCTAATATTAAAAATAGGAAGAAACAACCATATCGCTTGTATTGTCCAAAGTAATTGAACTCACGTCACAAAATTTTGATAGAATGTTAAAAACTTCGAAGAAGGTTTTTGTTGATTTCTGGGCACCGTGGTGTAAGCCATGCGTGAAACCTGATGTAGTTCTGCTAGGAGACAACGCACTCATATCGGAATGTCAGGTCGATTACAAAACCGTGGGTCTCACAGGGTTGAACAGAATAAATGAAGTAATGAAACGTCCGTACAATGGATCTATGATTCGGATTAAGGCAAGTGGGATGTTACCATTCGAGACTACTCCTGAACATCCTATTTTGACCAGAAGATCACGTTCAAAAGGTGGTATTCTACGCTATCTGACTGAACCATGTTGGAAGAATGCGGGAGAGCTGCGCGTGAAAAGAGCTGAAATAGACGGAGACTACCTGCTTGTTCCTCGAATAAAAGGGACATTCGAGCAAGAGAAGATAGGCCTTAGTCGCTTTGTTAAAGCGGGAGACATCACTATGATCAGGGCAAAGAATGTGCCTCTTGACTTTCCCATTAACACAGAATCTGCTTGGCTTTTCGGCCTGTATGTGGCTGAAGGCTCATCGTCTGCCAATGGTCCACAATTTCATCTGAACATTAAGGAGACAGAAATTGAACGGAAGCTGGTCGGGATAATTCGTAAATTAGGCTACACTTCAAGGTCAATCGTCAATGAAGAACAACATGGGTTGCGTATTATCTTGAACTCGCGTATTTTGAACCGAGTTTTTCCAGAATGGTTCGGTAGAGGGGCATCGAACAAGAGGGTACCCGATTTCATCCTATACCACAACAACGTCAAAGTGATTAAATCATTCCTAGACGGATACTTGGCCGAGGATGGATCTCTCGGGTATAATCACGCTCCTTCATACAGATCTAAAGAAAAAACAATAGTTTCTGCCGCGACGGTTTCTAAGATTCTTGCGATGCAAATTCAATTGTTGTTCGGTCGATTGGGAATTTTCGTTTCAATCTCTGAAAGGAAATCCAATGGCAAAGGGATCATACAAGGAAGGACTGTCAATTTGAAAAATATCTTTGTGATCTCATACTCTACACATGGAAGTTACAGCAAAATCTTCGACGATCATATTGCGACGCCGATAAGACAAATCGAGCGAGCAGAATACGCTGGAAACGTTTACAATGTAGAGACGACCGATAATACATATCTTGTCTCCAATGCAGTTGTTCACAACTGCCTGAGAATGGATCCATTGATTGAGCGTATGGCAGTCAGACATTCTTCAATCACCTTCGCGAAAGTGAATATCGAAGATTATGGTGACATTGCCACCAGATATCACATCTCATCCATACCTGCCTATGTTATGTTCACGAATTCCAGCCCTTCATGCAGTCGGATTGGCGCGGTGAGCGAAGCGGAACTGGAGAAACTGATCCGCGAAGGCGCTCGCTAGAACCAATAGAAACTGTTTCTAAACCCTTCATATCACAATAATTGATGCATCCAGACAGAACTTCCTTTGTCGTTGCGAAGGGGGAAAGCAGATGAGAGGCCGCGGATCGAAGGCAGATCTCAGGTTGCTGCACGGCATAAAGGTTCTCGAGGTGAGCCACGCAGTTGCAGGACCAACCGCTTCACAGGTACTGGCTGACTATGGAGCAGATGTAATCAAGATCGAGCGGCCGGGAGGCGGTGACATGTTTCGTGACACCCCTGGCATGGGCCCGTCAATGTTTCTGGCAGTAAACCGCGGCAAAAAGAGCGCAGTAATAGATCTGAAAAAGAGTGCAGGGATCAGACTATTTTACGAACTTGTCAGAGTTTCTGACATCATTGTCGAGAATATGGGACCCCAAGTTGCCGAAAGGCTCGGAATAACATACCGTAAGATAAAGAGCGTCAATCCAAGAGCAATTTACTGTCGAATTGAGAGTTTTGGAAAGGGGCCGTACAAAAATGTTCCAGCATTTGATCCCGTCCTCCAGGCGGCGGTCGGGATAATGTCGACCACTGGCTTTCCTCCCGACAACTTTGTTAGGGCAGGCATCTCAGTAGTGGACGTTTCGGCGGGCTTGCATGCAGCTTCAGGAATATTCGCTCTGCTATATCGGAGGAAACTAACAGGAAAGGGAGGGCAACTGGAGGTGTCCCTTTATGACGCAGCATCATATTTCATGTCATACTGGATTGCGAGATACGATTTGTACAAAAATGACACGACTCCTCTGGGTACGGGGCATGTCTTTGGGGCACCGTACAATCTGTTCAAAACGAAAGATGGCTTTGTTTACATTGCAGTTGCAGCGGACAAGGCCTGGGTTTCCTTTTGTGAGTCGTTGGGTTTTTTGGATCTCTTATCGATGGATGCATACAGAACAAATGCGAAAAGAGTGAAGCGGAAGAAAGAACTCGAGAAGATCATCTCAGGGCGCATTCGATTGTTCAGCGCAACCAAGGTTGTGAGAAGACTCATGAATTCAGGAGTGCCAATCTCCAGATTGAACACGGTAAAGTCGTTACTGAAAGACCCGCATTTCAAAGCCACGGGAACGCTAAAGGAGTATGCATACTTGGGCAGTCGATTCAGAACAACTGTGAATCCTACGATAGTTGATGGAGCTAGACAATTCACAAGGAATTCGCCGCCTAAACTAGGTTCAGACACGCGCGCTGTTCTCATGACTTCACTAGGCATGAAAAGGCGCCAGATTGAATCACTCGAGAAGAACGGCGTTATCTCGATTTAGATGCGCTCCAGAGTCTTGCTTAAATGGCTCGATTTACCAAATCAGTGAGAGGCGCCCTTTTTGTCAAGCCAAGAAATAATCCTAGCGCAAGAACAGAGCGTCTTGAGCAAGTCCGGATTGGGAAAGGAAATCCAAGGAACGTTGGTTCTAACAAATAAGAGACTGTTGTTTGTCTCAGCAACGACGGAGGATGCACCTGCAATCGGCTTGAACGCAGTAAGTTATTATTCTGATGTTGAGGATTTGGATTCAGTCGGCCAAAATCCGTCGAACATTTCCATCCCCCTCGGAAGCATTCTCGTCACGAAGGGCCACGCGGGACTAATGACCAATCCAAATTTGAAGGTAAAGTACGAAGACGGCTCGTCAGAAAAAAATGCCGAGTTCATACAAACAATCACTGGCGGGAGAAAGAAGAACCTGAACGATTGGTCAAAGATCATCGAAGATCTCCAGAACGGAAAAGTCAAGATAAAAATCCCTTCTTGGCTTCCCGACAAGAACTCACTTGAAGGCAGAATCATCGACACGCTGGCAGATCTTCAGGAAAAGGGAATCTTTGAAATTGAGAAGGAGATAGAAACCAGGTTCAAGATTGATCTTGATCCTGACCAAGTCGAGACCGCATGCAACAGTCTCGTTTCCAAAGGCATCCTGGAGAAAAAGGCCGAGGATTTCTACCGTTTGCCATCTCCGCTGGGCATTGACGATCTTTCAAGCTGATCGCCTCGAGCTCAAAGTAAATAACATGGTTAAGGAATCATCCTCGCCGTATGGAAGAGTCCAATAGATGGCCGCCCAATCTCTTCAAGAAGCAGTGATCGTTGACAGCGTCAGGACCCCGATAGGCAAGTACGGCGGGGCGCTTTCTTCGGTTCGGTCGGACGATCTTGCTGCCCTAATTATCAAATCTCTGGTTGAAAGAAACAAGATCGATCCGGGGCAAATTGAGGATGTGATTTTCGGCGACGGAAATCAGTCGGGTGAAGACAACAGGAACGTCGCCAGGATGTCGCTCCTGACTGCTGGCCTACCGTTCAAAGTGGCCGGGTGCACCGTGAACCGTTTGTGCGGCTCTGGTCTAGAAGCGATCAACCAGGCAGCACAATCTGTCATGGTTGGAAACGGCGGCGTTTACATTGCTGGTGGTGTGGAAAGCATGAGCCGAGCACCTCTTGTCATTCCAAAGAGTGAGAAACCCTTCTCACGGAAAGCGGAAATCTATGACACGACAATCGGCTGGAGATTTGTGAATCCGAGACTCGCAGAACAGTTCCCCCCGTTCAGTAACGGCGAGACTGCCGAGAACCTGGCTGAACGATATTCAATTTCTAGAGAGGAGCAGGACAAGTTTGCGCTCAAGAGCCATCAATTGGCGTGCAAGGCGGCTAGCGATGGGATTTTCTCCCAGGAAATTGTTCCCGTGCCGACATCTGACAGCGATATAAGCCAGATTTCAGTGGAAAAGGATGAATGTCCCCGGGCTGACGCGTCGCTTGAGAACCTTGCATCGTTGAAACCAGTATTTAGCGAAGTAGGTACTGTAACAGCCGGTAATTCTTGTGGATTAAATGACGGCGCCGCCGGAGTGTTGATCATGAACGGAAAAAAGGCAAAGCGCATGGGACTGATCCCAAAAGCAAAGATAGTTGCCTTTGCCGTCTCGGGAATACACCCTTCGTTCATGGGTCTTGGGCCAGTTCCCGCCACACGAAAGGTGTTGAAACGTGCTGGACTGGAACTTGATGACATTGATCTTGTCGAATTGAACGAAGCGTTTGCCGCACAAGTGCTGTCGTGCCTCAAGTTCATGGATTTTGATGGCGGTAGAATGAACGTGAATGGAGGCGCGATAGCGCTGGGACATCCAGTTGGTTGTTCTGGAGCCAGGATAATGACCACTCTGTTGCATGAGATGGAGCGTCGAAAGTGCGATTATGGCCTCGCGACTACGTGCATCAGCGTCGGACAGGGTATCGCAACCGTTGTCGAAAGAATTTAGCGGGTCTTTGCTTCAAGCGTGCCTAGGGCTTCCTCGAGTTTTTTTGTTCTCTCTTCCAGTGTTCGAATCTCTTTCTGCATTGCTTCCTGATTGCTTTGGGTCGCCGATTCTCTCAACCTGTTTATAGTTTCGCGCAGTCTGCGGCGAACGCTTCCAGCGGTCTCATTTGACAGCCATGCCTCCAGTTGGGGAATCGCGCTGGCATCCTCAAGATTAGCTACTGCTCCCGCAGATTCCGCTCTTACCCGAATGTCGGTTATGGATCTCGCTGTCAAAAGAGCTTTCAGAGCTGCAGGGTCACCCCTTCCAATTTTCCCGATGGCGTGGGCTGCACCATTTCGTCCCTGATACTCCTTTCCGTTTTGCAAGTACTCTATTGCAAATGTGAGAGCCTTCGGGTCTTTCAGTTCTGCAAAACCTAGAAACGCCCTGTAACGGATCTGGTCGTTCACGGAGCCCTGGTTCAGAGCCTCTCGCATTGCGATGAAGACCTTCTCGGAATCAGGATAGAAACCGAGCGAATGGACAGAGTACGCCCTAACGTAATACGAGACATCGGTGTACAGGTAATTGATTAGCGTGTTTATCGCAGCGTCATTTTCTTCGAGCTTGGCGAGGTACCTCAAGCCCGCCGCTACGCCGCGCCTGACTCTGTGATCTTTGAAATCTTTCCTGATCAGGAGCGCATCCAAGGCCTCTCTAGTCCCGATCCTTCCCAGATTCTTTGCGGCTTCAAGCTGCACGCCCCAGAACTTGTCAGAATCGACCGAGCGAGATAGCGCGTCAACCACGTCTTTCGTCTTGTAATCTGCCAGCTCTTGTGCCGCGCGGATTCTCTCCATCGAGTTTTCATCGAACTTTAGTTGATGAAGCAGCATTTCCTTTGGTTTGTGAAACTTTAGTTTTTTCAAACGCCAGTTCTTTGGATCTAAGCTAACATTAACTGGCTTGCTCGCAAGGGAAAAGAAGAATGAATTCTTTTTCTGCGTAAGTGAAATTCTTTCGAGTTTTTTTGTTCCGTCTTGTAAAGTGATTACAAGATCCAGAGGAGTGGTGAAGAGTGGCACACCATCCACATCTGCGTTTACTTGTTCTAGGTCTAACCTGGCGAGTCCTGATTTGTCGTCATATGAATAATCTGCCATATAGTCAGGGTAGCCCGGACTGTACAGCCACTGTTTGAAAAATTCTTCAAAGTCGATTCCACTCACATCTTCGAGTACCTTCCTGAAATCACTTGTTTCAACGATCGAAACTTTGTACTTTACAACGTATTTGCGAATCGCCTTCCAGAAAAGATCGTCCCCCAGCAGACCTCTGATCCCGTTCAGTACCCAGGCACCCTTCTCGTAGGTATGGGAATCAAACAACTCCTCTGGGTCCCAGTATCTTTTTTCGACTATCTGCCTGTGATAGCGTTCGTTAATGTCGTCGTCCAGTTTTTCAAAATTTGAGTTCATTGCATACTGGAAATCTTCAGAACCTTCGTCGAACTCCCGGAATAGAGCGTTGAAGTAGGTCGCGAAACCCTCGTTCAGCCATGCATGCGACCAGTCCTTGCACGTGAGGTAATCGCCGAACCACTGGTGAGCGAGTTCGTGCGAAACAAGATTTTCACTTTGGAAATCCAAGTGCGCCCTTTCGTCGTGCAGGGTCTTCTCGGTCAGCGTTGTCGCGCTGATGTTCTCCATCCCGCCGAACATGAAATCCGATACGACTGTTTGCGCATACTTTGGGTATGGATATTTCAGCCCAGTAACTCTTCCGAAGAAATCTAGCATCAGCGGCGTCTTTTGGAACGAGCGCGGCGCGTCAGCTTTCCTGTCGCGAGGAATGTAGTATTCCACCAATATGCCGTCGTGATCCTCGGCTATTGTTTCGTAATTTCCAACTATCAAGGATAGCAAATACGAGCTGTGTGGAATCTCCTGCGAGAAATGCCAAATCTTCTTTCCATCGCCAGTTTCCTTTGTCGAGACAAGTTTACCGTTTGACACCACAGCCATGCTTGCGGGGGCTTTGGCGATCACCTCCGACGTGAATCGCATGTTCGGGTAGTCAAAGCACGGGTACCAATGCTTGGAATCCTCGGCCTGACCTTGCGTGAAAAGATGGACAAACCTGTCCGGGAAGTCATTGGAAGGCCCACGAAAGTACAATCCCTTCTTTGGAACGGCACTATACGCCATGTCGATATCCACGGTTGAACCAATCTGTAGATCGAATCCGAGTTCCACTTTTACTGAAGTTGGCCTCGTCTCGTACTTTGCTTTCGCGCCATTAACTAGGATTGATTTGAAAGAGAGATCAGCTGCATCAAGCTCAACGGAGGAAATTGGTTTCCCGACTGGCCTTATTCTGTAAGTGGTTTTGGCGAGAATCCTTTTCGATGCAAAGTCGGGCTCAATTTCAAGTCTGAGGTGTCCGATTTCGAATGGAGTCGCCCTCGCGTACCTAGTCGGCTGGCCCGGAAGTACGAATGATCTTGGCAACGGTCGAACAGCCAGTGCATTGGGATTATAGATGTTTTTGGTTATTTGTTGAGTGAATAATAGCGTAATATCCAGATTCTTCTGATCTTGTAATCTGATCCCTCGTCAATGACCACGTGAAAATCTCACTCCGAATTGATTTTTATATTTCAAGAAAATTCGTCATTTCGTTCTAGTTGAGTGACTGGTTAGTAGCGCCCGGACCCGCATCACTGGATGTCGCCGCAAACCTCTCTGCAAAACTTGGCGCTAAACTCCTTACCGTGGAGACCATTGATTTCCCTGATGGAGAATCAAAGATCAGACTCGTAGATGAGGTAAGGAACAAGAAAGTCATCGTCGTTCAGAGTACGTATCCACCGGTCGACAAGCATCTAGTTCAACTTCTAGCGCTGTCACACAAACTAAGCGAAGAGGGGGCCGATGTGTATGCTGCCGTTCCGTACCTCGGTTATGCAAGACAGGACAAAGAATTCATGAAGGGCGAGGTCGTTACGCTGGGAGTAATTGCGCATCTAATGCGATCTGTCGGAATAAAACGACTGGTCACTGTCGACATTCACAGCATGCAAGCGCTAGGATTATTTTCCTTCCCGGTGTACAGCTGTTCTTCGATCCCGCTTTTAGCCGATTACATCAGCAGAAATTACGATCTACAAAAACCAATTTCTGTTTCGCCCGACTTTGGAAGCAGTGCGCGGGTGGAAGCCTTTGCGGCCGTTCTGAAATCAGAATTTGTATCATTTAAGAAAAGAAGAGATCGCACTACTGGTGAAATTTCCACGGAAGATCAGAGTCTCAATCTTCTCGGGCGCGACGCTGTGATAATAGACGACATGATTTCTACGGGCGGAAGCGTGGTAAAATGTGCTCAGCTCCTGAAGAAGAACCACGCGAACAGAGTAATTGCAGCGTGCGCCCATCCGGTGCTGGTAGGTGGCGCGGCGGATAAGATAAAGCAGGCCGGCGTGGACGAGCTCCTGGCGACCAACACAATCCCGAGTAAGTACAGCAAAGTAGACGTATCGCCGCTAATAGCGAACTATTTTGAAATGCTCTGATATCTGAGATCGACGGTTTCTTGGAAGGCTCTGTCTTCGTCCTCTCTGGAGAGGACCTGACGTTTCCCTCCGCCGAGATATTTGCGCTCGTAGAGACCTATTCGAAGGAAACAACATGCCAGAAACTGTCGCAGCGTGTGGTCGTCTCCAAGCTCGAAGATATCGAAGTAATTTCGAGAATATCAGAGAGGGCTGCGTACTGTAGATTCGGCGGCGGGCTCGTCACTATCGCCGCCCGTGTCGAAGATCTTGCAAAAGATCTGGACACTTCCATTCTGGAGCGAGGAATGAGTTTTGCCGTGAAGAGCGAATCCCTCGACAATGAAATATGTGGCGACATTGGCGGACAGATCAAGGAAAAGTCACGTGCGAAAGTTTCACTCGAAGAACCCGATTGTGTTTTTCAGGTGGAAAAGCTTGACGATGGTCGTTACGTTCTTGGAGTCTCTCCCCGAGGAGTGAAAACATTCAGCTGGCGGCATAGAAGGCCTAGGGCCAGGAAATTTTTCTTGCCTTCCGCCATTTATCCGAAACTAGCTAGATTGCTAGTTAACCTGTCCAGGGTCAGAGAGGAAGAGTACTTTCTCGATCCGTTCTGCGGAACCGGCAGCCTGTTAATCGAGAGCAGCGTAATGGGAATCAGGACTATTGGTTTCGACCTAACCAGGTGGATAGCCAAAGGTGCACGCCTCAATCTCCAGGGTTTTTCTCTTGATTTCGAATCAATCATAAGAGCCGACTCAACACATTCTCATTTTCCCCTGAATAGAGTTGACGCCATTGCAACAGATGTTCCCTACGGGCGAGCTTCATCAACCAAAGGGAAGGACACCGCCCAAATAATTAGAGAATTTATGGTTACGGCAGCAGACGGCCTCAATTCAGATAAATACTGCGTCGTGATGCATCCCTCGCATGTTGATCTTGACTGCGGTGACTACTTCAAACTTTCAGAGCAACACCTGCTCTACGTCCACAGAAATCTTACTAGGGCGATCAGTGTTTTGAGGAGAAAATAGTTGGTAGATTTCAAGATACATTTCTTGGGAACGTCATCCGCCGTTCCAACGAAAGATCGCGGGCTATCTTGCGTTGCGATTAACTATGAAAATATCGTAGCGTTCTTTGACTGCGGAGAAGGTAGCCAGAGAGAGATCAACGAGGCGGGGTTGGGCTTCAACAAAGAGGGCGCCGTTTTCATATCTCACATGCACGGCGACCACGTCGTCGGGCTTTTGGGGTTACTTCAGACGATGTCTATGAATCGCCGGGAGAAGAGCCTCCAGATCTTCGGGCCGAAGGGAATTATAGATTTTGTGAAGCTCAACAGAGCCATCCTTCGATTCGGTCTGACGTTCGAGGTTAATGTCAGCGAGATCAAGCCCGGATTGATCTTCAAGCATCCGAAATTTCAAGTGTTCGCGCAGAGATCGGAGCACTCGACAGAATCTTTCTCATATGTTTTTGAAGAAGCTGAAAAGCCGGGCAAGTTCAATACTAGAAAGGCCCTAAAGCTCGGCGTACCGGAAGGGCCACTCTGGTCAAAACTGCAACACGGCATGAAGATAGTTTCGCCAAAAAATGGGAGGATCGTGAGACCCGAGCAGGTACTTGGGCCTTCAAGAAGGGGAAAGAGAATTGGAATCTCTGGAGATACCAGACCTTCGCAGAAACTGAAGGTGTTTTTTGAGCGCTGCGATGTCCTGATCTTTGATTCGACGTATTCTGATGAGCACTCAGAGAATGCCAGCGAGAACATGCACTCGACTTCAAGAGAGGCCGCTACACTTGCTAAGAAAGCGCGCGTAAAGAAATTGATACTAACCCATTTCAGTGCGAGGTACAAAAACGTCTCAACATTGGTAAGGCAGGCTCGCGCCGTGTTCCCTGATTCCATTGCTGCGCGCGATGGGATGGTCTACGACGTCTCGGCAGAGTCGTAGCCTTTCGTTAGCCAGTCAATCACTCCTCGCAAATTTGGCG
>Ga0307374_10013478_pt1 | contig 11303 bp, 10 predicted proteins | sample OX3MG_FD_202532 | JGI IMG/M metagenome (GOLD analysis project Ga0307374, IMG submission 202532) | Soil microbial communities from Risofladan, Vaasa, Finland - OX-3 | ecosystem: Environmental > Terrestrial > Soil > Coastal area > Acid sulfate soil | place: Finland: Risofladan, Vaasa | collected... | reverse complement strand
CGAGCTGAAGAGTTAGTGGTCATTTGAAATATCTCGCTACGGTAAACAAGAAGTTCCGCTACGTGAAGGTCTACAACGTGGTGAAGAGGGTGAACCAGAGCAGCAACGCTGCCAGCGACTTCATGGAGAAGTTCGTCGACAAGTACATCCTCAAGAAAAAGAAGGCTGATGGGGTATAGCGGCTGATTGGATGGCTGAGAGTTCAAAAAAACGAGGGGTTGCCATAATAGTGGTTCCCATCGTCGCGATAATCCTGCTCATTTTGGGGATAGTCCTCTACACTCAGAGCGCGTTCGCATCGATACCCAAAGCCTCCGTGGGGATCTCAGGACCAATAAGCCTCAATCTCTCGCTCGCAGGAAGCGGGGTATCCACGTACTCAAATGGGCAGCTGCTCGTGCCGTATGCGATTGCAAGGTACACTTCGGCAAATCTGAGCCAGGTCGGGCTATATTTCGACGTCTACACGAAGAATCCTCTCCCGAACATCTACTATCTCAACACCACCAACTACTGCTACCACTGCTACAGCGACAGCGCGGTATTTGCAAACGTCACCGTCTTCCTTGCAAAGTACGGGGTTGTGGGGCCAACCAACAAGCTCTTTTACATAAACCCTAGCCAGCTCGCATCGGTTCCAGGAGGGTCGATAATCATAGTCCCATCAGGGCTGATTCCTGTTTACATGCTTCCCGACTCAGGTTTCCAGCTTGCAGGATCCGAGAATCTGCTCACTTTGCTAAACAACAGCGACACGATACTCTACCTTGGGGACAACTTCAGCAGGAGCTCTGGGCCTGGAGGGGTAATCTTCTCGTCATCAAATGTTACGACAAAGGTGATTGCAAACCTGGGATTCAACGCAGGCCCATTCCTCAATACAAACCTTACAAACAACTACTTCGACTTCAGCAACGCCACATTCGGCTTCCACCTAGGCAGCTATTTTGATTCCGCATCGTACGCAGGACTAAACGGCGGCTCAGTGGTGTCCTTCTCAAACACCCAAAAGTCAGGATGGAAAAACAGCACGCTTGTGGCAAAGGACATTGCTAGGGCAATCAGCCTGCATTTCTGGATGGATGACCTTGCAAGCGGCAGCTATGTAAGCAGTCTTCCCTCCTCCGGGACCACGATAGGGATCCCTGCTTTCACCACAAGCCTAAACAACACGAAGGGGGTGGGACAGCGCGTCAATTCCTCATACGGGGTCCTTGTTGGGATTGTTGCGAATGCAAATGATTTCCTTGAGAGGCAAATACCGGTCAAGATGAGCTATATATCGAACGGAAGCCTCTCGGCGCCGACATACGTTGGCCAGTCCCAAAGCGTGCCTCTCGGAGTCTCGATAAACGTAAACTCCACAACCCCGCAGCTGGTCGTGCCGCACATAGACCTCTATGACAAGAACCTCAGCTTTGTAACGGCGATCCCGATACCTTTCTTCAACACCACATCGAACATCAACATCATAAAGTACTACTCGTTCCATATACCGAGCGGCACATACGTAGGGGTGCTGCGCAACTTCTTCAACAAATACTACTCAAGCGCAATCTTCAACGTCACAAGTGTCACCCTCACACCCATCAGCCTGGGCTTTGGAAACGGAACGTTTAGCTTCCTTGTTCAGAGCAACAACTTCCCAATCTCAAACGCCACGTACTCGATAGACTTAAACGGTGCCTACGGGTACAATGGAGTACTGACCAACGGGCAGATAACATACACCGTTCCCAAAGGCACGGTGATAGGATACGGGCAGGAGCGATTTAATTTGCACATATTCAACAGCGAGTACAGCTACATCGCAAACAACACGCAGCAGGTACTGAACATCCCTACGATATACATTGAGTTCATAATAGTAGGGCTTGCGGTGCTGATACTAAACCTGATTATCAAGCCGCCAAACAGGGACGAGTACTACATTGACGTCCCGGAGTTCCAGCAGGCGAAGAAGGTGAATGTTAAGATCAACAGAAGCGAGATACTAAACGTCTTCGACAAGGTGAACTTCCTCTACCACTGGAAGTACATGCCTCTAACTCTTGAGGAGATAAAGAGCGGGGTGAGCAACAACATCCGCTACAACAACATACCTGTCTCGATAACAATGCAGAACGCCGCACTGATAATGAGTAGGCTGATAGTTGACGGAGAGATTGTCTCATCTGGAGGGTACTATGCACCGAAGAAATGGATGAGCGACTCGGGATACGACGTCGAGTACCTATCGATATTCAGGAGGATAAGGGACTACTGCGTAGGGCACGCCCTGCTCTTCACTGACGTTGGTGCAAGCGAGGCGGCGGATATAACGCTGAGCAAGAGTGGCGCTCAGACGCACATTGTTATCTACTCAAGCCTTGGGACAATGAGAAACATCGAGGTTGCGCCGAACTTCAAAACGTACGTCGTGTTTGCCGATGAGGAAAAGATGCTCGGCTTCACGGAGAAGCTCTACAAGTCGTATGGGAACCAGGCGGAGATGCTCAAGATTGGAATCTCGTACGGATACATCAGGCTAGTGGACGCAAACAACCTGGACCAGATTGTCTTCTAAAAAAATAGGGTTACTCCTCCTCTTCCTCCTTTGCCATTTTTTCTTCTGTGGCGGCGGCCGCTTCTGCCTCTGCCGCCTTTTCGTCTTCAAAGAGCTTCTTATACTTGCCATCGATAAGTGACTTGAGCGATTGCTCGATTGCATCGCTCTTCATCCCGGTGAGCTCACCTAGATCTGCGGACAGCTGGCTCACGTATCTCATTATCGTCTTGTACTTTGTCTCTGCGGTGGTCCTGTTCCTGACTCCGCTTAGATATCTCTGGAGTATCCTAAGCGCATCCATCACCGCGAGCCTGACCTCCTCGATTATCTCTTCCTCCTGCGCGACTGACTGCTTTCCTACGCCCGCATAAGGGATGTAAACGGATGAGACGCTAACGAGTATGCTAATAGGCGACTTCTCGAAATCGTCTATGTTGTATCTCTTCCACTGCAGACCGCGCACGGACTCTGTTATCGCGCAGGTTCCGCCGTCAAAGAGGAGCGGCACCTTGTTTGCGAACCTGAGTATGTTTCCGCTTGGTCCGCTGTCTGTAACCTTTCCTGCGTTTCCGCCGTATGCGATCCCAATCTCAACGACGAACGGGATTCCGCCCCTGAAAACCTTGGGCTTTCTCTCAACCACCGCCTGGAACTCCGGGTTTAGTATGTTCTTTATTGCAGCCTCGATCTGCTTCTCTCCGATTGTTGAAAGAGAGTCCATGTCTGGGGCAATCCACTTTATCTTCTTGAATGCGATAACCAGCTCCTGCGCCTCATCCCATGTGAGCTCCTTTGGGTCCTTTGAGAAATCCATCTTTGGAAGCAGCTCCTTGAGCTCGTTCACCTTGTTTGGGGTGACCCTTGCGAAAGCCTCCACAAGAAATGAGGAGAGCTTCTTTGACTCGGTTATGTGCGCGAAGTCGAGAAGGTCGCTTGACTCTATTCCCAGCGGGTGCGGCTGGATCTGCTTTGGTCTCTTTGGCATCTCGTTTACGGATCTTGGGAAGGTGAAGTCCTTTCCCTCTGGATCGACAAGCTTTATGCTGATGTGCGGATTGACAAGGGCGGTCCTCTTCAGGTACTCGTATACTCCATGGTCCCCGTTCTCGTACTTGACGCCCCCGAACTCAGCCTCGATGACCACCCCCTTTACCGAGTCCTTGCCCAGCTCGACTAGGTTCTCCAAAACGGGCTTGTTGTCCTTGATGCTGATCCCAAGGTCGCATTCGTACGCCTCCTTTCCGGTCCCCGACTTGACGTGGATGTGCTTTCCTGTTGTGATCTGCGAGAATAGCGTGCATCCTGCGGCGCCTATTCCCTGCTGTCCTCGCTGCTGCATGTAGCGGTGGAACTTTGTCCCGGAGAGCACGTTTGCAAGAGCCTTGCCCACTATCTTCTTCGGTATTCCCGGACCGTTGTCCTTGATTATGACCAGATACCTCTCCTCCCCCGTCTGCTTTATCTTGACGCTCACCTCAGGAAGTATTCCTGCCTCCTCGCATGCGTCGAGGGTGTTTGTGACGTATTCGTGGATGACTGTCGTGAGCGATCTGACCTTTCCCGCGTATCCGAGCATCTGCCTGTTCTTCCTGAAGAACTCGGATATTGAGTGCTCCTTGAACTCCTTGAATATCTCTTCAGCACCTTTCTTCTCAGCCATATGATCGCCTACCTCAGCTCACGCCTTGCTTTCTCCATTACTCTGTACGCCTTTTTATGCGTTCCCCCTTCCAGCAGTATATTTATCGCAACATTTGCTATCTTTATCTGGTCGATTGTGCCGATCAGGCTCACCGTGCTCTCATAGATGCACATCTTGGCCCCGCTGACCGACTCTATGTACTCCTTTGTCTTGCCGTTCTCGCCTATTATCCTACCCTTTATCCTCATGAGCTGGTCCTTGTTTCTAAAGAGCTCCTTGAGGTTGATAGGTGTAAAGAAGTACTCCTCCGAGAGCAGGGAGTACGCCTGATTGATGTCAAAGCCCCTGCCGAAGGCCGAGATTATGTTCTTGGCGTTGTACTCCTCGTACGCCTCGCCCTCGATCACCACCTGGTTCTCCTCCTCGACGTGGATCTTGCAGGAGAGCCTCTTCTCTATCGACTCAAGTAGCTTCTTGTCGGATAGGAGCTTTGCTCTCTTGACCGGAATTAAGACTTGCTGCACACTAATCACTCTATTTTCTACTTTTTACCCCAGATGCCTATATATCTTTACGTGGAACAATCATGCCTATGGAGTGCGCACCATGCGTGATTCCCCGCTGATTCTTTGATGGGAAGTTACCCCAACTGGCGCAAGCTTTAAATATCTTAATGTTTACAACCATTCAATTATGTGATTCCATCGTGATTCTTTCACGAAGAGGGGATGTTGGAATCACGAATTCGACGGGTTGTCGTCGAAATGCAAAAGATGGTAAAAATGGTCAAAAATAGCAAAATGGAACAGGAAATCCAGGACCTAAAGAAGGTCGTGGAGAGGCTATCGAAGACCAACAGCGCAGTCGAGGAGGTCGAGGGTAACAGCGGCGTCTCGGCACTGGTAAAGTACATGCTTGACGAGAATGCAAAGAGAGACAAGGTGCTCAGAGGGATATTCGACAGGCTCAAGAGGCTCGAGGAGGAGCTCACCTCAATGGAGGAGGTGGACAGAAGCATGGAGGTCCCTATGGGCTCAAACAGGGAGATACCGCTATCGAATCTGGATTCAAAGATACTTGAGATTGCGCAGGCAAAGGGAATGGTCTGCGCGGATGACATAAAGGGACAGATGAACTACAAGGGACGAAACGCGGCATGTGCAAGGCTAAACAGATTGCACAGAGCCGGCCTTCTGGACAGGATACAGCTTGGCCACAAGGTTTATTTCAAGTATGATGCTGGCAAGACGACCAACACACTCATTATTTCACCTCCACAGTGAGTGAGAACCAGATGGGCCTGCCTTCCCCCAAGGCAGGCCTTTATACTATTTCTGGAGGTATTGACGAACGCTAGCTAAGCTTAATAGACGTTTTGAGCACATTAGAGGGAGCGAATAATCGCGTTGGTTTGATGGAAAGCATAAGAACAAATATAGTAGAACTGCGTGATCGAGCAGGAAAAGAAATAATGCTCATGGGGTGGCTTGAAAAAAAGAGAGCATATAAATCAGTCATTTTTATTGACTTTAGAGATGGTTCGGGGAGTGCGCAGCTAGTTGCAAAAGCCGAATTGCTAGGTAAGGATAAATTCTCTGCACTTAAATCACTTAATCCGGAATCCTGCTTGGAGGTTACTGGAAGATATAACCCAGATAAGAATGAGGTAGATATGACTAAATTCAGAATTATATCTAAAAGCGTAAAGACAATCACCCCTGAAATAAATTCCAATTTCCAAATATTCGATAGCAAATATTCTGATTTTGTATCAAAAAATAAGCATCTTTATCTAAGAAACTCTAAATTACGTTCCGTATTTCGAGCTAGAAGTGTATTCCTAGATGTTATGAACACTTATTTGTCAAGTAAGAATTTTGTAAATTTTGAACCTCCGATGTTCACAAACATAACCTTATACGGTGCAGATTCGGCTTTTCATATCGATTATTATGGTAAGACCACTTATCTTAATCAGTGCAGCGCATTTTATCTGGAAGCCGCGATACCTGCATTTGAACGAGTATATTCTTTGACTCCCTCCTTTAGGAGAGAGCCTTCGAATAGCAAAAGACATCTTACCGAATATTGGCATTTGAAAGGGGAAATAGCTTTCTGCGATCTTCAGGGCATAATTAATTTTGTGGAAAACATGATTTACGATGTCAATAAAGTGGTGCTAGAAAGCCCTCTGAAGGATGATCCGAATGTTAAATTCAATACTGGGATAGGCAAGCCACCATACAAGACACTTGAATACGAGCAGGCCATAAAAAAGCTCAATTCAAACGACTATAAAATAGAATTTGGAAAATCATTAGGAAATGACGAGGAATTATTCTTATCAAAATTGGTAAAGGAGCCATTTTGGCTTAGATACCTTCCAAGGTCGGTGGAGCCATTCCCCTATAGAATAAACCCTGATGATAAAAGGACTACGCTTACAGCGGATCTTGTAATTCCCGGTTATGGAGAAGTTCTTGGGGTTGCCGAAAAAATATTTGAAAAGGAGGAGTTAGATAAAAGAATGGCAGAAGATTTTTTGCCGCACAGTAAAGAAACCTATGAATGGTATACTGAACTAAGACAATTCGGCATCCCGCCACATAGTGGATTTGGCATCGGTGTAGAGAGACTGATTAGAGCTATGATATCACTCGATCATGTGAAATTCGCCATACCGTTTCCGAGATTGTATAAACATGCTGTGTCCCCGTGAATTATAATCCAACAATTACCAAAACAACATTTGTAGTTATAAATAGAATAGCTTTTTAAAGGAACTAACTGGATTTATATATGAGGAATAATGTAATTAAATAGTGTATTCATGGAAAAAATTAAATCGATTAATAATCAGAAAATACTTAAGATAGATGATGAATCGTTTGAGTTTGTAAAAACTCGTACCTATACTCCGATATCGGTTTATAAGGGAGAAAATACTTTCCTCAGAATAGGGACAGGTGAAGAACTTAGGAAGGAATTGGAATTACATAAAGAATTATTGAAATGTAAATTTCCAATAGCTGAGATATTAAAAGAAGGTACATATGAAGGCCAATTCTTTTACATAGAAAAGGCATTAGGCACAATGCCTTTGGGGTCAGTATTCACCAACGAATGCAAAGAAAACGGTAAGATTTCGGATAACAGTTTTTTGCCCTTTTTGAAATTAAGTGAACAATTTGCAAAAGCTCAACTACTAACCGCATCTAAATCAGGAAATTTTGAAAAGGATGCATATACTGGTTTCCATATGGATTATGTAGTTGAAGAACTGCCAAAGCTAAAAGATGAACTTATTCGGGCATTCCAAAAGATGAATGATACTACTTCCATTTTTCCTGTTGTTATAACACATGGTGACTGCAATCCTTACAATCTTTTTGATAAAGGCATAATTGACATCGAAAATAATTTCCATGCGCATGCAGGTTACGATTTGATAAGTAATATTTACAGTACGTATTGTTTTCCTAAGAATGGAGATTATGAAAATAAGCGCAGATATGAATTTACTTCAGCACAAATTGCAGAGTATATGCAAAGGATCGACAAGGTTTATACAGATGCCGGATTACCAAAATTATCCGTATATCAAGATGATTTCATGTTTGCACGAATAGTTTGGGCCACAGCACGTATGCAGTACACTCCGAAGCTCCAGAAATGGCGCTATGACTTATTGGAAAAGACAATTGCAAATTATATCGAGGATAAACCAGTAATTGATGTATTGATGAACTTCCCTGTTTGACGGATTTGTCCCTAACTTTAGCATCTTATTAGGTTTTTATAACTTAAGGTTTGATTTTATAATAAATGGTGAGTTAATTAAAGATTGTATTTTTTGTAAGATTGTAAAAAACGAAATCCCATCGTATAAAATATATGAAAATGAAGATTATATTGCATTTTTGGATCTCTACCCAAATATAAAAGGGCAAACAGTTGTTATACCTAAAAAGCATATGCAAAGTTATGCGTTTGATCTTAAGGATAAGGAGCTTTCTGACTTAGTGATGGTCTCTAAAAAAGTTGCAAAATTGCTAGAGAAAAAACTTAGAGTGGGAAGGGTGCATCTAGTTTTTGAAGGATTGGGGGTTGACCACGTTCATGCAAAGCTATATCCTGCAATCGGAGTTAATAAACAATTTAAAGAATTTTTAGCGAAAAAGATTGTGAATTTTGACAGATATGAGGGTTATGTGACTACACAGTTAGGTAAAAAGGCTACAGATAGTGAGTTGAAGAGTGTTTATAGGAGATTAGTTAAGTGATAGGTGAAATCTTGAATTCTTTAAAGAATATAGTTGTGCTCACGCACGCCACCGATATTGATGGGGTGGGCGCAGCATCACTGCTAAAGATTAAATACAGTATACCAAACAACAGGCTCTTTTTCTCAAGCTATTCGAAGGAAGGGATAGTTTACGCTGAAAGCAAATTCAGGAAATTTTACGGGAAGGGGTTTGTTCTCTTTGTCACCGACCTAAGTGTGAACGAACCGACGATACCCGTCTGGATCAAAATAATAAAAGAGATTAAGGCAAAGGGAGGAAAGGTGTTCTGGTTTGATCACCACCCTTGGAGCGATTTTGCTGTAAAGAACGTGGCAGGAATCTGCGATGCCGCAATTGTCGGAGAGAATGAAAAGTTCTGCGCCACTGAGATAACAAAACAGGAGCTTCGACTTAACACTCCCTTTGTGAACGAGTTTTGCAAGGTGGTTCACTTCTCGGACTTCAATCTTAAGCCAGACACAAAAAAGCACTACGAACTCGTCAAAGCATATGCGCTGAGCATAACATCTCTGACAAAGGCGAAGTCCAGCGCGAGCATGCAGGGCAGTCTCAGGCACATAGCTGAAGTGATTGCAAGCAGGAAATTTGTGGACAAAAAAATAAAGGATGAAGAAAGAAAGTTCGAGAAGCTAAACACAGACAGGATAAACAAGATGCTCAAGAATCTGCACCTTGTCGGAAGGAAGGTTGCGATTGGATTTGCGTCAGGAGTTCAGTCAACGCAGGCGTGCGGGATGGTGATTAAGCAGTCGGGCAGGGACGTCGGGATTGTGATAGACCCAAAGCAGGGCAAGGGCAGCATAAGGAGCCTGAAGAGCAACATCTCCGGACTTGCCGCAGCGCTTGGTGGCGGAGGTCATCCCCATGCTTCGGGTTTTGAATTGGACTTGAAGAAATACCCTCTGGGTTCTGAGGGCGGAAGAATAAAGCTGATTGAAAAAATAGGAAAAGAATCTTCTAAGATATAAGTCTAAGTGCGATGAGTAAACCAAAGTTCCTTTTCATTATCTAGTTCTTGTAGGCGACTTTTGCTCGCACCGTATCGGTTTAGGGCGTTATCAATTAATCCCATTTTGCGATTCATTGCAGTCGCCGCGCCCAAGCTAATTGACACATCGCTGTTTTTCATCAGCTTTTTGAGAGTGCTAACGTAATTATTTTCATTTTCCGAGCACTTCATCACTACGTATTGAACAGGATCTTCAGAAAGTACTTTTAGTACTTTAGGATCTCTTGCAAGAGATGCGGCTCCGGAGCGCCTCCAAGCACTTTCATGCACGGCCAGTACAGTTACAGGAATAGTCTTTGATTCTCTTAGCATCTAATCATTTAAATATTCTCAAAAGTGTATTTAACGCTTTTCTCCAGCTTAGGCTATAGTCCCGAATCCTGAAAGTCTCCATCTCTGCGCGAAGTTCCTTAGGATCGATATCTTTGTCTTAGGGTCTGCGCACACCGGCCTCTTGAGGTCGATCTCAAGCGTGCTCTTCTTTGCGACCTTTATGTAGCCGACTGTTGTTGCCGTTCCGATTCCGAGGATTACGGGCTCGCCGTTCTTGAAAGCCTGCTTTGGTATGTCCTCTCTCTTTAGCATGTTGTACTTAAGCGTCAGGGAGTTTACCGGCTGAGGAAGCTTTCCTGCGTGGCCGACAAGGTTTCCTACAAGGCTGTCGGTCTTTGTGAATGCAGGGTCGATTGTTGTCCCGAATGCGATAAGTCCTCCTGGCAGTGCCTCCTGCAGCTGGTCCGTCCCTGACGAGAGGCTCTCTATTGTCGTTATTATCGGCTCGTATGACTCCTTCTTTGCCTTGTCCCTTGCGGCGTTGATTCCAGGGCTTATCTCAATCTCATCCCCGATCTTGAACTTTCCCCGAACTATCGATCCCCCTGCGACTCCGCCGACCAGATCCTTTATCGGGGTTCCTGGCTTGTTGACGTCAAATGACCTTGCGATGTACATGAGAGGATCCGAGGTCAGATCGTGCTTTGGTGGCTCGATCGCGGCAATCTGCTGCAACACGGCATCTACGTTTATGTTCTTGTTTGCCATGACCGGAACTATCGGCGCGCTTTCTGCAACTGTTCCAGAAAGGAATTTTTTGATTTGATCGTAATGGACCTTCGCCTTCTCCTTCCCTACAATGTCCACCTTTGTCTGGACGACAATTATCTTCTTTATCCCAAGTGTAGAGATCAGCATCATGTGCTCCCTTGTCTGGGGCATTGGGCACGGCTCTGTGGAAGAAATAACGAACATAACCGCATCGATTATGCTTGATCCAGCGATTGCGGTTGCCATGAGCGTCTCGTGCCCAGGCGAATCAAGAAGCGAGATTCTCCTAAACGGCTCCGGCTTGTTCTCGCAGTCCATGCAGGATTCGCCGACGGTGTACATTCCGGGCCCATCCTCGCCGCAGCCCTCGCACTTCTTTATTATCGCATCTGCATATCCAAGCTTTATTGTCATGCTTCGCTTGAGGGACTCGCTGTGCCTGTCGGTCCAAACCCCTGTTATGGCCTTTGTGAGAGTGGTCTTCCCGTGGTCCACGTGTCCCAGGGTCCCTATGTTAAACTCACTCTGCTTTAGATCTCGCATTTAGTATTCACTCGGTTTTCTTCTCCTTTGGCTTGAAGATTTCCTCTAGAGGCTTTGATCCCATCTTCACGATCACCGTGTTGACCTGGATCGTGTCTGCGCTGATCATGTTTCCGCGGATGAGCCTTCTTGCCCTGAAGCCATGCTTGTCGTATCTGAGCCCTGCACCGCCGCTAAGAAGCAGCCTTGCCTTCCTCGTTCCGTCGACCT
>Ga0307374_10013477_pt1 | contig 11303 bp, 10 predicted proteins | sample OX3MG_FD_202532 | JGI IMG/M metagenome (GOLD analysis project Ga0307374, IMG submission 202532) | Soil microbial communities from Risofladan, Vaasa, Finland - OX-3 | ecosystem: Environmental > Terrestrial > Soil > Coastal area > Acid sulfate soil | place: Finland: Risofladan, Vaasa | collected... | reverse complement strand
CCGTCCACAAGAGAAAGAAAAAGGAGCAAAAAGAAAGAGAAGGGACTACCACTACGACTGCTACCCACCAACTAAAGGTGGGCCATTCCCGGCCATCGAAGTGGGCCACACCGGGTTGTCAAACACATCGCTCCATTAGCGACGCTCGATCATCCTGGGAGGATTTAGAACGTACATTCAACTGCCGGGTTATCCGCAGCACGCCTGGCTGCAACCGCCAAGTACCTACAGCTGATCTGATATGGCGTTCCCCACGACCAACCGCATCGCTTCAACGGCAACAGGTGGAGGTTCTGCCTGATCTTCAAGTCCAATGTAGTGGGCTTCGGGCCCATATCATCTTGCTACCAGTGGACCTTCTCGATGATCGAGGCTTGGCAGTAGAAATGATAAAGCTAAGTAGATGATCTAGTTTTACAACGAGACATGGCACCTAGTCACGCCGCTGGTTCAGCAGGGCGAGGGTGCGCTTGCGATGCGCGCGATAGGCAGCGGCCTTGCGCGTGCGCTGGTAGGCCAGCAGCCGCAACGCGGCGGGAAGGTCGAATGTGGGTTGGGGGAGAACCGTCGCGAGGAGCACGCGGACCTCGGCAAGGCTCAGCCCTTTGAGCACCGGGGGAAGAGTGGCCGGCTCGGACGCGGTGGCGGCCGATGATGGCGTCTCGCGGGTGATCGCGACGACCGGCGAGGGCTGGTCGGCCTGCTTCTGGGTCCCCCTCTCGCTGGTTCAGCCGCTGGCCGAGCCGAACCAGGAAGTGGTGGGCGAGGATGACCATGGTCATGTGGTGGTGCCAGCCCCGCCAGAAGCGGAGCTCGTCATGATGCATCCCGATCTCGCCCTTCCCCTCGGCGAAGCACGCCTCGATCGGCCAGCGCATGCCGCTGGCCCCCACCACGGTAGCCAGCGGCGTCTCCGGCGGGGCGCAACTCAGAGACACCTTCAGCGCGGGCTCCTCGGCCGCGCCGCTGACTGTGCGCCGAAACAGCACCCAGACCTCCGGCCCGGGCAGCTTCTGACGCGGCGCCACGGCGCGGATCGCCGCGAAATCCGCCACCAGCGGTCCCTTGCTTCCCTCGAGGATCCGATACCGCTGCCAGCGATCAGCCGGGATCTGGCGCGCAGAGGCATCGACGCGCATCTTCGACGGGCTCGCCGGGTGGAGCCGCTCGCGGCGCGGAACGGGGCCTTTGCGGGAGGATGTCCGCGGGGGAACCCAGGACCGCGGGTGCGCTCGCGCGGTCACTCCATCTGGCGCGACGAGCGGCCAGACCTGAGTGTCCACCGGCACCTCGGCCAGGTACCAGACGCCGGTCGCCGCCAGCCGATCCAGCACCGCGGGATCGTCGCCGAAGCCCTCGTCACAGACCACCCAGCGGGCCCGGAGGTCGTGGGCCGCGACGGCCTTTTCCACCAACTCCGCCGCCAATTCGTGCGTGGTCCGAAAGGCCGTCGTGTCGGGAATCCGACACGCCTCCCAGCGGTCCCGCGCCTCCTCCGCAAACCAGCCGGCGGGCAGATAGAGGCGACGATCGAGCAAGGTATAGCCCACCGAACTGGCGTAGCCCAGGAAGACCCCCGCCTGGCAGTTGTCCTTCTTGCCGGTGTGCCCGCACCACTGGCGCGCCACCCCGGCGGACCGGGTGCCTTGTTTGGGGAAGTCGCTTCCATCGAGGATGAGCACGCCTCCCTCGTCCCCCAGGGTCTCCTCGACCAACCGTCGGTGGGCGGCCAGGATCAGGTCGTCGTCCCAGCCGCCTTCCCCGACGAACTGCTGAAGCGCCCGCACGGTGCGTCCGGCGCCCTCCCCAGCGCCACACAGCCGCAGCGCGATCGCCTCGACCTTCTTGCGGGGGATGTCGGCGACCAGCAGGCCCCGCAGGTAAAGGTCCGCCCAGGCGCGCTGCTCGCTCCGCCGAAACAACGGCGCGAAGTGGGCGTGGTAGGCGGCGAGTTCGGCCGCGAAATCGGGCAGGTCGTCGACGGTCAAGGTTCGTTCGGTCGGTCCGTCGGGAGTCAGATCGACGATGGGGATACTCGTGTCGGGCAAGTTCGGTGTGGTTCCTTCCTGGATGACATGGAATGAACCTATATCATATCTCATACATCTCTCGTTGTAAAACTAGTAGTCCATCCGCTTGAGGTTTGACCGGAATGAGAGTTGGGCGTATGCTTGCTTCAACGGGAGAGGTCTCTCGTTCAAGGAGCGGACACCATGGGATGCCATGCCCAAGCGATCGACCTGACGGCGGAGGAACGCCAGGAGTTGGACCGACGGATTCGGGCGCGCACGAGCAGTCAGCAAGCCGCGTTGCGGGCGCGGATCGTCGTGCAAGCGAGCGAAGGGGTCAGCAATACCGCGATCGCCACCCGCTTGGGGATCGCGCGTCATACCGTATTGCACTGGCGGAATCGTTTCGCCGCGCAGCACCTGGACGGTTTGGTCGACCGCCCCCACCATCCGCCGCCCCGGCTCTACGACGCAGCGATCCAGGCGAAGATCGTCACCCTGGCCTGCCAAAAGCCGGCCGACCTGGGCTGGAAAGGCCAGACCCACTGGTCGATCGTCGACCTGGCGACCTACATCGGGGAGCATCCCGCGTTGGAGTTGGGCACGCCCAAGAAGAGCACGATCGGCACGATTCTCCAGGCGGCCAAGCTCCGTCTGGACCGTCTTTGACTCCTGGATGGACGAGCGCGATCCCCAATTTGTGGAGAAGGCGGTGGCGATCATCGAGTTAGAACTCCATCCTCCGACCGATGGCCCGACCTTCCTGGTCGATGAGAAGACCGGCATCGGGGTGCATGAACCGACGGCCCCCAGCCAGTCGGTCGCCCCCGACCAGCCCGCCCGCCAGGAGTTCGAGTATGTTCGGCACGGCACCGCCGATTTGCTCGCCGCGTTCGCGCTCCTGACGGGGCGCGTTTATGGGATCGTCCGCCCACGGCATCGCTCGGCCGAGTTCATCGAACTGCTGCGCCTGCTCGATCACCTGGTCCCCACGGAGCAGGTGATCCATCTCATTCTCGATCCGGTGCGGCTCCATCACTCGGCGGAAGTGGCCGTCTACGTTGCCTACCGCCCCTGGCGCTTCCAATTCCATTGGCTGCCGATCCACGGCTCCTGGCTCTCGTTTATCGAGGTCTGGTTCGCGATCTTGAGCAAGAAGTGCCTGGCACGGAGCGAGTGGAGCGAGTTTGACGCCGCCGCCCAGGACATCCTGGCTTTCATCGCGACCTATGACGCGCATCAGGCCCATCCTTTCACCTGGCGGAAGGGCATCAAGTTCTATCAACGCCTGAAAGACAAGCTGGCGAAGAATCAATCGACCCAACTTCCGCCCGCAGAGGCAGCTTGATTTGTCCAACATTCAACAGGATGGACTACTAGAGCGAAATTCGCGTGCAGTTTGCTGCGACGATCGGTGGGGGCACCCTCTGATGCACCTTACACCCGTTCCCGCGGCCGATACTGCACCGCCTCGGCGACGTGCGCTGCGCCGATCGTCTCGCTGCCGGCCAGATCGGCGATGGTGCGGGCGAGCTTGAGGACGCGGTGGTACGCCCGCGCCGAGAGGCGCAACTGCTGCATGGCCATCCGCAGGAGACCCTGCGCCGAGTCGTCGGTGCGGCAAAAGTCGCGGACCTCGGCTGGCCCCATCTCCGCGTTCGCGTGGAGCTTCTTCCCCCGAAAGCGCACCCGCTGGCGCTCGCGCGCCGCCTGCACCCGCGCCCGGATCGCCGCCGACGGCTCCCCGGTGCGCACGTCGGCTAGCTTCTCATAATCGACCCGAGGTACGTCGAGGTAGATGTCGATGCGGTCGAGCAGCGGACCGGAGATGCGGCCCTGATAGCGCGAGACCGCCTGCTGCGAGCAGGTGCAGGAGCGGAGGCTATCGCCGTAGTAGCCGCACGGACAGGGGTTCATCGCACCAATCAGCACCATTTTGGCCGGGAAGCTGACCGTTCCCTGGGCGCGGCTGATCGTCACCACGCCGTCTTCGAGAGGTTGTCGCAAGACTTCCAGGATGTGCTGGCCGAACTCCGGCATCTCGTCGAGGAAGAGCACGCCGCGATGGGACAGGCTGATCTCGCCCGGCCGCGGCCAGCGCCCGCCGCCAACCAGCCCAGCATGGCTGATCGTGTGGTGAGGCGCGCGGAACGGGCGGGTGCGAATCAGCGGCGTCTCGGGCGGCAGCAGCCCGGCCACGCTATAGACCTTGGTCACTTCGAGGGCTTCGTCCGGGCTGAGCGGCGGCATAATCGAAGGGACCGCGCGCGCCAGCAGCGTCTTGCCGGCGCCGGGCGGGCCAGCCATCAGCACGTTGTGGCCGCCGGCCGCGGCGACTTCGAGCGCGCGCTTGGCGTGCTCCTGGCCCTTGACGTTCGAGAAATCCGAGCCGAACTCCGGCTCGAAGACGAGGATCGTGCGGTCGGGCTCGAACGGCGCGATGACTCGATCGCCCCGCAGGTGATCCACCAGCGCGGCGAAGTTCGGTACGGGGATCACCGCGATCCCTTCGACCAGACTGGCCTCCAGAGCGTCGACCGCTGGCACGAAGACGGTGGCGACGCCCTTGTCACGGGCCACACTGACCATCGGCAGGATGCCGGCGGTGTGGCGCACGTCGCCGTCGAGCGAGAGCTCGCCCAGGAACAACGACGTGCTATCCGCGGGCGGCACCTGATCGGAGGCCATGACCACCGCCAGCGCCAGCGGGAGGTCGTAAGCCGGTCCTTCCTTCTTCAGATCGGCCGGCGCCAGGTTGACCGTGACCCGCCGCAGTGGGAAGATACAGCCGGAGTTCTTGACCGCCGCGCGCACCCGCTCGCGCGCCTCCTGCACCGCCACGTCGGGCAGCCCGACGATGGTGAAACCCGGCAAGCCCACCCCGATGTCGGCCTCCACCTCGACGAGCGCGCCATCCAGCCCCACGACTCCGCAGGTGAGCACCTTCGCCAGCATGGGCCATCCCCCACTTGATCCATCGCGCAGGCTGCCAATCGGCCTGCCTCGTGGCCTGGTCAGTGTAGCAGGACGCGCACGATCAAGCAATCGTCATTGTGTCGGGCGTGTTCAAACGCCTGGACACCACGGCGGGCGCATGCTAGCATGCCGCCCACATCGCCGAAAGGTCGCGCCCACGGCGAATCGCTGAGGAGCGGAGCACCGGTCCATGAGATCACCGCGCATCTGGCACCGCGCCTTGCGGCAGGGAAGGCCTCGCTGGCCGGGCGTGGTGCTCGGGCTACTCGTGATGCTGTCGATTGGCGTGTCCGCGGCGCTCGCAGCGTCGGGGGGAGTCTATACGCTCGATTGGTTCAGCGTGGACGGCGGTGGTGGGCGAAGCGCCGGCGGCAGCTACGTGCTGGTCGGCACAATCGGGCAGCCGGACGCGGGTACCCTGGCGGGAGGGGGCTTCACGCTGCACGGTGGTTTTCTCGGCGGCGTGCAGTCGAGGTTCCGCGTCTACCTGCCCGGGGTCTTCAAGTAGCAAAGAGTGGGTTCGCCGATCAGCAGAGGCCGATGGGACCCGTGTCGGTGGTCGCGGCGGGGAGAACCGGCCAGTGACCGGCCCGGTCTTGCGCCAGCCGCGGTCCTACCGCTTCCTTCCGCGGCCCTCCCCCGGCGAGCGTCGACAACGAGCACGGTGCCAGACCACGCAGCCGCCCGTCGTCACCCCGCACGGCCAGCACCCGCAAGGGAGCGCTCCGGCCGAAGTGCTCGTACCAACTCGTCACCCACTCCCAGGTCTGAAAGACCGTCGCCGGGCTGGCCGCGACGAGCAGCGCATCCCACTCCGCACGCAGCGCGTGCAGCGTCGTGAGGCGATCGACGTGCAGCGCTTGGGGATCAGGCGTGGGCGCCACTCCCACGAGTGGTTTCTCCGATGAGGCGGTGGTCTTCCGGTCGCCTGGCGGTATCTCGGCGCACGGCCCCGTGCTTGCGCGCGGGCCATCCAGAACGTAGGGAGGCAAGAATCGTGCCCAGGTGGTCCAATGGTGAGATTAGGCCGCCACTTGACAGACGACCAACCGGCGAGTCATAGTCACAGCGTGCCCAGCGCAGCGGGTGCGCGCGTCTTCTGACGCCTGACGCCTGGATTCTTCGACTGCTTCGAGGTGTTCCGATGAAAATAGCCGACGTGCGAACCATGCTCCTCTCGTCGCCAATTCCGCCCGAGCGGCGCTGGCGCAGCGACTTTGGCAGCTCGGTGAAGAGTGACGCGGCGATCGTCGTCGTCGAGACCGACGAGGGGATCACTGGCTACGGCGAGGCAAAGGGGACGCCGCTGGTGGTGAAGGCGATCGTCGAGACGCGCCTGAAGCCGGCGCTCGTCGGCCAGGACCCGACGCGCGTGGAGTACCTCTGGGAGCGCATGTACAGCGGGTCGCGGACCGAGCTTGCCTTGAAGTACGGCCATCCCTACCACGGCCACAACGTCCGCGGCGAGACCGCCTGCGCGATCAGCGGCGTGGACGTCGCGCTCTGGGATATTTTTGGCACGTCGCTCGGCGTGCCGATCTTCAAGCTGCTTGGCGGCGGCGTGCGCGAGCGGGTGCGCGCCTACGGCAGTGGCGGCTGGGCCGGCCCGGGCGCGGCGGGGCAGGAGCTGGCTGGCTACGTCGAGAAGGGCTTCGGCGCGGTGAAAATGCGCGTGGGCGGCCTGGACGACGAAGACTTCCCCACACGCTCGGTGGACCGCCTGCGCGAGGTGCGCGCGGCGATCGGTCCCAAGGTCGACCTGATGATGGACGCCCACGGCGCGCTGACGGCCCGCCAGGCGGTCGAGCTGGCGCTGCGCGCGGAAGAGCTCCGCATCTCCTGGTTCGAGGAGCCGGTGGTCGTCGCCGACGACCTGCCAGGACTGGCCGAGGTGAGGAGCCGTACGACGATCCCGATCGCCACCGGCGAGAACGAGTCCACCCGCTTCGCCTTTCAGACGATCCTCGACGCGCGGGCCGCCGACATCCTCCAGCCCGACATCGCCATCGCCGGTGGCCTGACCGAGACGCGTCGGATCGCGGCGCTGGCGCACGCACGGGGTCTGGTCATCGCGCCCCACGTCTGGGGTTCCGCGCTGCTCTGGGCGGCCTCGCTCCAGTTCGCCGCCGCCACGCCCAACTGCGCGATCTTCGAGTTCTGCCAGGCCTACAGCCCGCTGCTCTACGGCCTGCTGACGACGCCGGTCGCGGTCGGTAAAGACGGCTTCGTGGGCATCCCGACGGGACCGGGATTGGGCGTAGAATTACAGTCGGACCTGGAGAAGAAGTACCCGTACGTAGAGACGACTGTCTTTCCGCATTGAGGGATACCGCGTCTCGACGAACATTATACTCCGAGCTCCTGTACAATTCCTTCGATGATAACGACACGTGCCGCCAAACCATCGGCGGAAGCGCGCCCGGCCCTGATCGGGCTCTCGACGCCGGAGCTGCGCCGGCTCCTCGAGGACTGGGGCGAGCCCGGCTACCGGGCTGGCCAGGTCGCGCGGTGGCTCTACCGCGAGTTCGTCTTTGATCCGCTGGAGATGATGGACCTGCCGCTGCGCTTGCGCGAGCGATTGGCCGCGGCGACGGTACCATTCCCGCTCGAGGCGGTAACCGAGCGCTCCGCCGATGCCGGGCTGACCCGGAAAGCGCTCCTGCGGCTCGCCGACGGGAGCCTGGTCGAGAGTGTGCTGATGCGCTATCCCGCCACCGACCGCGCGCGCACGCGCCGCACGGTCTGCATCTCGTCCCAGGTTGGGTGCGCCGTCGGCTGCCCGTTCTGCGCGACCGGCTTGCTCGGGCTGAAGCGCAACCTCACCACGGCCGAGATCGTCGGTCAGGTGCTCTACTTTGCCCGCCGGCTGGGCGAGATCGACGGGGACGGCGCGCGGGTGACCAACGTCGTCCTGATGGGCGAAGGCGAGCCATTGGTGAACTTTCGCAACGTCTGGCAGGCGGTCGAGGTCCTGAACGCCACGGACTGCGTCGGCCTGGGAGCGCGCCGGGTCACGATCTCCACCTCGGGCCTCGCGCCGCGCATTCGAGAGCTCGCGGCCAAGCCGCTTCAGGTTGGCCTGGCGGTCTCGCTCCACGCGCCGAGCGATGACCTCCGCGATCGGCTGGTGCCGGTCAATCGCAAGTACCCCATTGCCGAGGTCGTAGACGCCTGCCGCGCATACGTCGCGGCGACCCACCGGCGCGTCTCGTTCGAGTACGCCATGATGCGCGACACGAACGACAGCCTGGACCAGGCGCGCGCCGTCGCCGACCTGCTTGACGGGCTGCTCGCCCACGTGAACCTGATTCCGCTGAATCACGTCGAGGGCAGTCCGTTCGAGCCCACGCCCTGGTCGCGCATCCGCGCGTTCCAGCGAACGATTCAGGAGCGCGGCATCTCCTGCACGGTACGTACCGAGCGCGGCGACGACATCGCGGGCGCGTGTGGGCAGTTGCGGGCATTCGCTGGCTGCTGAGCCGGACCCAGAGCTACCGACACGAGCTTGGACGACTGGTCGACTTCATCCATCGCTTCGCCTCCGGTCCGACCACCGACGCGCTGCTTGATCCGATCGTCGCGCTGGGATCGGCTCTGCTTGCACGCATCCCCGTGGGAGCGGCAGTCCGGCTGCGCCGCGTCAGCGCGTCGGGCATCGTCGCGCTCGCGGTTGGATTGCTGGCCCTGCCGATCACTTTCCTGCGCGGGTTACACCCACGCCATGACCCGTTCCCGCGCCGACTGGAATCGTAACCGAGACTTTACCCACGGTTAACGTGGCGCTTAGAACGGATTAAGCTCGGCGGCTGATACTCTGTGTGGACGATGGCGAAGACAGGAACACAACGGGGTAGGTTCAACAACGATGGTGATGAGTTATGCTGATGTGCTTCAGAGGCTGGATGATGTTCGGTTCACGGTGATGGCCGCGTCATCGCGTCTTTGGCGTCCGGGCGATACCGTGCGGCCGGGCCAACACCTGGGGGACACGATGGACGGAGTGCCCGTGCATGCCGCGCTCCACGGTCGCGTGGCGGGCATCCAGTACGATATCGAGACGGACGAAGTGATTCTGATCGTGCAGGCAATTGCCAACGCCGCTTGAGCGATGGCGACCGGGTCTGGCGCGTGGCTGCGATTCTCGCCGCGTCAGGGGCATGGGGAGCATGATGCTATAATGTATCCGTGATCAAGACAGCGACTAGCGCCGGCTGCGGCACCGCTCGAATGGGAGAGGCGCGGTCAGCGTTGCCGTGCCTGATCCCTTCTGGCGATCTTATGCGCCTGGATGCTGCTACCACGGAAGGGGATTAGGTGGCGCGAATCCTGGTCGTTGAAGACGAAGCGAGCCTCCGCGGTGCCGTCGCCTACAGCCTGCGACGCGCTGGACACGACGTGACCGTGGCGGAGGACGGGGAGCGAGCTTTGGCCGCCTGGGAAGAGGCCCCAGCGGATCTCGTTCTCCTCGACCTGATGCTCCCCAAGCTCGATGGGCTGGAGGTGTGTCGCCGCTTGCGCCAGGTGAGCAGCGTCCCGGTCGTCATCCTGACGGCGCGCACCGACGAGATCGATCGGGTGGTCGGTCTCGAGATCGGGGCCGACGACTACGTGACCAAGCCGTTCAGCATGCGCGAGCTCCTGGCGCGGGTCAAGGCGATCTTGCGACGACGGGAGCTGCTGCGGGACGAGTTGCGACGCGCCACGGCCAGTCCGGACGAGCGAATCCTGGTCGGACTCCTGATGATCGAGCCGCTGCGGCGGAAGGTGTTCCGCGACGCGCGGGAGGTCACGCTGAAGCCCAAAGAATTCGAGCTCCTCATGCACCTGGCCCGCCATCCCGGTCAGGTCTTCTCTGCCGAGCACCTGATCGAGCAGGTGTGGGGTTACGATGCGCTGGGCGATGCCGGCACGGTGCGGGTTCACGTCCGGTCATTGCGTGAGAAGCTGGAAGAGGACCCATCGCATCCCCGCCTCATCGAGACCGTGCGCGGGGTCGGCTACCGGCTCGTGGATTAGCGCGTGTTCACCCGGATTCAATGGCGGATCGCTGCCGCCTACGTCGCCTTGATCGCCCTGGCGATGTTCGCGCTCGGGATCTACCTGACGCAGACGCTGCGCGCTCAGCAGCTCTGCGCGCTCGAAGATCACCTGGCCCGTCAGGCCATCCTGGTTGCCGACGACGCCACGTACCGCCTCGGGGAGTCAGCCGCGTCCGGGCAGACGCCTGACCTTGATCCCCTTGCTAAGTCGCTGGGCAAAGAGATCGGCGCGCGGGTCACCCTGATCGCCCGGGACGGGACCGTCCTCGGCGACTCCGACCACGACCCCAGGACGATGGAGAACCACGGCACGCGTCCCGAGGTCGTCCAGGCGCTGCGGCTGGGTCGCGGCGAGAGCGAGCGCCACAGCGCAACGTTGGACCGCGACCTCCTTTACGTCGCGGTGCCGATGCGCCAGAACGAGCAGATCGTCGGCGTCGCGCGGGTGGCGTTGCCGGTCGACGACGTCGACGCATCGTTGAACCACCTCGCGGTGGTGGTCGGAGTGGCGACGTCGGCGACGGCGATGCTGGCGATTCTCCTGGCCGTGCTGATCGCCCGAGCGACGACGGAGCCACTCGGGCGGCTGACGACGATGGCGCAGGGCCTGGCCGCGGGCGACCTGGGGCAGAAGCTGGCCGTCGGTACCCGCGACGAGGTTGGCCAGTTGGCATCGGCATTCAACCGGATGGCCACTGATCTGCGTCACAAGATCGAGACTATCGAAGCCCAACGGTCGGAGACCGCGGCGATCCTGGCCGGCATGGCCGATGGAGTCGTCATCGTCGACGCGGAGCAGCGCGTCCTGTCCCTGAACCGCGCTGCCGAGCGGCTGCTGGAGATCACGGAAGTGGCGGCGCGGGGCAAGACGGCGGCCGAAGTGGTCCGCCAGCACGAGCTAGTCGCGCGTCTGTCTCGGGCCGACGTGTCGAATAGCCCCGTGGTAGTCGAGGTCGGGCGGGACCGCCGGCAGGTGCAGGTGGTGGTGACGCCGGTCCGTCTGGGAGGGGCCACCCGCAGTGTCATCCTCCTGCAGGACGTGACCGACCTGCGCCGTGCTGAGGCCATGCGCCGCGACTTTGTCGCGAACGTCAGCCACGAGCTACGGACTCCGTTGGCTTCCTTGCGGGCGCTGGCCGAGACGCTCGAGGATGGCGCGCTGGAGGACCCGCCGGCGGCGCGGGAGTTCCTTGGCCGGATGCAGGTCGAGGTCGACGGCTTGAGCCAGATGGTCGAGGAGCTGCTCGAGCTGGCGCGGATCGAGTCCGGACAGGTGCAG
>Ga0307374_10013475_pt1 | contig 11304 bp, 13 predicted proteins | sample OX3MG_FD_202532 | JGI IMG/M metagenome (GOLD analysis project Ga0307374, IMG submission 202532) | Soil microbial communities from Risofladan, Vaasa, Finland - OX-3 | ecosystem: Environmental > Terrestrial > Soil > Coastal area > Acid sulfate soil | place: Finland: Risofladan, Vaasa | collected... | reverse complement strand
CGTGCTTGGCGCAAGAGGAAACCTACGGTGTCACCACATGGCGGTCAAGGGGACACCACAACGAAATTGTCCGCTATTTGCACACATCAGGTTCGACGCCCGATCCACACGGTGTCTTCGCCGCCGTCGTACGGACGCCGGTCGAACCAGCCGTAACACGCGTCCACCGCGAAGCCTGCTTCGGCAAGGAGCGCTTGCCAGCGCTGCGGCTCGAGCCACCACAACGTCATCGAGGATTCGCCGCGCTCGCCGCGCACCGAGAGCGTCAGCGTCTGCTCTCGGCGATCCCAGTCCGCCCGCTCGAAGATGCCCGGCTCGCGCTCGAGCCAGAGGCCGTGTGTCTCCTCGATGTCCTCGTTCGACGGGGCGAAGACGTCGAAGACGAGCCGGCCGTCCGGGAGGAGCAGGTCGCGGGCGGCGCGGAGAGCCTGGAGGCGCTCCTCGTCGGAGCTGAGATGCAGGTATGCCCGAAACGGACAGGTGACGAGCGGGACGCGTTCCTCGACCGGAGGGCGCCGCAGGTCTCCCTGCCGCAGGTCGAGCCGCTCGGCGACGCCGGCACGGCGCGCCTCCTCGGCGCACACGGCGAGCATCCCCGCGGAGGAGTCGACGCCGATGACGTGCACGCCGGCGCCGGCCGTCGGGATGGCGATGCGTCCGGTGCCGACGCCGAGCTCGACCACGGGACCTCCGGACGCGAGCGCCTCGTCGACGTAGAAGCCGATGTCCTCGACGACCCCGGTGCTCCAGGCGTCGTAGAGCCGCGCGATGGGGTCGTAAGAGCTCATGCCATATAGATACAGTCGCCGCGTGGACACGGAGGCGCTCCAGCAGGACGCGCTGGGCGCGATCGCGTCCGCGACAGTGCTCGCCGACCTCGACGAGGCGCGCGTGAAGTATCTCGGACGGAAGAGCGAGCTCAAGCTCGCCCTGCGCGAGGTTCGCGACCGGGAGACCGGGATGGCGCTCAACGCGGCCCGCGAGGCGATCGAGCTCGCGGTCGCGGTCCGCCAGGCCGAGCTCGAGCGCGCCGAGCTCGACGCGAAGCTCTCCTCCGAGCGCGTGGACGTCACGCTCCCGGCGGAGCTCCTCGGCGAGGTTCACGCGCGCCCGCGCGGGCATCTGCACCCGACGACGCAGATCCGCCGCGACGTCGAGGACGCCTTCATCGGTCTCGGCTACGAGATCCGCGACGACCGCGAGGTCGAGACCCTTGAGTACAACTTCGACAAGCTCGCGTTCCCGGAGTGGCACCCGGCGCGCTCGCCGCGCGACACGTACTTCCTCGGCGCGAACCGGGTCCTCCGAACGGAGACCTCCGCGTCGCAGATCCACGCCATGGAGGAGCGGAAGCCGCCGATCTACATGGTCTCGATCGGCCGCGTGTACCGCCGCGACGCGATCAATCAGACGCACTTTCCGATCTTCCACCAGTTCGAGGGCCTCGCCGTCGACCGGCACATAACCATGGCCGATCTGAAAGGGACCCTGCTGCACGTCATGCGCGCGCTCTTCGGCGAGGACCGGCGCGTCCGCTTCCGCACGAACTACTTCCCCTTCACCGAGCCGTCGATGGAGCCAGACGTCTCCTGCGGCGTGTGCGGCGGCGAGGGCTGCGCGACGTGCAAGTTCTCCGGCTGGATCGAGATCGGTGGCTGCGGCATGGTCGACCCGCAGGTCCTGTTGAACGTCGGCCTCGACCCTGACGAGTGGAGCGGCTTCGCGTTCGGCCTGGGGCTCGAGCGCACGGCGCAACTCCGCTACGACATCCCGACGATCAGGCCGTTCTGGGAAGACGACCTGCGCTTCCTGAGGCAGTTCTGATGAAAGTCCCGATGAGCTGGCTGCGGGAGTACGTGCGCTTCGACGCGTCGGCGGACCAGATGGCAGACCTCTTCTCCGTCGCCGTTGCCGAGGTGAACGGGATCGAACGACGCGGCCCCGCCGATGCGGCGCGGTTCAAGGTCGGCCGCGTGCTCACGGCCGAGAAGCACCCGAACGCAGACCGGCTCCAGCTCACGACCGTCGACGTCGGAGGCGGCCAGACGCAGCAGATCGTCTGCGGTGCCTGGAACTTCGGCGCCGGTGCGACCGTCGCCGTTGCGCTCCCCGGCGCGACGCTCCCAAACGGGCTGACACTCGAGCGCCGCGAGCTGCGCGGGCAGATGTCGGAGGGGATGATCCTCGCCGAGGACGAGGTCGACCTCGGCACCGACCACGAGGGGATCATGGTGCTCCCCGACGGGATCGAGCCGGGGACGCCGCTCGCCGACGTGCTCCCGCTCGTCGAGGAGATCCTCGACATCGAGCTGACCGGTAACCGCCCCGATCTCTTCTCGGTGTACGGCATCGCGCGCGAGGTGGCCGCACTGTTCGACGGCGAGCTGCTGCCGCTGCCGGAGGCCGATCCTGAAACGACGGCGCGTAGCGCAGACGAGCGGCTCGACATCCGCATCGACGACTACGCCGGCTGCCCGCGCTACGTCGGCCGGCTGTTCCGCGGCATCACGATCGGGCCGTCGCCGTTCTGGCTGCAGGCTCGCATCCGCGACGCCGGCATGCGCCCGATCTCGAATGTCGTCGACGTGACGAACTACGTCATGCTCGGCCTCGGCAACCCGTTGCACGCCTTCGACTTCGACACGCTGGAGGGCGGACGGATCGTCGTTCGTCGGGCAAAGAAGGCGGAGAAGCTGCAGACGCTCGACGGAGCGATGCGCAACCTCGATCCGGCCGATCTCGTGATTGCCGACGCCAAGCGCGCGATCGCGCTCGCCGGGATCATGGGCGGCGAGGAGACGGAGGTTTCGGAGCGCACGACGAACGTCCTGATCGAAGCCGCGAACTTCGAGCCGGTCGGCATCCTGGGCAGCTCCGAGCGGCTCGCACTCCGTACGGAGGGCTCGAACCGCTGGGAGAAGGGCGTCGATCCGTATCTCGCAGGGCCGGCGGCCACGCTTGCGACACAGCTCCTCGTGGAGCTGGCCGGCGCGCGCTGGACCGGCGGCGCCGACGTGCACGAAGGGCTGCCGCCCAGGCGCACCGTGCCGCTTCGGCCGGAACGAGCAACGGCGAAGCTCGGTCTTGCCGTCGCACCTGCGCGGCAGGAGACGATCCTCGCCAAGCTCGGCTTCGAGCCGGACGGCGCGGGCTACCGCGTGCCGACGTGGCGCGCGCGCGACATTACGCGCGAGATCGATCTGATCGAGGAAGTCGCGCGCTTCGAGCTGAGCGAGATCCCGTTCACGCTGCCGGAGAAGGACGTCAGCTTCGGCCGCCTGACGCGTGAGCAGAAGATCCGCCGCGTCGTCGAGGACGTTCTTGTCGGTTCCGGCTTCGCGGAGGCGTACACGCCGAGCTTCCCGGTCACCGCCGACACGGTCGTGTTGCGTCAAGCGATCGCGCCGAACCTGATCGAGGCTGCGCGCCTGAACGTCTCCGTCGGCAACGCCGGCATCGCACTGTTCGAGATCGCGCGCGTCTTCGGTGGCCCGGAGGAACGCCGGCATGTCGCAGGCGTCATCGAAGGCGGCATCGCCGAGGCAAAGTGGGCGGTCGAGCAGGTGTATGCGACCCTGAAGCTGGAGCCGTCGTACGAGCGGACGTCGGAGCCGTTCCTCCATCCGGGCAAGGCAGCTCGGACGGCGGAAGGCTGGCTGGGAGAGCTCCATCCCCAGGAGCTCGACGGAACCTGGGGTGCATTCGAGCTCGACCTCGACGCGCTCGTCGCAGCCGCACCGGAAGCGGTGCGCGCGGCCGACGTAAGCCCGTTCCCGGAGCTGCGCCAGGATCTCGCCTTCGTCGTCGACGACGAGGTGCCGGCGGCGGCACTCGCGGCCGCGATCCGCGCGGCTGGACAGCCGGAGCTGCGTGACGTTGCGGTGTTCGACGAATATCGCGGCGTGCAGATCGGGGCAGGCAGGCGCTCGGTCGCCTTCCGGGTTGCCTTCGGATCGCACGAGCGGACGCTGACCGACGAAGACGCGGCGGTGTTGCGCACGCGGATCGTCGACGCTCTGCGTGAGCGATTCGACGCCGAGCTGCGGGCCTAGCGGCGCCGGAGGCGCAGCAGCAGCTTGGCCGCAGCTGCGGCGCTTGCGGCAGCGCCGAACACTGCGCCGACCTTCTTCCCGCGGTCGCGGGCCTGGCCGAGCTCTTCGCGCAACGTGGCGACAGCCTCGGTCAGCTGTTTGCGCTCGCCGGCGAGCTCGCGGCGGATCTCCGACTCAGTGGCCATTGCGGAGCGCCTCGGACGTGAGCCGCGCCTCCTCGAGCGCCTGCTCGGGCACGGGTGACGCTCCCTTGCCGAGGAGCCTCGCGCCGACCATGCCGAGGATTCCGGCGACCAGGAGGAGAACGCCGAACATCACGAGCAGCGTCAGCCACACGGCCAGCACCGTCGCGAGCGCCGCCGCGGCGGCTGCGAGCGCGAACACGAGGGCGAAGAAGCCGAGCGCGGCCGCGGTGGCGACGAGCCCGAGCCCCACCGCGAGCGCCTTGACCTTGTGCTTCAGTTCGGTGGCGGCGAGCTGCAGCTCGAGCCGCACGAGCGAGCGCGCCGAGTCGGCGACGCGCCGCGCTGCCCCGGTGAGACCACCTGCTGGGTTCATGCGCTCATCCGTTAACGGTTGCGGCCGGTCGTCCACCAGGCGAGCCGCTGATACCACCGCGACTTCTCGGGGAGGATCTGCTCCTCGATCTCGGCGTGCAGGTCCTCGAGTAGCCCAACTGCCTCTGGAGGGATGTTGAGGCGAACTTCGCCGACCGCGATGCTTGCGACGATCTCCGCCGGGACGTATTTGACGTGGCCGAGCGCGGAGGTCTTCACGCCGAAGCCGTCGAAGATGTCGTGCTCGGTGTCGCCGGCGATCTCGTGCACCGTGCCGATCTGCTCGCCGACGCTGTCGTAGACCGGCCAGCCCTTCTCCACGCCCTTCCAGGAAATGGGGTCGGGCATCAGACCGTCTTGCCGCCGATCATCCAGACGGGCCCCTGCGTCCCGACTGGGTGCGTGTCGGAGAGCACGCGCACGACGCGCACCTCGCCGGGGATGGCGGCCTCGTCGAGGCGCGTCAGGCACCGGTGCGCCATCCCCGCGGACGCGCCGTAGCCGGCGGTGTGCGCAACACGGAAGCGGAAGCCCGGCCTGCCGGTCCCGTTCTGAAACGGATTGAGCGGCGCAGTGAGCAGCGCCGCAACGTCGACGTGGTCGCTCGACGTCAGCTCGAGCTCGCACAGCAGGTCGCTCCAGTCTGCGGGCAGCGTGCCGACGACGGCATTCCATTCGGCCGCGAGGGTTGGCCGCGAGACGACCCGTTCGGCGGGCGCATCGTCCGAGGAGACGAGCGCGAGCGAGCCTGCGATGTCTTCCTCGTCGATTCGCCGCAACAACCGCTGCACCGCTTCGGGTCCGATCGCGCCGCCGGTGCGCTGCGCGTCGAAGCGGATCTCGCGCCCCGACCGTCCCGGGCCTGCTGGCCCGAGCAGTGCAAGCGCGCGCTCGACGTGGGCCTCGTCGTCGATGGTGAGCAGCAGACGCGCGTCCTGCCACCTCGGATCCAGGCCGCTTTCGATGTCCATCCACTGGTCGACGAGTGCCATCGAACGAACCATAAACTGCGCGCCGTGGCAAAGGTTGAAACCAAGACGTCGCTCGCGAAGGGCGACCTGCGCGACGTGCTGCGCGAGATGCTGCTCATCCGCCGCTTCGAGGAGAAGGTGGAGGAGCGCTTCCGTGCCGGAGAGCTGCCCGGATTCCTCCACGTGGCCATCGGCCAGGAGGCCAGCGCGGTCGGCGTCTGCCGGGCGCTGGAGGATGGGGACATCATCGCCTCGACCCACCGGGCGCACGGCCACACGCTGGCCAAGGGCACGCATCCGAACGAATTGATGGCCGAGCTGTACGGGAAGACCGAGGGCTGCTCCCACGGCTACGGCGGCTCGATGCACCTGTATGACATCGAGCGCGGGAACATGGGCGCGAACGCGGTCATCGGCGGCGGCCTGCCGCACATCACCGGCGCGGCGCTCGCCTTCCAGATGCGCGGCGAGCCGCGCGTCGCGCTCGCGTTCTTCGGCGACGGCGCGACGAACATCGGGACGTTCCACGAGTCCCTCAACCTCGCGCAGCTGTGGAAGGTGCCTGCCGTCTTCGTGCTCGAGGACAACAAGTGGGCCGAGTCGACGCCGGAGTCGCAGCACTCGCCGATCCGCGATCTCTCCGATCGCGCAAAGGCGTTCGGCATGAAGGCGCTGAAGGCCGACGGCCAGGACGTCGAGGCCGTCTACAAGACCGCGCGGCAGGCGCTCGAGTACGCCCGCGCCGGGAAAGGCCCCGTATTCGTGCACCTCGACTGCGTGCGGCTGCACGGCCACTACATCGGCGACCCGCAGGTGTACCGCGACAAGGACGAGGCGCGGAAGCTCGCGGAGACGCGTGACCCGATCACGCTGCTGCGCGCCAAGCTCGAGCTTGCCGACGACGAGTTCGACGAGCTCGACGCCGAGGTGACGGAGATCGTCGAGGCGTCGGTCGAGTTCGCGAAGAACGGCACCGATCCGGCCCCCGAAGACGCACTGAAGAACATCTATGCCTGAGCTCTCCTACCGCGAGGCGGTGCGCGACGCGCTCGCGACCGCGATGCGTGAGGACGACAGCGTCTTCATCATGGGCGAGGACATCGCCGAGATGGGCGGCTCGATGGGCGTCACGAGCGGGATGCTCGAGGAGTTCGGTCGCGAGCGCGTCCGCAACACGCCCATCTCCGAGATGGCGCTCGCCGGAGCGGCGATCGGCGCGGCCATGCAGGGCATGCGCCCGATCGCGGAGATCATGTACGAGGACTTCATGACACTCGCCGCCGAGCAGGTCGTGAACCAGGCGGCGAAGCTCCGCTACATGTCCGGCGGGCAGCTCACCGTCCCCGTCGTCTTCCGCACGCAGGGCGGCGCCGGCTGGTCGCCGGGCGCGCAGCACGCGCAGCAGCTCGAAGCGTGGTTCGTGCACATCCCGGGCTTGAAGGTCGTGTTCGCGTCGACGCCGGAAGACGTGCGCGGGCTCCTGTGGTCGGCGATCTACGACGACAACCCGGTCGTGTTCTTCGAGCATCGCACGCTGTACGGCATCAAGGGCAATGTCCCGGAGAAGATCGAGCCGATCCCGATCGGCAAGGCGCGCGTGCACCGTGAGGGCGAGGACGTCACCGTGATCGCGACCGGCCGGCTCGTGCACGAGTCGCTGCAGGCCGCGGAGGAGGCGGAGAAGCAGGGCGTCTCCGTCGAGGTTGTCGACCCGCGCACGCTGCAGCCGCTCGACGAGGAGACGCTCGTCGCGTCGGTGAAGAAGACGAACCGTGCGGTCGTCGCGCACGAGGCGGTGACGCGCATGGGCTTCGGCGCCGAGGTCGCGTCCGTGCTCCAGTACCAGGCGTTCGACTGGCTCGACGCGCCTGTCGAGCGCGTGGGCGCGAAGTTCTCGCCGCTCCCCTTCGCACCGGTGATGGAGCAGTTCGTCGTCCCGCACGCCGACGACGTGCTGCAGGCGATCCTGCGCACGGTCAACAGGTAATGGCGACCGAGGTCAAGCTTCCGCGGCTGGGCCAGGGCATGGAGTCGGGGACGATCGTCCGCTGGCTCAAGTCCGAGGGCGAGCAGGTGGCGAAGGGCGAGCCCCTGTACGAGCTCGACACCGACAAGGTGACGCAGGAGGTCGAGGCCGAGGCGAGCGGCGTGCTGCTCAAGATCGCAATCCCCGAGGGCGAGGTGGAGGTGGGGCGGACGATCGCCTTCATCGGCAAGGAGGGCGAGAGCGTCGCGGCAGTCGAGGCGCCCGCCGCACCTGCGCCCAAAGCTGAACCAGCAAGTAACAAGTTGTTACAACCGGAGCCCGAGCGCGTTTCGGAACCGACGACGAACGGACGCATCAAGGCATCGCCACTCGCGCGACGCCTCGCACGTGAGCGCGGGATCGACCTCTCGTCCATCCAGGGCACCGGCCCCGATGGGCGCATCGTCGCGCAGGACGTCGAGACGCCTGCGCCTGCGGCGTCTCGGGCGCCGGCACCGGTCGCTGCGATTGGAGAGGTGACCTCGCAGCCGCTGACGAACATCCGCAAGACGATCGCGCGCCGGCTCACGGAGGCGTGGACGGTGCCCGTGTTCACCCTCACCGTCTCCGCCGACATGACGCGGGCGAACCAGCTCGTCGCGAGCCGCCGCGAGCTCGACCCCGACGTGCGCGTCACCGTCACCGACCTCCTCACACGCGTGTGCGCGCAGGCGCTCGCGCGCCACCCGGAGATGAATGTGCAGTACACCGAGGACGCGCTGCTCTCGTTCCCGAACGCGAACGTCGGCATCGCCGTCGCCGCTCCGCAGGGGCTCGTCGTCCCGGTCGTGCACAACGCCGAGCAGTTGACGCTGGTACAGATCGCCCAGAAGCGCGGTGACCTCGTCGCCCGCGCGCGAGACTCGAAGCTCCGCGCCGAGGACATCGACGGCGGAACGTTCACGATCTCCAACCTCGGCATGTTCGACGTCGACCAGTTCGTCGCCGTGCTCAATCCGCCGCAGGCGTCCATCCTGGCGGTCGGCGTGACGCGGGAGCAGGTCGTTCCGCGCGACGGCGAGCTCGTCGTCGTCCCCCTGATGACGATGACGCTGACGTGCGACCACCGCGCGGTCGACGGCGCCACCGGCGCCGAGTTCCTGAAGACCGTCAAGGCTTTCCTCGAGTTTCCCGGCCTCGCGCTGTAAGTGAGCGCGGGGCCGACCGTCTGGTACCACGTTCGCGATCTCGACGCCGCGCGGCGCTTCTACCGCGAGACGCTGCTGTTCGAGGAGACCGCGGTCGACTTCTCGAAGCGATGGGCGCGGCTCGAGCGCGGTGGGATGGACCTCGGGCTGGCCGAGGGCGAGCCGGAGCCGGACGGCGCCGTCGCCCACGTCGACGTCCGCGACGTGAAGGTGGAGGCCGAGAGGTTGCGCTCGGCAGGGGTCGAGGTTGGGATCGTGCTCGAGCTCACCGGCCAGATGCGGCTGCTCGACGTGTACGACCCGGACGGCAACCGGGTGCAGCTCGCCCAGGAGCTCTGATGTTGCGGCCGGCGGACAGGCAGGACGCGCGCTTCCTCCGCGACATGCTCCGTCACGCGTACCACTGGCGCCTCACCGAGGACGCCGAGCGGCCGGTCTACCGCTACGTCCGCAACTGGGGCCGCACCGGCGACGCCGGCGTAGTCGCCATGGAAGGCCCGCACGCATACGGCGCCGCCTGGTACCGCGTCTTCACCGCCGGCGAGCCGGGTTTCGGCTTCGTCGATGAGAAGACGCCGGAGTTGACCATCGCCGTCGTCCCGAGCCGGCGCGGCAAGGGCGCGGGCAAGGAGCTGCTCGAGGCGCTGCTCGAACGCGCGCGGGCCGACGGCTTCGAAGCGGTCAGTCTGAGCACCGACGAACAGCAGATCGGCTGGTATCAGCGCTTCGGCTTCGAGGTCGCGTCCGAGTCGCCGCATGCCGTGACAATGATCAAACGCTTGTAGTTAGGCTGGGCCATATGGACGTCGACGTCGCAGTTCTCGGTGGTGGTCCAGGCGGGTACACCGCCGCCATCCGCGCCGCGCAGCTGGGCGCGAAGGTCGCCTGCATCGAGAAGGAGCCCGAGCTCGGAGGCACGTGCCTGCGCGTCGGCTGCATCCCGACGAAGGCGTGGGTGCAGACCGCGTTCGCGCTCAAGGAGGCGGAGGAGCACTTCGCGAAGTTCGGCGTGAACGTCGGCGAGGCGAAGCTCGACTTCGCCGCCTCGAACGCCTGGAAGGACGGCGTCGTCAAGCAGATGACGTCGGGCGTCGCATCGCTCTTCAAAGCGAACGGCGTCGAGTGGGTGAAGGGAGCCGGTCGCTTCAAGGACGCGAACACGATCGCGGTCGAAGGCGGCGAGGACGTCACCTTCAAGCAGGCGGTCGTCGCGACGGGCTCATTCCCCCTGCAGCCGCCGATCCCGGGGCTCGACTCGCCGCGCTGCGTCGACTCGACCGGCCTCCTCGCACAGGTGCAGGTGCCGAAGCGCCTCGCCGTTCTCGGCGGCGGGATCATCGGCTGCGAGTTCGCCTCCATCTTCAATCGCTTTGGCTCCGAGGTGACGATCATCGAGATGCTGACGCTCATCCCGCAGGAGGACGAGGACGCGAGCAAGGAGCTCGCGAAGCAGTTCGGCAAGCGCGGGATCACGCTCCACCTCGGCAAGCAATGCACGCGCGTCGAGGACACCGGCTCCGCGCTCGTCGTCCACTTCGGCGACGGCGAGTCGATCGAGGCGGATCTCATGCTCGTCTCGGTCGGCCGCGGGCCGCTCGTCGACGGCATCGGGCTCGAAGCCGCAGGGGTGCAGTTCGACAAGCGCGCGGGCATCGCCGCCGACGAGCACCGGCGCACGAGCGTCGCGCACATCTATGCGGTCGGCGACTGCGCCGGCTACTGGCAGCTCGCACACACCGCGTTCCGGGAGGGGGAGGTCGCGGCCGAGAACGCGTGCGGGCACGACGCCGTCGTCGACAACCGCGCGATCCCGCGTCCGATCTACACAGACCCGGAGATCGCCGGCGTCGGTCTCACGGAGGCGCAGGCACGCGAGGAGTACGGCGACGACGTCGCCGTCGGCCAGTTCCCGTGGGTCGCGAACGCCCGTGCGGTCATGCAGGACGAGACAGTCGGCTGGGTCAAATCCATCCACGAGACCCGTTACGGCGAGCTGCTCGGCATCGTCATGGTCGGCCCGCACGTGACCGACCTGATCGAGGCCGGCGTCGTCGCCATCGACGCTGAGTCGACGGTGGAGACCGTCGCGGACGGAATGGCTCCGCATCCGACGCTCTCGGAGGCGATCAAGGAGGCCGGCCTCGCCGCGCTCGGCCGGGCCATCCACATCCCGAATCGCAAGCCCCGCGCCAAAGCTCCTGCCTGAGCGCAGGTTTTCCGGGAAACCGGGTATCTAGATGGGCGTGGCGGTCACCCCTGGCCTGGACCGATCCTTCGATCGCCTGTACCGGCGGTACTCGACGCATGTCTACCGCTACGCGTACGGCATGCTCCGCAACGCCGCGGACGCGGAGGACGTCGCCCAGACGACATTCATGAACGCCTTCCGGGCGCTCGAGCGCGGCGAGGACCCGCGATCGCCCCTCAACTGGCTCATCTCGATCGCGCACAACGTCTGCCTGCAGCGGTTCCGCACGAACTCGCGACGTCCGCAGGAGGTGGAGCTCGACTACGACGTCGCCGACGCGCTCGTCGAGGAGAACGACGGCC
>Ga0307374_10013474_pt1 | contig 11305 bp, 11 predicted proteins | sample OX3MG_FD_202532 | JGI IMG/M metagenome (GOLD analysis project Ga0307374, IMG submission 202532) | Soil microbial communities from Risofladan, Vaasa, Finland - OX-3 | ecosystem: Environmental > Terrestrial > Soil > Coastal area > Acid sulfate soil | place: Finland: Risofladan, Vaasa | collected... | reverse complement strand
CATCGAGGTGACGCCGAGATCAACCAGAATCTGCGCGCCCGTGCCGTACTGGCGAGAGTCGATCGGCAGACCCTGTTCGAGATTCGCGTCCACGGTGTCTCGACCGTCTTCTTGGAGCGCGTAGGCGCGGATCTTGTGCGCGAGCCCGATACCCCGGCCCTCTTGCCCGCGCAAGTACACGATCACGCCCGCGCCCTCGGCTGCCACTTTCGCCATCGCCATGCGCAGCTGAGGCCCGCAGTCGCAGCGCAGCGACCCCAGCGCGTCACCCGTCAGACACTCCGAGTGCACCCGCACCAGGAGGCTGTCCACGTTCTCGATGTCACCGTAGACCAGCGCGATGTGCTGTTCAGCGTCGAGCACGCTCTCGAAGACGTGGGCCTGGAACTGACCGAACTCGGTGGGTAACGAAGACTCGGCCACCCGGCGTACGAGTTTCTCGTGGCGACGGCGGTAGCGAATGAGGTCCGCGATGGTGATGATGGGTAGGTCGTGGCGTTTCGCGAAGACTTCGAGCTCGGGAAGTCGCGCCATGTCGGACTTGTCTTCCGTCACGATCTCGCACAGCACGCCCGCCGGGAACTTGCCGGCCATTCGGCTGAGATCGACGGCGGCCTCGGTGTGGCCCGCGCGCTCGAGGACGCCCCCTTCGCGGTAACGCAAGGGGAAGATGTGGCCGGGACGGTTGAGATCGTTCGGTCGTGTCGCCGGGTCGACGAGGGACCGAATGGTGATCGCACGATCGTGGGCCGAGATCCCGGTCGTCGTGCCGTGACGGTAGTCGATCGACACCGTGAACGCGGTACGTTGGGCCTCAGTGTTCGCCAGCACCATGAGCGGCAGCTGTAACTCGTCGGCGCGCTGGCTCTCGACGGGTGCACAGATGACGCCCGACGTGAACTCGAGGAAGAACGCCATGTTCTCCGGAGTCACGTCCTCGGCCGCCATGATCAAGTCGCCTTCGTTCTCACGATCCTCGTCGTCGACCACGACCACCATGCCGCCACTACGAATCTGCTCTATCGCCTCTTCGATCGTTGATAACGCCACTAAACCTCCACGTCAATGCGAATGTCTTGGCCGACCCGCCGCACGTCGACGATCCGACCTCGCCGTAAGGCTTCCATCGTAGGGGTCGAGAGTCCTCGAAGTGCCGCGAGCGTCCCCTCACCGCCCGCGAACGCCGCGGCTTGATACCAGACCACGTGATTCACGAGTCCGGCGTCGAGGAAGGCACTCGTCGTCGTCGGGCCGCCCTCCACCAGAAGCTGGAGGACGTCGTGATGGCCCAACTCGTCGAGCACGAGGCCCAAGTCCCCCGAGAGTTCGAGGCACGGCCGCATGCGCGCTCCCTCGGGCGCGCGGCCGAGCACGACCCGCAGCGGCTCCAAGATGATGTCGTCCAGTCGCGCCGTCAACGCCGGATCGTCACTTCTCGCCGTCCCGGCGCCCACCAGGATCGCTTGGCTCTGCGCGCGAAGGACGTGCGCGTCGCGTCGAGCGGCGGGTCCCGTGATCCACTGGCTCGTGCCGTCGGCCATCGCCACCACGCCGTCGAGCGTGCTCGCGATCTTCGCGACGACGTAGGGCCTCGCCGTCACTCGGTGCCAGATGTAGGGGGCGAGCTGAGCACGTACCGCCTCCTCCTCGACGCCGACCTCCACGTCGACGCCTGACGCTTTCAAGAGATCAACGCCCTTTCCGGAGACCCTCGGATCGGGATCGAGGGTGCCGACGACGACCTTCGCGACGCCCGCTTCGATGATGGCCTCGGCGCACGGGCCGGTTCGCCCCACGTGGCAACAGGGTTCGAGGGTCACGATCATGGTGGCGCCGCGCGCCGCGCCGCCGGCGCGGCGCAGCGCCGCGATCTCGGCGTGCGACTCGCCCGGTGCTTGCGTGTGACCCTCACCGACGATCACGCCGCGATCGTTCACGATCAGCGCGCCGACCCAGGGATTAGGTGGGGCGTGGAGGCGAGCCTTCTCTCCTTCGTCCATGGCCATGGACATCAACTCCGAGAGCGCGTACTTCATCGTCGTGCCTCGTTCGCGGCAGCGCGAAGTTCCTTGGCAGCGCGAAGCGGATCGGGCTGGACGAAGATCGCCGAGCCCGCGACCAACACGTTGGCGCCCGCGCGCACCGCGCGCGGTCCGGTCGTCACGTCGATGCCCCCGTCGACTTCGAGGTCGAGTTCGAGCGCGTTGCCCTCGATCTCCGCGCGCGCTCGTTCGACCTTGGGCATGACGTCGGCCATGAACGACTGTCCACCAAAGCCCGGAAACACGGTCATCAGCAACAAGAGATCGACGTCACCGAGAAAGGGTGCGACGGCGTCAAACGGGGTATCAGGATTGGCGGCGAGACCGACGCGAAGACCGAGCGCTCGAGCGTCACTGATCAACGACGCCGTGCCCCCGACTTCAACGTGTATGGTGCAGCCGTTGGCGCCGGCGTTCTTGAAGGCTTCGAGGTAGCGGCCCGGCTCGGACATCATCAGGTGACAGTCGAAGAATTTCTGGCTGTAGCGACGAAGTGACGCCACGACCGGCGGCCCCAAGGAGACGTTGGGCACGAAGTGGCCGTCCATGACGTCGACGTGAAGCCAGTCGGTCTCGACGTCGATCTCTTCGACGGCTCGAGCGAGATTGCCGAAATCGGCGGCCAGAATTGACGGCGCGATTCGAATCTCGCCCGGCGGGCCAGCCTCTATCACCGTCACGCGGCCAGCCTAGGCCGTCGTGTCGTCACGACCATTCGAGAGCACCGGCGCCGTGGTGTCGACCCGTCCACCACGCCGCGGCCCCCATCGTCGTCGAGCCCTCGGGGCGTACGTCCTCGAGCGCGATCGCGCCGTCGCTGAGTCCGAGGACGACCGCGTCGTTGTGGCGCCTGACGACGCCCCGAGGCACCGCGTCCGGCGCGCGGCGCGCCGACACGACGCCCAACCGCTTGTCGGCGACGAAGAGGAAGGCCCCCTCGAGACGAACGGTGCGGAGCGCCATCGTCGTCGTCATCTCCGGCGTCACGTGGAACGTCTCTTTCGTGAGCTTCTCCGCGTAGGTCGCCTCGCCGACCTGGACGTTCGCGTGATCGAGGAGTTGAGGTGAGGCGAGGACCTCGACGAGCGAGGACGCGCCAACGACCGCCAGCTCCGCCGTCAACGCCGGGGCGGTCTTGTCGCCGACGCGGACTCGACGTTCGAGATGCACCGGACCGGTGTCGAGGGTCGGCTCCAATGAGATGATCGAGACGCCGGTCTCGGTGTCACCGGCGAGAATCGCCCGTTGCACGGGGGCCGCGCCGCGCCAGCGCGGCAGGAGTGAGAAGTGCACGTTGAGCATCGGCACCTTTTGTAAGAGTGCCTCGGGAACGAGGGCGCCGTAGGCGACGACGACGCCACGCGCGACGTCGAGACCGTCGAGGTCGGCCAGCCGATGACTGACGCGAAGTCCGAGCGCGAGCGCTGCTACTTTGACGGGACTCGGCGCCAGCGACGCGCCCCGTCCCCGGCGGCGATCAGGTCGCGTGATGACGAGCACCACCTCGTGGCCCGCGTGGACCAGCGCGTCGAGTGTCGGTACGGCGGCCTCGGGCGTGCCGAGAAACGCGAGACGCATCTACTCGCCGAGCAGTTGGTGAAGCTCGTCGTGATCGTCGCGCGACAGTTTGAGCCGGCGCTTGCGAAGAATCTTCTTGGCTTCTTTTCTCTGTTCGTCGGTCAGACGTTCGATGAGGAGAATGCCGTCGAGGTGATCGACCTCGTGCTGAAAGATTCGCCCTTCGTACTCGTCGGTCTCGATGTCCAGTTCGTTCCCGTCGAGGTCGAAGCCCTTCAGGTGCACCGCGTTCGGACGGACGATCTCCCAATTCATTCCGGGAACCGACAGGCAGCCCTCGTCGTAGACCCACTCCCCCGAGGTCTCGACGATGACGGGATTCACCACCACGTGAGGTCCGTCGCCCTTGTCGTAGACGAAGAGTCGCTTCTGCACGCCGATCTGGTTGGCCGCGAGGCCGACTCCTGGCGCCTCGTGCATCGTCTCGATCATCGACTCGGCGAGGGCGGCGACCTTGGCGTCGATATTCTCGATCTCGGTCGTCGCGGCGCCCAGCACCGGGTCGCCGTAGGTTCGAATAGGCAACGTACTCACCCCACTACGCTACCGTGCTCGAAATGTCGCTTGGCTCCAGCCAGTGACGCGCGCCTCGTCGTCGCGCCTCGCCACCGAGCTACTGGACGGCGACGCGAAACTTCTGCGCGGGCCGCTGCACGTTTCGTAGGGCACTCGTCAACGTCGCCACGTCCTTCGCGCGCACCACGTAGCCCGTCGGAGTTTCGTGCACGCTCACGAGTGAGTGCGCAAGTTCGGTGACGAACGCCGCGGCGCCCTCGCCCGTCACGTCGGCGGATGCTCCGTAGGGGCTCAACGACAGGAGCCGCGCAGTCGCCACGTCATCGGCGATGATCTCGTCGAAGGTGGCGTTGTCGAGCGCGCGCACGACGTCGTCGTCACCTCGGCGAGTCTGGAGGACCACCAGCCCACGGCCCTCGCGACGTGATCCCACGAGGCGACCGGCCTTGCCCACCGCGTTGACGGCGGTTCGACGAGCGGACTCGCGCGGGGCGAGAAGGTACTGGTCGAAGTCGACGAAGATGACGACACCACATCGACGCACGCGCTGCCACGTCGCTTCGGTGCCGACGACCACGCGTTCGAGCGTGGCCGTCGGGTCGAGCGCCGCGGTGATCTCACTGACCCTCTGCCCTAGTTGCGCCGCCACGTCGCGCGCGAGCGTCGTGACGCCCACGCGAAGTCGCTTCAAGTTCGTCGACCCGCACGAACGACAGAACCGAGCGCGAAACTCGTGGCGTTCGGCGCACGCCAACTGCTCTCCGACCTCTTCCTCAGCTTGCTGACACGACGCGCAGCGTGCCAGTTCACCGCAGGCGACGCACGCGAGGAGACGCCCCGTACCGAGACGTTGCAGGATCACTGACACGGCGACCGGGTCGCCGCCCTCGAGGGCCCGGTGGGCCGCGGCGAGCGCGACCGGGGCCAAGACCCCCTCGTGAGGATCACTCCGACGTCGGTCCACGACCGCCACGCGCGGCCATCCGCCAACGAGATCACGGTCCTTTTCGTACCGTTCGCCTTTCAACAACGCCGGCGAGGGGATCATTGACGTGCACCACAGCGGCGCCTTGTCACGGGCGCAGCGTTCGCGCAGCATCGCGACCGCCTCCCAGGTCGGCGTCGCGCTCGATCGGTACGACTCGTCGTCGGCGTCGATGACGACGGCGCCCGCGACGCGCGGCACCGGGGCCAGCGCCGTGCCACGCGCGCCCACGACGACGGGCCAACCCGCGCGCATCCGGTCCCACTGCTCTTCGCCCGACGCCACCGCACAGCCGCGCTGTTCGAGGCGGCCGCGAAGACGTCCAGCCCAACTCTCGGTGGGGACCAAGACGAGCAGTGACCCTTCGGCGTCGCGCGTGGCTTCGTAAGCGCCCAGTACCAAAGCCAGCGGATCGGTCGTCGGTGCCATTTGGATCACGCCCGCGGGAAGGTCCGAGGCCGTTGCTTTGACCGCGAGCGCGAGCGGTTGCGTCGCGGGCACGCGAGGCAACGTCGTCACGACGCGACGCGGCGACGCGGCCAGGAGGAATCGCGACCACGTGCCGTACCAGCGCTCGCTCGCCCAGCGCAAGAGATCCAGCATCGACGACGGCGGACCGTAGCCGAGCCACTTCTTCACGGTCTTCAACTCGGCTCCGGGCGAGGCGCCGTCGATGACCCACCCGCGCACGGACCGGTGGTTGAAGTCGACGCGCACGCGGTCCCCCACGCCGACGTGATCGGTCACGTCACTGAGCAAGTAGTCGAAGGGCCGATCGACGGCGGCGACCTCGGTGATGATGCGTACCGCGCGCGCGGTCACTAGGCCAGCGACAGTTCCCGGCGCAGGTCGTCGAGCCGGGGCGTCTGCTCCCAGGTGAAGCCCTGGTCACTCCGTCCGAAGTGGCCGTACGCCGCGGTCCGCTGATAGATCGGGCGTCGCAGGTCCAGGTCGCGGATGATCGCCGCGGGGCGAAGGTCGAAGAGCGCGTCGACGGCTTTGACGATCTTGGCGCGATCGACGTGCTCGGTGCCGAAGGTCTCGACGAGGAGCGACACCGGACGAGCGACGCCAATGGCGTAGGCCACTTGGACCTCGCAGCGCTCCGCCGCGCCCGAGGCGACGACGTGCTTGGCGACCCAACGCGCGGCGTAGGCCGCGGAACGGTCCACCTTGGAGGGGTCCTTGCCCGAGAAGGCGCCGCCGCCGTGCCGCGCCATGCCGCCGTAGGTGTCGACGATGATCTTTCGTCCCGTGAGACCGGCGTCCGCGTGGGGCCCGCCCAGTACGAACTTGCCCGAGGGATTGACGAACACTCGCATCGAGCTGGTGTCGAGGTCGGTGGGCAACATCGGTCGAATCACGTGCTCGAGCACGTCGGCGTGGATCATGGCGTGGTCGTAACCGTCTTCGTGCTGGGTAGAGACCAGTACGGTGTCCACCCCAACGGGACGACCGTCTTCGTAGGCGATGGTCACCTGGGTTTTGCCGTCGGGTCGTAGGTAGGGAACCTGACCAGAGCGTCGTACCTGCGACAGCCGCATCGACAGGCGGTGCGCCATCCAGATCGGCAGCGGCATGAAGTCGTCGTTGTCGTTGCAGGCGTAGCCGAACATCATCCCCTGGTCACCCGCGCCCAGCGCGTTGAGCTCGTCCTCGCCGCCCGATCCCGAACGGTGTTCGAGGGCCACGTCGACACCACCGGCGATGTCCGGGCTCTGCTTGTCGAGGGAGACCAGGACCGCGCAGTTGCGTCCGTCAAAACCCTTGTCCCCGTCGTCGTAGCCGATGTCGAGGATGGTGCGACGCGCGCTGGCGGTGATGTCCACGACGGCCGTCGTCGTGATCTCGCCCGCCACGACGCACAGACCGGTCGTGAGCAGCGTCTCGCACGCCACGCGCGCGTAGGGATCTTGCGTGAGAATCGCGTCGAGCACTCCGTCAGAGACCTGGTCGGCGATCTTGTCCGGATGGCCTTCGGTCACCGATTCCGACGTAAAGAGGGTCCGATCGCTCATTGGGCTCCTTGAGGTAACAATGCAGCAACCCTAGCCAAGATCTCCCACGAGATCGCTTCTTTGGAACGCAGCGTGACCCGCTCGGGCACTTCACGGCGATCGAGAATGACGACCTCGTTGGTCGCGTGCTCGAAGCCCGCTCCCGGCGCGACGACGTCGTTCACGACGAGCAGGTCCACGCCTTTTTCGCGCAACTTCACGAGCGCGTTGTCGAGGACGTCGTCGGTCTCGGCGGCGAAACCCACGATGATCTGACCTTCTGGTCGGTGGGCCACGAGGTCGGCCAAGACGTCGGGCGTGGGCTCGAGGCGAATCGTCGGCGCGCCGTCACGCTTCTTCAACTTCTTTCCGGACGCGAGTGGCGTGAAGTCCGCGACCGCGGCGGCCATGATCACGCAGTCGCTCTCGAGCGCGCGCTTCTTCATCGCTTCGTGCAACTCCGCGGCGCTCTCCACCGCGACGACCTCAATGGCGCCGACGGTGTCGAGACTAAGTTTTCCCTCCACCGTCGAGACCAGCGTCACGCTGGCGCCCATGCGGCACGCCACCTCGGCGAGGGCGTAGCCCTGACGGCCCGACGAACGGTTGGAGAGCACGCGCACGGGATCGATCGCTTCGCGCGTACCGCCCGCACTGATGAGGACGCGGGTGCCCGTGAGCGCGCCGCGGTAGCCCCCGACGATCTTTTCGACCAGTTCGGCGATCGTCGCTGCCTCGGGCAAGCGCCCTGTTCCCTCGTCGCCTCCGGCCAAGTGACCGACGTCGGGCTCGAGGACCAACACGCCGCGACGGCGCAGCGTCGCAAGATTCTCCTGGACCGAGGGCTGCTCCCACATTTCGGTGTGCATCGCGGGACACAACAGGACGGGTGCCCGCGTAGCGAGGAGCGTCGCCGTCAAGAGGTCGTCGGCGAGGCCCATCGCGAAGCGCGCGATGAGGTGCGCCGTGGCGGGCGCGACCACGACGAGTGTTGCGTTCGAGCCGAGGTAGGTGTGGGGAATCGGCGTCGTGGGATCGCCGTAGAGGCTCGTGCGCGCGGGCTCACTCGCGAGCGCGGAGAAGGTGACCGTACCGACGAAACGTGTGGCGTCAGGGGTCAACACCGGCGCGACGTGGTAGCCCTTCTCTCGGAGCAGGCGCAGCAGTTCGACGGACTTGTAGGCCGCGATTCCGCCGGCGACGCCTAGGACAATGCGAGGAGTCGGCGACTTAGGCGTCGCGGAGGGCATCGGTGAAGGCGTCCAGGTCACTGTTGGCGTCCTGGCGAGCCTGCTCAGCGGCCTCGGCCTGCAGTCGCTCGTTCTCGAGCTCCTCGCTGGTCGGACGGTGAAACAGCAACTTACCCTCGTAGAGTTCTTCCATGGCGAGTGACAGCGACTTGTTCGACAGTGAGGTGACCTGCGGGGGAATCAGGGCGCCGTGGCCCGAACCCAGTCCGTTGTAGTACTCGTTGATCTCACGCGCGCGAATCGCCGAGACCGCCACCAGGGTGAACTTCGAGTCGCCAACCTTGCCCAGGAGGTTCTCGATGGGTGGATCGACGAGCGTGGGACGTTCGGCCATGGTGTTTAGTCCTTTGTAGGGAGGTCGCGCCGTTGCCGGCGGAGTTCTTCCAGTATAGAGAGGATTTCTGCGCTCGCTCGCTCGACGTCGTCGTTCAGGACCACGTAGGTCGCCAACTGATGACCCTTTTCGAGCTCATCAGGCGCGCTTTGCAGCCGATCGGCGACGTGATCGTCGTCATCACCGCGTACCCGCAGGCGCTCCTCGAGGCGTTCCATGGACGGGGGCAGGATCAAGAAGACGACCGCGTCACGGTGGTGGTCGAGGACCTGTTCGGCCCCTTGGACCTCGATCTCCAAGATGACGTCGGCGCCGTCCTCGGGGCTCGGCAGGGGCGTGCCGTAGAGGTGGCCGTGGAACTCAGCCCATTCGAGGAACCTTCCGTCCTCGATGGCGCGTTCGAAGGTGGGCCGGTCCACGAAGTGGTACTCGTCGCCACGCTCGCTTGGGCGCTTTGCGCGCGTCGTCCAACTTCGACTCAGCCAGAGCCGACGATCCAGATCAACGAGACGCTTCGCCAACGTCCCTTTGCCGACGCCACCCGGACCAATGAGAACGACGACCAGTGGCTCAGCGGACAAGGGCTCGAAACAGTTCGGCGCGCTGCTTCGGACCGAGTCCGCGGATGCGACGAGTCTTCGCGATGGACGCGCTCTTCATGATGCGCTCCGCCTTCACTTCACCGATCGCGGGCAGCGCACTAATCAAGTCGTAGGCGCGCATCTGCGCGACGCACTCTTCGTGCGCCGCGAGCGCGAACAGTTCATCGAGCGACAGTTCGCCCGCCTTCACGAGTCGCTTCACTTCGGCGCGTCGACGGCGATTCGCGACGGCCAAGCGTGACGCTTCGACACGCTGTTCCTGCGACAGTGTGGGCGGTGTCGGTGTCACGAGGTCAGACTACTCCGCTGACGTGGCGATGGCTAGAGGGCTTCGACCAGGTCGTCGCGCCAGCGCCGAGCCTCGTCGAGCAGGCCGCGGTGTTCGGGACCGGCGAACAAGATGGCGCGCGCCACGTTGACGAGGACGGTTCCTCGTTCGCACCGTTCGAAGAGGCGCGCTACGTCCTTGACGCCCGCGCCTTGCGCGCCGATGCCCGGGACCAAGTAGGGGCCACCCAAGGTCGAGAGGTCGAAGAGTGGCGCGTCGCGCGTGGCGCCGAGGACGACGCCGAACGAGCCGAGGCCGTCGTCGCGGTGGTTCACTTCGGCGACGGTGCGCATCACCATCTCTTGCACGCGCTCTTGTTCGAACGTTCGAGCCTCTTGGAGCGCGCGTCCCTCGGGATTTGACGTCGCCGCGACGACGAAGACGCCCCGTCCGGAGGCGGCGGCTCCGTCGAAGAGCGGCCGTAGCGCGGCGACACCGAGATAGGGATGCGCCGTCACCGCGTCGACCGCCAGCGGGGCGCCGTCGCGAAGCCACGCCTGCGCGTAGCCCTCGTTGGTCGAGTCGACGTCACCGCGTTTCGCGTCGGCGACGACCAGTAACTCAGCGTCGTGGGCCTCGCTGATGAGTCGCTCGAGGACACGGAACCCGGCCGAGCCGAATCGTTCGAAGAAGGCCACCTGGGGCTTGATCACTGCCGCCACGCCGGTCACCGCCTCCAGCATCGCCAGGGCGCAGAACTCGAGTCCCTCGACGCTGTCGGGCCTCCCCCAGCGCGTGAGCACCTCCGTGCTCGGGTCGACGCCCACGCAGAGCGGCCCCGCTTCGCGCAAGCGTTCCTGGAGTCGTACGCCGAAAGTCTCAGCCATGGGCCACTCCGATCAGTTGGTCGATCGCGGTGACGTCGTGCGACGTCATCCACGTCGACAGTTGTTGTTGGACGATCCACGGCGCTCGCGGACGGGCGAACGTCGCGGTGCCAACTTCGAGAGCGTGGGCGCCCGCCATCAGCATCGCCACGGCGTCCTCACCGCAACTCACGCCACCCACCCCGACGATCGGCGTCGTCGCGAACGCGTCACGGCACTCGTAGACCGCGCGCAGCGCCACGGGCAAGATCCCCGACCCGCTGACGCCACCGCCTCCGTTGCCGAGCGCCGGCCGGCGCGTTTCCACGTCGATGACGAGTCCCAAGACGGTGTTCACCAAGACCAACGCGCTGGCGCCGGCGCGAATCGCCGCGTCGGCGACCTCGAGCAACGCGGGCGTGTTGGGGCTGAGCTTCACCCAGAGGGGAAGGCCCGCGACGAGCGACGCCTCGACGATCTCACTCGTCGCCGCCGCGGAGTGCGCAAAGATCTCGCGTCGGCTCTCTAAGTTCGGACAGCTCGCGTTCACTTCGAGCGCGACGACCGGCGCGCCACGCATCGCCACGGCGGCGTCGGCGAACTCAGTGACGGTCCTACCCCATATCGATCCGACGACCGTGGCGCTTCGTGCGAGCAGCGCCGGCAGGTCCTTCGCGCGCCACGCCGCCACTCCCGGACCGGCGAGACCCACGGCGTTGACCATGTGTTCGCCCGAGGCCACGACGCGAGGGGGCGCATTGCCGTCCCAGGCGAACGCGGCGAGGGACTTGGTGACGACGGCACCGAGTTCACTGAGCTCTCCGTAACCCGCGAGTTCGTCACCGTGTCCCGCCGTTCCCGAGGCCG
>Ga0307374_10013472_pt1 | contig 11307 bp, 9 predicted proteins | sample OX3MG_FD_202532 | JGI IMG/M metagenome (GOLD analysis project Ga0307374, IMG submission 202532) | Soil microbial communities from Risofladan, Vaasa, Finland - OX-3 | ecosystem: Environmental > Terrestrial > Soil > Coastal area > Acid sulfate soil | place: Finland: Risofladan, Vaasa | collected... | reverse complement strand
CCGCCTTGGACCCCTTCTCGCGATCGTCGCCAAACGGAGCCGCGGGAAGGGGTCCCTCGCGTTCAGGGACCGCTCATCCTCGCTGCTCGACGCGTCGCCGGGCCAGCTGCGCGTCGCCAACGAGCGCAGCCGATCACCGCGTCAGGAGCCTCAGGCAGTCACGCCGCTAACACCTCTATGAGGCGACTGCGTGCGGCTTCGCGGGCGCGTAACGCGTCCTGCTCACCCCGCTTTGCCTCGTACAGGGTCGACCATGTACGTCCGCGATCACCAGCGGCCCGACACCGGGACGCCTCACCGAGCCTTCCGGGAAGGTGCGCTTGGATCGGCGCGTGCTCAGCCTCGCGAAGACGCGCCTCTGCCTCAGCGCGTTCCTCGGTGGCACGTCGGATAGCGTCGTCCGTCGCACGAAGCTCGCTCGCTGCTCCCTCCACGTCGGCACGCGGTTCCAGGGCGGCGATCTCCTTGCTCCGGTCGGCACCGATCGATCGCGTGATCTGCTCATACGCCTCCTCGTAGAGGTCGGTCAGGCGTGCGACGTCGTCGAAACGCGAGAGGTTCTGGCGCATCACATCGTGCGCGGAGCGGTCCACCTCTGTGCGCCGCATGACTCGGGCGAGGACTTCCTCCGCGTCGAGCGAAGGTTTGTGCACGTGTTCCTCAGGATTGTCGTCGGAGTCGATCACGAGCGCGCGGTTTTCTTCTCGACCGCGGCTCATCGCGACGTACAGCTGTGCCGCGGTCATCCTCTCATCGACGAGGACGATTGCTCGGTCGACGGTCTGGCCCTGTGCCTTGTGGACAGTGAGCGCGTAACCGAGCGCGACATGCTCACGCACGTATTCCGGTGGCAATGTCACCACGCCGCTGTCGTCGAGGGATCGCAAGAGCATCACGCCATTCGGCATCGCGCCGACGACCTGCCAGCGAGCCCCGTTGCGAACGAACTCACCCGTCGAGGTCCGAAGCCGCCGGTCGTTCTGCAGCGTGACGACCTCATCGCCATAGGAGGCGACGCCGGTCGCGATCCGCACACCGTCGCGGTCGACCTCGCCACGCGCCACGAGCTCGGCACGGCACCGCCGCGCCAGCTCCTCCGCGGTGGCGTTGTCGCCGGCCATGAGGAGGAGCGGGCTCCCCGCGTTCTGCGCCTCGCGCCATGCCATGAACGCGGCGTCGAGCATCTGCTCGCGGCTCCCGCGCCCGATCCGGTCGTGACGCTCGTAGGCGGCGAGGATCGCCGGGTCGCATGCCCGCAGCCGAAGTGAGGCGGCGGCCTCCCAGGCGTGGTGGAAGCGCCGCACCGTCTCCAGCTCGTGCGCCCCGTAGTCGGCGACGAGGGTACGGAATATGCCGCCCGGTCCGACCGCGCCGAGCTGGTGGGGGTCGCCGACCAAGACGAGCTTTGCGCCAGCCGCCTCGACCATCAAGAGCAACTTCGCGAGGTCGTCGGTCCGCGCCATGCCGGTCTCGTCGAGGACGACGACGCTGCGGCGGCCGAGAGCCACCGGCAGTGCGGCATGTTCGGCCTCGCGCAGGAACTTGGCGAGGGTCTCCGAGCGGATGCCTGCCTCTTCACTCAGAACCTTTGCGGCCATCGCCGAGGGAGCGAGGCCGATCGACTCGTACCCGGCGGCCTCCCAGCCGGCTCGCGCCGCCTCGAGCGCCCGCGACTTCCCTGCGCCCGCCGGACCGACGAGGAGCGCGACGCGCTCGCCTCCGGTAAGGAGGCCACGCACCGCATCGCGCTGGTCCTCGCCGAGCAGCGAGCTCAGAGTGACGCGATCAACGACGTGCTCGGGAACGACCGCAACACCCGCGTCGCGACCCGCTACCACGCCTTCGAGGATCGACGCTTCTCTCCGCAGCGTCGCCTGGGTTGAGAAGCGCTCGGCGCCGTGACGCTCGATCGCCGTCATTCCGTCTCGTCGACGAAGCGACTCGGGCACCTCCGCGGGGAGCGGTCCGGCGAGACTCACGACCTCCGCGTCGGCGAGGACCCGCTCGGTGAGCAGTTCGGTGAGTTGGCGGGCGAGCTCCGCGTTGGTCCCGGTGACGAGGCGCGACACCTCCTCGACCACGTCCGACCGTCCCCACGTCGCGCTCCGGTCCTCGAGGCGGCCGATCACCTCGCGAGCGACGTCCTCCGAGCGGAGGTTCTCCTGCCGCGGAGGACGGCGGGTGACGGTCCCCAGCCAAGCTTCGGCCCCGAGTCCCCAGGCTTCTGCCTCCGCGCGCCAGCGCGCCTGCAGTTCGCCCGTCGGGGTATCGGTGTCGACCTTCGGCGTGCGGGTGCGATACGTGGCGATTTGGAAGCACTCGGTTCGCTCGTTCGGCGAGAGCGAACGGCCAAGCTCGACTTCGCGGTTGGCGATCAGCTTGTCGCCGAGGGCCTTCAGCTCGTGGCGCCGCGCCGACCACTGTTCGACGAGCACTTGTGGGACACCGACGACCTCTGCGACCCCGTTCTCGTCCGTTGGGGTCCACTCGACCCCAAGGCGCTCGACGAGCTCGGCTCGGAGTCCGGCCTTGTAGAGCATGCCCGCGGCCTTCTGTATCTCGAACAGCTCGCGGCCGTCGATCGAGAGCCACTTGCCGTCCTCGGCACGGACCTTGTTGGCGACGAGGAGGTGCGTGTGGAGCTGGGGGTCAGCGGCTCGTGAGGTGCGGTGGACGAAGCCGGCGGCGATCAGCCCGTCGGTGTCGACCTGCAGAACGCCGTTGTGGCCCCGGCGGGTGAACGACGCGTGGTCGTCGACGAACGCGAACGCGGCAGTGACCGCGGCCTCGTGCGCGGCGAGCACCTGATCCGAGGTCGCCTGATCGGAGACCGCCCACAGTGCCGAGACGCTCTTCGGCGGGGAGAACGTGAGGGCGAACCCGGCGACGGCACGTTCGTCGTTCGGATCGAAGCTGCGCCCGAGCGGTGTGCCGCTCCGCGGATCGGTCCCGTGGCCGAAGAGGCGCTCGAGGGCGACGGCGTCGGCCTTTCTCCCGGAGATGCCGAGGGCATTTGAGCCACGGCCGACGAAGCGGCCCGGCCGTTCGGCGCTCCTGGCGTAGTAGTCCTCGCGGCCTTGCGCGATCTCCTCGGCGTAGTAGCGCCAGGCAGAGGGCGACATCGGCGTGAGACTCATCACGGCGCTGTCGCACCTCCCCGCACCGGCGATGCAGTGGTGTCGAGACTCCGGAAGGCGGAGATGGCTGATTCCGACGCTGTGACCGTGACAAGCGCTACGGCGCTAACTGATGTGATGCCCACCGGGCTCACCGCACCGGCTCCCTCGACGAGGGTCCGTCCGCGTCGAGCATTCGGATGAGAGCGGCGCGAGGAACGCGGAGGCTACGTCCAAGTTCGACGACAGGTAGGCCTTCGCGTCCCGACGTAGCCCGCCACACGCGAGTAAGTGCGTACGCCGCCGTCCGGCCGATCCGTAGGAGCGCAGCGGCTTCCTCAACGCTGAGTACTGCAGGAAGGGCATCGAGGGCAGTCAGTTCGGTGGTTTTCGTGTTCACGGCCATGAGAGGGCCGCCTCCTTCGTTGAGTAGAGACGAGGGGAGGCGGCCGAATTCCACGGCCACGAATCACGGCCCGATGCTCTGAGAGGGCCGTTCGCGCGACAACAACGGGTTCAGCGCGAATGCTGCGCTAGGTGGCTCACCGGATGACGCACGGTTCGCCCGCAAGGAGCTCCCATGGGAACTTGCGAACCCCTGAGGTCACCATCAGCATACGGCCGCCAACCCAACATCAGGCGTCATGCCAGCAGCCACGACTTGGCGCGACTGGCGGCCGGCCTGTCGTCCAGCGGCACGTTGGGGCAGACAACACTTATGCCGCGCTTCCTCAAGGGCGCGTCAGAGGTGTCAACTCCAGTCAGCCGTGAAAAGTGCGACTGACGTCCTGGCCGACTGTCACACCGGTATGCTGTACTCGTATAAAACGAATAGACGTACGATTTGTGCGATTAGGAGGTGCGACCGCGATGCCAGCCTCAGAACTGCAACAGCAAACCTATTTGCCTGACGGTGACTCGCTCGACGAGCTGATCCGCTTTGTCGAGTCTGGCGGGCGTCTGGCGGGTCAGCCTCCGAGGTATTTCTTGGTGGAAGAGGGCGGTGAGCGCGTCGAGTTGCCCGCCGAGCTCTACCGCGTTGTACGCCAGACGGCCGAGGCACTCAGTCGTGGTCTTGCAGTGACAGTGGCGCCGCTTGCGACGACGCTCACAACCCAACAGGCCGCAGACGTTCTCGGGATCAGTCGACCAACGCTCATCCGGATCATCGAGAAGGGCGAACTTTCCTTCGAGCGCGTTGGGACGCACCGCAAGGTAATGCTGCGTGACGTGTTGCGGCTTCGCGAATCACGTCGAGAGGAGCAGTACCGGGCGCTCGAAGAGACCGCCCTACCACTCGACGACGAAGAGGACGTAGCCGCCATGCTCGAAGTGACGAAGACCGCACGAAGGCGCGTCGCTGAGGCACGCCAGGCTCGGCGTGTCTAGCCGTGTTCGCCGCGTTGCTCGACACCTGCACGCTCTGGCCGAGCCTGAGGCGCGACGTATTGCTCTCCTTCGCAGCTGAGGGCCTCTACCGACCGCTGTGGTCGACGACGGTGCTTGAGGAGCTGCAGGACGCTGAGACACAGAAGCTGATCCGCCGAGGAACCTTGCCGGACGCTGCCGAACTTCGTGCCGTGACGCTAATCGCGAACATGCGTCACGCCTTTGACGACAGCGAGGTGCCAGAAGCCTCTTACCAGGCGCTCGAAGGGACGTTCGGGTTGCCCGACCCGGACGACGAGCACGTAGTCGCGGCTGCGGTTGTTGGCGGAGCCGGTCTTATTGTCACGGAGAACCTCAAGGACTTCCCCGCGGCTTCGCTCCCCTACGGGATGGCGGTCTCGCATCCGAACGAGTTCCTCTTCGACTCCGTCCAGATCGATGCTTTGGGCGCGGCTCGGGCCGTCGGACGCGTCGCAGCTCGAAGCGGCCGTTTCGGACCGCAGATGACATTCGACGACGTGCTCGACGCTCTCCAACGTCGCTACGGCGCCGACGACTGCGTACGGATGCTTCAGATCGGTCCCCGCCCCTAGCCGCTCGCCTCAGAGATGAGATGTCGTGTCGACTACGTGGCGCTCGCCACGATCTGTCTCGCCGCCGGCACGTTTTCGTCGAGCCTGACCTTCACCCTTGGGTCGGGTCGAGCGGGCTGATCTCGTCGCGAGCGAGCGCCGCTGCGTAAGTGAGCGCGGCATGAACCACTCCTCGAGGCAAGGTTGGGTACTCCTTGCGCAGTGCGTCCTCACTCATGCCATCCGCCAAGCAATCGAGCACGACCGTCACTGGAACGCGGGTGCCACGGATCACCGCCTGACCGTGGAGCACGGCCGGGTCCGACGTGATCAAGTCGAAAAGCTCGGATGTCATGCCAACATGGTCGCGCCCGAGCGAGCGCATTGCTGCCGTCGGCTCGGGCCAAACGAGGACCATCTCGACGCCGGCCTGTGGCTGTCGGACGATCGGACGAGGGAGCCCACCTGGGAGCGCGGCGACCGCTCGCGCGACGCCGCACTCGGCCGCGCGAGGTGACGCCGGAGGTGCGAGGATCCGGCGGTGGCCCAACACCTCGACGAGCTCCTCGCACGGCTCACCGTTCGCCGACGACCGGGAGGGTGGTGCCTCGTGAGCGGCGTCGCGGTCCCACATGGCATGGAGGTCGCGGCGACGATCGTCGAGGACGAGGGCACGACGACGGTCCTGCGGTTCGAGGACGCCGAGCGGCTCGGGGTGCCGGTGGCCTTCGTCGCGGCGTGGCTCACCGTGGAGATCGCCACCGAGCTCGACCTCGTCGGGCTCACCGCGGCAGTCGCGACCGCCCTCGCGGACGCGGGCGTCGCGTGCAACGTGCTCGCCGGCTTCCACCACGATCACCTCCTCGTCCCCGTCGACGACGCCGACCGGGCGATCGCCGTGCTCGGCGCGCTGCGCGACTCGCGGGACGCCTGAACGGCGGAGGCAGCGGGTCGGGCCCACGCCTACGCCGACGCGTGAGGAGGCCGGCGAGCGCCTGGCGTCGCCGAGCCGGAGCTGCAAGGCTGCCGCGGGGCGAGCGACGAGGAGGTCGGCCGTGACCGTCGAACGCGGTGTGTACGACGACGCCCTCGAGCGCGCGTACAGGCACGCGAAGGTCTGGCTCGACTCGGTCGGCGAGCGCCCCGTCGCTCCGAGCGCGTCGGCCGACGCGCTCCTCGCGAGCTTCGGCGGCCCGCTGCCCGACGGGGGCGTCTCCCCCCGCGAAGTCGTCGACGTCCTCGCCGAGACCGCCGAGCCGGGCCTCATGGCCATCGGCTCGGGCCGCTTCTTCGGCTGGGTGATGGGAGGCGTGCTTCCCGCGGCACTCGCGGCTGACTGGCTCGTGAGCGCGTGGGACCAGAACGCGGCCATGCGGTACGCGACACCAGCGTGCGCGGCGGCGGAGGAGGCTGCGGCGACGTGGCTGCTCGATCTGCTGGGCCTCCCGCCGGACGCGAGCGTCGGCTTCGTGACCGGTGGGACGATGGCGAACTTCTCCTGTCTCGCGGCCGCGCGGACCGCCGTGCTCGCGCGGGCCGGCTGGGACGTCGCCCGCGACGGCCTCACGGGCGCACCGCGCGTGCGCGTGCTCGTCGGTGCGGAGCGGCATGGCAGCGTGGACGTCTCCCTCCGCTACCTCGGGCTCGGTGCCCCGCAGGAGATCGGCGCAGACGACGAGGGGAGGATCCGGGTCGACGCGCTCGAGCGCGCCCTGCGCGACCCCGCGCTCGGCAGCCTGACCATCGTCTGCCTGCAAGCTGGCAACCTCCACTCGGGCGCATTCGACCCTATGCGCTCTGCGATCGACGTCGCGCGACGCCACGGCGCGTGGGTCCACGTCGACGGGGCCTTCGGGCTCTGGGCGGCCGCGGCACCGTCGTTGCGCGCGCTCACCGACGGCATCGCGGGGGCGGACTCCTGGGCGACCGATGCCCACAAGACTCTCAACGTCCCATACGACTGCGGCGTCGCGGTCGTCGCCGACCCCGTCGCGATGCACGATGCGCTCGGGATGCGCGCGAGCTACGTGATCGCGGACGACACGGGGCCCGGCGATCCCTTCGAGCGGGTCCCCGAGCAGTCGCGCCGGGCACGCGGCGTCCCCGTGTGGGCTGCGCTCCGCTCGCTCGGCCGGAGCGGGGTCGCGGAGCTCGTCGAGGGGCTCGCGCGCCGCGCGCGGTCGATGGCCGACGGGCTCTCGGCGATCGACGGCGCGACCGTGCTCAACGACGTCGTCTACACCCAGGTCTGCGTCGCGTTCGGCGACGACGAGACGACGAGGGCCGTGACCGAGCGAGTGATCGCCGACTCGACCGCCTGGATGTCCGGCTCGCGCTGGCGCGACCGGCGAGTGCTGCGCGTCTCGGTCAGCAACTGGTCGACCGATGACGAGGACGTCCGCCGCTCGGTCGCCGCGGTCGCGCGCGCCGCCGCTGCAGTTCGCGGCTAGACATTGGTCCGGCGTTGCCCCGTCCCGGGCGGCGGACACGGGGGGTGCTGTGTCGGAGACGTTCGACGTCGTCGTCGCGGGTGCAGGGCACAACAGCCTGATCACCGCGGCCTACCTCTCACGGGCGGGCCTGCGATGCCTCGTCCTCGACGCCCGAGACGTGATCGGGGGCGACACGGCGACCGAGGAGCTCACGCTCCCCGGCTTTCTCCACGACAGCTGCTCGACGGCCCACAACCTCATCCAGTCCTCGCCGACGCTGCGCCGCGACGAGCTCGGGCTCGCGGCGCGCGGGCTCGAGTACCTCTACCCGGACCCCGTCGTGTACGTGCCGTTCCCCGACGGGACCGCGATGACGCAGTGGCGCGACCTCGACCGGACCTGCGACGAGATCGCCCGGTTCTCGGCGCACGATGCCGACGCGTACCGACAGCTGATCGCGGACTACGCGGAGATCGCTCCCGCGTACGGCGCCTTCAGGTACACGCCCATCGGATGGGGACCGTCGCTCGAGGAGTCTCTTCTCGCCCGCCCGGACGGTGCGACGTGGGCGCGCCGCGCTGCGGGTAGCGCGTGGGAGGTCATCGACTCCACATTCGAGGACGAGCACGTCCGCGCCTTCATGGCCTGGATGGCATTCATGACGATCCAGCCGCTCGACCAGGCCGGCACGGGGCTCAACGCGTACTCGCTCGTCTACGGACGCCAGCAGCACAGCTGGGTCATTCCGAAAGGGGGCTCCGCCGCTCTCCCCGCCGCCCTCGCCCGCGTCATCGAGGAGGGAGGTGGGGAGCTGCGCACCGCGGAGCGCGTCGTGGCGCTACGCGTCGAGCACGGACGCTGCACCGGGGTCGAGACCGAGCGGGGGGAGCGCTTCGACGCCCGTCGCGCCGTCGTATCGACGATCCATGTGAAGCACCTCGTGGAGATGGCTCCGAGCGAGCTGTGGGACGCGGGTTTCCGCGCGGCGGTCGGCGGCTGGCAAGCGGGCATCGGCATGTTCGTCACGCACTTCGCCCTCGCCGCGCCGCTCGAGTACGCGGGTGCGACGGGCCCGGTCACGCCGCTCGCATCGGGGACGCCCGTCTCCACGTCCCGCATGCGCCGCGTCGAGCTCGACGTTCGTGACGGCCGCGTGGCCACCGACGACCCCCCGCTGCTCGTGCTCTCTCCCACCGTGCTCGACCCGACTCGGGCTCCGCAGGGAGCGCACACGTTGAAGGTCGTCGGCTTCCACCCCTACGAGATCGCCGGGGGAGCGAGCCGTTGGGACGAGATCGCCGAGGAGGTCTCCGACGCCCACCTGCGCCATCTTCGCCGCTACGCGCCGGCGCTCCGCGACGAGATCATCCTCGCGAGCAGCATCCACAGCCCACTCGATCTCGAACGAGCGAACCCGCACAATTGGCACGGGTCATGCCACGGCGGGGACTCCGGGCCGACGCAGTCCGGAGAGAACCGCCCCGCGGCCGGCTGGGCGACGCACCGGATGCCGATCGCGGGCCTCTACCAGACGGGGGCGACGACCCACCCCGGGGGGTCGGTCTCGGGCGGTCCCGGGCGCAACGCGGCCATGGTGATCCTCGCGGACCTCGGTCTCGGCTTCGGCGACGTCACCTCGGACTAACAACCGCTCCGCGCGCTACGCGGGCGGTCGCGGCGCGTGCGCGGGGGCGACACGGGCCGGGCACGTGCGCTCGGACCCGGCCCGCGCGGTGCACGTCGAGAACGGCCCGCGAGGCTGGTGCCGCTCGACGTGCCAGCTGCGAGGAACGCCCGCGCGTGCTCGTAGCCGATCTCGAGCAGCTGACCGGTGTGGCGAAGATCCGCCCGGGGCGCGCGCACCTGCGGCGCCGGGATGACGTGCATTTGCGGGTGCGCAGCCGAGCCCACCGAGTCGACTCCGAGGACGTGGAGCTGGTGGCGCGCCGTGGGCAAAACGAACAGCTGCGTCGCCCCGAGCGCCACGGCCTGGCGCACCGGCATGTCCGCGGCGACACTCCCGTCGACGAGCACCGTGCCTGCATGCACTACCGGCGGCAGGAGGCGCGGGATCGCGTTGCTCGCGAGCAGGGCCATCACGACGTCTCCCGAGTCGAGCACGACGGGCCGGCGAGAGCCGCTCTCGGTCGCGACCACCGCGAGCGGGATGGGCGCCTCCTCGATCCGCTCGAAGCCTACGAAGGACTGCAGCGCGGACCGCAGCCCCGACGAGTCGAACAGGTGGCCGTCGCGCCGCGGGAGGCCGCGCAGCACTGTCGCCGCGTCGACGCGGAGGATGTCGGCCCGGCGAAGCGACTGCCAGAACCGGGCGATCTCGGCGATCTCGGCGATCTCGGCGATCTCGGCGATCTCGGCGATCTCGGCGATCTCGGCGATCCCGTCGAGATCCGCCCGGCTCGCAAGGAACGCCCCGTTGATCGCGCCGACCGAGGTGCCGACGATGAGGCTCGGCAGGATGCCCCGCTCGGCGAGCGCGTAGACCATGCCGACCTGAATGGCTCCGAGGTTCCCCCCGCCGCCGAGCACGAACGCGGCGCGCTCCCCCGGCGACGCCCCGAGGGCAGGTACGCGCGGGACAGAGCGCTCGACGCGCGCCGAAGACGTCATCGTCCGGCTCCCGTCGCCACGGAGTGTGCACACGCATTTGTCATTGTGCGCGCAACTCATCAGGAGCTCGGCGCGCTGTCGACCCCACGCTTTCGACCGCGCCGCCCTCGGGCGCAGCGTGGACCATGTCGCGATCTCCGCGATCTCCGCGATCTCCGCGATCTCCGCGAACTCCTCGAACGTGCCGGTGCCGCCCGGAGCCGCGACGAAGCTGTCGGACAACTCGGCCATGGGCGCCGTGCGCTCGTGCATCGAGCCGACGACGGCGCGCTCCGCAGCGCGCGAGGGCGCGGGCAAGGTCAGCGGCGCTCTCGGCGGACTCGACATGCCCGGGCCTGCGGCCCGGGTGGGAGCCGCAAAAGACACGGACCGCGCGCGTGGGTCCGATCATCGCCCGTCGCACTAGGAGCCCGGGCTCCCCGGATACCGCCGTCCGTCACGGTGCAGCGACGGGCGCCGCGAGCGAGCTCGCTACCACTCCTGCGACTACCGGCTCGAGTGCAGGCAGGCGCCGGCCCCACTCGACGGTCCGACCGGCCCGCCGCATCGCCCGCGTGAAGCCGAAGATCGACCAGAAGATCGCCGCTGCCGTGAGACCCCAGCTCACCGCCGTCCGCTCGAGCACGAACGTCCTCAGCGACGTCGTCAGGAGGAGCCAGAGGACAAGGCCGGCGTTCGCGAGCAGCGCAGCTGCCCACACGAGCGATATCCGCACGAAGAACCGGTGGACGCCGGGCTGGCCGAGCAAGGACGCGTCGAGGGGGCAGAAGTCATGGGCGAAGCGCTGGGTGAACGGGCGCCGTATGACCGCGGATCCGATGAGCACCGCGGCGACGACGACGGTCGTGCCGAGCGGCTGAACGAAGTAGACGAAGGCGCTCCCCGTCGCGAATGCGATCGCGGTGCGGACCGTGATGAGCACCGTGCCGAGAAGCAGCAAGCTCGAGACGCGCTCTCGGCGATGGAGCCGACGGAGCAGGGCCAGGTACGACCAGCACAGCGCCGCGATCAGCGCGCCGCGGAAGCCCGCGAGCACGAGCGTCGCGTAGAAGAGCACCATCGGTGCGAGAACACCCTCGACGACCACGGGTACCGCGTGGCACAGCGCCTCTCTCGGGCGCGGCATGTGCACGGTGGTCTCGTCGCAGTGGATCGAGAACGCGGGAGGTG
>Ga0307374_10013470_pt1 | contig 11308 bp, 13 predicted proteins | sample OX3MG_FD_202532 | JGI IMG/M metagenome (GOLD analysis project Ga0307374, IMG submission 202532) | Soil microbial communities from Risofladan, Vaasa, Finland - OX-3 | ecosystem: Environmental > Terrestrial > Soil > Coastal area > Acid sulfate soil | place: Finland: Risofladan, Vaasa | collected... | reverse complement strand
CCTTCGTGGAGCGGTACTGGATGGACCAAACGTTGGAGAGGTCGATGGAGGAGGGCACCGAGGACATCGATCGGGACAGCTTTCATCCGGCGCTGACCGAGACCCTCGACGATCTCCTTGACAGCTAAGCCAGCGCAAGCACCGATACCGCAGCCCTCCTCGCCGCGATTCCCGATCTGGGCCAGGCCGTCCCGGTGCCCCGCTATGCGCCCTGGTTCCCAGAGGACGTGAAGGCATGGTCGGTCCGCCGGGTGCTGTCCATCGGATGGAGGAGACGGCCCGGCATGCTGGCCACATCTATGTCGTGGGTGAGGCGCTCGCGGAAGCGACCGCGACGTCCCGCGCGCCGCGGTTCGGCGTCCGGTGGATTTGGTCGGAGCGGGGCGCGGGCCAGTGGGCGAGGTTCACGATCGGTCGCCTTTGGCGCATGAGACGCTGCTAGCATGCCGCGAGATGGATACAGCCGGGCGAGGTAAGGCATGAGCACAACTCCCGGCGGATTCAACCAGTCGGTCATCGACGAATTCCGGGCCAACCAGGGCCGAGTTGGCGGCAGCTTTGAGGGGGCGCCGGTACTTTTGCTCCACACCAAAGGGGCCAAGAGCGGGCTGGAGCGGGTCCACCCGGCAATGTACCTGGACTTCGAGGGTCGCCGGTTCGTCTTCGCTACCAAAGGCGGCGCCGATACGAATCCCGACTGGTACCACAACCTGGTCGCCCACCCGGACATCTCGCTGGAGGTGGGGGCCGAGACCCTCTCCGCCATGGCGGCTCCTCTCCAAGGTGCGGAACGGGACCGCGTCTGGGCCGTGCAGGCCAGCCGCTTCCCCCAGTTCGCCGCCTACGAGGAGAAGACGGAGCGGGTGATCCCGGTCGTGGAGCTGAGGTAGGGGTCTCGGCCAGTCAGCGCCCGGCGGCATAGGCCTGGCCCAGACGCGGGTCCGCCCCCGCGCGGAGCTGGCCATCGTCACCACTCTCAACCGCGGAGACGCGGCCCAGCGACCAGTCGGGGTGACGGCGGACGTCGTGGCCTCGCCTCCCCAGCTCAGCCACGACTTCGTCGCTGAATCGTCCCTCTAGGTGCACCTGCCGCAGGCCGGCCGCCCGGGGGTAGAAGGAGCTATGGAAGTGGGTGGAGTGAAAGGTGGGACCCTCGATCGCGGACTGCAGGTCGAGGTCATAGTGGAGCCGGCGCAAAAAGAAGATCAGTGACCACTGGTCCTGCTGATCTCCGCCAGGGGTGCCGCAGGCCAGCCAGGGCCGGCCATCGCGCAGAACCAAAGTGGGGGTGAGGGTGGTGCGCGGACGCTTGCCGCCGACCAAAGAGCTCGGCAGGTTCTCCTCCAGCCAGAACATCTGCGACCTTGTCGAGAGCGGGAAGCCCAGCCCGGGCACGACCGGAGATCCGTGCAGCCAGCCCCCGCTGGGGGTGGCCGAGACCATGTTGCCCTCGCGGTCGACCACGTCCAGATGACAGGTGTCCTTGCCGGCCGGGTCCGGTGGCAGCCCGGCGGCCGGGTCGAGCGCCTGGGTGCGCGCCAGCAGCTCGGCGCTCGGCATCCTCGGCTCGCGACCGCCCGGCCTTCCCGGTCGGATCGCTGCCGAGGCCTCGGGCCCGACCAGGCGACGCCGCTCCTGGGCATATTCCGAGCTCAGCAGCTCGCCGAGGGGCACGTCGACGTGGCGGGGATCGCCGTAGAACGCCTCCCGATCGGCGAAGGCCAACTTGGCGCACTCGATGACCAGGTGGACGAAGTCGGCCGAGTCGGGCTCCAGCGCGCTCAGGTCGTAACCCGAGAGCAGCTGGAGCTGCTGTAGGAAGACTGGCCCCTGGCCCCAGGGGCCGGTCTTGTGGACGCGGACCCCGTGGTAGTCGACAAAGCACGGAGGTTCGAATGAGGCCCGCCAGGTGGCCAGGTCCTGACCCCTGAGGAAGCCCGGATGGGCCTCCCCGGTCTCGTCCCAAAGTTCGGCCGTGCGCAGAAAGCGATCGATCGCCTCGGCAACCACCCCGTCATAGAAGGCCCGGCGGGCGGCCTCGATCTGCGCCCCGCGACCGGAACCCGCCGCCTCCGCCTCCTCCAGGATGCCCTGATAGACCGTGGCCAGCTGGGGATTGGCGAATCTACTCCCAGCCTCCGGGACCTTCCCTCCGGGCAGGAAGACTTCTCCCGAGCTGGGCCAGAGCTCTTGAAACCGCTGCTGGCAGGCCGCTAGGGTGCGATTGACAGCTGGCAGGACCGGTACTCCGTGACGGGCGTAGTGGATGACCGGCTCCAGCACCTCCCGAAGAGGCATCCGTCCGTAGCGCTGGAGCATCAGCAGCCACGCTCCGAACGCCCCCGGGACGTTGGCCGGCAAGAGTCCCGTCCCGGGGATGAGGGGAACGTCCATGGCTAGGAAACGGGCGATGCTCGCCTCGGCCGGGGCCGGTCCCTGGCCGTCCACCACCACCACCTCGCCCTCGGTGGCGTCGTACAGAACTATGGGAACCTCGCCTCCGGGACCGTTCAGGTGAGGCTCGGCCACCTGCAGTACCAGCCCGGTCGCCACCGCAGCGTCGAATGCGTTGCCGCCTTTCTCCAGGATCCTCATCCCGGTCGCGGCCGCCAGCCAGTGGCTGGCGGCGACCATGCCGAAGCTTCCGATCAGTTGAGGACGGGTCGGTGAGTTCATCTTCGGGACACTTCCAGGCTAAGCTGTTCGGCAACGCGATGACAGTGGACGAGATGCCCGCTGTCGGAGACCGTGGTCGTGGCGGGGACCTCTTGGGAGCACCGCTCGTTGGCCAGGGGGCAACGTGGATGTGGGCTACAGCCGGACGGGGGGGCGACCGCGCTTGGGGGCTCACCCGGCATTACCGAGCGCTCTCGGGAACGCTGCAGCACGGGATCTGCAATCGGCGCCGGCGCCAGTAGCGAGCGAGTGTACAGGTGCCAGGCATCGCCGAAGACCTCATCTCGGGAGCCCACCTCGGCGATTTCGCCTAGGTACATGACCGCCGCGCGGTCGCAGAGGAGCTCCGCCACCGAAAGGTCGTGGGTGGTGAAGAGGCAGGAGAAGCCCGTGGACCGCTGCAGGTCCACGAGCAGATTCAAGATCCCGGCCCGAATCGACACGTCGAGTGGCGAGACCGGCTCGTCGGCGATCAGCAGCTTGGGCTTCAGCACGAAGGCCTGGTGCGCACCGTGCCACCACGCGGCGTTTTCGTAGTCCGCTAGTGCAAGTCCGAGGTAATCGAGATAGTGCTGGCCAGCGCAGTCTTGGAGGGACTGGCGGGCCGCTGGGCGGCGGACCGAGCAACCGATGAGCAGATCGCGTCGGTGCGGGAGCTTTTCAGCGATGCGATTACCAATCCCACCCACCTCGACGCCGAGCAGTACTCCGCTATCAACTTGCAGTTCCAGCAGTAGGTTGTCGACTTGGCGCACTCGGAGCTGCTCAGCAGTCTGGTCGAGTCACTCAAGATCCACCAGCGCGCGATCCGCACCCGCACCATGCGGGAGCGCGACCACATGAAGCGCTCACCGCCAGCACACCTGCGCATCCTGGAGGCTCTCGAGGCCCGCGATTCTGACGGGCGGGATCACCACGCTCGCCAGCATGGGCTCAACCTGGCCACCCATCTCGAGCGCTTCGTCGACTACCTGGAGTATGCAGGGGCTGGCGAGCGGAGCCGGTCAGCCGTACTGGCGGTCGCTGGCAGCTTCCAGCAGGAGCCCTAGCCCAATGCCCAGCATCCAGACGTCCTTGCTCACCGCGGTCCCCTGGGGGGTCGGCCGGACGCTGCCCGGCTGATGCATACCGGGAGTCCTGAGATACATAGTGACCAGAGCGCCGGAGAACAGGGTTAGCGCGCCCCCGGCCAGCCAGCCAGGTACCAGGGGAGTCAGGAGAGCGGCCCCGGTGGCGATCTCTCCCCCCGCCAGCAGCTTGCCGAAGCGCGCCGGAGGGATGCGCCGGAGGACCGGGAAGGCGCCGCTGGCCATGCCGTGCAGCCCCTTGGCGCGCTCCTCGTCAGCGGTCCACTTTCCCAAACCGGCGTTGAGGATGTAGGCGCCGGTGGCGAGCCGGGTGGGCAGGTCGCGGGTCTTGAGCGGCAACTTCATGGTCAGTTCCAGGCCTCCTGGCAGGCGATGTGGTTGTTCCTACAACATCATACGAGCACCGGAGAGCGGCCTCTATCTCGCTACGATCGGGCAGGTCACCTTCGCCGAGAGCGGCGGCCCCACTAGTAGCCAGTCGGGAGAGTTGGCTCAGCAGGCAGAGTCCCCGTCGAAGCTGCCCAAGGGGAACTGGTTGAGAGCAACACCCGCGCTGGTGGAGGGCGGCTGCTGACGCTCCGTCTCGGCGAGCTCGAGCGAACCTGCCCCTAGGATCCAGTCTTGACGCGGGGGTGGCGACGCGAAGGCCCGCCAGTCGGCTCCTGTGGTGATCGCCTGCCACTGCAGGGGGAGGGCGATCACCCCCAATTCCATGGTGCCGGCTTGCGGGAGCTCGTACCCCCGGCCCGGAAGATCCGCCACGTTTAGGTCGCTATCGGATTGCCAACTGTTGGAGTCTTCCAGGTCCAGCCAGTCGGGGTAGTCCCGGGCCGCAGTGGGCGGCAGTCACCGGCGGCGACATTGTCGGCTCGCATCCCGGGCGACCCAGCCGACCGACTGATCTGCGCCGACGCCATCGAGCACGGTTTGCCCCTGGTCACCATGGACGGGCGGATATGCAGCCCCACTCAGCCTTGGGAGATCCCCATCAGGTAACTCCCCGGCTACTGCTCTGTCGCAACTAATCTCAAGCGGCGGCCAGCGCCCCCGAGTTCGCCCGCCGTCGCCGTCGCCGTGGGCGGGGCCAATCGTCCCGCTCCCGATTGAGGTCGGGGAACCGCTCCCGGCGATGCGGCACCAGCGTGTCCAGCACCAGCGACTGCCAGTTGAGCAGGGCGGAGTGCAGGTCGTAAGAGTTGCGGGCGGTCTGGACCGCCTCCGGCGGCTCCTCGCAGACCGCTGCCACCAACTGGGCCACCACCTTTCGGCAACCATCCCGCCGCGCGATCTGGGTACCCTTGGCGTGGAGTTCCTCCAACTTCGTGAGGCAGTCATCGATGCCGGTGAGGCAGCGGCGCTTGCGGGACTTCACCAGGTTTCGCTGGCGACTCTCCGCCAGGGCCACCCGGATCTCGCGATTGGCGCGGTCCATCCTCCCTCCGCTGGGGCGCCACCGTGAGAGGGAATTGGTGCTGCTCTCGGGACAGAAGCTGGGCCGGCCCGTCAGGGCTGTTGACAACTTCTCTCCTCCTATCTCCTCGGTAGTTCCCAGCCCCTCGGGCCCCGCTGTCGCCGGTCGCTTGATGGTGTAGGTGGACTCGATCCAGGAGCCATCTCGCCTTTGAATAACGAAGCCTCAGCCGCGGAGTTTCGCCACACGGCCTGAGCAACCGCTCTTCGCCAGGCATTGAAAGTTCGCGCTGCAAAGGATTACGAAATCGTTCAGCGCAGGCTCGCCACCTTCCTTAGCCATACGTACATTTACAAACTGGAATTAGCAACCAAATGCATTGTCCAAAAGTTTCAATATTCCCAGAAAAAATAGGTGCTTTTTGAAGTAAGGGAGTTGCATCGGCGCGCGAGGCTGTGCTAGTTTCCTCGACGTGGTACGGGGGAGACGACCATGAGGAGGTTGTTGTCTTGATGAGCGGAACCACAGCGGAGGCAGTTCACGCGAGGTCCGATAGGGGCTCGGAACGGGCGCATGAGGCGATCGCAGCTCAGATGTACGCAATGCACTACGCCGCTGTGTTCCGGTACGTGAGGTCTCGGGTCCGGACTCAGGCGGAGGCGGAGGACCTGACCGGCGACGTCTTCTGCAGGGCGGTGGCCGGTCTCAAAAACTACCGCCCGATGCGTTCCTCGGCGCTGCCGTGGCTGTACACCATCGCGGCTCATCGGGTGATCGACCACTACCGGGCCGCTCGGCCGACCAGCGAACTGGACGAGACCGCTCTGGTGGACGGTGGCAGCCCCAACCCGGCCGATGTCGTGGTGACCCAGGACCAGGTGCGGGAGGTGTGGGAACTCTCTAAGTGCCTGCCGCCCTCCCAGCGGCGGGCGCTCTGGCTGCGGTACGGGGAGGAATTGGAGCTGCGCGAGATTGCGCTTCTCATGGGACGCAGCGTCGAAGCCGTGAAGTTGCTGGTCCACCGCGCCATCCGGGGGGTTAGAGGCAATCTGCTCGCGCCGGTCCGCCCGTCCGCGCTCAGCCTGCTTCCCACCACGGGGCGGGTCACGAACTTGAGGTGGTCAGCGGGCCGGCGAACCGGGCGCGGCAGCTCCCCCGTAAAAGCCCCGGCGCCGGCTGCGCCGGGCTCTTCCAGCCAGGCAGCCTAGGCTCGGCGCTGGGCCCTGGGACTGTCGCCTCGCGGTGGCTGGTGCCTACCTGACTCTCCTGGTGACCCATCGTGATCCGTGGGGGAGTGATAAGCACCGAGGGCTGTGGCAGAGCCACCGCCCAGTTGGGCGCCCAGGCACCTGGCCGCCGAGGAGGCAGCGCCGGACCCGGTTCTCCGGGGCCGCCGCAGGGATCTAAACGCCGATCAATTCCCGGCTGGCGGTGCCGGTAGCAAGTGGCGCGGGCTCGGCCCGCCGCCTGGCAGGCACCCAGGGTGCCTGCCAGGCGGCATCAGCTCGGCGGTGGTCTGGTCAGTCATGAGGTTGGCTCGCTCTTCTCCGCTGCGCTCTCGGGGGCGAGTCCCTCCAAGAGCGCGGCGAGTTTTCCCCGGCTCTCCATGACCCTCCTGGCTCGGTCCAGCTCCTGCACCAGACGGGCCTTCTCCTTGCGCAATCGAGCCAACTCTCGATCTCGCGGATTCTCTCCCGGCCGGCCCACCCTCTGGGTGAGGGCGGTGATGGCGCCCCGGTCCCGTTGCTGGCGCCCCTGGCTGAGCAGAGAGCGGTACCGCCCTTCTCTGCGCAACAGCGCTGACTTGCCGGCCTTGTCCCACCCGTCGTAGTCCTCCCGGACCCTCAGCTTGTAGGCCGCGCTCTAGGTTCTAACCCTGGCCCGCTCGGGAACTTCCGGATTGTTTTCCAACGTGGAGTTCCTGGATCCAATTGCCTCGCTTTCGAGGGCACCGATAACCATGTTGGCCTTGACTCCTTGTCGCCCTCTCTTGGCCAGTCATTAACGCTCCAGACCTGTCTCGCTCCACATTGACACCGAGGGGTAGCTTCCGCCGGCGAAGGCAGCCGACGAGTTGGGTGAGTTAGTCGGTGTGTGGTGGGACCGGTGGATCGCGAGCGGCGGGGTGCCGGGCTCTCGATCACCTGCAGGAAGGCAAATGGTCCGATCACGGTGGCGCACCGCACCATGGCCATGGCTCCGCCCAGCCACCACTTCCAATGCCGTCGCCAGGTGCTCACGCAGCCTCCACCGCCCGATCTGAGTTCCGGTTGATCGTGCGATCATCTGGTGCGAACATGCTCAGGGTTCGGCTAGCGATATCCGAATCACACCTAGGGGGACCCATGTCGAGTTCGACCGAGTGGAGGTGTTGGTGACCGGAAACCTCGACAGCCGAGCCTGCCAGTGACCCGGCCCGCCACCGAGAGATGGGCACTGGCCCTCGCGGAGTGGGCGATTCCGGAGCGGATCCAAGCCCTGGCCCCCGAATCGCCGTGGCTATTGCCGCCCGAGTTCTTCAAAGTTGAGGAGTCCGACCGGCAGGACCAGCGGCCCTCCCTTCGCCGGGCGCGGTCCGCATTGGGTACCGGGGGCTCCGTCCTCGACGTGGGCTGCGGTGGCGGCGGAGCCAGCGTGCCACTCATTCCCCAGGCCGTCCAGATCACGGGCGTGGACGAGCGGTCCGCGATGCTCAGCAACTTCGCCCGGGCCTGCGCCGCTGCCGAGGTGCGGCACGCGGAGGTAGAGGGCCGGTGGCCGGACGTCTCTGCGGAGGTGGAGCCAATGGACGTGGTGGTCTGCCACCACGTCGTCTACAACGTGGCCGAGATCGGTTCCTTTCTTCAGGCGCTTACCGACCACTCCCGCCGACTGGTGGTGGTGGAGCTGACCGACACTCATCCCACCTCCCCCTTCAATCCGCTCTGGCAGCGATTCTGGCAGCTCCCCCGGCCTGCGGAGCCGAGCGCGCAGCTCTTCCTGGAGGTGGTCCGGGAGCTGGGGTACGACCCGATCGAGGAGTCCTTCGTGCGCCCCCGCCAGCCACCCAGCATGACTCGCTCCGACTACGTTGCCTTTGCCCGGAGACGGCTCTGCCTCACCAAAGACCGAGACCCGGAGGTGGAGGCGGAGCTCGGCGACCGCTGGCCACTCGAGGTCCCCACGATCGTCACGGTGGCGTGGGAGCCGCCGCCAGGCTAGCCGGCCAGCCGTCAGCCAGCTGAGTGCTGCGGTTCGGGGGCGGCGGTAGTGGCGCGGAAGAGAGTCCAAGCGAAGCAGAAGAGAGCGATCGCGAAGAATGCCGCCATCAGCATCGAATTCACATCCTCGTTGTAGTTGAGGAAGGAGGCCCCGTTGAAGGCGGCCGCCAAGATCGCCAGTGAGCCCGCGACTCCGACGGTCCGGACCCGTGGCTGAGCAACCGCCCAGGTGGCCACCGCCAAGCGGATAGAACCCAGCAGGAGCACGATTCCGAGACCGATGTGGAAGGCCAGCACACCACCGTGGGTGAGGCCCCAGACCATGCTCTGGTAAGCCCTAACAAAGTAGTCGCTGCCGGAGGCGCCCGGGTGCTGTCGGGAGATTACCACGAAGAGGTTGAGCACCATGCCCAACAGGTATTGGACGAGAGTGAGCCCGATCAGCAAGAGGGAAAGCCGTCGGATCTCGACCGGCCCGTTCGACCTGGGCTCGCGGCTAGCCACGCTCTATAATTGCCTCACATTCAAAGTATCTTAATGGTCAAGATACTGGAGGCTCAATCAGGTTGTCAAGTAAGCAAGCGCTGGTCCAGCTGGTGGACTCGCGGCTCCGGCGGGCCACCACCGCGGTCGATGGCCTGGACCAGCGGGCGGCCCTCATCTTCGGGGTCAATCGCACCGACCTCCGCCTGTTGGATCTGCTGGCCAGCCAAGGGCCACTCACCGCCGGTGCCTTGGCCCGGGCGGCCGGAATCAGCAGCGGCGGGATGACCATTGCCCTCGATCGGCTGGAGCGGGCGGGCTATGTCCGGCGGGAGCTCAACCCCCGGGACCGCCGGAGCATCGTGGTCCAGGTAACTGAAGAGATTGGCAGGCCTTCTCAGGAGGCCTTCGGACCACTCCAGGCACGCGTGACCACGGTGCTGGCGGGCTACCGGACAGCGGAGCTGGAGATCCTGGCGAAATTCCTCGAGAGCTGGGGTGACGCGATCGAGGAGACCCTCCGGAGCTAGGCGGAGCGGGGACCGGCCAGCTCCTCTGACGGTTCAGGGAACCAATCGTGGGGTCGACGCGTCTCTCATTCCGACATGGAATACACCCTGTGACCGAGCGCCCCGCCGTGGGGAGGCCATCCCGGCCCTCAACCGGGTCCCGGAGCCTCCGTCAGTTCCTGCTCGGTGTCATCGCGATGGGGGGCGCGCTCGGCGCCTCCGCCCTTGGGGGGAGCCTCGTATCCCTGGCGGCGACCACGACCAGCTACCAGATCCTGGTGGCAGACGGCCCCTCCGGCACGATCTACGTGAACGACCCCAGCGCCGGCTCCGTGACGCCGGTTCCGGCCCCGGTGTCCGGTGGCATTCAGAGTCTCGCGATCAGCCCCGACGGCTCGACCGTCTACGTCGCGTTCAAGGACGGCAGCATCGGCATCATGGCCACCGCCTCGGACACTTATCTGGGTGCACCGATCGACCTTGGGTCCACCAGCTCCCCGGCGGGGATGGTGGTCACCCCCAACGGCCAAGACCTCTACGTCGCGGAGTCGGGCTTGGGTCAGGTGGTGGAGGTGGACACCATCGAACACTCCCTGGTCGGTTCGCCGATGGTGACCGGGCCCGCGCTCAACCTGGCCATCTCACCCGACGGCAGCTCGCTCTTCGTCGACGGAGGAAGCCTGAGCAACTCCGTCACCGTCGTCTCCACGGCCACCGACACGGTGAACCCGAACCCCATCCCGGTCAGTGATCCGGGAGCCATGGCGATGTCCGCGGACGGCACCGCTCTCTACGTGATATCCAGCCCCACCTCCGGACCCGCGGTGGTGGTGATCGACCCAGCCACGGGCAAGGTCAGCGGTCCCCCGGTCGCGCTCCCCGCCACCAGCCAGCCGGCGCAGCTGGCTCTGAGCCCGGACGGGAGCGAGCTCTACGTGACCGACGCCAATGGGCAAGCGGTGGCCCGCGTCGACACCACGACCGCCACCCTCAATTCCGCAACCATCGCGCTGCCTCAGGGGCTCACCCCACGGGACATCACGGTCACCGCTGACGGTACGACCGCCTACCTGGACGGCACCGCCGTCGGCGGGACCAGCGAGCTCGTATCGGTCGATCTCGCGACGGGCAGCGTCAGCTCGCCGGTCATCCTCGCCGGAGGGCAACAGCCGGTCAGTCTCGTCCTCGCCCCGCTGGCAGCCGCGTCGACCCCCACCGCCGCGCCAACCCCGACGCCGACCCCAACCTGCGGCCCGGTCATGATCGACCCCATCGAGCCAGTGGGGCCGGTGGAGATCAGCCCCAGCAGTCAGCCCCCGGCGGCGGGGGCTAACTCCGGAGCCAGCGGCGCGGCGCCGGCCTCAACGCCGCCGACCGCCCCGACTGCCGCTCCATCGAGCACCACCCTTCCGCCCGCGCCGGACATCTCTCCCTCGCCGTCGGGATCACCCAGTTCCCCACCAGTCATCTGTTTCGGCGCCCAGGCAGCGCCCGGTTTCGCCCATCCGGATGCGGCCCTAGCCAGCGGGACCGCGGCCGATCCATCGGGAAGGGTGATCCTCTGGGCGGCATTGGTTCTCCTGGCTTTGGCAGGAGCGGCGGCGCTGGTAGTCCGGCACTTTGGGCTTACCGGTAGGAAGCTGCCTCGTTTCCGCCATCGAAGGAGCGGTTAGCTCCCAACTCGGCAGGTGGCCGGAGGGCACTGGCCAACCAGGCGCCGTCGGCTTCGCGCGCTGGCTCCTGGCTCCTGGCTCATGGTGGAGTGGGACCATCCGCCGACCCGGCTTCCAGACCCGAGCTGCTCCGGGCTAGCAGGAAGTCGTAGCTGACGCTCGACCAGGACCCATCGAGAATGCGCTTGGGCGGCGGCTCGGTCTCGGGGTGCTCAATGAACGGAACCACCAGCGAATGCTTCACGCCGAACACGGCATCGCTGGAGAG
>Ga0307374_10013469_pt1 | contig 11309 bp, 9 predicted proteins | sample OX3MG_FD_202532 | JGI IMG/M metagenome (GOLD analysis project Ga0307374, IMG submission 202532) | Soil microbial communities from Risofladan, Vaasa, Finland - OX-3 | ecosystem: Environmental > Terrestrial > Soil > Coastal area > Acid sulfate soil | place: Finland: Risofladan, Vaasa | collected... | reverse complement strand
ATCTGGCGCTTTTCAGATACCCTTTCACAGAGAGGAAGCTCGATGCAGATCGTTGTCTTGATCAAACAGGTCCTGGACCCGGAGGTGCCGGCGCGGGCCTTCCGGGTGAACCGGGAGCTGAGAGTCCCAGACGTGCCGCGCGCGGCCCAGGTAATGAGCATCTTCGATGGCAACGCCCTCGAAACGGCGCTAAAGCTGCGCGAGGCCGTGGGCAGCGGAGTGAAGATCACCGCGCTCAGCATGGGGGAGAAGTCGGCCGAAAACGTCTTGCGCAAGGCGCTGGCCGTCACCGCGGATGACGCGGTGTTGCTGGCGGACCCCGCGTTCGCGCCGTTGCACTCCGTCCAAAAGGCGCGGGTCCTCGCCGCGGGCATCCGCAAGCTGGGATCGGTGGACCTGGTCCTCGCCGGGCGCCAGGCCGCCGATTGGGAGGCCGGCCAGGTTGGTCCGATGGTGGCCGAAGAGTTGGGCTGGCCATGCGTCTCCTTCGTCTCGCGGATCGATCGATCCGGCGATTCGCTCCACCTCCGCCGCGAGCTGGACAACGGCTATCAGATCGTGCGCCTGAGTGGCCCTGCCATCGTCACGGTGACGAATGCCGACGTCAACGTGCTGCGCTTCGCCAAGGTGCGCGACGTCATGATGTCGGCCCGGAAGCCGATCATCACCTGGAACGCCTCGGCTCTGGGTCTCGACCCCACCGATCTCGGGGAGCCGTCGGTGGACCTGCTGGACCTGTTCGTCCCGGAGCGGCCCAGGCACGCGGAGATGATCGAGGGGGAGACCGCGCGGGACCGCGCTCTTGGTCTGGCCCGCCGATTACGCGAGCTGAACGCAATTTGACGTGAATATTGGCCGGAGTCGGAACGACCGGAGGTAACGTGTCTGATCTTTTGCTGGCCGCCCCGGTGCGGGATGGGGAGGTCTCTCGTGGCAGCCTGGACCTGCTGGGTGGCGCGCGCGCGCTGGCCGATCAAACCGGCGGCAAGGTAACGGTCGCGGCCCTGGGGACCGCGGCCAATCAGGCGGCGACGACGTTGATCGCGTACGGCGCCGACACGGTCCTGACCTGCGCCGAGCCGGCGCTGGAGACCGCGCCCGGCGAGGCCGGGGTCATCGCTCTCGAAGCCGCGTGCCGGGCTTCCGAGCCCGGTGTGGTCTTGCTCGTGGCGGATAGCTACGGCCGAGACTGGGCGCCTCGACTGGCCTGGCGCATCGACGCCGGTCTGGTCACCGAGGTGACGGGCTGGTCGCTGGCGAGTGGGCGGCTGACGTTCAGCCGGCAGGTCTTCGGCGGCAAAGCGCAGGCAGTGCTGGCCTCGCGCCGGCCGGTCGCCATCGCCACGGTGAAGCCGGGCGCTGCCGTGGCCTGCCAGCCGGACCCGAGTCGCCGTGGACTGGTCCAGGAGCTCGGCGTGACCATTCCCTTGGATCCCTCCTGGCCCCAGGTGATCGAGACCGCGTCCGAGGCGCCAACCGGTCCGCGACTCGAGGACGCGAAGATCATCGTGTCCGGCGGGCGCGGACTCGGCGGTCCGGAGAACTTCAGCTACGCGCGGGACCTGGCGGAGGTCCTGGGCGCGGCGGTCGGTGCCTCGCGGGCCGCCGTCGATGCGGGCTGGGTCCCCGCGACCTGGCAGATCGGTCAGACCGGCAAGAGTGTCGCGCCCAACCTCTACGTCGCCGTCGGCATCTCCGGGGCCAGCCAGCACATGGTCGGCTGCTCGCGGTCCAAGCTGATCGTGGCGATCAACACGGACCAGGACGCGCCCATTTTCGAGCAAGCGCGTCTGGGCGTCGTCGGGGACTACCGTGAGGTGTTGCCGCGGTTGACGGCAGCCCTCAAAGAGCTGCTCCAGTAAGAAGTTATCGCGCAACAGGTAGGTGGGTGCCCCGAGGGCGCCCACCTACCTGTTGCGCGATAACTTCTTACTGGAGACACACCACGCTCAAGGCCGAGGATCAGGGAAGCGTCGCGAGGTAGGCGCGTAGGAGCCGCGCCTGGTCCGGCGGGAGCTGCTCGCTCGCACCGGATCTGTCGACCTGACCGGGCTGCGGCTCGCCAAACGACCAGGTGCCGGGACGCACGTTGCCGTCAGAGTCGATCGCGAAGAAGAGCACGCTGGAGGATACCGTCGCGGAGCCGGTGCTGCTGGTCGTCGGCTGAGCGTCCACGGCGTAGTACCCTTCCCGCCCGTGCGTCGATTGGATTCCCATCAACGGCTGCTGGCCATACGCCTTCAGCGTCGACGGCAGCGGCGTCGCCGAGCGTTGATCTGCCCCGTCGACCGTTGCGACCGTCGACGCCTCCGGTGAGAACAGGTACACCAGTTCTCCCCAGATCACCTTGCCTTGCGGATCGGTGTCGACCCGCCAGACCGTCGGCGCGGGATCTCCGTTCCCACCCGTCGAGTATGCCGTGTAGAGCAGCGTTGCGAAGCCACCATCCCCGACGAGGCCGCCGACGTACGAAAAGTGGAGCCACTCCGCCGGGTGCGTCGGGGCTTTGAAGTAGTCCGGCAGGAGGTCGTAGCGGTCCTGAAGCGAGAGGCCGCGTCGCGCCCACTCGGCCTGATAGAGCGGCGACGCCGCCCGGTCGGACGCCGCGAGATCGCCGTGGGCGTAGGCGCTGATGAACGTCGCCGCGGCCGTCGGCTCTCGATCTGCCGTCAGGTGGCTCGACCGGTGGGGGCGCGACAGCGCCGGGGCACCGCACGCTGCCAGAGTGATCAGCCCGATCAGGCACAGGACGAGGGACGACGCTCTGGACCCCGCCTTTGGAATCACCCAACCCTCTTCGCGGCGCCACTCGGCCCGCCGACTCGATCGTTGGTCCACGGTGAGAACGACGGCGCTGTGTTTGAGGTGCATCGCACCTCAAACACAGCGCCGTCGTTCTCACCGTGGCGTCGCTTTCTTGATTCTCCGGCTGCCGGGGTGATTCGTCAAGGAAAAAGAGCGGCGAGGTATCACGCGGAATCGTGGGGCGCAGGGCGTGGGCGAGGGGGTGAGGCCACGCCGCGCGCGTTGAACGCCGTCCCAGCGTGTCGTATCATAACGCCGCGTTTGATTGTGCGCCGATGCCTCTTTGCCGTGTCGTTCCCGTCGACCGTCGGGTAGGACCAGCGGCAGCTTTCTCCCACGCACGAGGGTGAAACGCGCGGAGTAGTCGTGATCCGAGGAACGCAGTTTGAGCAGCGTAGCCAATCGTCGGGCCAGCCTTCGGCTGACAGCAAGCTGGAGTCTCGATACCGGGCGAGCGAGTGTCTTATCGCCTGCGCGATCGTGCTGGTCGCCTTCGGCTTGCGAGTTTACCGCCTCGGGACGCAGAGCCTCTGGGGCGACGAGACCATCAGCGTCTTCCGCGCGTCTGGCTCGCTCGGGGAAATCACCGAGGCCGTGCGCCACGAGGGCACGCTCCCGCCGCTCTACTACTACCTGCTGCACCTCTGGGTCCCCCTGGCCGGCAGCACCGAGACGTCGGTCCGGTTCCTTTCGCTGATTTTTGGCGTCCTGGCCGTGCCGCTACTCTACGTTCTGGTGCGTCGGACGCTCGGAGCGCGCACGGGGGTGCTCGCGGCAGCCCTGGCGACACTCTCGCCATTCTGGATCTACTATGCCCAGGAAACGCGCACCTACGCGCTCGTGACCGCGCTGGCGATCCTGGCGCTCTACCTGTTGGTCCGAGCGGGCGAGCCGGTGACCAGGCGAAAGGGCGAGCCGGCGGCGGGGCGAGACGAGGACGTTTGGACCACGAACGGCGCGCTCTGGGTGGGCTACGTCGTCGCCGCGGCGCTGGCGCTCTGGAGCTACTATTTCGCCGGGTTCGTGTTGGCGGCGGCCGTGCTCTGGCTGCTGGCCGACCGCCGACGCTGGCCGGGCGTTGCGCTGCGCTGTGTCCTGGCGCAGGTCGCGGTGGTGCTCCTGCTTGCCCCACTGCTGGTGTACGCTGGATCGAGTCTGGTGGCTCAAGCGAAAAGCGTCGACCGGGCTAGCGTCCCCCTGGCGACGGTCCTTCACCAGCTCGCTTTCACATTCAACTTTGGCACGAGCATCGATCAAGGCCAGGCGGCCCGGCTCGTGGTCGTGGCGTTAGCCCTGGCGGGGCTGGGGCTGCTCAGTCGTCCCCGGCGCCAGGCGTTGTTCTGGGGAACGTTGCTGGCCGTACCCGTGCTCGCGGTCTTCGCGGTCTCCTTTGTTCCCCACCCGGGTTGGGAGCGATACTTCATCGCGGCGAGCCCGGCCTGGTACGCACTCGTCGCGGCCGGGCTGAACGCGCTGTGGAACGGGCCTCACCCCCTCGCCCCCTCTCCATCGGAGATGGAGAGGGGGAACCGGATCTTTCCTCCTCTCCATCTCCGATGGAGAGGAGGCGAGGGGGTGAGGCCGCCCGGGTCCACCGCCCAGAAGCTGGCCACTCGCAGGGGGAACCCAGCCCCACTAACGATCGTGGTGAAGGTCATCGGCCGACTCGTGACCGCTCTCGCCAGCGCGGCGCTCCTCCTCGGGATCGTGCCGTCGCTCCACAACTACTACTTCGATCCGGCCTACTGGCGAAACGACCTTCGCTCCGCCGAACGACCGGTCGAGGCCGTCGCGACACCGGACGTGGCGGTGATTGTCAACGGCCCGCCACAGTTCCCGAGCTTCTTCTACTACTTCCGCAAGACGATCCCCTGGTTCGAGCTGCCCGCGTCGCGCACCACCGGCGAGCAGACCTTGGGCACGCTCGACGGCTTGACCAAACGGTACCGCGGTCTCTGGTTCGTGAAGTATCACCCGCCGGATTACGATCCGAACAACTACGTCGAAATCTGGCTCAGCCAGCACGCCTACCTGGTCAGCTCGCGCTGGGTCGAGAACATGACCTTCAGCTTCTACGCCACCGACGACCCGACGTCGTCCCACGTCGTCGCGGCGGCGCCCATCGGCCGGACCTTCGCGACCGACGCCGCGCTGGTGAGCTACCGCGCGAGCGTCGTGCGCGCCCAGGATGCCGACTACCTGCTCGTCACCCTGTCGTGGCGCGCCCTGCGGACGCCCGCGCAGAGCGACAAGGTGTTCGCCCACCTCGTCGATCGCCAGGGAAAGCTGGTGGCGCAGAGCGACCACTTTCCCGAAGCCGATTTTCGGCCAACCTCGACCTGGAAGGCGGGCGACGTGATGGACGATCAGTTCGCGCTGAAACTGCCCGCGGATGACGCCACGCGCGGGCTGCGCCTGGACGTCGGCCTCTACCACGCCGATGGGAGCCGCCTGCCAATCCAGGGCGACTCGTCGCCCGACCGCAGCTTGAGCCTGGTCCTACCGGGGCTGAGCTCCAAGGGTAGCACTGAGTCCGGGAAAGGCGGCTAGCGGTCTTTCGCGGCGTGTCAGTGCCGGCGCTGGGTCTGACAGAGAATGTTGACCCGTCTCCTCGAGAGTTGCCACGATGGGACGGACCCTTCCAAGGGACCGTTCCCTTGAACTCGTTGTGGCGGCGATGATCTCACGCTGATCGCCTGGTTCCCGGTGGTTCGAGAACTCTCGCTTCGGCGGCCCACGCTCGTTCCGCTGCCTATAGAGCGTCGCAGTTCTCACAACGGTCCTTTAACATAGCTATCCGTGACAGATGAGAAGCCTGCTCGGCGGTTTGGTGCTGTCGTCCGGCGCCTTCGCCAATCGCGCGGCTGGTCGCAGGACGAGTTCGCCCACCAATGTGGCCTGCACAGAAGTTATATGGGCGCAATCGAGCGTGGACAAAAGGTTCCAACGATTACAACGGCTCAGAAAATCGCAGGTGCGCTTGGGCTGTCTCTATCTCTGCTCTTCGCTGAGGTGGAGAGATGCGAGCCTTAGAGGCGTCGATCCTGGGCGGCGGCACCAGCCACGCGGGCGGATCGCGGCGAGGGAGCGGGCATGCTCGACCAGGGAACTGCGGACACGATTGACCGCATGACGCGGAAGTACTGGGAGCAGAGGGTCACCGAGGACGGTTTCCTCCGTTTGGCTGCCGGGAAGGAAATTGGCCACCGAATTGCGGACATGGTCGATGAGGAGACGACGGGCCTTATCGAGCGGAGACTTACCACCAGACGGCAACGGAAGCCAGGCGGCGCCAGCATGCCACGTTCGATGGGTGACATCTGGGTTCTGTCGAGCGGTATCTACAATCCCATAAACGTTAAGGCCGGCGAGTCCGATAAACGGGGCCAACCGAATATGGTGTCTCTCAAGAAACTTCTCCGCGCCTTACTACTCCGCCAGATCGACTCATACTACCTTCTGATTGTAAAAATGCGGCTGCCGGCCCCTATAATTGTCTCGGTGTATCTCAAGGATATTCTTGACTACCTCGACCACGTCACCTTCGATTCCGGACCCGGCCAGATCATGCTCAAAGAGCGGCAGTTTTACGAGGCTGTCGAGGCAGGTACTATCCCGCCCCCTCTGACAATGGACGAGAAGGTCTCCACGCTGTTCAGACTCTTGGAAGATGCAGATCGAAGGCTGCTCCGGAATCGCGGAAGGGTGATGGACTTGATGAGAAAGATGCGCGACCAGTTTCTTGCATCCACAGCACCGGGGATTGACCAAACCGCTCTGAATTTGCAATGAGTCAGACGAAGACCCGCCGCCCGAAGAAACGACAACTCGGGCAGTTCATGACACCCGAGTCGCTCGCAACTCGCCTGGTGAAACAACTGGGCGTATCCACGGCCACCCGCGTCCTCGAGCCAAGCTTCGGGGACGGCTCTTTCATTTTGCCGCTTATCGAAGAATTCATGTCGCTTTATCAAGGCCCCGTACCGGCGCGATTGGATACAATTCTCACGAAGAACGTCTTCGGTGTAGAGGTAGACCCACGTCTCTTCCAATTATGCCTTGATAGCATCGCTCGCCGGTGGGGCTACCTCCCTGAATCTCACAATCTTGTGCTCGCGGATTTCTTTCGACATACCTTTCAATCTGATACGCTGGATAACCCACGTGGACCATGGCAGGCACTTGACGCGGATCTCAGTTTTGATCTGGTAGTCGGAAATCCTCCCTTCGGCGGCACCATCGACCCGCAAATCCAAGATGCTCTCGACCGGAAGTACGGCTTCAGGAACGGATACAAAATCAAGAAGGAGACGTACGCCTTCTTTATCGTTAAGTGCCTTGACAAATTGAAAGTGGGGGGACGCCTTCTCTTCATCTGCAGCGACTCATTCCTCACTATTCCCACGATGCGCGGTCTCCGGAGGTTGTTGATGGAGGGAGGCACGGTCTCTGTGGTAAGCCTCCGGGGTTTTTCGGAGGAGACGTCTTACCCAACGGTCCTGTTGGACGTAACTCGTTCGGGCCGATCTGACTCAATCACAGTGAACGGGCGGCAGGTATACCGGAGCGCAATGGAAACGACCGGCAACTTCTCATGGGCGATCGAGAACGATGATGCCCGATTTTTCGCCGGCCCGCGGTTGGGTGACTACGTGATCTGCAGTAGTGGCATGACGATCGGTAAGAATGAGTGGTTTGTCAAAGACGTGGTAGGCTCAGATGTTATCGAGCATTATGACTACGAGTTCTTCGATGAGCCTATCACGGTCGCAGGGGAAATCCAGAGAGCGCGCCTGCACACGCTTGGTGCAAGGGCGTTGGAAAAAGTTACGCAGCAGGTGTTGGCCGGGGGTACCAGGCGGTGCGTACGCGCGATTAAGATGCCTACGCCCGAGCGCGTGAGGCTTCCTCACCCTGGTTACCGATTTTACAACAAGGCTACGAGTGGTATCATCTATGTTCACCCTACTCATGCCGTTTACTGGAAAGATGACGGCGATGCCGTGCTCACTTTCAAGAAGAGTGGGAACTGGTACCTTCGCGGGGTTGGCGGCAAGCCATACTTCGGGCGGGCCGGGTTAACCTGGCAGCTAGTTGCCTCCCGGCTGAGTGTGAGGTACCTTCCCCCCGGTTACATCCTCGACAGCGGTTCTCCGTGCGCCTTCCTCCGTCGAGGGGTAGAGCTCTCCGAGCTATTCTTCATCTTGGGCTGGACTTGCACCGAACTTTGTACACGCTTGCTCAAGACTGTCATCAATCACACACAGAACATTCAGAGCAAGGACTTCGAACGGCTTCCGTATCCGGTCTGGGTCAGCGAGGGGGATAAGCAGGGGGCGATCTCTATCGTGCGTTCCCTGATAGATGAGGCGATGGCTGGCCGGGTCGTCCTGCGCCGCGACCCGGAGATCGGCGCTCTCGAGAAGTTGTACTCGTACCAGGAGTCCGACGAAGCGCGGCGCAGCGGCGACACGCGGGAAGGCAGCTTCCAACTCGCCCTTTGGTGATTGTTGGCATCCCTCGATCACCGGCGTGATCCTGTTCCATCGGCGATCATTCTCCCGGGCCGTGATCCCAAGCGTCGAGCCAAAGCTGATTCAGCTCCCCCACTGCCGCCGCTGCCGCCGTGTAGCTCAGGCCATAGGCGGGCACCGCGCGGACCAGCCGCGTGACGGCCTGGAAACCGCGGTCCGCGAGAATCGCGGCGTTGACCAGTCGGGGCATCAATCGGTATGCCGCTTCCGCCTGCGTCAACCGGTGGATGGCCAGCGGACCGTCGGGCGAATACCGCGGGAACACCAGGACGCGAAGTCCCGCGTGCGCGCGCACGGAGTTGGGCCGGAGCTGCTCCGGATCGAGATAGATTCGACCGCCAGGAAAGGGGATCGGCGTCGGCACCGGCGGGTCCCACCAGGGCTGCCCGACGACCGCCGAGTCGCTTTTCAGAACGATGGGCCGGGGAAATCCGGTCATCGCGCTCCCATCAATGCCCAGCGCGACCAGCTCATCCGAGAGGAAGTCGGAACCCGTCGCGGTTAGCCACGTCGCCAGTGTTGATTTTCCGCAGCCGGACTCACCACAGAGGACCAGGCCTACGTTGCCGCGGACCAGGCCGGCTCCGTGTACCACGAGCGACGTCCGGCAGCTCGTGGCGAGGGCGAGGGTGACCTCGTAGATCAAGCGCTCGACGACCTCGGGGGTCGGGAAGCCGCGATCGACCACGCAGCCATCTTTCAGCAGCAACCAGGTCGCTCCCTCGTCGGGTCGGACCTCGAACGTGCTCGTTGAGAGGGCGGCGGGATCGCTCGGACCAGCTCGGCAATGACGCAGCAGCGCCGCGAGGCACGCCAACAGCGCCGCATCAGTACAGTCGATCTGTGACGCATGATCGGCGAACTGGACGATCAGCCGCCCGCGGTCCTCAGGCCTGGCGGTCATCGACGGGTCCCGGGCGAACAATCGCGATGGACTCGTTGTCCAGGAACATCTGGAGGACGCGCTGCACGTCGGTCTGGATCTCCGGCGCGGCGTCGGGGTAGGCATCGCTCAACAGGTCACGGATCTCCCCCAGCGTTCGTTGCCCATCACACAGGCGCCAGATGAGCGCAGCACTCCGGTTCAAATGCATGATGGTGAGCTTGACCGGGTGAAAGAGGACCGCTTCACCGTCCAGATCGTCTATCTGGAAGCCGGGCGCCCGACGCGGACGGTCACTGTCGTGCATCGATCATCCTCCGGCCGGCCGAGCGATCGCGCGCTGACAGAGAAGCTGGGTCGTCCAGCCAAGAATTTCCAGCGGATGACGGACCCAGCGATACCACCAGAGCGGGCTGGCGCTGCCGAGTCCGTGGTGCAGACGAAGCCACCACGCGGAGGGGCAGAAGGTATCGACGACGATGCGCCGCGTTCCCTTCCCCACGCGCCGCTGGTCGGCCACGGCGGTGCGCGGCCACCCGCGGAAGTCCTCCCAGTCGCCGTGGCCGGCGTGTCCGACCCGCACCCTTGCCGCGCGCAGCAGGTCCTCCGAGAGGGGGACGACGACGTGGAGCAAGGACAGGACGCGCGGCACGATGGGATAAGCGCGGCGCAGGTGTTCCCAGTCGATCTGGTCCAGAAACGACTCGGCCAGCCTCGCGATGTCCGCGATCCAGATCAAGCGCAGGCGGGTGAAGACGTCGGCGTGGACGACCAGGTGCTGGCAGAGGTGCCAGAGGAGTGCTTCGAGGCCCAGGGTACGCGCGGTGAGGTCCCCAATCTGGAAGGCCACGGGCGACGACGCCAGGGGGTCCAGCGTGGTCGTGATGCGGCACCGCGACGGGAACAGGCCGTGGTGAAGCTCGACCTTCACCGGCAGGCCGTCGACGCACCGGGCCACGACGACGTGCTTGTCGGGCAGAGTGCCGTCGTCGGGAGGCGATGGCTCGAAACCCAGCTCCAGCAGCACGTGCCGCGCTCGCTCCAGGTCGGATCGCTTCAGCAGCAGGTCCAGGTCTCCCATCGGGCGCAGGCCAGGCTCGGAGTAAATCAGGTGCGCGAGAGCGGCCCCCTTGAGGACAAAGGGAGAGATTCCGGCAGCGTCCAGGGCGACGAGGACCTGCCGCAACGCGGAAAGCCGTACGCCGTTGGCGTGGCGATGGCGGAGGTAGAGGCCGTGGAGCGCGCGCCAGGCAGCCGGTGGGAGCGCGACGTCAGCGGCCTTGAGCCGGGCGTAGACGAGCGGCCCCAGGCCGTGCGCTTCCGCGGCCGTCTGGAGCGCGCTCCAGTCCGTGAACCCGTCCAGCGATCGGCTCAACTGATCGTCGCCGGCCTGGCCGGCGCAGCAGGCGAGCACGGCGTAGACACGCCGATTCTCACCAACCGACGCGTGCTCCGCCATCCCGGCGACCGACCTCCATCTTGAAACGACCGAGTCTCTTCCTCGATTGCCGACGTATTACTAAGAAACTATCTCAAAACTGTTGCTTGGGCGCCCACGGGGCGCCCAAGCAACAGTTTTGAGATAGTTTCTAAGTGGGTCGGGGAGTATCCGTCGCGGTGGCGGTCGGGGTCGACGTCGACGTGGCCGTGTCCGTGACGGTCGGCGTCGTGGTCGACGTGGCCGTGGCCGTGACGGTCGACGTCGCGGTCGACGTGGCCGGCACGGTCGTCGCCGTTGACGTCGTGGTCGCTGTGGGCGGCGCGGTTGCCGTGGCGGTCGCGGTCGACGTGGCGGACGGCGGTACCGGCGACGGCGTCACGGTTGCCGAGGGAAGCGGCGAGACGTCGGCGGCCTCGGGAAGTGAGCTTGCCTCGACCAGTGGGGTCTCCCAGGAGGCAGGAATCGCGGCCAGCCCGGCCACTCCCGCCGCGGCTGCCAGCGCCTTGATCGTCTCGCGCCGCGAGAGGTTGTGCATGTCCACTCCCCATCGACAAAATGCGGCCATCTATTTCGGGGCCAGCCACGCGGAAACAGCGTGCGAACAAAGCGGCAGCGTCACTATAGCAGCAGACCGAGGAGCGGTCAA
>Ga0307374_10013467_pt1 | contig 11310 bp, 7 predicted proteins | sample OX3MG_FD_202532 | JGI IMG/M metagenome (GOLD analysis project Ga0307374, IMG submission 202532) | Soil microbial communities from Risofladan, Vaasa, Finland - OX-3 | ecosystem: Environmental > Terrestrial > Soil > Coastal area > Acid sulfate soil | place: Finland: Risofladan, Vaasa | collected... | reverse complement strand
TGAATGATGTAATCCTAAATTGGGTCAAGATACGTAAGTTACTACCTGCTGCAGTCAAACTATCTGGAGAACATCCCTACACTAATGATCATCTTAGGATGATGCTTTCAAATTCGAAGATCCCTCGCTCACGTGCATTAATCCACTTTGCTGCATCTACTGGATGTCGCATAGGCGCAATACCGGATTTGAAAATCAAACATTTAACAAAAATGGAGGACGGATGTACGGCTGTTCTTATCTATGATGGATCTACTGAAGAATATTATTCATTTTTGACACCTGAAGCTGGCAAATCTCTTGATGAATATTTACAACAACGAGAGAGAAATGGAGAGAAGATCGAATCTGAAAGCCCAGTCTTTACCAAAATAAAAAATGGGTGGGGTACCACTGGCCATATACGCGTCAAGGAGTTGAAGATGTTAATGTACAGAATAACAAAATGCGTAGTCAAGAGCAAAAATACTTCCAAAACACGTTATGATATACAGTTGTCACATGGATTTAGGAAGAGATTTGCATCAATCTTGAAAAATAATGACAAGGCAAATCCGAGTTTAGTTGAAAAGTTGATGGGACATAGAGGAGTTTTTAACCTAGATGGAAGGTATCACAAGCCAGATTTAGAAACACTACATAAGGAATTTGATAAGCATATTCAAAATCTAACTGTTGATGAGAGTATGCAACTGAGGTTGCAATTAGAGGAGAAAAATGCTGAGCTTCAAGAAAATGAAGGACTTGCCAGGATGAACAAGAGATACAAAAGTGAAGTCAGAGAAATAAAGAACATGTATCTAGAACTTCGGGATCTTGTGTATAAATCACAATCTGAGAAAAATGAAATACAATCCTAGTTTTGCTCGATAGATTCTAGTTCGTTGATTTTCTTTCCGAGTTTTTTGATTAAAAGATACATCTTGTCCAGTGTCTCCTTCTCAATTACTGTCACTTCTTTTTCTTGATTCTTTGTTTCCATGAAATATATTCAGTTCCTTGTTTTAAACACCAAATCAACAGATGTTGATATCTTTGTTTTACTCAATTATTTATATCCGGGCTGATTGATTTGGCTTCTGTTTTCCAGCAGTACAGTTTACACAAGAATATGGTCCTTGTTCTGCAGCTGGTACTAGTTCCACATTGCTTGTAAAACAAATAGAACAAAGACCTTTCATACCTAACATGTTTTTGTCACGTCATCTTAAACTGTCTTGTAAAAAATAACTCTTATTATGATTTGAAAACTTCATTTGTAACTGTACACAATAGTGGAATACCATATGAAATGATGAGAAATCCAGACATTGTTTCTAAGATAAAAAACGATATTCACAATTATGAAAAATTTCAATCGCGTGGACACATCCATTGAAAATAGATTGCCTATTTCTACTCAAAATTTTCTCCGGTACAAATACGATAAGAAAATGTGCCTAACAATCTCATTTGTCTAATGAAATTTGAGATATTGGTGTGATATTTTTATAGTAAGCCTTTTAGTGTTTCCTCACTCATCCATTTTATTGAAAGTTGAAGAAAAAAGTCAATCTAAAGATATAACCCTAGATGATCAGGATTCTGTATTGCTTGGAGAATACATTGAGATCTTAAGTACGGATGATGAACGGTTATCAATAATAGGAGAAGAACTTTCAAATGAAACAGGAAGAAAGATTCTCAAAAACATATTTGAGGGTAAAACCACAGTATCCTCAATTTCATCAAATCTGGGGATATCGATTCAATTAGTTTCATGGCACATAGAGAGACTATCCAAGATAGGCCTGATCAGAATTAGTTCTACAGGACTTAGTCAAAAAAACAAGAAAGTAAATCATTATGAACCCGCGAAGCTTGCCATAGTGATTGTTCCGTCGTCCATCACATCATCACCTGAATATTCCAACATATTGAAAAGCAGTCTAAAGAAAATCTATGGGAAACTTGCAGTATTTACTTCATTCATAGTTGGAAGCACATTGTTATACCTACAACATAATCTGAATACGCCAACACCACCAATAGAACTGAATGATCCTGACTATGTCAAACATGTAATTACCAGTAACGACATCACAACTTCAATAATTGGCGGATTTGGCATGTCACTAGCAACATGGTTAAGTATCAAAATCTACATTAAATGGAAAAATATCCATAGATAACCTTCCAAGGATTATAAAATAAAAAGGAGAATGCCTTAACAGGCATATGGTACGTTGGACAGAGTACCCCAAGTAGCAGTTCCGCCTAACTTGATATTTCCAGTCATTGCAGTAGATGGAGATACGACCGAGCCACCACAAGTTAGATCTTTGTCACTAGAAGTTTGCCATTGATTCCAAACACCATTTAGTTTTTCGTTTGCACTATCTGCTTTCACAGCACTAGTGATGTCACTTGGCCAGCTAGTGAATGTCATCGTGTTATTGTTTTCCACGTATACGGAGTTGGTTATCTCACTGCCGTATTGCTGACCGGTACATGGAACACCAGTGGTATGGACATACAAATTGCTGCCATAAGATGCTTGTATCTTATAGTTTGAACTTCCACTGCAAAGCACTTCAGATGTTTCTACTTGTCCATTTGTCCATGCAGGAGGACTTGGATATCCAAATACATGAGGTGCCAAGGTGAATGGGGTTACAGAGTTATCTGCCCATGTTATTACCTTACTATTTACCTGCACAAGATCGCCACAGCTTGTACTGCATCCATAATGTGCAATTATCCATCCACCCTGAGCATAATCCTGTCCTGCAGTTGGAGAAAATCGAGCGTTCACCAACTGGGCAACAAATCCACTCATGTGAGTATATGTACCACTAAACGTAGGGGTGTAGATGTTTGCAATAGTTCCCTGTAGGATGTTTGGACCTAGGATATCATCTTGTGTTGCCGAAGAATAACCATTGTGTGCAACTGTTGCAGATGCAATTGGCAGAAAAGCATTTGATTCAACACTATCTTTTGATAGGTCTGGATCACTAAAGGAAATGGATTCCCTATGACATGGAGTTGAATTGTCGGGAGCGTAGGTTTTGACTATGCTTTTCGTAGCTAGATCAAAAACTACTATAGATTCCCACCCTATGTCACATGCCTTTGGTGCAGATGTGTCCGATGGGATATGCAAATGCATAATCATTTGGTTCCATTGTGGAGTAGGAGTTGAAACTCCATTAAAATCCAAATATCCTAATTGCCATTTGTCTGACCATGCTTTAATTCCTGGCACATTCTTCGCATCAGCCACAAACTTATCCATTTCACTTGATGTGAATTCCGGGGTTGGTGGAAAATACGGCCCAGGGGGATTTTGTTCAGATGCAGCCTGAGCTAAGTGAGGTGCAAAATATGTTTCTGCTGGCGTTATGATAGCCGCAACAATTACAATTGCCGTAATTGTCGCATAGAAGATGTTTCTTTTTTCAGTTAATTTTGTCATTGTCCAGTACAATAGAAAAGTTGAATGATAAGTTTTACTCAAATTGAAATTTGACTTAAAATCTTTTCATGAAATTCAAAATCGAAGAAAATTATTATAAAAATCTCATAGAAACAATTCAAATGACGGATTATTACAATAATCTAAAAACTAGTGTTTTTGTCACGTCATCTTAAACTGTCTTGTAAAAAATAACTCTTATTATGATTTGAAAACTTCATCGTGGTCTTTTTCTAAGTTTAACTTCCCCGTCCACGATTCTTACAGAATATCCTCTGTTTTCCAATAATATTTTAGCAAGCTTGTGGTATTCTGGTTTCAAAACAAATTTCTTTAATTCTTGTGATCCTAATTGTGATAAATCAAATCCTGGCACATTTGCATTAATGTTCTGATTTGATACTGTGACTTTATCATCTGGTTTCTGTTTTAACTCTTCTTGTGGTTTTTCAAGAATCTTGCTTTCTTCCGTTGGGACAAAGTATTCTACTTTTGATTTTGTTATGTTGTTTCTACCATGTCCCATGTCCAGTACAGTCTTTTTTGTTTCAATGCTGCCACGTTCTGCAATTCCTTTTTCTTCAAGCTTCCACAATATTCCCATGACATCATATGTAGACATGCCAATTTTATCTGCAATTGATTTTGCAGTGCCTCCGGTTTTTAGCGCGTTATACACCTCAAGCTCTTCTCGGGTTAGGTGAGTGACTGAATTGTTCTGTATATTACCAAGTCGCTCTACTGATTCTGGCGGGATGAGTGTAATTTTATAAAATTGCTCTACGATGCTATTCTTGTTCATTATATCCATGATGTACTGTTTGTGTTTTTCTGAAAACACCACAAACCACACATCATATCCAAGTTCAAAGTTTTTCCTGAAATTTTCTACTACCTGGCCTTCATGTTTTGTAGGATCAGTCTCTACCTCTACCGCAATTATTCTTTCAGACCAGGTTAACTTGTCATACGTGGTTTCTCTTCCGGTATCTTCCATGCGCTGTGGTTCAAATATCAACAAGTCTGGTCTTTGTTTTCCCTTGTCCCCCAGGTCTGGTATGCAAAACTTGAATGCCTTTTGCTGCATAGTCATTATCATAAATATAGTGGCAAGGTGAAGGTCGGAACCTGCACGCCTCCCCATTGCTGCTTGTGAGAAAAAGCTATTGTATGCAAGACCTGAGAGCACATAACGTGTGGCAAGATTATCATCGCCATCATTTTGTTTAACACTTTTTCGCTCGACTAACCGTAGTTGGTTGACCAGAATGTCATCAAGCTTTTCCATCACATCTCGCTTTTCAACTGCAAACAGGGTATACATTATTTCATAAATCTCATCTTTTGTCATATCGCGATTTTCATTATACAGCAAGAGCAGGATTGCAGCTTCCAGCGGTGTTATCTGGGGGGAACCATTTTTTGCCTTGGTTGGCATGATGTATTTTTCTAAAGATGTAGATTCCCCGTATCTTTCCACACTGTATCTTGCAAGTGGAATCCATTCCCTTTTTCTGTCAATTATCGGAATCGCCCTTAGCAATCCCGTATGCGGCGGGTCTCCCTGTGAGTAAAATGCAAACCTCCCCTGGGTCATGGATGTCAATGTTTCCACCGGGACAGGCATTATTGTCTTGAATGTGTTTGCTGTTTCCATGTCTACTTTAAAACTAATCACAGTTCTTACAAGTGCAGTTATCTCTTTTGCAAACTCCCTTGGAAATGTGTTGATTGTCTGTGATGCAATTGTAACCTTGATGTTTGCCTTTCTCATTGTATTTAATAACTCTCTTAATGCAAACGGGGCAAACAGGTGAGCTTCATCAATGTACATGAAAAACGGTTTTTCTATAATATCGGCTCTTCCAAACCTCTTTCTTGCTGCAATGTACACCATGTTGATTAAAATTGTACCAAGAAATGAAATCACATCATCAGAGCCGCCACTTGACAGATCAATGATTACAAATTTTCCAGATTCTATTATATTTCCAAAATCTATGGTTGACTGCGGGGCATCAAGTATTGCAGCTACTTGCGGTATGGATAAAATCTTGTCAAGCTTGTTGTATGCTGAACGTCCTGCGTCCTTTTGATACTGGACAGGAAACAAGACATTCCAAAAGTGTCTGACATCCCTGTTTGCAACTTTGTTCATGATAATAGAGCGCTGTCTGTCATCTGTGATTATTTTTACTAAATCCCGTAATGTGGAACCCTCTATTTCTACAAGAGCATTTGCGCCGTTTCGAAGCAAGGCCTCAAGCTGCGGACCCCAGGAATCGCGGTATATGTTATGTAATGCATTTACCAGATTCATTGCAACAACGTACCTGTCGGCCCCGTTTTTGACTTCAAGTGGATTTATTTTTACAGTCTTTCCCCAGTTGCGTACCGCATCCATGCTGATGTATACCACCCTGTCTTTTTTTGATTCAGGAATCATTCTTAAAACATCTTGTGCCAAAGTGCCATGTGGGTCCACCACCATAAACCCCTCATCCCTGTTGATGTTCTGGTTTATCATTATAGTGTCCACGATACTCTTGCCGGAACCCACTTCGCCAAATATTCCCGCATGAATCTGTTCATTTCGGGGTATTCCTGCTGCCATACCCTTGTCATCAATGCCTAGTATTGTCAGGCTTGATTTGCCAGAACTCATAATTTGTATAAATATTATATTTTAAAAGCCGTGGGCGGGTTTACTAAAATTAGTTTGATACACACTCGTTTTGACACGGTTCGGGCCTGGGGGGATCTCAAACAATAATGTCCGTGATTAAGATTCTTAGATCATATACACAACACAGAGATTTATCTTTTTCTTTTTCAAAGATTTAGAGTTTATTTTTTCTATTGCGTGAAATCATCAAGAGAATAATAGCGATTGCAAAAAAACTTATTGTAAGTATTGGGAGAAAATATTGAATCACATCGGGGCATGAAAGTGGTAAAGATTGAGGAGGACATAGAGCAATAGAACGACACGGAGGTGATGGCGGAGGATAACAACCAAGCAATGATGAATATGTAAAGGCTAATGACATTCCACCGAATATGAATAGAACAATGGATATTTTCCAAAGTTGGTCTTTATTCGACATACCATGTAATTAAAAGTTGTAGAGTTTTCATATCCTAAATTTCACCCTATAAAATACGATGATGGATGTAATACTGATCAATAAAATTGGAATTGCAAATGGAAATTCTGGCACTACTGTAATCCGGATAGGTTTTGACCAGAGAACTGTATTAGAGGTACTACCAAAACTTGCCAATGATGTCATAGTATAATTTCCAGGAGTATCTAATGCAATAATTTGACCATAGCTATCTCCAGGAGTAGACACGTTAGGCGCTAATGTCAGACCTTGATCAAAGAGTGGGCATGCCCATGCATATTGTGGAGATACTATCTTACCATGTTGATCTATAATTAACGTCACAAATAATTGTCCACAATAACTTATTGCAATAGTGTGATTTCCAATGTTTGTCAATTCTGGAATGACTGTTATAGTTTCTCGTACCTTGAATGTTGTTTTATTGATTATGTTGGTGACTAGTAGCTTACTACCATTGTAATTAATCTGGAATGTGGGATTTTCACACTGTTGTTTTCCAATAGTTTCTGCCAACGTTGGACCTTGATCAAAGTGCTGATCACAAAAAACAGGATTGTTAAACAAAGTATTAGTTATATTGATTGTTTTAGGTTGTTCTTCAACTGCGGAATTGTATTGAGGAATTACAAGATAACATGGAATGGACTGACGTGATGGACCATAGTGAATATAACCACTCGCAGGACATTGTTCAGAGCCAAAAGCGACATTGAATAAAATTGGTACCAATGCAAATGAGAAGATGATCATGGTAAGATGTAGAGTTTTCATTTTCTAATGCCAGACTGGCTGCTCAAGCCAATATTTTCCACCTGTACTGTATATGCTTCCAATCATATGATAATAATACGAGATGGAATTGTAGTAATCAACTGTTATGCAGTTATATCTATCACATTCTTGGTGATGTGAAGTTGGATCGTATATTATAGGAACAAGAAAAACAAAGGAAACAAGTGAGACAACAGAATATCCACCAACTATCATAACCTTGATTTTTTTCATTTTCTCTTCCTAGCAAACAATAACACGCCTACTGAAACTCCAGCAGCTATTGGTATTCCAACCTCTGCTAAAATGATGGCACCGCTTATGTTTTTGGTTTGTTGTTCTTCTTGTTGATGTTTTTCAGTTTGTATTCTAGCCAGATCCAATTCTTCTTGCAAAGTGCGGTCATGAATTAAAAATTGAATTGATTTCGAGATTGTCTTACTATGCACCGTTTGATTATCTTCGTAATAGGACAATGGCACAGTTACATTCGTAGTTCCTGCGCTCGCAGCTCTAAAATTCTCACCATAGTCAGGATAAGACATGGTAAAATTTTCACCGGGATCTATTGTATGCTTTATGAAAACATCGTAACATCCAGTGGCCATCTTTGTGTCAAAGGTGACATGACTATCAAGGATCACCGTATTTACACATGGAGGATTAGCGTCCATAATTAGTGGATTTTGTGAATTATTGACAAGTGTTGCTGTGATGTTAAATATATCTCCAATTTTTACTGTAGACGGTTGTACTTTGAGATTTTGAATTGATATACTATTTGTATTGTCTGCATGAGCTTGTTTTTGTTGCTTGTCTGCAATAGCTGCTAAATCAAAACCACGCTTTGCCTCTTCTGGTGTACATATTTTATGATGCAAGCAATCTGCATTTCCTGCAGTGGTTGCCCAGAATGCTGGCTCCTCATAGAAGAGATCAATTGGTACATTGCCATAATTTGCATTATTTTTCCAGGATTGGACAACTTGTTTTATCATGTCAGAAGTCACATTTGCAGGCGTTACAGGATTTGGAAATTTTTTGATAAGATAATCGTAGAGTTTGGCCTCTTGGATTGTTGGATTGTATGTGTTGTGTGCCTTTTGATATTGTACATCAGACATAAAGGCATAGATGCCAGCATACCTCATGTTTGCTACAACATTAAAGTTATGATCAACTATCATACTTTTTACGTGTTCATCCATGCCCCAATTATGATTCTGGGGGTTTGCAGCATATGACTCTACAAACTCCTTAATAGCTTTTTCAGATTCTGCATTAAGATTTGATGTTAATGATGTACTTGGAAATATCAAATGGTCATCTGGAATTGAGCTTGAAGATATTGAAGTGTTATTTGATTGTGCAAATGCATTACCAGCCCCCGCAACAAAGAGGATCACAATAATTGAAAGAGGTAGAGTTTTCATTTTCTAATCTACCTTTATCGTAACATATCTTGAATAGCTTTCACCATTATCTTGGTATAACAATACAGCTATCTTGTATGTACCACTTGTAAATGGATATGCAAAAACAGTCAATTGAACAGTATCTCTAACGGCGGTATCATTCTCAGAGATTGCTGGAAGGTTAATCTCATTTTTGTTCAACATGACAAATATTCCAAATGGAATGTTTCCATTGCCAGTAGCAATAAAAATAGATTCTTTATTTGGCACTGTCAGACCCAATTTAACATGCAATGGCTTGTCTTGTGAAGCGTAAATTTGTACAGGAATAGTCTGAATTTGGAGTGGTTTGAGCATGATTTGACTTGTCATATTGGCATAGTAATCTATTGTAACATTTTGTGGCAATACGGGTGATTTTGCAGACAAGACCTCTTGAGGATTATCTTGTAAAATGGTCATGATGACAACTAATACTATCCCAAAAATCAAAATAGTAAGAATTATTGCAATGTGTAGAGTTTTCATTTTACTTGTTCACCAATAGCTTGATTCTATCATGGTATATTGTAATTCCTGCTTGCGGCATCGTGTGGTTACCAAGAACTGTAACAGAATTTGTAGCTACATGAGGACCATACTGTGTTGGAACCCCTATTCCAGATCCATAGCCTGAACGGTCTGGATTGGTTACAACTTGACCATAGATTTCTTCAGAACCATCCTGAAATTTTATATCAGGAATCAGCATGCCACCTCCAGGACTATTTAGACTTCCATATGGAAACGAAAAGGTAATATTTTGAAAATTAACAGATGTTCCCTTTGGAATATCATAGGCAGAATAGTCAAGTGTAGTTTGATAATATGTTTGATTGTTGATTAATACTAGGGCATTCTGTTGATCGATTCCATCATAAGAGTAGTCATATAACGTAACTTTTGGTTGTAACTTGGATTCACCATAGTAATGAGTCTTTTTGGCCAAGTGAGTATAAGTTGAATTGGATACGAGTATTTGTTTCTCGGTAGTTTTTTTCATACCATGAAATTGATCAAATGATGAAACAACATAGTATGTTCCCTCACGGTTAAGGCTGATACTTCTCGTAGTAGAAGTTACACTAACTGGCATATCAATTGAAAAGTTTTGTGGCTTTGCATCAGAGATACAATCTAATATTTCGCCCCAGCTCGTAATTGTCTTATTATGTTGATTACTATAGTTGAAAATTTTTGCATTTATCGTACCGCAAGGAAGACCATATCCTTGAACATTTACTGTAAATTCAATTGGTTCGTTAATTTTGTAATTGTCTTTTAAGCCTACTGTATTGATTGCATATCTTTGTTCTGGATTTCCCTGTTGTGGTTGGTTGAAAATTATAATAATTCCAGCCAACACACATAATGCAATTCCAGCTGTCACAATTATCAAAAGGTGTAGAGTTTTCATTTTTATCTAGAATTCACAACTGTAAAATGCCGTATCGCAAGGTGCCCCCACTGGTCCCCTCCTACTATAGTATAATTGCCCCCATCAAACAAATGAAAGTGACCTTTGTCATCCCAATATCCGTCAAATGAAAGATAGCGGCTTGACATGGCATCATTACAATATACACCAAGATGGCATACAAGGGTAGCCGTATCGCTCAATGGGTGAAATATCCAAAATTTTCCAGGAGTAGGAGCTTGACAGGCATAGTCTCCGGGCTGGTAAAAATGAAGTGGCTTTGTCGTATTCAAATTCTCTTTGGTCACATATCCTTCAAAAGCTGCTACTCTGAAAGGCCCATAGTCACAAGGAAACAAGCTTGATGAGCTAAATGCATAGTTGTATGAAAAAGGTACCCTTATGGATCCTGATTGTGTGTTGTTGTCGCCAATGTCAACCCCTATTGCCTGACCTACACGTATGACAGATGAATTGGTGTTAAAATAAAACTGGAGCAATGATGGCAAGTCATATGCTACTGGAAAATTCCATCCATGTTTGACAAGGTAGAGATCCTTGCCCATTGGACAAACGTCTGAATTACACCATGCTACTCCTGCAGTTTGATTTATGTCAAAGAAACTGAAAGAATATCTGAGAGGCAAAATATTGACAGGCTTGCCATTTTCCATCATCTGTGGGGGATAATCAGACGGAGGCCAACATTGATATGGGTTTTCATTAAATTCGTTGCCTGCAGTTACAGAAAAACTCTTGGCTTCAGTTTGATTAATCCATGTTCCATAACAGTCGCCTCTTGTGACCGAACCATTTCCAGTATATGTAAATGAAATCCCGTCTAGGTCGATGGTCTGTTTGACGTCAGGCTGGAAAGGAATAGTATCATACCTCGTACCTCCTAATGTCAAAGTATTGTTTCCTAGGATATTATTGATAATTTGTGGATTAGAAATAATTTCTTTTGCCCATCCTCGTTCAACAAGTTTTTTTGCAGTATCATGTTTTACACATGCAGGAGAGCCATCTTCAGATTTTATTATGACTATCTGATCAGAAGATTTGCATACTACATGTTCT
>Ga0307374_10013466_pt1 | contig 11311 bp, 9 predicted proteins | sample OX3MG_FD_202532 | JGI IMG/M metagenome (GOLD analysis project Ga0307374, IMG submission 202532) | Soil microbial communities from Risofladan, Vaasa, Finland - OX-3 | ecosystem: Environmental > Terrestrial > Soil > Coastal area > Acid sulfate soil | place: Finland: Risofladan, Vaasa | collected... | reverse complement strand
TGGGCGTCGGCAGGCGCGTGTACCGTTTCGTGTGTCGGAGAGGGGACTTGAACCCCTACGCCCTTGCGGGCACCAGCCCCTCAAGCTGGCGCGTCTGCCTATTCCGCCACTCCGACGTGTACGGGCGGCCCGTATCGCGGCCGTGGCGCGAACTCTAGCGCGCTGATTTCACCCCCCTGACTTGGGCTGGGAGCTGACCGGGACATGTTGCGGGGCCGGGATCAACCTGGTCCAGCGGTCGACGCTCCACAGCAACCCGAGGCCCCCGGGGTCGTCGTCCACCCCCGCCAGGCGGACGTCCCAAGCGGCCACAGTCGGCTCGGCGAATAGCGGCAGGGACGGCATGGAGGTCCAGAGGGCGCTGTCGATCTGTTGGTAGAGCAACTGCGCCTGGGAGGCTGCCAACTGTTGCGAAGCCTGCACGAACAGAGCGTCGATTTTCGGGTCGTCGAAGCCCGACCAGTCGAGAGACGTCGACGTGGCGACGGTCGGTGTCCCGAAGGCAGCGGCCATCGCGCTCGGATAAGGACCGGTGCTGAGCGGGGCCAGTGCCAGGTCGAAATCCCCCATGGGCAGGACCGTGCCGAGCAACTGAGCCATGGATACCGGCTGGGTGACGACATCGAAGCCACCGTTGACCAGCTGTGCCGCTATCGCCGGCCCCGCCCCGGCGGACCAGGGGTCATCCGAGGCCCACGTGAGGTGCAGCACCACTGGGGCGTCGCTAAGTGTCCAGGTGCCGTTGCCGTCGGCCACAAGACCGCCGGTCGCCAACAATCGGGCAGCCGTGGCCGGGTCGGCAGATTCGTACCCCGCTGCATCATCGGCATACCAAAGTTGGGAGTTAGCGAAGAGATGGTCGTTGTCCTCCCACACGAGCGAGTCGAGCGGCTGCGCCAGGGCTGTCACGAGCGCCGGCCGGTCCACGCCATGGGCGATGCCCTGACGCACAGCGGGCAGGTCTAGAGGGGCGTGACGGGTGTTGAAGACCAGCTGCAGCACGGTGGTCCCCAGGCTGCTTCGGCTCTGGAGGAACGGAGACGACGATACGGCCGCCGCGAAGGCACCGTCGAAGGCACCGGGTTCAGCTACTTGGACCTGGCCGGCTCTCAGGGCTTGGGCCATGGCCGGCGCACCGGCCATGGCCTGGAGCACCACGTGATCCAAGTGCGGCGCGGGCCCCCACCAATGAGGATTGGGTGACAACTCCAACATCTCGCCCGGGCGCCAGGCGCTGACTACCCACGGCCCGGCCGATACCAGCGTGGCGGCATCGAAGTGGTCGAACCCGTGGTTCCAGCCGGCGTGTTCGGCTACATGAGCCGGCAGCAGATCGTTGAAGAGCGAAGGCCAGTCGGCGAACGGGGTCTGGAAGACCACAGTCACCGTGCGCCCCGCATTGGAGCCGACCACCGAGGCGATGTCTCGGTAACCGGCGGTCGAAGCCACCGAGTCTGCCGTGCCGTCGACGTCCTGGCCGGTCCCGGATTGCGACAGCCATGCGTAGACGAAGTCCTGAGCGCTGATCGGTGTGCCATCTGACCACACGGCCGCGGGGTTGATCTGGTACACGACGGTCTGGGGGTTGACACTGACCACTTCGGCGCTCTGCACGACGGTGGTATCGAGTTTGGGGCTCGCCCCCGGCCCGATCTGGAACACCTGGGCCCACACCAGGCTGGCTACCGCCCGGGTGGCGGGATCGTCGCCGCTCATCGTGTGATCGTTGAGCGTCGTCGGCACGCCATCAACAGCCACCGAGACCGTTCCCCCGGCAGCGGCGACGAGTGGCGCATGGACGCCGGTACGTGACTCGACGCCGGAGGTGCTCGAGTGAACGGTGCAGGCGCTCAGCAGGAAGGCGGCCGTCGCCAGGACCGGCCACGGCGCCGGGCGGATCACTGCAGGCGCAGGGCCAGGGTGAGCGTGGTGAAGGCGAAGATCACGGCCACCGTGACCGTGATCCGGTCCAGGTTCTTCTCCACTGCCGTGGAGCCGGCTGCCGCCTGGCCCACCGAACCCCCGAACATGTCCGAGAGCCCGCCGCCCTTGCCTGAGTGGAGCAGGATCAGGAAGACCAGCGCCGCCGACACCATGATGTGCAGCACGAGGATGGCAATGGTCAACACGGTGCGGTCCTCCCTGGGCCCGACGGACCATGCAACGCTAGCAAAGCGCCCTCACCCTCCGGTCCCGGCCGCCTTGACGATGGCGGCAAAGGATGAAGCTTCCAGGCTGGCGCCCCCCACCAGGAGCCCGTCCACATCGGGCTGGGCCATGAGCTCGGCGGTGAGCTCGGGCCGCACCGACCCCCCGTACTGGATGCGAACAGTGGCGGCCGATTCGTCGTCGGTCAACGAGCCGAGCACGGCGCGGATATGGGCACAGGCGCCCTGGGCATCGTCGGGCGTGGCCGTGACGCCGGTGCCAATGGCCCAGATGGGCTCATAGGCGACCACGATCGAAGCGAGTTGCTGGCCAAGGAGACCACCGAGCGCAGCGGTCACCTGGCCGGTGAGTCGCTCCTCGGTCATTGATTGAGCCCGCTCCGCCTCGGTCTCTCCGACACAGACGATCGGCGTCATGGAGCATCGCATCACGGCGCGCAGCGTTACGGCCACGTCCTCGTCACTCTGGCCGAACAGTTGGCGGCGCTCGGAGTGACCCACGATCACGTAGCGCACGCCGAGGCGGGCCAGCATGGTAGGTGCCACTTCCCCGGTGAAGGCCCCCTGGTCCTGGTGGTAACAGTGCTGGGCCCCCAAGGCCACCGGGATGCCTCGATCCTCGATCACGGTCTGCACCGAGCGCAGGTCGGTGAACGGAGGGTGAACCGACACGTCGAGGTCGGCCACGTCAGCTGCCCCCAGGCGAAGGGCGAGGTCCTGCACGGTCCGGATGGCCTGGAGATGGTCGTGGTGCATCTTCCAGTTCCCACTCACCAAGGGTCGGCGCCCGGCCTTGTCGGTCGCCATGTCAGGACTTGGCCTCGGGCGCGTTGGACGCCCCCCGCAAGGCCACCAGGCCAGGGAGGTCCCCGTGCTCGAGTAACTCGAGCGAGGCGCCACCTCCGGTCGACACGAAGTCGATCCGGTCAGCGAGTCCCAGGCCGTCGACGGCGGCGGCCGAGTCGCCGCCCCCCACCACGCTGTAGGCGGCGGCAGCGGCCACCGCTTCGCCCACGATGCGGGTCCCGGCCGCAAAGCGCTCGTCCTCGAAGACGCCCATCGGCCCGTTCCAGAAGATGGTGCCTGCCCCGGCCAGGGTGTCGGCATAGCGCCGAGCGGTGACCGGTCCGATGTCGGCCGCCTCCCAGCCCTCGGGTACCTCGCCGTCGAAGACGCGGACCTCGCCGGCGCCCACCTCGCCGTGGCCCAGGGTGCCGCCCGGGCTCAGAGCCACCATGTCGACAGGGAGCAGGATGCGCTCCCCGGCCAGGTCGAGCAACTGGACGCACTCCCCCACCTTGGCCTCATCGAGCAGTGACGCCCCGACCTGGTGGCCGGCGGCCTTCAGGAACGTGTAGGCCATGCCGCCGCCCACGATCAGTCGGTCCACCTTTTCGAGTAGGGCTCTCAGCACCCCGAGTTTGTCGGCCACTTTGGACCCGCCGACCACGGCGACGAAGGGAGGCTCAGGATGAACGAGCAGTCCACCGAGCACCTCGATCTCGCGTTCGAGCAGTCGGCCTGCGGCCGAAGGGAGGCGGGCCGGGGGCCCCACCACCGAAGCATGCGAGCGGTGCGACACCCCGAAGGCGTCGTTCACGTAGCAGTCGAAGCCCTCGATCAGGCGTGCCACGAATTTCGGGTCGTTGGCCTCCTCGCCGGGATCGAAGCGCAGGTTCTCCCTGAGCTCCACCGCCGGGGCCAGCTGCGCCAGGACGGCCCGCACCGGGGCCAGGTCGAAGCGGGGGTCGGGGTGTCCCTTGGGCCGGCCCAGGTGGGTGCACACAGTCACCCCCGCACCTCGCTCGAGCAGCCACTGGAGTGTCGGCAAGGCGGCCCTGATCCGGAAGTCGTCCTCCACCCGCAGCGTTCCCGACGGTCCGACGGCCTCGCTCAGCGGCACATTGAAGTCGACACGGACGAGGACCTGGCGGTTCCGGAGGTCGGGCAGGTCCTCGAGCAGCGGGATGCCGGCCAGGGGCCCGAAGGCTGCATGCGACACGAGCGAATGCTCCGGTTGGCGCGACGCGCTCAGGAGGAAGCCGAGCCGGAGCCGACGATGGCCACCAGGTCGACCAGGCGATTGGCGTAGCCCCATTCGTTGTCGTACCAACCCTGTACCTTGACCAAGGTTCGGTCCTCGAAGGCCATGATCATGGTCAGGCCCGAGTCGAAGGTGCACGACGCCGGGCTGCCCACAATGTCGGAGGACACGATGGGGTCGGCGGTGTAGACGAGGACGCGGCTGAGCGGCCCCGAGGAGGCGGCCGCCCGGAAGGCACTGTTCACATCGTCGACGGAGACCGACCCTGGCACGACGGCGGTGAAATCGGTGATGGAACCGTCCATGACCGGAACCCGCAGGGCGGTGCCATCGAGCTTTCCCTTCATGGAAGCCAGGACCAGGCTGGTGGCTCGGGCCGCGCCGGTGGACGCCGGCACGATGTTCTGGGCTGCCGCCCGGGCCCGGCGCAGGTCCTTATGGGTGAGGTCGAGCAGGTTCTGGTCGTTGGTGTAGCCGTGGACGGTGGTCATGAGGCCACCGATGATGCCAAAGGCATCGTCGACCACCTTCACCATGGGCACGAAACAGTTGGTCGTGCACGAGGCGTTGGACACCACGACATGGCGCTTGGGGTCGAAGTCTCCGTCGTTGACCCCCACCACGAAGGTGGCGTCGACATCGGATGCCGGGGCCGAGACCACCACGCGGGTGGCCCCCCCTTCGAGGTGGCCTGCGGCCGACTCCCGGTCGGTGAAGCGACCGGTGGACTCCACCACGACTTCCACACCCAGTTCGTCCCAGGGCAGGGCCTTGGGCTCGCGTTCGGCCAGGACCCTGATCCGATGTCCGGCCACCACGATGTGGTCGTCTTCGGTGGTGACTTCGGCGCCGAAGCGGCCGTGGGTGGTGTCGTAGCGAAGGAGATGGGCGTTGGTGGTGGCGTCGGTCAGGTCGTTGACCGCCACGATCTCCACGTCGGCTCCCTGGGCCCGGGCCGCCCGGAGGAAGTTCCGTCCGATGCGACCGAACCCGTTGATGCCGACCCGAACCGTCATCGCCTCTCCTGTGTCGTCGTGCTACGCACCTTCCTATCCGACCAGACCGGCCAAGGCCGCCGCCAGTCTGGTCGGATCGTGCCCCGGCCCTCCATCGGTCCGTCCGAGGGCCGCCTCCACCACCGGCACCCCCGGTTCGCCCAGCTCGATGGCCGATGTATCGCACAGCACCACGTCCACCTCGACCTGATGGGCCTGGAGGGCCCGGACGTGGTCGGCCACGTCGAAGCCCTCCGTCTCGGCCGCCTGGGCCTGCAGGTTGGCCACGTATACCCGCCGGCCGGGAGCCTGGCGCAGGGCCAGGCCGAGCCCAGGCACGGCCACGGCGGCCAGGATGCTCGTGAACAGCGAGCCCGGGCCGATTACCACCAGGTCGGCCTCGGCCAACGCGGCGAGGGCTTCGGGCCGGGCCGGCGGGTCAGCCGGCACCAGCGAGATCCGCCGGATGTGGCGGGTCCGGGTCACCGCCGTCTGGCCTTCGATCTCGCCCTGGTCGGATTCGGCCTTGAGCACCACCGGCTCCCCGGTGGCCGGGACCACCCGTCCGGCTGCACCGAGGAGGCGGCCGGCTTCGTCCAGCCCGATTTGGACATCGCCGGCGACTGCCGTGAGCCCGGCGATGACCAGATTGCCCACGGCGTGGCCCTCCAAGTCCTCACCCTCGAAGCGGTGCTCGAAGGCGGCCGCCAAGAGCGAGCCCGGTTCGGCCAGGGCCACCAGGCATTTGCGGATGTCGCCGGGGGGGACGATGCCCAGCTGCCGGCGTAGGCGGCCCGACGAGCCCCCGTCGTCGGCCACCGAGACCACGGCCGTTATGGAGGAGGCGAAGCGTCGGACGGCGGTCAAGGTGGCGGCCAGGCCGTGACCACCGCCGATGGCCACCACCTTGGGGCCGTGGGGGCCGGTCAACGCTCGACGTCCCGGTGGAACACCGAGGGCCGGGTGCCGTCACCGGCCAGGCGGCTGGCCAACTCCTCGGCCAGCACCACCGAACGGTGTCGGCCACCGGTGCAGCCCATGGCGATGGTCAGATAGGACTTTCCCTCGGCCACGAACGCCGGCAGCAGCGTGTCGAGGAGGCGCCCCACCAGGTCCAAGAAGGTGGCCGTCTCCTTCTGGCTCATGACGAAGTCGCGTACGGGCTGGTCGAGCCCGGAGTACGGCCGCAGTTCGGCCACCCAGTGGGGATTGGGCAGGAAGCGGCAATCGAAGACCAGGTCGGCGTCGAGGGGCACGCCGTGCTTGTAGCCAAAGCTGACCACCGAGGTCCGCATGGCCCCCTCGCCGTCGCCGAAAAGCGCCAGGACACGGGTGCGGAGCTGGTTCACGTTGAGCTGGCCCGTGTCGAGCACCACGTCGGCCACGTCGCGGATGGGCTCGAGCAGCTGGCGTTCGTCGGCGATGGCGTCTTCCACCCCGGCCCCGGCGATGGGGTGGCGCCGACGGGTTCCCTCGTAACGACGCACCAGGACCTCCTGGGGGGCGTCGAGATACACGACGCGCACCCGGTGTCCCTGGGCCCGCAGCCCTTCGACAGCGGTGAGGACGTCGGCCACCTGGCCACCGCCGCCCCGGCCGATGACCAGGGCCACCCGGTCCTGGCCCGAGCCCGGGCGGCCTACCACGTCGGCCACCTCCGAGAGCAGCGACGGCGGCATGTTGTCGATTACGTACCAGCCGGCGTCCTCCAAGGCGGCGGCGGCCGTCGACCGCCCGGCGCCCGACATCCCGGTGATGAGGAGGTAGTCGATCATGGCCCCTCATCCTCGCCGCCCCGGGGCCCGGGCGCATTGATCGTGGCCGGGCGGGGGCCTAGGCCGGCTGGCCCCGTGCGGGGTCCCAGGTTGTGAAGATGGAAATGAAGCGCCCGGGCCACCGATCCGGGCAGCCACGGCAACGCTTCGAGTTCGGCCAGGGACGCTGCCCGCAGCGCTTTCAGGCTGCCGAGCTCCCGCAGTAGCCGGGTCCGCCGGGCCGGCCCCAGGCCGGGCACTCCCTCGAGAACGCTGCTGGTCATGCGACGGGCCCGAAGGGTGCGGTGGTACGAGATGGCGAAGCGGTGCGCCTCGTCGCGCACCCGCTGGAGGAGGAACAAGGCGTCGGAACCCCGTGGGATGCGCACCGGATCGGCCCGTCCCGGGACGAAGACCTCTTCGAAGGTCTTGGCCAGGGCCGCCACCGGGATCTCGTCGGCGAGGCCCAGCGTTTCGAGCACGCGTAGGCCCACCCCGAGCTGGCCCTTGCCACCGTCGAGCAGCAACAGCTGTGGGGGGTAGGCGAAGCGGCGCCCACGCACCGGCGCCTCGGCCGGGTCGCGCCGACGCCAGGCCAGTAAAGCGGTGAGGCGACGGGTCAGGACCTCTTCCATGGCGGCGTAATCGTCGTTTCCGGGGACGTCTCGGATCCGGAATCGCCGGTACTCGGACTTGCGGGGAAGGCCATCCTCCAAGACGACCATCGATCCGACATAGTCAGTACCTTGCAGGTGGCTCATGTCGTAGCACTCGATGCGCAGGGGAGCCTGCGCCAGGCTCAGCGCCTGGCGCAGCGACTCCAGGGCGCGAGCCCGGCTGTCGTGGTCGGAGGCCCTCCGCAGGCGGTGGCGAGCCAGCTCCTCGCCGGCGTTGCGCGCCACCGTCTCCATCAGGGTGCGCTTGCCGCCGCGCCGGGGGATGCGCAGTGCCACCGGCCCACCCCGGCGGCGGGCCAGCAGGTCCTCCCAGGCCTCGATGTCGTCGGGCAGCTCGGGCACGAGCACCGTGCGGGGCACGCCCTGGTCGGCCGGTCCTGAGGAGGCCAAAAGCTCGGGGTCGCCCGATCCCGACGTCCAGCCCGATGGGTCGGCGCCACGACGGCGACGGGAGGGGGCAGCCTCGGGGCCGGAATCGGCATAGAGCTCCTCGAGCACCCGGTCCACCACCACCGAAGTGGGGACTTCCTCGGCCTTGTCCAGCACGAACGACCGCCGCCCCACCACCCGGCCCCGGCGCACATGGAAGACGCACACGGCGGCCTCGAGGGAGTCCTGCTCCAGCCCGAGCACGTCGAGGTCCTCAGGCCTCTCGGTGACCACTTGCTGGCGTTCGCAAGCCATGCGGAGGACCGAAAGGCGGTCGCGCAGCCGGGCCGCCCGTTCGAAGTCGAGGTCGTTGGCGGCCAGTTCCATGTCGGCGGTGAGGCGGCGTTCCACCTCGTCGGTGTCACCGGCCAGGAAGTCGGTGATGTCCTGCACCATGCGCTCGTAGCGGTCCGGTTCTACGGCGCCGATGCAGGGGCCCGAGCACCGTTCGATGTGGTAAAGCAAGCATGGTCGGCCGAGCTTCTGGTGGCGCTCCAGCTTGGTGTCCGAGCAGGTGCGAACGGGGAAGGAGCGCAGCAGCAGGTCCAGCGTGTCGCGAATGGCCCCCACGTGGGCATAGGGCCCGAAGTAGCGCACGCCCGGGCGCTTGCGGCCCCGCACGACGGCGGCCCGGGGCCAGGTGTCGGCCACCGTCAGTGCCAGATAGGGGTAGCTCTTGTCGTCGACCAGGCGGATGTTGAAGCGCGGACGGTGCTCCTTGATGAGGGCGTACTCGAGGAGGATGGCCTCCACCTCGTTGTCCACCTGGATCCACTCAACCCGGTCGGCCGAGGCCACCATCTGGGCCGTGCGGGGCGCCAAGGTGGCCGGATCGGCGAAATAGTTCGACAGCCGGCTGCGCAACGACTTGGCCTTGCCCACGTAGAGGACCCGGCCGGCGGCGTCGAGGAACTGGTACGAGCCTGGGGCGTCAGGGACCTGGCCGGCCGGCGGACGGGAAAGCACCACCCCACTGTGCCGTACGGCGGCCCCCGGCCGGGTCGGGGCGGCCTCCAGGCGGACGCCCGACGTGGGCGTTCCTTCCCCGCTGTGGGCGCCTACACTGGTCGTTGAGCGCCGGCCTGGTATCCCGGCGTACATAACGCTTCGTGGCCGACAACCCCGCGGATGGGCGACCAGGCTGTCCCCGCCGGCCGTAGACGGAGCGCTCCCCGAAGGGGGTTCATCGACATGCTCCGTATTCAGCGTGCCCTACCCGAGCACTACGCCCGTGCCTCGGCCGAGGAATTGGCCGAACGCATCGCCGCGGCCAAGGCCGCCCTCGGGCCCCGGGTCCTGGTGCTCGGTCATCATTATCAGCGCGACGAAGTGATGCGCTGGGCCGATGCCAGAGGTGACTCCTTCGGGCTGTCGCGCATCGCCGCCGAACGTCGTGACGCCGAGTTCGTCGTGTTCTGCGGCGTGCACTTCATGGCCGAGTCCGCCGACATCCTCACCGGTGACCACCAGCAGGTCGTGCTGCCCGACCTGAACGCCGGGTGCTCCATGGCCGACATGGCTGACCTCGACTCGGTCGAGGAGGCCTGGGACTGCCTGGCCGAGGTCACCGACGTCGAGCGCATCGTGCCCATCACCTACATGAACTCGGCAGCCGATTTAAAGGCCTTCGTCGGGCGCCACGGTGGCGCCGTGTGCACCTCCTCCAATGCTGGGGCCGTGCTCTCGTGGGCCTTGGGCCGCCGCGCCCCCGGTGGCGGCGGGGACAAGGTCCTGTTCTTCCCGGACCAGCATCTCGGACGCAACACCGGCTTCGACCTTGGCTTCGGCCCTGACGACATGGCCGTGTGGGACCCGCGCCTGGAGCGTGGCGGATTGGACGAAGCGGCCGTCAAGGGGTCGACCTTGCTTCTGTGGAAGGGGCACTGCTCAGTCCACCAGCGCTTCCGGCCCGAGCACGTGGCCGCCTTCCGAGCCGCGAACCCCGAAGGCCTGGTGTTCGTCCACCCCGAATGCGCCCACGACGTAGTGGAGCTGGCCGACGTCGTCGGCTCCACCGACCGCATCATCCGAGCGGTGACCGAGGCCCCGAGCGGTGCCGAGATCGGCGTGGCCACCGAGATCCACCTGGTGAAGCGCCTGGCCGACGAGCACCCGGACAAGACGGTGGCGTCGCTCGACCCGATCGTGTGCCCGTGCTCGACCATGTTCCGCATCGACGCCGCCCACCTGTGCTGGGTGCTCGAATCGTTGTGCGACGGGGTGGTGGTGAACCGCATCACTGTCGACCCCGAAACGGCGACCTGGGCCCGCATGGCTCTGGAGCGCATGCTGGCCATCGTCTGAGACGTTTTGACCTGGGATGTCGGCTTCCGCCGCCGGCTAGGTAGGGGAGCCCTCATCCAACGGTGTGCGAGGAGGGTTTCTTCCATCGAGCTCGGTACCACCGCAACGAGAGCCGAACCCTGGTGAGAGCCTTGACAATATTCCAGCCAGGCCAGAGGTCGGGCCAAAGCTTGCGTGACAGGTACGACATACCCCCGAGATGGACGAAGGTCGATTGGTACTCCGAGGGCATCTCACGCCAGGCAAGACCTCGGGCGGTCAACTCCCGCAACACGGCACCGGCGACATCCAAACTAGTTATTACGCCATCCATCTCGGAGATCTGTGGAAGGAAACTTGAGGAGAGACCGGCAACGAGTTTCGTGTCGAACATCATCAGATGCGCGCTCGGTCTGGGTGGCACTTCCATGATGCGACCAGTTCCGGCTTGGACGAAACCATGCATCGCGTCGAACATCTCAGCGCACACCAATGCGGCGCCTTCCGATTGAGCAGTCTCTACCAAAGCCCTCAGCCACGGACCACGGAAGTTCACATCAGAGTCGACAAATACTGCGTACCTGTATTCACAGCTGTGAATCCAGTGGTCGAGCAAATCCCCATGTTGACGCCACGCGGACGCAACATCGAGGCTCAACCATCCCTTGCGTTCAAGTTCGCGCAGCATCTCGATTGAGCCATCGCGGGATCCGTTGTCGCCAACGATAAGACGGAATGGGTAATCTGAGTAGCGGTGCATTGAGCGGACGCATAGCTCTGTCACGGGGTTGGTGTTCGCGCTGGCTACGTAGACCTGCACGTTATCGTCCGAGCTCACATCAGGGAATATAGCGGTTCGGCCTCTGAGCATACCGGGGCCTAGACATGATTCAAAGAATGCAGGGCTGACCACACCAGAACCTGCATTGGCGTTGCAATCTTGATCAAATGGAAGCGAGCG
>Ga0307374_10013465_pt1 | contig 11311 bp, 8 predicted proteins | sample OX3MG_FD_202532 | JGI IMG/M metagenome (GOLD analysis project Ga0307374, IMG submission 202532) | Soil microbial communities from Risofladan, Vaasa, Finland - OX-3 | ecosystem: Environmental > Terrestrial > Soil > Coastal area > Acid sulfate soil | place: Finland: Risofladan, Vaasa | collected... | reverse complement strand
TGAACGAGACGACTTCACCCTCGAAGGTGCTGCCGATCGGGTGCTCGGCCACGAAGGTGATGAACGTCATGGCGTCGTTGAGCGCCTCTCCCACCGCCCCCTCGCGCGCCGGCGTCGGAGGTGCCTGCACAGCGGGGACCGCCTTCGCCACCGCCTTGGCGGCCTTGGTGGCTTTGGTGGCCTTGGTGGCCTTTGTCGTGGCCGCCGCCTTGGTGGCCTTGGTGGCTTTGGTGGCCTTGGTGGTCTTCGGGGTCTTTGCGGTCGCCTTGGCCGGCTTGTCCGCCTCCGTTGCCTTGGTCGTGGCCTTGGACGTGGCCGCAGCCTTCGCAGCCTTCGCTGCCTTCGTGACCTTCGTGGTGGCCTTGGTGGCCTTGGTCGTGGCTTTGGCGACCTTGGTGGCCTTGACGGCCTTGGTCGTGGCTTTGGCGGCCTTCGTGGCCTTGGTGGCCTTGGTCGTGGCCGCCGCCTTCGCCGCCTTGGCGACCTTCGTGGCCTTCGCCGCCTTGGTGGTCGTCCGGGCCGCCCTGGTCGGGCGTCCGCCTACCTCCTCGTAGGCATCGCCGGTGTCGGCGGTGTCCGACAAGGACGAGGCAGCCGACCCCTCGACCGCCTCGACTTCCTCGACCTCGGGTCCCTCCTCGTCGACGCCTTCGAACTCGTCGCCCGAGGCCCCGGATGCGTCCACGGTGGCGGCACGCGTCCCGGACCCGCGGGCACCACGGCGGCGGCGCGAGCGCCTGGACTTGACCGCGCCGTCGGCAGCGACGGTGACGGCGACGGCGTCTTCCTCGACCGCCTCGACCGCCTCGTCGCCTTGTTCGACTGCGCCCTCCGCCTTCGCCTCGCGTTTGGACTTCGCCGTCACCGACCGGCTGCGGGGGCCCCGCACGGGGGTCCGGGGGGTGAACACCCAGCCCACCCCGGGCACCGGCTTGCCGCCGATCAGCCGGCCCGGTTCGAACAGCCAGGGCCGCTCGGCGTGGAATTCCTGGAACGAATCGTTCGAGAGCACCAGTGCACCCGACTTCTCGGCGATCCGCAGGATGAACCCGTCGCCCCGGCCGACAGCTCCGGCCGGCGGCGTGACCATCTCGCCGTGCTCGATGGCGGACTCGAACTCCTTGACCTCCGACGGGTCGATCCGATGTCCGAACGAGGCGTCGACGACGACGGTGACGTCCTCGGCGGTGAACCCGCGGTACTCCTCGAGGAAGGTCTCGATGGCCTCGTTCAGCTGGGCCAGGCTCGGTAGGGTGCGACCCTCGGTTGCGAGATTGGAGCCGTCGACGATGATTCGCCGGCGGGCAGTGGTTTCAGCGTCCATAATTGCAACCAGTCAACCACCTGGCGGACACCCTTCCTGCGTATGGTCGGGTTCCGACCCGGCAGACCGGGCAGGGTCCACTCGGGCGGCACCGGGGACAGCGGTGCGTTCACCCGCCTCCCCGGTCCGAAGGGGCCGTGGTCCGAAGGGGCCGCGACCCGACCCCCCCGGGGGGGACCGCAGGCGCACCCGACCCTCGGCCACACCGCACCCGTGGGCCATAGGATCGGGGGGGACCGCAGGCGCGCCCGACCCTCGGCCACACCGCACCCGTGGGCCATAGGATCGGGAGGTGACCGCCGACACCGACCGGGCCGCCGAGGCAACCGATCTGCTCCAGCACCTGATCCGGAACGCCTGTGTCAACGACGGGACCCCGGGGTCGGGGCAGGAGCAGCGGAGCGCCGACATCCTGACCACGTACCTCGAGGGTTCGGGTGTCGAGCTCGAGACCTACGAACCGGCCCCCGGTCGCACGTCGCTGGTGGCCAAGCTCGCGGGGTCCGACCCCACGGCACCGTCGCTCACGCTGCTGGGTCACACCGACGTGGTGCCGGCAAATCCCGACGACTGGACCCACGACCCCTTCGGCGGCGAGCTCATCGACGGCACCGTGTGGGGCCGGGGCGCCATCGACATGCTCAACCTGACCGCCACCATGGCCACCGGGCTCCGCCACCTCGCCCTGTCCGGGTTCCGGCCCACGGGGGACCTCACCTACATCGCCGTCGCCGACGAGGAGGCGCTCTCCACCTACGGCGCGAAGTGGCTCTGCGCCACCGCCGCCGACGACATCCGCTCCGACTACGTGATCACCGAGTCGGGCGGCTTCCCCATGTACGGGGCCGACGGAGACCCCCGCCTCCCGGTCATCGTCGGCGAGAAGGGCGTCTTCTGGTGCCTGCTCTCCGTTCGGGGCACGCCGGGCCACGCTTCCCAGCCGCTGCGCACCGACAACGCCCTGGTCAAGGCGGCCGAGGTCGTCCGCCGCCTCGACGAATACCGCCCCCGTGCCGAGCTCCACGAGGCGTGGACCCGGTTCATCGAAGGTCTCGGGTTCCCGCCCGAGCTGTCCGAGCCGCTGCTCGACCCCGACCGCATCGACGACTTCTGCGACGAGCTTCCGCTCCTCGGCCTCGCCCGCCAGGCCCATGCCTGCACCCACACCACCCTGGCCCCGACGGTCATGCGGGCCGGCACCAAGACCAACGTCATCCCCGACCGGGTGGAGCTCGAGGTCGACATCCGGGCCCTCCCCGGCTGGGACACGGGCGACGTCCGGGGCATGCTGACCGACGTCCTCGGCGACCTGGCCGACGACGTGGAGATCGACTTCCGGTCCGAGGAGCCCGCCTCGACCTCCCCCATCGACACACCGCTGTGGGACGCGCTCCAGCGGGTCAGCGAGGTCTTCTACCCCGGAGCGCGCACCGTGCCGTTCCTGACCGTCGGCGCCACCGACGCCCGCTACACCCGGACCCTCGGCTCCGTCTCCTACGGGTTCGGCCTCCACAGCCCCGCCATCGACTTCGAGCAGTACGGGGCGATGTTCCACGGCATCGACGAGCGGGTCGACGTGGAGTCGCTCCGGCTGTCGACCGAGATGTGGATGGCGCTGGCCCGCGACTTCCTGGTCTGATTCGGACGTCCGGCCGGTTCCCGGCTCAGCCCACGGCCCGGACCAGCAGGTCCTCGAGCTCGAGTCGGTGGAGGGCGGCGCTCCCCGACGCCGGGCTGGCCGATTCGGCCCGGCTGACGTGGCGGAGCGTGTGCGAATTGCGCAGGATCCGGTGCAGCCGGCTGTGGACGAAGTTCCAGGCGCCCATGTTCTCGGGCTCCTCCTGGAGCCACACGACCTCGTCGGCCTGCGGGTACTGCCGGAGCACGGCCTCGATCCCGTCCTTGGGCCACGGGTAGAGCTGTTCGACGCGCACCACGGCCACGTGGGACGCGGCGTCGGCGAGCTCGTCGCGCCGCCCGAGGGCGTCGAAGGCCACCTTGCCCGAGCACAGCACCACCCGGCGGACACCGGACCGGTCCAGGCCCTCCGAAGCGGCCGGGTCGTCCAGCACCTCCTCGAACGACCCCGAGGTGAAGGCGGCGATCGGCGAACGGGCCTGGCGGGCCCGCAGCAGCGACTTGGGGGTGAAGACGATCAGGGGCTTGCGGTCGGGCAGCCGGACCTGGGCGCGGAGCAGGTGGAAGTACTGGGACGACGTGGTCGGCTGGGTCACCCGCACGTTGCCGCGGGCGCAGAGGGTCAGGAACCGCTCGATCCGGGCGGACGAGTGCTCCGGGCCCTGGCCCTCGTACCCGTGGGGCAGGAGCAGCACGAGGCCGGACTTCTGGCCCCATTTGTCCTCGGCGGCCACCAGGAAGTTGTCGACGATGATCTCGGCGCCGTTCCAGAAGTCGCCGAACTGGGCCTCCCAGGCGACCAGGTCGTTCGGGGCCTCGACCGAGTAGCCGTACTCGAATCCGACGCAGGCGTACTCCGACAGCAGCGAGTCGCGGATCGTGAACCGGCCGGTGCCGATCCCCTCGAGCGGCACGTGTTCCACCCCCGTCTGGTGGTCGACCAGCACGGCGTGGCGGTGGGAGAACGTGCCCCGCCGGGTGTCCTGACCGGTGACCCGGACGTTGGTGCCCTCGAGCAGCAGCGAGCCGAAGGCCAGTGCCTCACCCAGCGCCCAGTCGATCTCGCCGTCGGCCACCACCTTGTCGCGCTGTTCGAATTGGCGCGCCAGCTTCGGGTGCATGACGAATCCCTCGGGCGCCGAGCGCACCACGGTCGCCAACCGCGTCACCGTCTCGGGGTCGATGCCCGTGTCGAGGCGCGGGAGGTACAGGTCGGGCAGGACGTACTCGGGCAGGCGGACCGGGGCCGGTGGCGCGCCCTCGGCCTCGGCCCGGGTCTCGTCGAGCGCGGCCTGCAGCCGTGCGGCAAAGTCGTCGAGGGCCTGCTCGGCCTCCTCCAGCGAGATGTCCCCCCGCCGGACCAGCGCCTCGGTGTAGAGCTTGCGCACCGAGCGCTTGGCGTCGATGAGGGCGTACATGAGCGGCTGCGTGTAGCTCGGGTCGTCCCCCTCGTTGTGGCCGTGGCGGCGGTAGCAGACCATGTCGATGACGACGTCCTTGTGGAACGCCTGGCGGAAGCCGAAGGCCAGGCGGGCGGCCCGGGCGCAGGCCTCGGGGTCGTCGCCGTTGACGTGGAAGATCGGGGCCTGGACCATCTTGGCCACGTCGGTCGGGTACACCGACGTACGGGCCGCCTCGGGGGCGGTCGTGAACCCGAGCTGGTTGTTGATGACCACGTGGACCGTGCCGCCGGTGCGGTAGCCGGCCAGGCCGGAGAGGTTGAGTGTCTCGGCCACCACGCCCTGCCCGGCGAAGGCGGCGTCGCCGTGCAGCAGGATCGGCAGCACCGGGAACGGGTCACCGGCGCCCTCGACCAGGCGCGACCCGCTCCCGCGCTCGCCGCCCAGCGCGTCCTGGCGGGCCCGGGCCATGCCCACGACGACCGGGTCGACGGCCTCGAGGTGGGACGGGTTGGACGCCATGGCCAGCGGCATGCTCTGGCCGTTGCGGGCCACGAACACCCCCGTCGCCCCCTTGTGGTACTTCACGTCGCCCGACCCCTGGACCGACTCGGGATCGAGGTTGCCCTCGAACTCCTCGAAGATCTCGCCGTAGGACTTGCCCACGATGTTGGCCAGCACATTGAGGCGGCCCCGGTGGGACATCCCCATGACCGACTCGTGCACCCCCTCGCGCACCGCCTCGTCGAGGAGGGCGTCGAGGATGACGATGGCCGACTCCGCCCCCTCGAGGCCGAAGCGCTTCTGGCCCACGTAGCGGGTGTGGAGGAAGCGCTCGAACACCTCGGCCGCGTTCAACCGGTCGAGGATGTGGCGCTGCTCGTCCCGGTCCGTGGTCGCCGCGACCCCCTCGACGTGCTGCTGGATCCACTGCTTCTGCTCCGGATCCTGGATGTGCATGTACTCGACGCCCAGGGTGCGGCAGTAGGCGTCGCGCAGGACCGAGAGGATCTCGTCGAGGGTCGCCACCTCCTTGCCGGCGAGCCCGTCGGTCACGAACTGCCGGGGAAGGTCCCAGATCGTCAGTCCGTAGTGGAGCGGGTCGAGCTCGGGATGGAGGTCCACCTCCTCGGCGTCCAGCGGATCGAGGTGGGCGATCAGATGGCCGCGGACACGGTACATGTTGATGAGGGTCTGGACGTGGTTCTGCTTGACGAGGCGCTCGTGCCCCCCGTCGGCGCCCTCGGCCGAGGAGTTGTCGTCCCGCTGCCAGGCGACGGGCTCGTAGGGGATCCCGAGGGCGTGGAAGACCTGTTCGTAGAAGCCGTGCCCGCCCATCAGGCATTCGGACACGTGGGCCAGGAAGAGCCCCGACTCGGCGCCCTGGATGATCCGGTGGTCGTAGGTCGAGGTGACGGTGACGGTCTTGCCGACGCCCAGTTCCGCCAGCTTGCGCGGATCGGCCGCCTCGAAGCCGGCCGGGACCCCGAGGGCCCCGACGCCGACGATCAGGCCCTGGCCGGGCATCAGGCGGGGAACCGACTGGACGGTTCCGATGGTCCCCGGGTTGGTCAGCGTCACCGTCGTGCCCGCGAAGTCGTCGGGGGCGATCTTGTTGGTGTGGATCTTCCGCACGAGGTCCTCGTAGGCGGCGACGAATCCGGTGAAGTCCCTCGTGTCGGCTTCGGCGATGCACGGGACGAGCAGCGTCCGGCCACCCGACTTCTCGACGTCGACGGCCAGACCGAGGCCGACGTGCGCGTGCCGCAGGACCCCGGGGGTGCCCTTGCCGTCGGCGTCGGCCACGAAGGCGGCGTTCATGGCGGGCACGGCGGCGAGCGCCTGGACCACGGCGTAGCCGATGAGGTGCGTGAAGCTGACCTTGCCGCCCGTGGTGCGCCGAAGCTGGTCGTTGATGATCGTGCGGTTGACCTCGAGCAGCTTTGCCGGGATCACCCGGACGCTGGTTGCCGTCGGCACCCCGAGAGAGGCCTCCATGTTGGAGACGATGCGGGCGGCCGCGCCACGCAGCGGCGTGGCTCCCTCGACGCCCGGAGCTGCCGGGGCGGGGGCTGCGGCGGAGACTGCAGCGGGGGCCGGAGCCGCGGCGGCGGCTGTGGCGGGTGCCGCGGACGGTCCGGCGACGACGGCGGTCGCGGGCACAGCGGCCGGCGCGGAGGTCGTGGCGGGACCCGGGGCCGGTGGTGCCGCGGCCCCTGCGGGCCGGTAGTCGGCGAAGAACTCCTGCCAGGATGCCGAGACCGAGTCCGGGTCGGCCACGTACCGCTCGTACATGTCCTCGACCAGCCAGGCGTTGGGGCCGAACGCCCCCGTTCCTGCGGCCAGCCGCCCCGCTCCGTCCCGTCCCTGCACCGTCGCGTCTTCACCTCGGGGGCTGTCCATTGCCCTCCAGACTACCGGGACCCCGCGTCCCGGCCCGCTCGGGTCGGGTCCCGCGACCGGTCGATTAGCGTCGGCCCCATGACCGCGCCGCGCACCCGAGTCACGTGCACGTTCGGCTTCGAGGCCGCCCACCGGCTGGCCTGGCACCCCGGCAGGTGCCGGAACCTCCACGGGCACTCCTACCGCCTCGACGTGTCGGTCGAGGGCCCGCTCGACGCCAACGGCGTCGTGCTCGACTTCGACACCCTCCAGGACGTGGTCCGCACCCAGGTGATCGACCGGTGGGACCACCGGGACCTGAACGAGGTGCTGGACAACCCGACCGCCGAGCTCCTGGCCCTGCGGGCGTGGGAGCTCCTGACCGGCGCCGGGCTCGACCTGGCCGCGCTCCGGCTGTGGGAGACGTCCGACTCGTGGGTCGACCTGCTGCCGGGCGACGGCGCGGGCCCGGTGCCCGGGGCCTGACCGTGACCCGCCAACTGGTCGTGCTGTCGGGGGGCCTCGACTCCACGGTGTGCATGGCCCTGGCTGCCGGCGAATCCGGCGTGCCGCCGCTGGCCCTCACGTTCGACTACGGGCAACGGCACCGCACCGAGCTCGACCGGGCCGCCGGGATCGCCGGCCACTACCGGTCCGAGCACCTCGTCGTGCACCTCGACACCTCCGCGTGGGGCGGGTCGGCGCTGACCGACCCGGCGGTCGAGGTACCCGCGGCGGGGTCGACGGAGGGGATCCCCGACACGTACGTGCCGGCCCGCAACAGCATCTTCCTCGCCGTGGCCCTCGGGGTGGCCGAGGCCCGCGACCTCGACGACGTGTGGATCGGGGTCAACGCCGTCGACTACTCGGGCTACCCGGACTGCCGGCCCGAATTCATCGACGCCTTCCGCGGTGTGGCCGCCACCGGCCAGAGGCGGGGCGTGGAGGGCGACCCGATCGCCATCCGCACGCCGCTGATCGGGTGCTCCAAGGAGGAGATCGTCCGGCTCGCCGTCGACCGGGGTGCCCCCCTGCAGCTGACCTGGTCCTGCTACCGCGGTGGCGACCGCCCGTGCGGGACGTGCGACGCGTGCGTGCTGCGGGCCCGCGGGTTCGCGGCCGCGGGGATCGACGACCCGGCGCTGTCGTGACCGCCCGGGACGGCGCCGAAGCGGTCCGCCACTCGGCCCCGTCGGGTCTGTCGGGTCCGTCGGAACGGGTCGGCCCGCACGGCGCGGTGGACAGGGCCGGCCCGCACGGCGAGGTGGACGCGGCGGGCCGGGCCCCGCGCGCTGCCGGGCCGAGGGACATCCTCGTCTCGGAGATCTTCTCCGCCATCCAGGGCGAGGCGGCACTCGTCGGTGAACGGCAGGTGTTCGTCCGGCTGACCGGCTGCAACATCCGCTGCACCTACTGCGACCAGCCCGAGGCGCTCGAGCGCCGACCCGGGCCGTGCCGGGTGGAGGAGACCGCCGGCCGCCGCGACTGGGACGTCGGGTCCAGCCCGCTCGCCATCGACCGCGTGGTCGACGCCGTCGGCCGCCTGTGGGGCCAGGTCCCCCACCACTCGGTCAGCGTCACCGGCGGCGAACCACTCCTCCAGGGCAACCGGGCCGAGCTGCTGGTCGAAGCGTTCGCCCATCGCGGCTGGCCGATCATGCTCGAGACGAACGGAACCCTCGTGGCCCCCATGCGGCGGCTGGCCGGAACCGTCGCCTTCGTGAGCATGGACCTGAAGCTACGGAGCGTCGACGGCGGGACGGTGACGCCCGCGACCCAGGCGGAGTTCCTGGCCGCGGCGCTGACGGGCGGGGCGACCACCTGGGTGAAGATCGTGATCGGGGCGCACACCGATCTCGACGAGTTCGACGCCGGCATCGACCTGGTGGCGGCGGCTGCGGCGGCCGGAGCGCAGCCCCTCGAGGTCTTCCTGCAGCCGCTCACGCCCTTCGGAGCCGCTACGGCGTCCCCGTCGCCGGACCAGGTACTCGAGCTGCACGAACGGGCGCTCCGCCGGCACCCCCGGGTCCGGGTCGTCCCCCAGACCCACAAGGCCATCGGCCAGCTCTAGGAGTTCCGGTCCGCCCCCGCCGGGCCCACGTGGGACCCCGCCGGGAACGTCCCGGGCCGTACCCGGACGCGACGGAGGGGCGGCCCGGAGCGCACCCCGGACCGCCCCCCGTGTCGGGACGGCGTGCGGACGGGCTACTTGGCCTTGGCGATCTTGGGAGCCGGGGCCTGGCCGTTCACGACCTTCTTGAACGAGGCGCCGGCGGTCACCTTGGGGCTCTTCGAGGCCTTGATCTTGATGGTCTCGCCCGTCTGCGGGTTGCGGCCGGTACGTGCCGCACGCTGGGCCCGGTCGAAGGTCAGGAAGCCGGTGATGACGACCTTCTCGCCCTTCGCCACGTTGGCGGTGATGACGTCCTCGAGCCCGCCGAGCACGGTGGCGACGTCCTTGGAGGTCGCACCGGTGTGCGCGGCGACGGCGGCGATGAGATCGGTCTTGGTAAGGGGCACTGTTTCTCCTTGGTCAAATGGAAGCCCTAACAATGCACGATCTGGCGGTCCGATGTGCGCATTTGACGGGCGGGAGCCCGGAACGGGGCGGTTCAGGCCCGTAGACCCGGCCCCTGGCGCCGGGTCGGGGCCGCCGGCCGTCGGCGCAACTGGCCCCCGGGCGGGTGACCCTGACAGGCTGGTGCGAGATGCCCGAGGACCACCAGCTCGCGCTCACCGAGCACCTGCCCGACGACCCCGACGCCACGGGTCCGCTCGTGGTCCTCGTCCACGGCTCCCTCGACCGTGCCGGCAGCTTCGCCCGGGTCACCCGGCGGCTCGGCGACCTGCACACCATCGCCTACGACCGCCACGGCTACCACCGGTCGCGCGGCGACCGGCCCGTCCACGACACCCTCGACGGTCACATCGACGACCTCCTCGCCGTGGTCGACGGCCGTCCGGCGGTCGTCATCGGCCACAGCTACGGCGGGACCATCGCGCTCGGCGCCGCCACGCGCACCGGGGGTCCGGGGCCGATCCTCGCGCTCGGCGCCTACGAGCCCCCGCTGCCGTGGCTCGGCGCATGGGCCACGCGCGGCGGCACGCGGCACGGCCGATCGCCCCGTCCGGCGGACGAGGACCCGGCCGACGTGGCCGAGCGCTTCTTCCGGCGCATGGTGGGCGACACGGCGTGGGAGCGGCTCCCCGAGGCGGCCAAGGCGGCCCGCCGGTCCGACGGGGCCGCACTCGCCGCCGAACTGGCCGCCATCCGCGTCGACCGGCCGCCGTTCGACGTCGCGTCGCTCGCCGTACCGGCCGTGTTCGGACGGGGCACCGCCTCGCTCCCCCACCACCGTGCCGCCGTCACCTGGCTGCACGAGCACGTCGCCGGCTCCGAGGTGGTCGAGATCGAGGGGGCCGGCCACGGCGCCCACCTGACCCACCCGGACGCCTTCGCCGGGTTCGTGCGTGCCGCCATCGCCCGGGCTCCCGGGGCCGACACGCAGGTGGGCGCCGCCCGGTGGGAGCCGACGGACGGGTAGAACGGGAGACATGCACGTCCTGGTCAGCGGTTCCTCGGGGCTCATCGGCACCGCGCTGGTGGACGCTCTCACCACCGACGGCCACCGGGTCACCCGCTTGGTCCGTGGACCGTCGGCTCCCGGACCCGACCCGACCGGGGTGGGCGACGTCCGCTGGGACCCGGCCCGGCGCACGATCGACGACGGAGCGCTCGAGGCGGCGGGACCGTTCGACGGTGTGGTCCACCTGGCCGGCGCCGGGGTCGGCGACAAGCGGTGGAGCCCGGCCCGCAAGCAGGCCATCCTCTCCAGCCGGACCGAGGGCACCGCGCTCGTGGCCACGACGCTGGCCGCCCTCCCCTCACCCCCGCCGGTGCTGATCAGCTCGTCGGCCGTCGGGTACTACGGCGACCGGGGGGCCGACGTCCTGACCGAGGAGTCCCCGGCCGGCACGGGCTTCCTCGCCGATGTGTGCGTGGCGTGGGAGGGAGCGGCCGCCCCCGCGTCGGCTGCCGGGATCCGCACCGTCCTGCTCCGGACCGGGATCGTGCTGAGCGCGACCGGCGGGGCGCTCGCCAAGCAGCTGCCCCTGTTCCGCCTCGGCATCGGCGGCAGGGTCGGGTCGGGTCGCCAGTACCGGAGCTGGATCACCCTGGACGACCAGGTGGCGGCGATCCTGCACTGCCTCGGGGACGACTCGCTGTCGGGCCCGGTCAACGCCACCGGGCCGAATCCGGCCACCGATGCCGCCCTGGCCGGGGCACTGGGCGCCGCCCTCCACCGCCCGTCGTTCCTGGCCGTGCCGGCACCGGCGCTGAAGCTCGTCCTCGGTGCCGAAATGGCGTCCGAGATGGTGCTGTCCAGCCAACGGGTGCTGCCGACCAAGCTCACGGCTGCGGGTTTCATGTTCGCCCACACCGAACTCGACGAGGCCGTCCGCTCGGTGCTCGCCACGCGGTAGTCCCGCCGGTCGGGGCACGCACCGGGGCGGGCGTGCGCCGCGGCGCACGGGGGCGCACGGCGGCGCACCAGGCCCCCCGGTC
>Ga0307374_10013460_pt1 | contig 11314 bp, 8 predicted proteins | sample OX3MG_FD_202532 | JGI IMG/M metagenome (GOLD analysis project Ga0307374, IMG submission 202532) | Soil microbial communities from Risofladan, Vaasa, Finland - OX-3 | ecosystem: Environmental > Terrestrial > Soil > Coastal area > Acid sulfate soil | place: Finland: Risofladan, Vaasa | collected... | reverse complement strand
CCCTGACGCGGCTCGTGAGCGGTGCCGAGACGGAGCCGGATCTCATCATCCTCGACGTGATGCTGCCCGGCGTTGACGGGCTCCAGATCTGTCGCCGCGTGCGGCAGAGCCACGTCACCCCGATCCTGATGCTCACCGCGCGCTCGAGCGAGCTGGACAAGGTCCTCGGCCTCGAGCTCGGAGCAGATGACTACATCACCAAGCCCTTCTCACTCCGTGAGCTGCAGGCCCGCGTGTCGGCCGTGCTGCGACGCGTCGAGATGCTCCGCGCACGCTCTCACACCGAGGATGCTGCTACCCCGATCGTCGACGACCGGCTGCGCATCGACCCGACGGGACGGTCCGTGGTGGCCGACGGGCACGCGATCGTCGTCACGCCCAAGGAGTTCGAGCTCCTGCACCTGCTGGCGGCCAATCCCGGTCGGGTCTTCAGCCGCGACTACCTGCTGGACAGGCTCTGGGGCGCCGACTACGAGGGCGGCGATCGCACCGTCGACACGCACGTGCTCCGGCTGCGGCGCAAGCTGGGCGGGCCGGGCAGCGTCGCCGACCGGCTGGTGACGCTCTGGGGTGTCGGCTACAAGTACGAGGGGTCGGATTCATGACCGCCACCGGCCAGACGGTGCCGACCGAGGCGCCGCTGCCCACCCGGCTCGCCCGGTTGCTCGGTAGCGGTCTCACGGCCCCGGTGCGCATCTACCGGCGGCGGATCTACGCCCAGCTCATCGTCTCGCACCTCGCGGTGGCGCTGCTAATGGCAGTGCTGCTCACGGTCGGCGCGTTCGGCCTGCTCCTGACGGTGATCATTCCAAACGCCGCGCCGCCCGCGGTAAGCTCGGCTGGGGTCGCCGAGCAGGCCCGACTGCTCTCCCATCTGATCACTGCCGACGACGTCGCGCGCCTGCAATCGGGCGACGCCGGCTCGGTGGCGGACCGGGTCACGCTGACGCTCAGCCGCGCCGTGGCTGCCGGGCAGCCCAACGAGTTCCCGTTGCCCGTTCCGTCGACGGCTGGTGACATTGCCGTGCTCGAGGCTCCCGACGGCCTGGTGCTCAGCTCTTCGAACCCGGGCGGAGTGCCTATCGGGGTCCCGGTGGACGGGGCGCGCTGGCCGCTGCTGGTCAACGTCACGGCTCGGTACGCCGCCAGCTTCGGGCGCCGCGACGCGGGCGCGAGCCAATTCGTCACCGGCAACGCGCCCAGGATGCTTGCGGTCGCATACACGATCCCCGGCAGCGCCGGACAGATCGCCGGTATCGTCCTGCTCCAGCGCGCCGACATCGGGCCGCTGTCGCCGATGCGTCCGTCGCGGGTCGCGACGGTGCTGGCGGCCTTCGCGGCGCTGGCGATCCTGCTCTTCACGCTGCCGGCCCTGCTGCTGGCGGCTCCGTTCGGCGCCTGGCGGGCCCGACGCGTCTCCCGGCGACTGGACAGCCTCGAGCAGGCGGCCGACGCCATGGCGCGCGGCGATCTGGCACGGCGCGTTGATCCCGCCGGCGACGACGAGATCGGCCGGCTCGGCGAACGTTTCAACGCGATGGCCGCGAGCCTGAATGCCGCGGAACGGCAGCGGCGGACCTTCGTGGCCAATGTCTCCCACGAGCTGCGCACCCCACTCGCCATCGTCCAGGGCAACGTCGAGCGCCTGCTGCAGTCGGCGCCTGCTGGCGCCACGCCGCCCGAGGAACTCCTCACCGTGCAACGTGAGTCCTCGATCCTGGCTCATCTCATCGACGACCTCTTCACCCTGGCGCGCCTCGACGAGGCCGTCCTCCCGATTGAGCCGGCCCCGGTCGCCGTGGCCACGGTGGCGGTGCAGGTCGTCGAGGGGATCCGCGGCCCCGCCTGGGATCAGCGTCGCGTCGTCGTCCGCTCGCTCGTCGACGCCGGACTCCCACCCGCGCTGGCGGACCCGACTCGCCTGCGCCAGATCCTGGGCAATCTGGTTCACAACGCCCTGCGCTACACCCCCGAGGGCGGACTGGTCGTGATCGGCGCGGCCAGGCGCGACGACGTCGTCGAGGTGTCGGTGTCCGACACCGGGGTGGGCATCGCGCCGGAGGAGCTCGAGTTGGTGTTCCAACGCTTCTACCGCGGCACGCAGAGCCGGGGAGTGGAGGACGCAGGGGGCCTGGGGCTGGCCATCGTCAAGCAACTGGTGGAGGCGCAGGGCGGCTCGATCACCGTTGAGAGCCGCGCCGGCCAGGGAACGACGTTCCGCTTTACCCTTCCGGTGGCGCACGCTTCCGGGTAGCTGTCCCGGCGCGGTCCGGCAAGTCAAAAGATTACCGGTCAGCGGCTGCCCCCGAGCCGTGGGCAAACGGCGCCGAGACTCCCGCGGGCGCGCTCGCTTGCAGGCGGCCGTCCTCCATCCAGACGATGCGCGTAGCGACGTCGGCCAGCCGGTAGTCGTGCGAGACGATCACCACCGTCCGCCCCTGGTCACGGGTAATCCCGACGAGCAGATCGACGACCGCCTTGCCATGACGCGAGTCGAGATTCGCGGTCGGCTCGTCGGCCAGGATCAGCAGCGGCCGGTTGGCGAGTGCCCGGGCGATAGCCACCCGCTGCTGCTCCCCGCCCGAGAGCTGACCCGGCGTGAAATCCAGCCGGGCGCCCATGCCGAGTTCATCGAGCAGCCGGCACGCCGCCTCGCGCGCCGAGCGCCCGGAACGTCCGGCCAGGTTGAGCGCAATCTCCACGTTCTCTCGCGCCGTCAGCGCGCTCAGCAGGTTGAAGTCCTGGAATACGAACCCGACATTGTCGCGTCTAACGCGGGCGCGCGCCGCCTCGCCCAGTGCCGCGAGGTCGTGCCCCGCCAGGGATACCGTCCCGGCGCTGGGGCGCAGCAAGCCGCCGACCAAGCTCAGCAGCGTCGTCTTGCCGGAGCCCGATGGCCCCATGATCAGCACCACCTCGCCGCGCTCGACCGTGAGGTCGACGTCGACGACCGCCTGGACGCGGGTGGACCCCACCCCGAACGACCGCGACAACCCACGGGTCAGCAGCACGGACCCTGACCGACAGCCTGAGGCGCTGCCCGCGTCAGCCACGGAACACCTCCGCTGGGTCGATTCGGGCTAGGCGTCGCACCGGGATCACCGAGGCCACCAGCGCCATCCCCAGCACCACGCCGAGCGCCAGCAGCGCGTCCTGCCAGCGCACCAGCGTAATGAACTCCGGCACCAGCCGCCGCGCGAAGTGGTTGACCAGATACGTGAGCGGGACACCGATGGCGAAGCCAGTTGCGCAGACGAGCACACTCTGCTGCAGCACGATGCGGAATAGCGTGCCGGTCGAGGCACCGATGGCCTTGAGCACGCCGAACTCGCGCCAGCGCTCGGTTGTGGCCGTGTAGATCGTGATGCCGACGACCGCGCTGCCCACGATGAAGGCCACGCCGAGCAGCACGGTGATGATCGGGATGAAGGTGCCGCTCAGCTGGCTCCGGTTGGCGCTGGCAAATTGCTCGCGCGGGACGGCCGCCACGCCGGGCACTTGCGCACCGATCGTGCCCGCGACCCGGGACACGTCCGCGCCCGCTGCCACGTTGACGAGCCAGGAACTGACGTAGCCCGGCACGCCAAGCAGCGCCTGACCGTCATCCCACGACACGATGGCGATCCCGGACAACGCCACCATCGGCATTGACGTCACCGTCGACAAGCGGAAGGACACCCCACGCGCGGTAATCGTGTCACCGACTTTGAGCCCGTACTTGGCGGCAGTGGACCCATCGATCGCGACCTGGCCGGGCTCAGGGATCGGCAACCCGAGTGCACCTCCCGCCGTCGACGGCACGTTGAACGCCATCAAGAAGGCGTCGATCGACCGGCCGTCGTGCTCCAGCATCAGCCGCTGGCGGTCCATCGCCACGACCCGCCGGACACCCGGGACCGCCGCGACCTGCGGCCCGCTGCTCGCCGGAAGGACCGACGTGTAGAGCAACCCGCCCGCGCTCTGCTGCGTCACCCAGATGTCGACGGGCATCGTCTCGACGAACGCGCCAATCTCCTGGTAGTAGCCCTCGTATAGACTGCGCACCACCAGAACCAGGATGACCGCGAAGGTGACGCCGCCGATCGACACCAGCAGCCGGACCTTGTCGGCCAGCAGGTTCTTACGTGCCACCGGCACCATGGCTGCCACTCCTCCAGTTCGGGCGACTGCGCGATCGCTGGCGGCTTCGTGCCCCTCCTCGACCCTAGCCGCCGGGCCGTGTCAGGCTCACAACGCCGGCACGGCGAACGTTACGAAGCCGTGCCAGCCGACCCACTGCCACGCGGGCAAAGCACGAAATATTGATGATCACAGCTTCTGGTAGCATTCCGCGTGGAGTTGGTGGGGAGGAGTCGAACGACGCCATGCTGACCGGGTCGACCGTGAGCGGTGGAACGCGGGCAAGGAGTACTGCCCGATGAGGCGGAGCCTGCCGCCGGCGCTCGCCTCCCTGGCCTATCGAGACTTCACGTTGCTCTGGGCGGGCCAGTTCATCTCGACGCTCGGCACCCAGATCCAGACCGTCGCGCTGGGCTGGCTGGTCTACACCTTGACCGGGTCCGTCGCGCTCCTGGGCGGCATCGGCCTGGCTCGAGCCATCCCGACCATCCTGCTCTCTCTCTTCGGCGGGACCTTGGCGGACCAGGTCGACCGTCGCCGGCTCCTCCTGTTGTCCCAGACGGCCCTGGCGGCGTGCAGTGCGCTCCTCGCGATCGCCATCCAGGGCGGGCTCACCGACGTGGTCCTGTTGTACACCTTCGCAGTCGTCACCGCGGCAGGCTCGGCCGTCGACGCCCCGACCAGGCAGGCCTTCATTCCCGCACTCGTGCCGCGGGAGAATCTCGCCAATGCGTTGACCCTTAACGTCCTGGCGGCCAACGTGGCCGCGGTGGCCGGGCCGGCCGCGGGGGGACTGATCATCGGCTGGCTCGGCACCGCCGCCTGTTACTGGCTGGACGCGGTCTCCTTCTTCGCCGTGGTCGCCGCGTTGGTCGCCATGCGGGCGCGACCCGGCGCGATCGACCTGCCTCGACGCGGCTTCGGCGCCCTGGTCGATGGGCTGACGTTCGTGCGGGACCGGCCGATCCTCTGGCAGCTGATGGTCATCGACTTCTTTGCCGTGCTCTTCGCGTCACGCTCCGGCCTGCTGCCGGTTTTTGCCGAGAGCGTCCTGAAAGTCGGCGCGGAGGGACTGGGTCTGCTCTACGCCGCGGTGAGCTTCGGCGCGGTGTTCGGGGCGGTGCTGTTCGCGTTCGTACCGCATCCGCGCCAGCCCGGCCGGATGGTGGGCCTCACGATCCTGGCCTACGGCGCGGTACTGGGCGCCTTCGGGCTGGTGCGCTCGTTCCCACTGGCGCTCATGCTCCTGGCCCTCTCGGGGGGACTCGATGCCGCTAGCATGGCGCTGCGCCAGACGGTGCGGCAACTCACCACACCGGACAGCCTGCGCGGACGCGTGGGGGCGCTTTCGTCCGTCTTCTCCGCCGGTGGTCCCAGGCTGGGAGACTTCCAATCCGGCATGCTCGCGAGCATGACCGGCGCGGGCAACGCGATGGTTATCGGCGGTCTCGCCTGCATGCTGATGGTGGTGACGTCTCGCCGCTGGGGGCCTGAGCTCTGGCGCTACCGCGGCGACGCGGTCCATCTGGCCGGCGGCACCGAACGGCTGCTCACGGCCGAGCGTGCGCACCAGCCGGACGCGGACGTCGTTCACGGCGCCGAGTAGGTCGGCCGCCGCGCGGCCCGCCGGTCAGCGCGCGACGTCGAGCGCCCGCACGGCGGCCTCGGTGCGGCCGGCTACGCCGAGTTTGTCGAAGATGTGCTCCAGGTGCTTCTGCACCGTCCGCGGGCTGATACCCAGGATCTCTCCGACCTCCGGGTTCGTCTTGCCGCGCGTCACCCAGAGCAGTACCTCAGCCTCGCGTCCGCCGAGGCCGAGCGGGCGGAGGGCTTCGACGGTCAGTCCCTCCCGCCGTTCGTGGAGCACGAGCACGCCCGCCGCGTCGCTCAGCGGAGCAGTGAAGAATCGGATCCTCAAACATCGCTCGCCGCGCCGCACGACCAGCGGTTCCGCTGGCATCGGCGCGTCGTCATACGCCGAGAGCCGGCTTCGCTGGACACGGAGCCAGCACTGGATCTCGTGCGGCAACCCGTGCGGTGAGCGCGTGGGACCGAAATACGCCGCCAGGAGCGCCCGCGCGCGATCCGACGCGAACCGCGCGGCGCCGTCGGCATCGAGCAGGAGCGACAGGCGGTCCTCCCCCTCGAGCGCGCGCTGCATGCTCGTCATCAGCTGTGCGCCGCGGAACGCCTGCGCCAGATGGGGACTGAGGAGATCGAACACCAGACGGTCGCGCCCGCTAAACCCCTCCGACCCGCGATTCGCCACGATCCCCACGGCCACCTCAGGAACCGCCGGCAGTCCGATCGCGAGCTGATCCTCCGTGTCGATACGGTGGTAGAGGTCGCCGTACAACCCCAAACGATGGAACTCCCGCGTGGACAGGAAATCGGAGATGGTGAGCGCCGGATGGCTCGCCTGCTCGGCGAAGCGGGCGATCAATGGGTGCTCGTGGGCGTAGCGTACCAGCAGTTCCTCGCCGCCCGGGAACATCATGTCCGGCGGATCGACCACGATCGTCGTCTGGCGCCGACGGAGATCGATCTCGGTGTAGCTGTGGACGACGCCCGGGACCAGGGAGCGCACCACCCTGAGCGCGGCCGCCGGGAAGGCCTCGAACGGTCGTGGCGCCGCCAGGTCGTGCAGGCCGGTCACGAGCGCCTCGAGATCCGCCGCGTCGAGCCGCTCCACGGCCCACCCTCCCAGAACTTCACCCGGGAAATCCATAGACGGTCAAAGGGTCTCGATGGCCGAATGATAAGGTTGGCCTCAGCGCTACGTCAACCTGGCGGTACGCCGAATGGCGTACTGCGAGGAACACTGAGGACCATCGTCTATGCGCCCGTGACGTCTCCGGCATGGCGGCACGGCCGACGGCTCCGCCATCGTGTACGCTGCGACGGGCAGCGGATCGACCGTGGCATCGGCCGTCGTCGGCCCCAAGCAGCCTGGGAGGAGTACGAGGTGGTCGGAACGAACGACATCCGCATCGTCACCTTCGACTGCTACGGCACGCTCGTCGACTCGGCCGGTGGCTCGGGCGCCTTCCTCTACGACCTCGCGCTGCGCCAGCGCGACCCCGATCCGCCGCCGGGATGGACGCTGCGCGACCGCCTCGAGGCCATCCAGTTCGAGCTCATCCAGGGCGCATATCTGAGCTACCGGGAGGTGCTGGCCCAGAGCCTCCGGCGCTACTTCGCCGAGCGGAACTACACCTGGGACCAGCGCGAAGCCGATGCCTACGTCCGCTCGATGGGGTGCTGGCAGCCTTTCCCGGACACCCGTGCTGCGCTCCAGCGGGTCCACGATGCCGGCCTGCGACTGGCCATCATCTCCAACACCGATCGGGACATCATGGCTCACACGCTTCGCCAACTCGCATTGCCGTTCGAGGCCGCGATCACGGCGGAGGAGTGCCACGCGTACAAACCGGACCCGGCGGTCTTCGACCATGCGTTGAGCCGGCTCGGGCAGGGGCCGGCTCACGTCCTTCACGTCGCGTTCGGCTACAAGTACGACATCGCAACCGCCCAGCGTCTCGGGTTGCACACGGCCTGGGTCAATCGTCGCGGCGAATCGGTCCCGGGGGCAACTCGCCCCGACTTCACCTGGCGCGACCTGTGGGGTCTAGCCGATTTCGCCGAGGACGTCGCGGGCCAGAGGTAGCCGTGACCGTCACGCCGGCTGATAGGTCGCGCAGAGCATGCCGAAGTAGGTCGGAACCTCGTACGACAGGAACTCGCCCCTCCAGCCGTCGCCGAGTGCCCCGTGCAGCATGAGCATCTGCCAGTAGCTGTCGGCCTTGGCGGCGGCGACCAGCGCCGGGTTGATGTCGGCCACGCCGGCGAGACGTCCCGCGCGGATCAGCTCAACCACGTGGTTGTCGTACTCGGCGGCCGCGGGATCGTAGCCGTACGGCCCGCTGGCCAGGTGCGCGTGGCCGTGGTCCGAACTGGCGACCACGGCGACCCGCTTGCCCGAGGCCGCGGCGATCTCGGAGAGGATCCGTCCCGCCTGTATGTGCTCCTCGGGAGACCGATCGCGCGCCGGACAGACCGCCACGACTGGCACCTGCGGGTCGGAGCGTCCACCGGTGAACCAGAGCGGCACCAGCGTCGCCCAATCCATCGGAGCCGTCGCCGAGGACGCGGCGTTGCCGCCGTAGCTCACGCCGACCGCGGGGATGCCGGCGCCGCGCAGCCCGTCGAGAATAGTGAGCGCAAGCGGTCGGTCGACCGCATCCTGCAGTTCCACGGTTTGCTGAGTCCAGCCGCCGAGCGAGCCCGCCATCTTGCCGGCGACGACCACCGCGAAGTGCCCATCGACATGCACGTTGTGCGGCGTGACGATGACGGTGACGTCGGGGCGAGCAGCCTCGCAGCGGCGGCCGATCTCGGCCATCGCCTGCTGCGTCGCCGTCGCGACTCCCTGCTCCTCAGCCGAGCAGGCCTCCGGGATCGCCAGATGTCCGTGCGGCGCGATCGCGCCGAAGACGAGTCCGCTCATCTCGACCTCCGTCTCCTATCTTGACCCGGTGCCTCTCGCTCCGACCGACTCGCCCGGCCCGCCGAGCGAGCCTAACGCGCGGACTCGCGCAGTATCGCACCAACCGGCAGCCGTCGCCGCCGACCATGCCCTTGCCGGACGGGTCTGCGTCCGGTATAATTAGATAGACGAATGGTATGGTCATCAACTGATCCGGGGTGCGGGCCACGCTCCACCGGACGACGACCAACACCATAGGGTGCAACGCCGTTGTCCGTTGCGGAGCTGCAGCCCCGCGGCGCCGATCGCGGCCGCCACGATCTTCAACCCTGATCCAGGCTCCTCGGCGTCCAGCCTTCCGGAGTCCACAGCAAGGAGCAGCCACTGGCTATGATCTCACGGCCTCGCACGCATGGTCGGGCAGGGGCGGCCACCACGGCTGAGCCGCGCGTCGGACGCCCGCCGCTCCGGCAGACATTCCGGGCGCTGCGCAATCGCAACTACCGATTGTTCTGGTTCGGCCAGGTCGTCTCCTCCGTCGGCACCTGGATGCAGAGCATTGCGCTCGCCTGGCTGGTGCTGCGGTTGACGAACTCGCCGCTGGCGCTCGGTCTGGTCATCACGTTTCAGACGCTGCCGGTCCTCTTCCTGGCGCTATTTGGCGGCGTGGTCGCCGACCGGGTTCCCAAGCGCCGACTCCTGCTGGTGACACAGTCCGCCATGGCATTGCAGGCGACGGCGCTGGCGGTGCTCGTCGGCTTCGGCCACGCCAACCTGATCGCCATCTACGGGCTGGCGGCGGTGCTGGGTATCGCCAACGCGCTCGACAACCCCTCTCGCCAGGCCTTTGTCAAAGAGATGGTCGGACCCGAAGACGTGCCCAACGCGGTGGCACTGAACTCGATCGTGTTCAACACGGCCCGGCTGATCGGTCCGGCGCTGGGTGGTCTGACCATCGCCGTGATCGGGGTCGCCGGTTGCTTCACGGTCAACGCGATCAGCTTCCTCGCCGTGATCGGCGGGCTGCTCCTGATGCGGCCCCGCGAGTTCCACGAGCTTCCCAGACCTCCGCGAGGGCGCGTCCTGGGGCAGATCGCCGAGGGAGTACGCTACTCGGTGCGTACGCCGGACATCGCCGTGATCATGCTCCTCATGGCGGTCATCGGGACCTTCGGCTACAACTTCACGGTCATCCTGCCGCTGATCGCGCGGTACGTGCTCCATGCCGGTCCGGTCGGCTTCGGTGCCCTGACCTCATCGATGGCGGTCGGCTCGCTGGCGGCAGCGTTCGGGATCGCCTATAGCGGCCGAGTGTCGCAGCGCACACTCCTGGTCGGGGCCGGCGGGTTCAGCGTGCTACTCGCCGGGCTGGCGCTCTCTAACATGTGGCCGACGACCATCGTCGTGCTGGTCGCGCTCGGGCTCTTCAGCATCGTCTTCACGGCCACGGCCAACAGTCGCCTGCAGATCCTCACACCGCCGCAACTGCGGGGCCGCGTCATGAGCCTGTACACGCTGCTCTTCATGGGCTCGACCCCCATCGGCAGCCTGATCGTCGGCGCGATGGCGGATCACCAAGGCGTGCGGCCGGCACTGGCCGAGGTCGCGGTGCTCTGCGTGCTTGGGACCGCCGCCGGGCTAGCCTACGTCCGACGCCACGCCGCGACGAGCCCATCGCTGCTGCCGGAGCCGGTGCGGCGCTGACCGGCGGGCAGGTCAAGCTCGAACCCCGGTCAATCGAAGCGGGGCGGCCGCTGGCGCCGCCCCCGCTTCTCGTTCATCGGGGTGTGCAGTCGGACCGTGCGACTGATCCCGCTCAGGCGCCCGTGGGGATGACCAGGCAGTCGACCACCAGCGCCCCCTGCCCCGCCCCGAACACCATCAGCGGGTTGATGTCGATCGCCGCCACCACCTCCCGCACGTCCTCGCACAAATCGCTGAACCGCTCCAGCACCCCCACCAGCGCCGCCACGTCCGCCGCCCCCTGCCCCCGGCTCCCCGTCCCCGCCAGGATCCCCGCCCCCCGTAGCCGTCCCACCATCGCCGCGGCATCGCCCGCCCGCAGCGGCGGTACCCCCAGCGCCACGTCCCCCAGCGTCTCCACGAAGATCCCCCCCAGCCCCACCGCCACCGCCGGCCCGAACGCCGCGTCCTGCGTCATCCCCACGATCACCTCGTGCCGCACCCCGCCGTCGTGCCCCACCTGCTCCTGCACCAGCACCCCCCGCAGCTCCGCCTCCGGCGCGTACGCCCCCGCTCGCGCCAGGATCTCGACGAACCCCGCCCGCACCGCCCCGTCGTGCGCCACCCCCACCAGCACCCCCCCCGCCTCCGTCTTGTGCGTGATCTGGGGCGCCTCGATCTTCAGCACCACCGGGTAGCCCAGCGCTCGCGCCGCCTCGACCGCCGCCTCCGCCGTCGTCGCCAGCCGCTCGCGCGTCACCGGGATGCCGTAGAGCGCCAGCAGCGCCTTGGCCTCCCGCTCCACCAGCGGCCGCCCCCCCGCCGCCCGCACCAGCGCCCGCGCCTGCTCCGCCACGCCCGAGGGCGTCCGCGTCGGCCGCGTGGCGCTCCGCTGCCGCTGGAAGGCGGCGTAGTCCACCAGGTGCTTGATGGCCCGCAGGCTGTTCTCCGCCCCCTGCAGGAAGGGGATGCCGTCGAGGTCCCCGACCGGCTCCTCCTCCGGAAAGTCCGGGTTGCGCGCCTTCA
>Ga0307374_10013459_pt1 | contig 11315 bp, 7 predicted proteins | sample OX3MG_FD_202532 | JGI IMG/M metagenome (GOLD analysis project Ga0307374, IMG submission 202532) | Soil microbial communities from Risofladan, Vaasa, Finland - OX-3 | ecosystem: Environmental > Terrestrial > Soil > Coastal area > Acid sulfate soil | place: Finland: Risofladan, Vaasa | collected... | reverse complement strand
TGGCAGGTTGTCGTGCCTCGCGAACATCTGCTGGTATGAATCTCTTGAACCGCCGGAGGACGCCTTGAAAGAACGGGCCTCGCAAGTCCACTGCGTACTCGGTCGTGAACTTCTGCGGTGAAAAGAACCCGTGCAAGAAGGTCTCGGGCATCGCCAGGATTTCGGCGCCCTGCGACTGGGCTTCGGCCAGCGCCGAATCCGTCGTGGCCAGATTCGCATCGGCGTCGCCGAACACCACGGGACCTTGAAATGCGGCGATCTTCATCGAAGGCTCCTAATTCAGCTTGGATCGTGACAGTGGGCCGTTTCTGTGTCGCGGGCATTGGAATCGCCGCGGACCATAAAACGATCGAACGGACCGCAGACTGGATCTACAATACCGTTGCCTCGGCTGGCGATCAACGATGGTGGACACCACGGCAATCGTCTTCTTACTTGCCAGGAAGGGCCGAACGTTGCGATAATCGGTTATTCGCCTGAACTCGCGTGAACGGAGCCGCCATGAAGCCGATCGTGGTCCCCCGCATGCCCGCGGCAAGCTGTGCCCTGGCCTTCGGATTGGTCATGGCACACTTTGCGCTTTGCAGGCCCGCTGCGACGAGTCGCGGCTACCCGCCCATTCATCCGTTTTGGGAAGAGGTGGCGCCGTACCTCGCCTACGTCGCAATACTGTCGATCCCGTTGTTCGACGACCAGCAGCCGACTCGCCGACGCATTCGGAATTGGTTTGTCGTCGCGGCATGTCTCATCAATGGCATCGTCCTGGCCAACCTGTCGACGGCCCGAGCGCACATCGGCCACTCGGCTGTTGCCCGAGGGGCAAATCGGTTTGTCATCGATCTTGCGCACAGACCACTTTGGTGGCCGCAACGAGGGTGCGTCCGTCGCATTCGGCGATGGGTCGACGCGCCACCTTGATTCCAAGACCGTTTCTGAAGACTTTCGAGCGCTGATCACGGCCGACGGTGGCGAGTCGATTCCTGTGGGCGGCTGGTAACTGCGGACGTGGGCGTTCTGGCGGAGCTTCACGCATGCGGGCCGCGGGAGCGGCCGATGGTACGTTCCCACGCAGAGCGTGGGAACGAGGGACATCCTCACCCTTCTCTCTTTCTCACCCTGCCAGGTCGAGCTGTGTGCCACTTTGTCCCGTGGGATCCTTGGCCCCGCGACCGCCGGGAACTTCTGCGTCGATACCGCGCGGCGCTGCGCCCAATGAAATGTCCCAGAGACGCCGGCCATCGGCGTCGCGATCGGAGGTTTCGTTCTCGTCGCCATGGGTCGCGCCGATGCCGGCGGCATCCTGGGCCTTGCGGCCCGCTTCGACTTGTCTCGCGTGGTGCGCCGAGTCGTGCGCCGCGCGCTGGAGCTCCGACCCTTTCGACAGGGCCAACGGCGTGCCCGCCGTGGTTCCCGCATGTTCCAACGGCCCGATGCTCATGATTGGAGAATCCTGGATTCATACTTCACGCGGCCAACCATGAGACATTCACGGTGGCAGAGCTCGTGGGGCAGGTTTCCAACCTGCCATTGCGAGGTATATGGCAGGTTAGAAACCTGCCCCACGAGCCGGGGCATCGCTGACGCTCTGCCACCAGCCACCACGATCTCGTGACAAAATGTCTCATGGTTGGCCGCGTGAGGTTTATCTAGGCTGCGCGCCGGTCGCGGGCGAACGCCCGGAAGACGGAGCCCGCGGCTTCAGGCCGGCGCGCTGTGGCGGTTCCGGTTGTAGCTGTTCCAAGGCCTGCGCCAACGTGGGAAACAGCTCTTTGCGGGGGATCGGCTCGTCCAGCGTCCCGGTGACGTGGATCAACAGGATCTCCTGGCTGGCGCGCGCCCCGATCTTTTCGAGGATCGGGAATGGCACGTTGTCCTGTCCCACCAAATGGAATGTGAGTTTGATCGTGCGATCGAAGTTCAACTCTCCTTTGCCACGAAGGTTGATGGCGTCGCCCTTGCAGTCGATCTGGTTCAGGTACACGTGCTCGCCCTGGATGCGGAAGCTGATGTCGCCGGTATTGAAGGCCGTGGTGCTAGGGGGCCTACCGTTCAATGTCTTGAGCAAGGCGACCATCACGGGCAATTCGAACAGGTCCGCGTTGCGCAAGCGGATGCGGCCGCGCCCGGCCAGGTTGTGCATGCCGCGTCCACGTCCGTCGAGGTCGAGGTCGGCCGAAACCAGGCCGGTCAGTTTCTGATGGCCAGGAACGGCTTCTTGCGTGAAGCGGGCCAGGTCGGCGTCGATCAATGAAACCTGCATGAAATACTCCTGCCGCTCTGCTGGGGCGATCTGGCCGCCGACTTGCACCCGCCCGCCGTAGAGCCGCGCCGTGATGGGCCGACCCGGCAGCGCGCGGCGGTCGGGCCTCGGGCGATCGGCCGCCGCGCCCAGCAACACCAGGCCGTCGTCGATGTAGAACGGTCCCCGCACTTCAGTGAACTGGAATTCCTTCAAGGTGAGCGAATCAAAATCGAGCTCGCCGCGACAGACCAAACGGCGGCCGTCGAAGCTTCCGTCGAGCGTCACACCGCCGTAGACGTCCTCCAACGCGACGCCGCAATCGAGGCGACCCGGTTGAAATTCGACGTCCAAATGCCAGCCGGCCGAAACGCCTTCGCCGGGCTGGCCGTCGGACGCCAGCTCGAGAGTGCCACGAAAATTGAGCGACCCCCTCGGCGACAAGTCGGCCACGCGCTTCTTGAGTTGACCGCCGAGGGCCTGCAGCAGATCGCGATCGGTCGGCCGCAGGCGATCGACGTGGAGCCGGTCGAGCCGCAGCCGCCAGCCGCCGAGCGGTTCGATTCTGCACTCGCCGGCGGCCTCCAGCTTCGTGCCGCGGTGTTCGGCCCTCACGCGATGGAGCTTGACGCCGCCATCCTGGTAGGTGAACTCGCCCTGGAGCTTTTCGAGACGGTAGGGAAAGTAGCTCGGCTCGATCGAGACGAGTTGATTGGCGGCCTCGTCGAAAACCGGCCACGCGGTGACCCGCAAATCCGCGTTCGATTGGCCCGGCGCGATGGTCAGCACCGATTTCAGGTTGACCGTGCCGCGCGGTTTCAAGTCGCGCCAAAGCCGCGCCGCTCCGGGACTCCGCACGGCCAAGGCGTCACGCAGCTCTTCCTCGAGCGGCACGTTCCGCCCTTCGAAGTTCAGCACCAGCTCGCTGCCTCCGCGCACCGGGAGCAATCGGCCGTGGCAGGTGACTCGGCCCGTGTCGTTGGTGCCTTCCAAGTCCTTGAATTCCCAGGCGTCGTCGTTCATGACGAGCGTGCCGCGGACGTTGTCGAGCTTGTAAGGGAAACCTTCGTACTGGAGCGAACAGCGGTTCAGCCCCAACGACAGGTGCTTGTGCAAGCGCGGCAGGCGCTCTTCGCCATGGCCGGTGCGGAACAGCACACTGAACGTACCGTTCGGGTGCAGCGCGCGCACGAATTGCCCCACCCCGGGATTGATCGCTCTGAAGTCGAGCGCTTTGAACAACTTTTCGTCGAGGTGCAGGCTGTCGCCGCGGATCTCCCAGGAGACCCTCGCATTCGGGCCGGGGTCGCGGGCGGAGCCGACGATCCGCACCGGCTCGCTGTCGCTGTACGCCGTCAGGTCGGCCGTCAGCAGACTTTCCTTGAATTCAATGCGCCCTTTTCCGTGCTCGAGTCGGTACGGGAACGCGTGGTAACTGAAGGCCACGTCGACGCACTTCAACAGCAATCGCGGGACCCATCGTTCGCCGTCGAAGGCCAGCTCCAGTCGCTCGACGTCGACCTTGCCGTTGAGTTCGGATTTTTGCCATTCCTCCTGCCAGGAGACCGGAAAAAGTTTCATGAGCGCTCGATCGATCATGAGATCGTAACATTCGGCTTTGAGGGTGTACGGGCTTTTTGGCGCATGACCGTCGCGCTTGAAACTTTCGATCTTCAACGTGGTCCGGCCGCTGCGCGCCGTGAGATCGTTGACCGTGAGAGTTTTTGGCTTGATGCGAAACGTCGCGCGCAGGTCGGTCAGCGGCGACGGAAGCCGCGGATCGTCGATTCGGCCTCGGGCAAGCTGCCCCGAGACATCGAAATCCAGCGCGGGATCGGCCGCCTCATCGTAGCGCAAGCGGTACGTTCCTTTGGCCTGGGCCCGCAATGGCCCGCACGCTGTCAAGCGGCGCGAAAGATCGGCGGGTAGCGCCCGGGCCAGCTCCGGCAAGATATCGAGGTCCTCGACCATCCCGGAAATCGACCAGCGCCGACCGCTCGGTTCCATCGTCGCTTGAACGTCGATTTTCCGCACGTGGTCGGCCGAGAGCCGCCCCCGCACCTCGAACTCCGGTCGGCCGCCCGAAGCGACCGCGGCACTCGGCGCCGCCTCGAACTGCAACTGCGCGTCGCGCAGCACGAAGGCGCCGGGCTGGTTCTTGAACGGATCGTGGATTTCGACCACGCCGTTCTCGATGCTCCCGCGCGGGGCGTCGGCGCTCAGCCTTGGCAACGGCAATAGTTTGGCGGCGCTCCACGTGCCATCGGCGCGGCGAGTCATGCGGATCGTCGGCCGTCGAATGACGATGTTCGAAATCGATAGATTACCCTGCAACATTTGCCGCCAGTCGTTCTGGCCGGCGAGAAAGACCTCCTCGAGGTAGGCCAGTTCGGCGCCCGGCCCGCTGGCGCCGGGTTCGGCGATCGAAAGCCCGCGGAGCTCGATCCCCTGGTCGGTCACGAGCCGCGCCGAACGCACGCTGACCGTCAGGTCGGGGTACTGCGCGGCGATGCGGGCTTCGACCCGGCGGCGGATTTCCTCGTCGACGCGGTTGTAGAACAACAACACCGCCCCCGCCGCGCCCACCAGGGCGATCAGTAATCCCCATTTGCACGAGGACCAGACGAAATTGAGCAATGACTTGATGATGGGGATCAACCTCTGACGTGGGGCAGGTTTCCAACCTGCCATAACAGAACTTGGATTTATGGCAGGTTGAAACCCGCCCCACATACCACGGCGTTGCCCGTGGCGCGATGATTATCCTTTGGAGTATGGGACATCACGCTGAATCTTTCCTCCGTTTCGTCAACCCGGACCTCAAAAACGCCGCCGCCGGCACGAGCAAGACGAGCATGGCCGGCTCACGGTAGCGAATCGAGCTGACGAACACGACGTGCAGCAACGTCAAGTAGACCGCCGGCAACCAGCAGAGCGCGATCGGCCAGCCGCGGCCGCGCTGGTGCCAGACGCCCGCCAGGCCAAGACCGAGGATCGGAACGTAGCTCAAGAGCGTTACCAGACGGATGGCCCAACCACGATTTCCGGCGTCGTTCGGCCATACGTTCCACAACCGCACGAACTTGACCCCGGCAAGTTCGATCACACGGCGCGGATGACCCGCCGCCCAAGCCAGCGACGCGCGAAACAATCGACGGTCGAGACGGTACTCGAAACCAACACCGGCACCGTGCTGCTCCCGTTCGAGGGCGTCAAACTCCGGTACGAACGACATTTGGCTCGATCCATCGGCCCGCGGGTTGAGTCCGTCGTACAGACTCGCGCCCATTTGCAACGTGGTGGGGACGAACCGGCCGACGAGGCGCCAGTTGCGAATCCACCAGGGCGACATCGTGACTGCCATGCCGGCCAGCATGACCAGCCCCAGCCGCAGGAGCCTCGACCTGGGCCGGTCGATGAACATCGCGACGACGATGCCGAAAGGGACGAACGTCAGCCAGCTCGGGCGTACGAGCGTTGCCAAGGCCGCCAAAACCCCGGCCCCGGCCGCCCAAGTGCGCGCGCGCCGCGGGTCGCTCGCTTGCCATGTGGCCACCCAGGCGGCGAGCTGCGCCACCATCAACGGGCAAAAGGCGGCCTCGCTGAGCACGAAGACGCTCGTGGCGACCGCCCCCGGATAAATTGCCGCCATGCCGGCCGCGAGCAGCGCCGTCGGCGGTTCGAGAACTTGCCGGCCAAGCCAATACACGCACCCCACGGCCATCGTTCCCAGCAGCGCCCCCAGCCCGCGCGCCCAGACGACCGGTGGGTCGTCGCCCACCACGCGAAACAGCGCGGCCAGGAGCAGCGGATAGCCCGGCATTCGAAAGACACTGGCGTTGGTCGAGCCGTACTGGTACGGCTCTCCACGGGCAATCTGCTGGCCCAGCGTCCAATAGGTTTGGCTGTCGCCAAACGCGAAACGGGTGCCTTGCGGCAAACGCGATTGCCACCAAACCCCCGCCGCCACCCGCGCGGCAAACGCGATGGCCAGCAACAAGGCTAAGATCAACCCGTGGCGGTACGGCGTGAGGGGCATGACGATCGACCGAAGCGCAATTCCGCAATCGAACAAAAGCCGCGTATGCTATTCGGTTTACGTCAACAGGGTCAAGGTGGGTTTGCCAGCCTATCGGGTGGGACGATGGGACGGGTTGCACTTCGTAACGCAGCTCTTTGCGATTCCAGGGCTTCCGTTCATTTACTTACGCTAGCGCGTGGATATACTCGAAGGCTTGTAATCGTACCCGCTCACCAATCATGCCCACCAAGCCGCTGACAAGCGGCCGGATCGCAACGCACGAGGAGTCGCTGAATGAATCCACGCACCCTGTTCGTGGGGAGCTGCATCGCCCTGATTACGTCGGCTTTCACGTTCATCATCCGCGGGGACATCTTGCCCGACTTAGGGTTGGAATTCGATCTTTCCAAGGAAAACCAAGGGTGGATTGCCAGCGGCGCGTTTTGGGGAATGGCGTTTTCCATGCTGTTCGGCGCACCCCTTTGCGACTTGTTGGGGATGAAGCGAATTCTGTTTCTGGCGTTTGCAAGCCACATGGTCGGGGTCTTTGGGACAATCTTCGCACCGCACGGCGAATTGGCGTTTCCGGTACTGTTTGGGGCCATGTTCATCGGCGGTTGTGGAAACGGGCTGGTAGAAATCGCCATCAATCCGCTCGCGGCGACGCTCTTCCCAGATAGAAAGACCCATTACTTGAACATCCTCCATGCCTGGTGGCCTGGCGGCCTCATCCTGGGCGGCCTCATCGCGAGGTACATGGGCAAGGGGCTTAATCTGGGCTTCACGAAGATCGCGGGGATGGACTACGGATGGCAAACGCTCATGGGCTTGATCACGATTCCGGGCGTGATTTACGTGCTGATCGTCTTGACGCAGAGGTTTCCTGAGACGGAGCGTGTGGCCTCTGGGGTTTCGACCGGTGACATGTTCCGCGAGACGTTTCGGCCGATGTTCTTGATTTGGGCTTTCTGTATGCTGCTCACGGCGGCCGCCGAACTCGGTCCGCAACAATGGCAGGAGTCGGTCATCACGCGAACCACCAAAGGTACATTTTCCGGCACGACGGTTTTGATTTATACCAGTTCGCTGATGTTCGTGATGCGGCACTTCGCGGGTCCCCTCGCCCACGCATTGTCGCCTGTCGGAATGCTCACGATTTCGGCTGCGTTGTCGGGGACCGGCCTCTATTTGCTGAGTGGGGCGACGACACCGAGCACCGTGTTCGCGTTCGCGACGGTGTTCGGGGTGGGGATCGCGTATTTCTGGCCGACGATGCTTGGCGTTACCGCCGAGCGCTTTCCCAAGGGCGGTGCGTGGCTCCTGGGACTGATGGGGTGCTTCGGGAATTTATCAATTGCGGTCGTATTACCCTTCATGGGTTTCATCTACGACCGCGAATCGGTTGCCGCGGTGCCCGCCGACGTGGCGCCGTTAGCAGTGGTCGAGGAGAAAGCGAATTGGGTCTTGAAACTGGCGGGGATCCCTGAGACGAAGAAAATCGACACCGACGCCGTGAAGAAGCTAACGGACGACGAGAAGGAAAAGGTCACTGAAGCTGAGGCTCAAGGAGCGGCGATGGCGTTTCGCTATGTAAGCGCCTTGCCGATAGCTCTCGTGGTGATATTTGGTTTGATTGCCGTTCGCGACAAGGCACTGGGCGGCTACAAGGCCGAGGTGCTGTTGAGCCGAGAGGAGGAGAACGAGCTGTTCGCGGGCGGGGTCGAGGGACCGGTCGAGTAGACTTGCGGTGCGTCCTTGCCTGGCAGGGGCGTTGCCGTTACTTTATGCCCATGACCAAGAAATTCAAAGTCGTCGTGACCGATTTCCTGACCCACGCGCCGGAGACCGAAGAGCGGATTCTGGGCGACATCGCCACCGTCGACGTGATGCTGGCAAGCCACGAAGATGAGTTGCTCGGAAAAATCGACGAGGCCGACGCGGTGATGATCTACCACACGCTGAAGTTCTCCGCCCATTCGATCGAAAGGCTCAAGCACTGCAAGCTGATCGTCCGCTGCGGCGTGGGGTACGACAACGTCGACGCGGCGGCCGCCAGGGCACGCGGCATCGCCGTGGCCAACGTGCCCGACTACGGCACGGAGGAAGTCGCCGACACCGCGATCGGCCTGACGCTGGCCCTGACGCGGGGAATCGCTCTGTATAGCTCGGTGCTGCGTGATCCGGCCGCCGACTGGAGCCACGCGCAGGCCTCGCCCGTCTGGCGGTTGCGGGGCCGCGTCTTCGGCATCGTCGGGCTGGGGCGGATTGGCGCGGCGGCGGCCCTGCGCGCCAAGGCGCTGGGGATGGACGTGGTGTTCTATGATCCGTACTGCCCCGACGGCCGCGACAAGGCGCTAGGCGTGCGGCGGGTGGAGACGCTCGACGAGCTCTTGGCCCAGGCCCACGTGCTTTCGATGCACTGCCCGCTGACCGACGAAACGCGGCACGTCGTCAACGCGGCGACGATCGAAAAACTGCCGCGCGGTTCATTCCTGGTCAACACGGCGCGGGGAGGCGTGGTCGACACCAGCGCGATACCGGCCGCGATCGCCTCGGGACGGCTGGCGGGAGCCGGCATCGACGTGCTGGCGCGCGAGCCGCCGGCGCCGGACGATCCGCTGATCGTCGCCTGGCGCGACCCAAAGCACCCGGCCCATCACCGGCTGATCGTCAGCCCGCACGCCGCCTTCTACAGCGAAGAAGGCCTGATGGATATGCGGATCAAGGGCTCCCAAGCCTGCCGAAGGGCGCTCTTGGGCCTGCCGCTACGGAACGTGGTGAACTGAGGCCGGCACAAATCCTTGTCGAGCGGCGGGTCGTCGATTATACTGGCGGATTACACCTCGCACCGGAGTTTTCATTCATGCAGGAACGTCAGTCGTCGCCTCCGCCGCTCTTTACCCAGGTCGATATTTCCGCCGGTCCATTGAGCAGTGTTCCGCCCCTTGGCGGCGAGGGAGAGCAGACGCGTTTATTGCGCGACATCCTCAAGGCGCAAGACCGCCAGAACGAATTGCTCGAGGAATTGTTGAACCAGTTCAGCGCCGCGCAGAAGCAGCGCAATCAGGAACTGGGGCAATGGAAGACGGCCAACCCCGATTTGTCCCAGAACTGCCGGACCGCGGCGGAGGTTTTGAGCCGCGTGCAGACCGAATTCCTCAACGTGCTCACCCAGGAGGTCAACGAAAACGCCGACGCGCTGACCGACGGCGAGTTCATGCTCAACGAATTCGTGGACCGCTTCGGCCCGCGTCTGGCCCATCTCAACGGCGTGCTGCAAGTGCTGGCCCAACTGGCCAGTCCACAGCCCTCGTAGCGCTGAAAATGAAACCCGAAGACCGCGATCGACTACTGGCCGACGTCGAAGCGTTTTGCACCGAGCTTCGCCCTTTCGAGGAGCTGTGCTACGTCGAACACCGGCACAACGACCAGACCGTGCCGCTGGCCAAGAAGCACGATGTGCTGGCGATCCCCGTCCCGGTCGAATATGGAGGCCGTGGGGCCGACGCACTGACCTATGCCCGCGCGCTGGTTCGGATCGGCCGCGAGGGGACCGGCGTGCGGACGATCTTTTCGGGTCACACGTCGATCGGCGAGTACCCCATCGTCCGCTACGGCAATCACGAACAGAAGGCTCGCTACTTGCCGCGGGCGGCCGGCGGCGAGTGCATCCTGGCATTCGGGCTGACCGAGCCGGAGGCCGGCTCGAATCCCTTGGAGCTGACCAGCACCTACCGGCGCGAGGGCGATCGGTTCCTGCTCAACGGCGTGAAGTACCTGATTTCCAACGGCGCCATCGCCGACGCCGTGATCGTGTTCGCCTATCCCGAGGGACTAAAAGGGCCCGAGGAAGGAAAAGGGGCAACGCGGCGGATGAGCGCGTTCATCGTCGATACGGCGGGCGACACGTTCCAGACCGAGGACTTGCCGGCCAAGCTCGGAATGTTCACCGCCAACACGGGCATGTTTCAGATGACCGACCACCCCGTGCCCGTCAAGAACCTGTTGGGCGAGGAAGGGAACGGATTTCGGATCGCGATGGGAACGCTCGTTTCCGGCCGGTTGAGCGTGGCGGCGGGCTGCCTGGGCGTGATCGAAGATTGTCTGAGCGAGGCGCTGGACTACGCCCGCACGCGGCACCAGCACGGCAAGCCGATCGGCCGGCACCAACTGGTGCAGGAGCACCTGGCCCAGATTGAAATGCACCGCGCGGCGAGCGACGCGATGGTCGAGCGCGCGGCGTCGGCCAAGCAGGCCAGCGACGAGCGGCCGGGCGACCTTGCCTTGGCGGCCGAGGCCGACCTGCGCGTGGCCGAGGCCAAGCTGTTCGCCTCGAATGCCGCCTGGGACGCGGCCGACCGGGCGGTGCAGGTCTTCGGCGGCCGCGGGTTCTCGGAACTCTACCGCGTCGGCAGGCACCTGCAAGACGTGCGCGTGTGCCGTATCTACGAGGGGACCGACGAGATCATGAAACTCAAGATCGCCACAGCGCTGTTGGGGAAGGAATTCGCCGCGTTTCAGTAAGCGCTAGCGTAACTGGATGGTGGTAACCTGGAATTGGTCTCTTGCGGCGAAATCCGCGACATTTCTTGATCTTACCGGCGGACCTGGCCGAATAAAACAGTAAAGCGTCGCGTTCGATTTGTAGGGACCGAATTCGACGTCCAGGGACGGGTTATGGGCCAGGATGGCTATCCCACGCCTCCAAGAGCCGCTGTCAATCGACGGCGGCTTTTTTTATGCCTGCTCACGTCAACAATTCCTTCACCACCCGGCACTCCTGCTTGTCGACGAGCGATTGCTCCTGGCCGTTGCGACTGTAGACGAGCCGTTGGTGGTCGAGGCCGAAGAGATGCAAAAGCGTGGCGTGGTAATCGCTGTGGGTGACGACGCCGGCGATGGCCTTGTGGCCGAATTCGTCGGTGGCGCCGTGGACGTAGCCCGCTCGCGCGCCGCCGCCTGCCAGCCACATGCTGAAACCGTGCGTGTTATGGTCGCGGCCCACCTGGTCAGGCCCGGCGTCGTTCTGGATCACGGGCAAGCGGCCCATCTCGC